>MDTC01223398.1_pt1 | contig 17448 bp, 13 predicted proteins | sample 811181 | NCBI WGS metagenome assembly MDTC01 (sample SAMN05326644, study PRJNA326480) | marine metagenome | isolation source: seawater | place: Pacific Ocean: North | collected 2011 | reverse complement strand
GCTGACCGATGCCGCAGTCGAGCCAATCGTCGATGCGGCCCCTCCCCCCCCATCAGAACGAGCGAGACGACTCTGTATTGATGCCATCGAATCATTTGAAGCGGGACATACACGAACGGCGTTGGCCAAGCTCAAAGCAGCGGTGCGCTTAAGCCCCAATCAGTTCGGCGTCGTCATTAATTTAGCTGACTACTATAAGATCATGGGTCCACCTGAGAGTGCCATCAAGCAATACCAGCGAGCGAGAGAGCTTAAACCCAACGACCTAAGTGTTGCGGGTAATCTGGTGGACCTCTTGCTGACGGACAACCCACCACAAACGGATTTGGACCAAGCACAGAGACTGGTCCAATCGACCATCTCCGATATAAAAGAACGTTTGACTCACCTGATTATGGAGAAAGAGCGGCTTAAACGGACCAGAAAAAATGTACGCATTATCGAAGTAAATCAAACCATCAAAGCTTTGGATAAGAACCTGGAGTCATTTCTAAAGAGAGAAATTGAATGGGCTATGAGGGCCCGCGCGCACAAGGATGTCAACCGAGTGTACTACGAACTCGCAAGCCTAGGGGTCATCCAGGATCTGGACGACCTCGCCCTTAAATTGGGCACCTACTATCGCGAAATACACCAGGAAGCCAACGCGTTGCGATGGTACAAACAGGTTTTGCGAACGCCCAAACTTGTTCGACAGGCCAAAAAGGCCATTGCAGAATTAGAGCATCAACAATCCGTACGCGAGATGGGCTTAATCGGTAAACCGACAAACCTCAACAAAGCCGATCAAGGTCAACTGGACAATGGTCGAGAGCTGTTGGCTCGAGCGAAAGACCAGGCGTCGATTAAAAAGGCTATTGGCGTGCTGGAAGACCTGGCTAAACGTCGGCCTCTGGTTCCTCAAATCCAACGTCTCCTGGGCAATGCCCACCAAAGTGTAGACCAAATAAAGCCGGCGGAAAAAGCCTACCTCCGGGCAGTCGCATTGGATCCCACAGAGCGAGATAATCTGTTTGCCTTGGCCGAATTTTACGAAGCACAGAAACGCTGGAAGCCCGCTTCCGCGTACTTCGGGCGCGTCCTTCGATTGACGCCAACCAATGCCAAGCTGCATCTCCGACAAAGCCAAACTTTGGAGCGTGCTGGCTGGTATAGTGATGCTTTACTACAAGCGAACCGCGCTCTCGATATGGTCCTCGAAGACCACCCGCTCGAACCGGCATTACAGGAGCAAAGAAACAAATTAGAAGGGTTGGCTGAGCCATCCAAGCGAAAGCTGGAGACAACAGCTGACCGAGTTTTTGCAGGTGCACGCGCATATTACCAAACGGATCAATTCGAGCAGGCGGTAAAAGAAGCGCGCAAGATCCCCATGAGTGAGCGGACACCGAAACTCTGGTTGCTCATTGGGCAGAGCTACTGGCGACGCGCTCTAAAATACGAGCGGGCCGATCGGCCACAACTGTTCAACCAAACGATGCGGAAGGCCATTTCAGCTTTAAATCGCGTCAAACGAGCAGATTTGACAAGCTATTGTCAGGGCCAGTCGCTCTTAATCCAAATGCATGAGCGGGCCGGGCGACCCATGACGGCAATTGGAATCCTGAGACAGTTAAAAGACTGTGAAAGCCTACAATCTGACCTTGACCTCGTGCGACTTGAACTCAATGTTCAAAATCGACCTGAATTACCAGATTGGATATCCGATCTTCTCGATGCGCCGTACTTGTGGACGACGTATTGGCGTCTGAGTCGACTGCAGAAAGCGGGCGTCGAGAAGCAGCGTCTGGGTCTCGATGGACTGGGGCAAACCCGCTACAAGGATTATGCAGAGCCGCTGTCAGCATTACTGATCAAAATCAGAAAGCGGCTTACGACAGTCTATATTCTCGCCGCCGGTATCGTCGGGCCATTCCTCGGCTGGTTTCTCATGTTATTGAGACGGCGTTTTCGTGGTAAAAGTTTGGTTGGTTTCTTGGCGAAAAATCCATCGGCTCAGGGCGATGTACATCGAATTCTATCAGCTGTTCGGCATGAGGTTCTTAAGCATAATACAACCGCCCTGCAAGGCCTTCTAGCCAATATTGACTCGGGTAACGATATCTCGGATTCTGCCCGATGGTGCAGGCATGCGCTATTGGGCGACTTGGCCAGCGGGTCCCGAGGTGCGAAAGACCGACTGGATTCCTACGTACGGCAGCTTGAGTACATCGCACAGAGTCATCGATACACTTTAAATTTAAAACACAAAGACAGTGCATTTAGCGCCATCTTGAATGGATTTGGACTTCTGGCTCAAATGGAATCGGAATTCTATCGTGCCGAACGCAGTGGCCAGGCGAGCCGCCCATTTAAACGGAGTCTGCGAAAGGCAACGGACCGCATCAATGGAGATGGGTATCGGGAATTGGTCCAATTGTTAAAGTCCCTTCGAGGACTGAATGTGACAGAAGAACTTTGCTTAAAAATCTTCGACAGTGTTCGTAATGAGCGCTCACTGATGGACTTGGACATCGCCGACTTGGATATTCAAATCGCTGACAATGTTCTACCCATCGACCTACCGGTGGCTCGCCAAGACTTTGAGGATATGCTCAGGAATCCCATTCGTAATGCAATACAAGCAACCCACCAACTCGATGTTCGGCAGACCATTGTTGTTGGTTTAGCCATCGACCAAACCCTAGACCCCATTACGGGAGAGTCATCGACCAACTTTACCATCAAGGATCAGAGTCCAAGCATGATCACAGACGACCTCATCCACCAACAGGCCATCGAATCAGGCCTGGGCCTGATGGCGTCTCTGGTTTCAAAATATGAGGGGTCTGTCAGGGTCGCTCAACTCCCAGGACCGTGGACAAAAGCTGTGGTGATTTCATTACCTTGCCAAGAAACAGCAGAAGAGAGCTGGCGCCTATGAGTGAATCGACCGTACTCGTCATCGAAGATGGAAACGAATATCTAAACGTCCTCACCCGATTCGTACCTGGCTATAAGTATCTACAAGCACACGACGGGCAGACCGCGCTGACTTTCTTAGAACAAGGCGTCGCCGCCTTGATCTATTTGGATATGCGCTTCGACCGTACTCCCCGTCATCTCCTGTTGGGCGATCACGGCCAGCAAACGGCCAAATTTGGAGGTGATATCGAGCGGGCTTGGCAATTTTTGGAAAAAAACCAAGGCCTGTTCATTCTAAATCACCTTTCGGTCATGGGCCATACGTCCATCCCCGTTGTTCTGTCCCATGATTTCTCCAATCAACCTGCCCGATGGAAACACCTCTCGACCACCTATCCAAATCTCTCCTGGCTGCCGGATACCGTGACGCCCGAGAATATTCATGAGCATTTCACATCAGTCCTGAACTGAGGCGTCAATTTGTAGCAAAACGCTATAAATTGAATCAAAAACTCAATTCACGTCGGCCATGAACGCCTATTTCACGGAAAATAAAGTTTGGCATGAGGCATGCATAACCTTCGCTCGAAAATGCAGACTCGAGGGGGAATTTAGATGTTTCAAACCATTCAGAAACTACATCGTTCAGTTGTTCAAACACACCGAATCGCCGAACCTGCTTCAACGCTATTACTGGTCTCCATCGTCGCTGTGCTACTGGGTCTCGTCACTCGAATCACATTCGCTCAGCCAAATACGGACACTGTGAACGCAATCGTAAGCGAACAGACTGCGCCGGGCAGTACGGTGACCGTCCAAGTCCCCGGCCTACCCGGGCAAACGCTGGCTGCGTATCTGCCAGGACTCACTTCTGAGCCTGTGCCATTGGATTACGATGATGATGCTCGGATCTATCGCGCATCCGTGACCGTTCCAGCGACAGCCCCATCGCAAGGATACTGTACTGTGCGGATTGTGGGCGATAGCAGCCATGAGCTGGACCGACATGTCCGGTTGATCGAGAGTATCGTTGGCCCAGGGAGCTGACAGTTGACGACAGGACAGGTTTAGGTTTTGTTGAACCGTCGAGACTGTTAAGCTGGGCACATGGCACGGCATTTTCTTTTCATTTCGATTGGTTTCATAACAGCGTGTAGCGCATCACTTGACTTCGGTGACTCGAACCGATTCGAAGCCGATGCGACCGATGATGTACGACCCGTGATGCGCAATGCCCAAATACAACGAGATACAAATCCCACTGAGCCTCGGGACATGGAGCTTGACCGACAAGAGTCCGATGTATCTGACTTGGATATTAGCCAAGAAGACGTTGGCACCCAAGACGCCGATGCCGGTGTCGAGATGGACGGCACGCTGACTCATGACTCTGGTGCGACCGATGCTCAACCCACGATGGATACCAACATGGTCAGTGATGCCAATGAGCCAGTACCTGACCAAGAGCTAGATGAAGGGGTTGATGCTGATTTGGGTGCGGAAAGCGCAGACCGCGGACCGATGAGAAAAGACCCCATCAGAGAGGGTAACTGACACGCTTAAGCGTATCGGATACAGCGCCTGATGTGCGTCGTCCTTTAATGCATAGCCCCTTCAGAGAACCGGTGTAGAATGTCGCGCCCGTAAGTCTCCAACAGACATCGACGCGACCAAATCAATCCCATTTTTAAAGGTCACATCGGCCCCTCCGGTGGTACCGAGCACACCGTATTCAATTCCTGAAAGAATGCGCCGAGCATCGTTTAAGCTCGCGTCTGCGACCTCAACAACATATCGCGCATTGGATTCCGAGAACAGAACGTGGTCAGCGTTCATAGGACCCGCTGTTGGGACCGCGGCCAAGTCGACTGTGCATCCAAGCTGGCCTCCAATGGCCATCTCAGTGATGGCAACCGCAAGTCCACCCTCACTGCAATCATGACAACTCAAGGCCACACCACCTCGAATCAACCCATGGACGGCTTTTGCAACCTCGAACGCATTGTTCACTCGTTGTGGAACGATCCCGCCATCCAGTCCAAGTTCACGGGCCGCGGCTGACCCACCAAGTTCGTCTCGAGTTGCGCCGACAACAATTAGATGGTGACCAATGTTTTTGATATCGGATGTTGTCGTCGCTCGTACATCGGGCACAATCGCCATTGCTGTCACCAAAATGGTGCCGGGTATTGCATGTTTCTCACCATCGGCGCCGGTGTATTCGTTGTTGAGTGAGTCCTTGCCCGAAATGAACGGCGCATTGAAGTCTATTGCCCCATCGTGGCAGCCTTCGCACGCGAGTACCAGTCCAGCCAGGCGGTCTGCCTTATTGGGGTTACCCCAGCAAAAGTTATCAAGAAGAGACAACTGCTCCGGATCTCCACCAACCGACACAACATTACGGACAGCCTCGTCAACCGCTGACCAGGCCATCGAAAAGGGATCTAATTGCGCAAAGTGTGGGTTGACGCCACAGCCCAGAACAACCCCACGGTGGACACGACCGCGATTTCGGGCCGCCATGGGCACAATGACCGATGCATTACCTGGGCCATCACACGCAGGGCCGACCAAGGGTTTGACCACCGTCCCCCCTTGAACTTCATGATCATATTGACGAATGACAGCCTCACGACTACACAAGTTTGGCGAACCGACCAAATCAAGGATTAGCGTCCCTGGATCATCAAGTACCAGCGTCAACTCTCGTACTGGCAGCTGAGTCCATTCCGCTCTCAACTTACGCTGGGGGATCCCGTCGTGTAAAAACGACGTGGTCAGCCGACCAATCGACTCCGTCCCATGGCCTACAGTAAGGACGCCATCACCTGTAAAACGGCCTATAGACGTTGCATCGACACCATGCTTCTTACAGATCTCCGTCAATGTGGCCCAATTGTGGTCCGGCACCGCCATGACCATTCGCTCTTGGGCCTCACTCAACCAGATCTCCCAGGGCTGAAGGCCCGGGTACTTAAGGGGCACATCCTCAAGCTGTATTTCAGCGCCCAGCTTTTCAGCCATTTCGCCGACCGATGAAGACAACCCACCTGCCCCACAATCTGTAATCGCATTGTAGAGTCCTGCATCGCGTGCTTCGCAGACGACTTCCTGAACCTGTTTTTCATTAATCGGATGTCCGATTTGGACAGAACTACCCGCAATCTCGCCGGTCTCATGACTCATTTCCATGGACGAGAAGGTCGCACCACCGATGCCATCGCGACCCGTGCGACCGCCGAGGACGACAACTCGATCGCCAACCTGCGGATCGGTTTTGTGAGAGCCTGCTGGTAGAATGCCAAGGCAACCACAGAAGACCAGGGGGTTTGCCGTGTAACCGGGTTCGAAAATGATCGCACCATTGACTGTTGGAATCCCCATTTTATTGCCATAATCTTCGACACCAGCGACCACACCGTGAGCGATTCTGCGGGGATGCATAACCCCATCTGGCAGTTCGCTATGGGGCGTATCTTGGAGCCCAAAACACAGGACGTCTGTGTTTGCAATCGGACGGGCACTGACCCCAAGGATATCGCGGACAACCCCACCCACACCAGTGTTGGACCCGCCGAATGGTTCTAATGCAGACGGATGATTGTGCGTCTCAACTTTGAGCGCGATATCAAACTCTTCGTCAAAGGCAACGATGCCCGCATTATCAACGAAGACGGATTTGATCCACGGTTTCTGTGCGCGCTTGGTCGCCGCTTTCAAAAACGAATCGAACATGGAATCTATGGTACGTCGGCTCGATTCAATCACCTGGCCATCGCTATTTTTTTCAATGAAATCGATGCGTGCCTTGAAGGTCTTATGAACACAATGCTCGGACCATGTCTGCGCCAACATCTCGAGTTCCATCTCGGTCGGCTCTCGTTTCTCAGCCCTGTAATAAGATTGAATGGCCTGCATTTCTTCGAGATTTAGAGATAAACGTCGGTCAGTACTCACGGCCAGGAGACCTGCCTCATCCAGACGGCTGATCTCAATATGTGCAATCACAGATGACCCCTGTGTCGCGGTCGTAAAAGGCGGCTCTAGCCATTCATCAACCGACCATTGCTCCACAACCTCATTGGCGAGCAAATGCTTTGCGATGGAATTGAGTTCCTGAGCTGACATCCGCCCTGTAAAGCAGTAGCGAGTCGCAGTTGCGGCCCGCTCTAAGCCCGCCAAACCAAGCTGGCGAGCATTGGCCAATAATGTCTCACCGACAGTGTCAGTCACCCCGGGTTTGCAAGAGACTTCGATGGTTTGAACTGCATCGTCTTGTTGCGATTCATGGCTCGATGCATAAATCTGGTAGGTCTCAATGACATCATCTGCCAAGAGTTCGTCTGCCACCAGACGAACGTCTTCATCTGTAAGCTGTCCATCCAAGAAGAACAGACGATGCAAACGTACGGCCTCAGCCCCCTCGATACCAAGCTCTCGGATCCGTCCCATGAGTTCATGCACGGTGGGCGCGCCGTGAGTCAGGTTTGGGATGACTTCGATGCGATAGGTCATTGGAGAACTCCTAGTGCTTAAAATGTCTTATGCCAGTAAACATCATCGCGATCCCCATTCGGTCGGCCGCCTCGATGACTTCTGCATCTCGAATAGAGCCACCTGGTTGAGCCACTGCACTGACACCGCAGGATGCCGCTGCTTCAAGGCCGTCGGCGAAAGGAAAAAAAGCATCCGAGGCCAGTACAGCGCCTTGCGCCTTTTCTCCAGCGAGGTGTGCTGCGATTTTAGAGGACTCAAGGCGATTCATCTGACCGGCTCCAACACCGACCGTTGCCTCATCCTTGACGATCACGATTGCGTTTGACTTAACCGCTTTCGCAGCTTTCCAAGCGAAGACAAGATCCGCGAGCTGAGCTGGTGTGGGCTGAATTTTTGTTACACAACGCCATTCATCTGGCGTCGCTGGCCTGACATCAGACTCTTGCACGAGCAATCCGCCCCGCGTCGATCGAACTTGCAATTGGGGGGCGCTGAAATCGACGACCTCGATGGCCCGACAATTCTTTTTTCGCTTGGCAAGCCAGTCCAACGCGTCAGGGCTAAAACTGGGTGCAGCCAGAACCTCCACAAAGAGCGTTCCAATCGCGTCCAAAAGGTCAAGTTCAACGTGTCGGTTGACGGCAATAATTGAACCAAAGGCACTGACCGGGTCGCTGGCCAATGCCTTCGTATACGCTGAGATGAGGTCGTCTCCAAGTGCGAGTCCGCACGGATTGGTATGTTTGATAATCGCTACGGCTGGCTTGGCAAAGGGCTGTACCGCATCAAGTGCACCATCTAGATCCACCAGATTATTGTAGCTGAGCGCCTTTCCTTGCAGGACCTTGAAGGGCATTTCGCTTGCGTCTTCCCACCGGTACACAGCGGCAGATTGATGAGGATTCTCGCCGTATCGAAGCACGGTCTCTCGCTCAGCTGAACGGCCGAATCGGGCAGGGAGAGGGATCGATTTATCACCGGCTGTCTGCTCGGTGAACCAGGTCGAGATGGCTGCATCATATTGCGCCGTGTGAACAAAGGCTTTTTTGGCCATTTCGATTCGCCACGCTGGGTCAATACCTGATGGTAATTGCGCCAAGAGCGCCGCATAGTCGCTTGGGTCACAAATCACGGTGACCCGGGCGCAATTTTTCGCAGCCGCTCTGAGGAGTGTCACGCCACCAATATCGATCTGTTCAATGGCATCCTCAAACCGAACACCCTCGACCGCGACAGTCTTTTGGAATGGATACAGATTACAGACAACAAGGTCGATGGGAGCCAGACCATGGTTGGAGAGTTCCGCGTAGTCATTGTCATCTGCCCGACAGAGAATGCCGCCGTGTACAGCCGGATGAAGCGTTTTAACTCGACCACCGAGCAACTCAGGAAAGCCCGTGAGGTCAGCCACGCGTGTGACGTCAAGGCCAGCCTCTAAGAGCCGGGCCGCGGTCCCGCCTGATGCGACCAACTCGACGCCGGCCGACGACAGCGCTTTGCCCAGGTCGACAAGCTGATGTTTGTCCGAAAGACTAAGCAGTGCCCGTTTAATGGTGTTCATAGCCAATAAATCCCCTGATCCAAATTTGGATAAATCATGTATCTCGTATTTTACTCGTCTGAAAAGACAGGAGAGAATGTCACAGCCGCCTGTTTGCGTTTGGTGATCTCGCCAATCACGGTCGCATCCACACGTGGATCACCCAGAATGGTTTTCGCATCATCACCGGAGACCACCATCAACAATCCGATCCCCATGTTGAATACACGGTGCATCTCCTCATCCGATACAGACCCCTTTTCTTGGAGCCACGTATAGAGCCTTGGAACGACCCAAGACTCTCGGTCAATGTGCATGGCCAATCCGTCATTCAGAATACGAGGTGGATTTTCGATAAATCCTCCGCCCGTAATATGAACGAGACCCTTAAGATCGATTCCTGTCTCGAATAGATGGCTGAGTTCTGCGAAATAAGACCGGTGTGGCACAAGGAGAGCATCGAGCGGTCTGTCGCCCAAGTCATCATCATATTGGCTCAGATCAGCCTCCCCCAAGATGTGCCTAATCAGTGAGTAGCCATTCGTATGAGGACTGACCGACGGTAGGCCAAGAACGACATCACCTGGCTCAATTCGCTGTCCATCGATGACGCGTGCGCGGTCAACAATGCCCACGATGGTTCCGACTACATCAACTTCGCCATCGGCATAAACCCCAGGCATTTCTGCGGTTTCACCACCCAGTAAAGCACACCCGGATGCCTTGCACGCGTGGGCCATTCCGTGAACGATGTCTGCAATTTGCTTAGGCTCAATTCGGCTCGATGCGACATAGTCCAAGAAGAATAAGGGCCGGGCGCCCTGCACCATGATGTCGTTGATGCAGTGATTCACTAAATCTTGACCGACGCCACCAAGGCGAGCGTATTTTGCAGCGATTCTAACCTTTGTGCCAACACCATCGGTCGACGCAGCGAGGACTGGCTCTTCAAGCTGGTTGAAGGCACTCAAACTGAAAAGTCCACCGAAAGCGCCCAAGCCGGCCAAGACAGCTGACCCATGTGTTTCTGACACGCTTGCTTTCATCAATTCAACGGCCTGATTACCGGCATCGATGTCGACTCCAGCGTCCCGGTATGTTGCTTTCTTCGTCATGACTCCCCCTCAAATCCAGCGATTACCGCCTAAGCGAATCGAGCAGTCTTAGGGTAAGAATACTCGACATAAAGCCCAGGAATCACCCGCCTGAACCGGGTGATAGACCAAATGAAACTATGCGCCGTTCAAATCCCGATCGGACTCAATGACTTTGTTTCGATGGCCCGCCTGAGCCTCGTGAACTTTCTTCGCAATATCAGGAAATTGAAGCGCGAATATCTTGGCGGCAAGTAAGGCGGTGTTCCCTGCGTCAAGCACAACAGCCGGTGCAACGCCCGACGGCATACGCAAGGACGAAAAGATATCAGCACCACCGAAGCTAGATGAACTTGGCGGACAGGCGATCGACGGCGATGCGACATGCGCATCGACGAGTCCACTGAGCGCATTCGACCGACCAGCAATGGTCACAAAGACCTTGGGTCGATCCAAAGACTCGTAGTGATTGAGCAAGTCTAAACAGTAGACGGCCGCCTTATGAGCCGACGCAACTCGAATCTCTGAATCGATTCCAAAGGTTTCCAGCGCCAGAGCAATTTTTCGACCGTGGTCGAGATCACTTTTTGACCCCATAATGATCGGTACAAGAGGTGTTCCCATTTTTATCTCCCAAAGTAAGCTGTTAGTCGGTTAGCGATTCTCTCTCGTGGTGGCTGCTCACCAGGAACGAATGTCAGTCCGGTGAGACGCTCATACGCTGAGATGTAGCGAGCGGAGACTTCGGCCACGATCTCATCGGATAAAGCCGGCGCCTCGCCGTCCCCCTTGTATCCTTGAGCGCCGAGCCACAACCGGAGGTGTTCTTTATCAAACTGGTCAGGTGCATGGCCTTCGCTCATCGCGTTTTGATAGGTGTCCGCAACCCAATAGCGGCTCGAGTCCGGCGTGTGAACCTCATCAATTAAAGCCAGTTTCCCGTCGATCATGCCAAACTCATACTTTGTATCGACTAAAATCAAACCGGCTTGACTCGCAACCGCTTGACCGCGACTAAAGACTTCGAGCGCAACAGCTTGAACATGGCTCCACAGCTCAGCGTCTACCAATCCGCGCTCAACAACTTCTGCGGATGTCAAACGCTCGTCGTGCTGACCTTTCTCTGCCTTTGTCGTTGGCGTAATCACTGGCGTGGGTAGTGCAGCGTTTTTCACGAGACCAGCGGGTAAGTCTAATCCATAGGGTCGACGTACGCCCTGCTCATAGAGTGTCCACAAAGAGGTGGATGTAGAGCCGGTAATGTACCCTCGCACAATGACTTCTACGGGAAGAGGGTCAGCTTCATGACCGATGATCACATTGGGATCAGGTACATCAACAACGTGGTGAGAGACGACATCTTGAAGCTGCTCAAACCACCAGGCGCTCAATTGAGTCAGAACCTGACCTTTAAACGGGATTGTACCTAGAACACGATCGAAAGCCGATACGCGGTCCGTTGTAATCAACGCCCGCTTGCGATCGACGGTGTACATGTCCCTCACCTTGCCGTCGATCTTATCCCCTAATCCACTGACATCAACAGAATCAAGTGCTGTTGGAATAGCCGATCGAATCTCTGAATCGCTTATCATCACTCTTCTCCAATTGTTTCATTAATCATGGCAGCAAGCGCCTGCGCACGTCTTGGCGCATCACCTACGTAGTCCTCTGATTTTAAGAATGAATACACATCATGAGCCGGCATGATCTCCAACATCCTTGAGTCTTGTGCCAAGAGGTCTTCGAGGGGGTTTTCTTGTCCAGCTTGAAGCAGGGCCCAAGCCGCAAGTGCATGCTCGCGGAGAACCTCGTGCAAAACCTGTCGGTCCCCTCCCCGTTTAACCGCTTCCATCAGGAGCCGTTCGGTTGCCGCAAAAGGGCCGTAGGTCTCCATTAACTTGGCTGACGCTCCGCGATTGATTTTAAACCCATCGACCAGCTTGAGGGTCTTTTTGAGCAGTTCGTCAACGATGAGAAAGGATTCTGGCAACACCGTTCTTCGATTCGCTGAATCGTCAAGGGTGCGCTCCAGTAAGCTATGGGCTGCGTTATCCCAGAGAACTCGTGGGTAGGTGGCCAAGAGTCGAGCTAAGCTGTCGATATTTTCTGCATCGATTGGATTGCGCTTAAATGGCATTGCGCTGGACCCAACCTGTTTGCTGCCAAACGGCTCAGACCATTCACCGATAACTGGAGACTGCAAAATCCTGAGATCAAAAGCGAATTTGTATACGGTCTGCCCAAGGGATGCGAGGGCGGCGACCAGGTGGTACTCCTGTTTTCGGGGCACCGTCTGGGTCGCGATCTGCGCGGCTTGAATACCCAGCTCATCCATCACCATTTTTTCCATGGTAAACGTATCCAGGTCCAGACCATCCAAAAGCTGGCAGTACGAGGCCGATGTGCCCGTCGCACCTTTGAACCCCTTACCCTTAAGTGTGTTCCTGATTTGCGTCAGCTGCTTGTAATCATCGAGAAAATCTTGACCGTACTGGGCGAGACGGTAGCCGATGGTCGTTGGCTCCGCCGGCTGCAAATGCGTGAAGCCCATTGTGGTCGACAGAGCCTCCTCATCGATACGAACCGCCAGCCGCCTTAAAATCACTTTCATTTTCGCCAAAGTCAGGTCTAATGCCTCACCCATTCGAACGGCATCAGCGTTGTCCTGAACATCCATTGACGTGGCGCCAAGATGAATAATTCCTCCGCCTATCGAACACTGTTCAGCATAGGCTTTGACCTCGGACATCACATCATGGCGAATGTCTTTTTCGATCTCCGCCGACCGTACAAGATCAACCCGATTTTGGTTAGCAATCAAGTCGTTGAGTTGCGCTTCGGTGACAAGACCAGCATTCATCTGCGCACGCGCCATGGCAACCCAAATACGCCGCCAGATCTGCCTTTGATGCTCCGTACCCCAAATGGTCCGCATTTCCTCTGACCCGTAGCGCCAAGAAAATGGGGACAGATACGTGCTGTGATCGTAGCTGCTCATTCGACGCCCTCCACACCATAGGTGTCGAGGACCACCAATTCAGCCCTCTCTGGTCCAACGGATACATAGCGAATCGGCACGTTGGCCAGCTCTGCAATTCGATGCAGGTAACGCCTGGCATTCTTCGGTAACTCTGCCCACGTTCGTGCTGTTCGAGTGGGCTTATCCCAACCAGGCCATGTCTCGTAAATAGGCTCGACGTCATAGAGGTCCTGGGTATCAGGCATATCCTCGATAATTTCCCCATTGAGTCGATAGCCGGTGCAGAGCTGAATCTCGTCAAAGTGGTCAAGAATATCCATCTTCGTGACCGCCAAAGCCGTGAAGCCATTGAGCCACGCTGCATGTCGAATGGCGACACCGTCAAACCATCCACACCGTCTTGGACGACCGGTTGTCGCTCCAAATTCGTGGCCAATTTTGCGCAGTTTCTCGCCGTTCTCATCGAGAAGCTCACATGGGAACGGTCCGCCTCCCACCGATGTTGAATACGCTTTGACAACGCCTAAAACTTCGTCGATTGCCGTGGGTGGGAGGCCCGCGCCACACGACGCAGCACCAACGGCTGGGTTCGATGAGGTCACGTATGGATAAATCCCCCAGTCAAGGTCGCGCATGACCCCAAGCTGTCCTTCGAGCAAGACCCTATGGCCTTCGGTAACAGCTGTACGCACGAGGGGTAGTGTATCGACAATCCGATCCCCGAGAGCCTCTCGCCAGTCGGCGCATTTCGCAAGCAACCCGTCGAGATCAATTCCGGGTCGGTCGTACTCTTTGAGTAGACGGTTCCGCTGGTCTAGAGTTTGCTCTAGTCGACTTTTTAAGTAATCGGGTCTCAATAAATCACCCGCGCGCAGGCCAGTCCGTGCCGCTTTGTCCGCGTAAGCAGGACCAATTCCCCTCTTCGTCGTGCCAATCCGATCGCTTTCAGCACGCTGAGCCTCTCGTAAGGCATCCAATTCGGGATGATAGGGTAAAACCAGGTGCGCGCGCCGATCGATGACGAGATTCTTGAGCGCCAAGCCAGCGTCTTTCAGCAGCTGTAACTCTTTGAGAAGATTGTCGGGGTTGACGACCGTTCCGGCCCCCACAATACACAGCGTATCGTCATTGAAAATACCTGATGGAATCATATGGAGAGCGAACTCACCAATTTCATTTACAACGGTATGGCCTGCGTTATCCCCGCCTTGGAATCGAATGACCATCTCTGCGCGCTGAGCCAGATAGTCAACAACTCGGCCCTTACCTTCGTCGCCCCACTGAGCCCCGACAACTGCCGTTACCGCCATCTTTATATTCTCCTCATAAACTCGTGCAAATCGAGTTTTCCCTAAAGTTGAGCTGCATAGTTGATGCCATTCTGGAACAGAACAAGACCTGATTGGCCACTTCGGCCACGATGAAATCCCGGATGCTGCATGGGCCAGATATGGTCTTCTGGATGGGGCATCATCCCCATCACGTTGCCCGCTGCATTACAGAGTGCAGCAATGTGGTTCTGTGACCCATTGGGGTTGTGTGGATAGACCACCTCGTCACCATTCGGATGCGTATAGCGAAGGGCGACTTGGTGATGATCTTCGAGCAGACTTAACCTATCGGCATCGCGGGTCACCACTCGACCTTCTCCGTGGGCAACGGGGCAGTAAATCTCTTCTGAGAGCCCCGCGGTAAAAACACATGGAGATAATGGGTTCGGTTTCAGTCGGATCCAACGGCATTCGAATTTTCCAGACGCGTTATTGGTCAGCGTGGCTGGTCGCGCCTCCGCCCAAACACCATCATCTTTACCCAGGGGCAGGAGTCCGGCCTTTATCAATGCTTGGAAGCCATTACAGATCCCTAAAACGGGACGTCCAGACTCTACAAAATCTGTAATTTGATCGCGCAGATGATGTCGCAGAGCCATAGCCCAGACCCGTCCAGCTCCGAGGTCGTCCCCATGGGAAAAACCACCCGGTAAAACGAGCATCTGAAACTCGCTTAGTCGACGACCGCCTTCAAGTAATCCCGCAAGGGGTAAAATCTCGGGTGATCCGCCAGCACGAACGCACGCCTCAGCAACGTCATGGTCTCGGTTGGTCCCAGGCAAGTGAAGAACTAAAACTGAGGGCCTCATCGGGTACTCCCGTAAGACGTTAAAGCTGGATCGTGCTTACGCCTAATCAGTAAACAATATCTCACACGAGACCCCTTGTATGACAAAGGCGAGCATTTTAACAGACACTTTATTTGACTTGATCCGATTCCCCACACTCCGTATTGAACGGACTGAACATTCAGCCATTTTGTGCACACCTCCTGACGACTTTGGAGAAATCAAATGAGCCTTAAATATCTGCTTGTTGGTAGTGGCGGTCGAGAACATGCGATAGCCGCCTGTCTCGCGGAATCCGACGAAACGGAGCACGTCTACGTCGCGCCTGGAAATGGTGGAACGCAAGGTGGTCACCCCAAGGTCAGTAATGTCGATATCCAGAGTCATGAGCTCTCGAAGCTGGCCCAATTCGCCATTGAAACAAAGATTCAAGTCACAATGGTGGGTCCAGAAATCCCGCTCGCCGCTGGCATAGTCGATTTATTTGAGGCACAGGGCCTTAAATGCTTTGGGCCAACTAGAGCGGCCGCCCGGCTCGAGAGTTCGAAAGCCTTTGCCAAGGCATTTATGGACAGGTGGACGATCCCCACAGCAAAAGGGGCCTCGTTTACGGACTATCAGTCTGCATTAGACTACCTACGGGACTTTGGCTCCCTACCCGTCCTAAAAGCGTCCGGATTGGCCGCTGGAAAAGGCGTGGTTCTCCCAGACACCTTAGAGGCCGCCGAAGCAACACTCAAACAGATGATGCTGGATGGTCGCTTCGGTGACTCAGGTGATTGCGTGGTCATCGAAGAGCGACTTGTCGGTTATGAAATTTCCCTACTGGCCGTGTGCGACGGGGCGAGTCTGGTGACATTGCCTGCGGCCCGAGACCACAAGCGACTGCTCAATGGTGATAAAGGGCCAAACACAGGGGGCATGGGCGCAGTCGCTCCCGTCCTAAACCCGACCTGTGACCTACACCATGAATTGACCAAGATTTTGCAGACGGTCCTCGATGGTATGGCTGCTGAAGATATGCCCTACACGGGCATTCTCTACGGCGGGTTTATGATCACCGATGCCGGACCTAAGGTCCTGGAGTTTAATTGTCGGTTTGGTGATCCAGAGACCCAAGCGGTCCTTCCGCTCTTGCCGCCGAATGCCCTTAATCAATACGTAGTGGCTGCACTCAATAAAACCCTCTGCGACTGTAAACCGATCGACCCCACGGGTCATTCTGCGACCATAGTCATGGCATCGGGCGGCTATCCCAATCAGTACAAAAAAGGCCTACCAATCAGCGGTCTCAAGGCGGTTGATGCGATGACCCATGTACACGTTTTCCATGCTGGAACCATCTTGAAAGAGGGTCTGCATCACACATCTGGCGGTCGTGTACTAGCCGTGACGGGTCTGGGCACGAGTCCCGATGATGCTTTGGTGCGCGCGACAATTGCAGCGGGCCATATCCAGTTTGACGGTCAGCATTATCGTACGGATATCGGGCTGACACTCACATGAACTCAACTGGACCAAAGAAGAGAATCGTCGTCTTAATCTCGGGAAACGGAAGCAACCTGCAGGCTCTCATCGATGGGGTTCAACAAGAACACATCAACGGCGAAATCGTGGCTGTGATCTCTAACAAGCCGACCGCTTTTGGACTCCAACGCGCCCAGCGCGCAGGCATTGCGAATCAAGTTGTGCCGTTTTCACCATTTAAACTCTTAGACAAGAGTAGACTGGCCTACGACACTGAACTGGCTCGAATCGTCGGGGCCTATCAACCCGATCTGGTTGTTCTTGCTGGCTTCATGCGCATTCTGTCGAGATCATTTCTCGACTGTTTTCAAGGTAAGGTCGTCAATTTACATCCTGCTTTGCCCGGCGCCTATCCTGGGATTAACGCCATTGCACGCGCTTGGGCAGATCATCAGGCCGGCCGTGCTCAAGTAACCGGTGTGATGGTTCACTACGTGATACCTGAAGTGGACGCTGGCCCGGTCATCGATCACGCACAAATCGACATGGCCAGCTGCTCAAATTTGGACGAGTTAGAGCAAGAAGTGCATCACATTGAACATGACCTCTTAGTCAAGGTCGTGCGTACACTTTGCCAAGGATAAGTCTCTCCGAATGGAAAAGATAATTGACTTTTTTTTGACAAAAAAAAAGGCCGTCGCGCAGTGCGACGGCCTTTCTTTGCCTCTGGAGAGGTCTTATTTCTTCGCTGGCTGAGTCGCAGGCTTCGCGGCTGGCTTAGCAGCCGGTGCTGCGGCTGGCTTAGCGGCCGGTGCTGCGGCTGGCTTAGCGGCCGGTGCTGCGG
>MDTC01021479.1_pt1 | contig 17450 bp, 11 predicted proteins | sample 811181 | NCBI WGS metagenome assembly MDTC01 (sample SAMN05326644, study PRJNA326480) | marine metagenome | isolation source: seawater | place: Pacific Ocean: North | collected 2011 | reverse complement strand
GGCCTAATTTTTGGTCAGGCCTGTGGATCATCAGTCGAGGATTTTGGACACGACGCCTGATCCGACGGTGCGGCCGCCTTCGCGGATCGCAAAGCGCAGCTTTTCTTCCATCGCAATCGGCGCGATGAGCTCAACTTCGAACTTCAGGTTATCGCCCGGCATCACCATTTCTGTGCCTGATGGCAGGTTCACTGTTCCGGTCACATCCGTGGTGCGGAAATAAAACTGCGGACGGTAGTTGGCGAAAAACGGGGTGTGACGTCCGCCTTCATCCTTGGTCAGGATATAGGCTTCGGCTTCAAACTTGGTGTGCGGGGTGACTGAACCCGGCTTACACAGAACCTGACCACGCTCAACCGCTTCACGGTCAACACCGCGCAGCAATGCGCCGATGTTGTCGCCCGCTTCACCGCGATCCAGCAGTTTGCGGAACATCTCAACACCTGTACAGATGGTTTTCTGGGTGTCTTTGATGCCAACGATTTCAATTTCATCGCCCACATTGATCACGCCGCGCTCAACCCGGCCGGTCACAACTGTGCCGCGGCCCGAGATCGAAAACACATCTTCGATCGGCATCAGGAACGGCTGGTCAACCGCACGCTCAGGCTGCGGAATATACGCGTCAACCGCTTCCATCAGCTCTGCAATTTTTCCTTTGCCAATCGCATCATCACGATCTTCCAGTGCTGCCAGCGCAGAGCCCGCAACGATCGGAATGTCATCACCAGGATAATCATATTCGCTCAGAAGCTCGCGTACTTCCATTTCCACCAGCTCAAGAAGCTCGTCGTCGTCTACCTGATCAACTTTGTTCAGGAACACAACCATCGCCGGGATACCAACCTGACGGCCAAGCAAAATATGCTCGCGGGTTTGCGGCATCGGGCCGTCCGCTGCATTCACAACCAAAATCGCGCCATCCATCTGCGCCGCGCCGGTGATCATGTTCTTCACATAGTCGGCGTGGCCAGGGCAGTCCACATGCGCATAGTGGCGCGCATCCGTCTCATACTCAACATGCGCTGTCGAAATGGTGATGCCGCGGGCTTTTTCCTCAGGCGCCGCGTCAATCTGGTCATAGTCCTGAAACTCGCCAAACTGCTTCGTGATCGCCGCCGTCAGCGTCGTCTTGCCGTGGTCAACGTGACCAATCGTGCCTATGTTACAATGCGGTTTATTACGCTCAAACTTTTCCTTCGCCATGGTGGCCTCCTTTTATCTTGCACGTGATGGGCACGCCCATCGTCAAATCTGTGGGAACGGCAGGGATTACCCTGCCCGCCCGTTAAGCAAATTTTGCCTGAATCTCATCAGAGATATTCTGCGGTACCGGTTCATAATGATCAAACGCCATCGAGAAATTCGCGCGGCCCGAAGACATCGAACGCAAATTGTTAATGTAGCCGAACATATTGGCAAGCGGCACAAACACATCGACCGCAATCGCATTTCCGCGCTGTTCTTGCCCAGTTACCTGACCCCGACGTGATGTAAGATCGCCGATAATGCCACCGGTATATTCCTCTGGTGTTATCACTTCGACTTTCATGATTGGCTCAAGTAATTTCGCACCAGCTTTGCGCATTCCTTCGCGCATTGCCATCCGGGCAGCGATTTCAAAGGCCAGAACCGAGCTGTCCACGTCGTGGAACTTACCGTCGATCAACGCGACTTTAAAATCAATCACAGGAAAGCCTGCCAAAGGACCGCTGTCCATCACCGACTTAATGCCTTTTTCAACGCCCGGAATGTACTCTTTCGGGATCGACCCACCAACGATGCGGCTTTCGAAAGAATAACCTTCGCCCGGCTCTGTTGGCGCGATTATCATCTTGACCTCGGCAAATTGACCGGACCCACCTGATTGCTTTTTGTGCGTGTAGGTGTGCTCGACATCATGGCCGATGGTTTCACGGTAGGCCACTTGTGGTGCACCGATATTGGCTTCCACCTTAAACTCACGCTTAAGACGGTCGACCAAAATATCCAAGTGCAACTCGCCCATACCTTTCATGATGGTCTGACCGCTTTCAAGATCGGTCTCGACACGGAAAGAGGGATCTTCAGCCGCAAGACGGGCCAGACCTTGGGACATTTTTTCCTGGTCGTTTTTGGTTTTTGGCTCTACGGCAATCTCAATCACCGGATCAGGGAATGTCATTGTTTCCAATACCACCGGATCTTTGAGGTCACTCAGCGTATCCCCAGTGGTGGTATCTTTCAAACCAGCCAAGGCGATAATATCGCCGGCAAATGCCTCTTCGATTTCCTCGCGATTGTTCGAATGCATCATCATCATCCGGCCAATACGCTCTTTTTTGTCTTTGGTCGCGTTCAGAATACTGTCGCCTTTGTTCATTGTTCCCGAATAAATACGAGTGAACGTCAGCGTGCCCACGAATGGGTCATTCATGATTTTAAAAGCCAATCCAGAAAACGGCATATTGTCGTCGGCGCGGCGGGCAATGTCACGGGTCTCTGTTTCATCGCCGGGCTTGAAGCCCATGTAATCAACCACATCCAAGGGGCTTGGCAAATAATCAATAACTGCGTTCAACAAAGGCTGAACACCTTTGTTCTTAAACGCTGATCCACATAGTACCGGAATGAATTTAATCGCCAAAGTCCCAAGCCGGATCAAACGGCGCAGAGTATCTACATCAGGCTCTTCGCCTTCCAGATACGCCATCATCGCGTCATCATCCATTTCAACAGCAGTTTCGATCAGTTTTGCACGCCATTCATCAGCGACATCCTTTAGGCTGTCCCGAATTGGTCGGCGCTCCCACGTGGCGCCAAGGTCTTCGCCGGCCCATACCCACTCTTCCATAGTGACAAGGTCCACTAGACCTTCCAATTCGTTTTCAGCACCAATTGGGATCTGGATCGGCGCTGGGATTGCGCCAGTACGATCTTGGATCATATGCACGCAGTTAAAGAAGTCCGCACCAATTTTGTCCATCTTGTTCACGAAAACAATGCGCGGCACCTTATACCGATCGGCCTGACGCCAAACAGTTTCAGTTTGCGGCTCAACACCGGCGTTCGCATCAAGCACTGCAATCGCTCCATCTAGAACCGCCAAAGAACGCTCAACTTCAATGGTGAAGTCAACGTGGCCGGGCGTGTCGATGATGTTCATCCGATGCTTAGGAGTTTGGGCGTTTTCCCCATCATCCGTGCGCTCCCAGAAGGTCGTCGTCGCCGCAGAAGTAATGGTTATACCGCGCTCTTGCTCTTGCTCCATCCAATCCATCGTCGCAGCGCCATCATGCACTTCGCCGATATTATGGGATTTACCAGTGTAGTACAAAATACGCTCTGAACAGGTCGTTTTACCCGCATCAATATGCGCCATGATACCAAAGTTACGGTATTCATTTAAGGAATAGTCGCGTGCCATGTCTTTGCAGCCTCTAAAAAATTACCAACGATAATGGCTGAATGCTTTATTCGCATCTGCCATTTTATGCGTGTCTTCACGTTTTTTAACCGCGGAACCGCGGGAATTTACGGCATCTAGCAATTCACCAGCCAAGCGCTCTTCCATGGTGTTTTCATTGCGGCCGCGCGATGCGGTGATCAGCCACCGGATGGCCAGAGCTTCACGGCGCTCTGGACGCACTTCGACAGGCACCTGATATGTCGCACCGCCAACCCGACGAGAGCGCACTTCAACCGCTGGTTTGATATTTTCCAGAGCTTCGTGGAACACTTCCACAGGCGCGCGTTTAATTTTCGTTTCAACCCGGTCAAGCGCGTTGTAAACAATTGTCTCTGCGATCGACTTTTTACCGTCGATCATCAGGTTATTCATAAATTTTGACAAAACACGATCGCCAAACTTGGCATCGGGTAGAATTTCGCGCTTCTCAGCTGCGTGACGACGAGACATATCTTAAACCTCTTATTTCGGACGCTTTGCGCCATATTTTGAACGGCGCTGTTTGCGATCTTTGACACCTTGCGTATCCAAAACACCGCGCAGGATGTGATAGCGAACACCAGGAAGGTCTTTGACCCGGCCACCGCGGATCAATACCACTGAGTGTTCTTGCAGATTGTGCTTTTCACCCGGGATATAGCTAATCACCTCGAAACCATTGGTGAGCCGCACTTTGGCAACCTTCCGCATCGCAGAGTTTGGTTTTTTCGGTGTCGTTGTATAAACCCTTGTGCAGACGCCACGCTTTTGTGGGCACTCCTGCAGGTGCATTGACTTGGACCGTTTCACTTTAGGCTGCCGCGGCTTGCGGATCAGCTGCTGTATTGTTGGCATTCCGGTTCTTCCCGTTTCGCTCTTACATATCAATCGCGCACAAGCCATTGCCCATGCAGTTCACTTTGCCGTGCTCCGCGCGTCCGCAAAACACAAAAACCGCATGCGTCCCCTCGTTCGCGGGAACGACGCGGTGGGTTTCCAGAGGATCGAGGCCTAAGCCCGGATCTTGACCACTTCAAACCTGAAGTCAGCTATGGGGCGACCCCCGAAGCCGAGATAGCGTGCGTATAGGGGGAGTCGATCATGTTGTCAACACACGGTTCAGTGGTAAAATCCAACTGGGAATGTTAAACATTCTTTATCGGTGCTTACGCTTTAATTACATTGGTGTTCGTTGCCGTATCGTTTTTTTTAATTGGCTGTATTAATTCATGCAAATACTCGGAATCTGTCGATTTTCCTATCCTGCAGTGGGTGGTTTTCAAAATGAGCACAACACCGTAGAAGCGCGTTGTAACTACCTTTATTCTCAGGAGCGGCTCAACATGCGTTTCAGCGCTTTTGAAACGTTCACCCTGCCCTCCATCCGCTCTCAAAGCGATCCAAATTTCACCTTTGCGATTCTAATTGGAGATAGCCTGCCCCGCCATGCCAAAGACCGACTTTACGAGGTTACGGCCAATGTTCCCCAAATCAAAATTGTTGAGCGGCCCAGCGGCCCCTACCGGCAAGTTGCTCAAGAGGTGGTTAATTCAGTGCGGAACTGGGAGGCGCCAATTTGTGCCCAATTTAGATTAGATGATGATGATGCTGTTCATCTCGATTTTATTGCTGAGCTGAGGCAAGTCATTACTCATAATCAAGAGCTATTTAGATATGGCCGCCGCTTTGCAATTGATTTTTGCAGTGGCTATGCTGTTATTCCGGGGCGCAAAGGTATCAAGGCAGCGGTCGTGAAACAAAAGCTCTGGACGCCCGCTCTTGCAATCGTTTTAAGACCTAAGGTCGAACGCAGTATTCTTAATTATGGCCATCATCGGTTGCATGAATTTATGCCTGTTTTGTCGCTTTCACATCTGAACATGTTTGTACGCAGTTTTCATGGTGACAATGATTCTCTTGTAAACCGACGACAGCCTAGTTTTGAGTATGCCGCTTTGGATGAAGGGTCGCGAAACTATTTTAAGCAAAACTTCAATATCGACGAAACAGCAGTTAAAGCGGCTTGGTCCGCGCTTTGATCTGGGTTTCACGCCACATGGTAAACAGACCCGACATCACAATCACGCCAGCGCCAATTAATGTAAGCGTATCTGGCCAATGATCGAAAAATATAAACCCTAACACCAGAGCCCAGATCAAACCTGTATAGCGAAAAGGTGCGATAAAGGATACCTCACCCTGCCGCATCACCAAAACGCTTAAGAGATAGGCGGCGCTCACCAAAAAAGCTGCTGTGACCAGATATACAATATTGGCTGAACCAACTGGAACCCAGTCAACCCAGAGCATCGCAATTGTTGAATAAAGGCAAATGGAAAGCGCGTTGAAAAATGTCACCATTAATGACGGCACTTCGCGCCCTATTTTACGCGTCACCAAATCGCGCAGGGTCACAAACCCAACCGCAATGAGCGCATAAAAGGAATAATGGTTGAAACCCTCGATTCCTGGGCGCACAATCAAAAACATTCCCCCAAATCCAATAGCAATTGCCAGAGCGCGCCGCCAACCGATGACCTCTTGAAAAAAAAGTATGCCCCCCAGCGCCACTGTGAGCGGCAACAGTTGCAGGATCGAAGTAGCGTTTGCCAATGGCATATTAAAAAGAGCTGTTAGAAAAAAGTAGGATGCGCCAATATCCCCCAAGGATCTAAGGCCAATAAGCCGCCAATCTCTTGGTGCAATATTAAACGTCCACGCCTTGAAATATATGCACAGTATAAAAATGCACAAGGAAGTGAGCATACCGCGCAGCATCAAGATCTGAAACAAGGGGAGCTCCGCCCCCAAAAGTTTAATAAATACGTCATTGAACGTAAAAGCTGCCATACTGGCAACCATCAACAGCGCACCTCTTACATTTTCTGAATAGTTCGCCATTTGCCCACTCATTTGAAGAATTTTTGGGCACTATGGCCATCGAATATATATGATATAATCGGGCTTTTGCGCAAATGTATAGAACAAAGTACCGCTGTCGTTGGCAAGTCACTCATGCACTGAATTTAACTGCGAAATTATATAGTCAAAAAATAAAGCCCGACGCATAGCGCCGGACTCTATCAAATTTCCTAGTCCATTTCTGGCATATCAGCAAGATTGCTGTCGCCGTCATCAGTAGACTTGAAAATATCATCTTGCGGTGCCGCCAATGCAGCGGCCGCCTGCGCCTCTTCTTGGCGCGCCTGAAGCACTACATTATCGCGCTCAGAAGCAATCCGCCGAACGCGCTGCGTCGCCCCGCCGGTGCCCGCCGGGATTAACCGGCCAACGATGACATTTTCTTTCAAGCCAACCAGCTTGTCCCTTTTACCCTGAACAGAGGCTTCTGTCAGAACACGCGTGGTTTCCTGGAATGAGGCTGCAGAAATGAACGAGCGTGTTTGCAAGGATGCTTTGGTAATGCCCAACAGGATTGGCTCACCTTGCGCTGGGCGGCCGCCCTTGGCCAATGCCTTATCATTGGCAGCATCGAACTCTGCCTTATCGACATGTTCACCTTTCAGCAAAGTGGTATCACCACTGTCAGAGATTTCCCACTTTTGAAGCATTTGGCGCACGATCACTTCGATGTGCTTGTCGTTGATTTTAACGCCCTGCAAACGATACACATCCTGCACTTCGTCGATCATATAGTTGGCCAGCGCCTCGATTCCCATAATTGCAAGGATATCATGCGGTGCAGGGTTACCATCCATGATAAAGTCACCCTTTTGCACAAAGTCACCTTCGACAACAGGGATGTGTTTACCTTTTGGCACCATATATTCGACCAGATCAAGACTTTCATCGGTCGGCTCAATGCTGATCCGCCGTTTATTTTTGTAGTCCCGACCAAAGCGCACATAGCCGTCTGTTTCGGCAATAATGGCGTGATCTTTCGGGCGGCGCGCTTCAAACAGTTCGGCAACCCGTGGCAGACCACCGGTAATATCCTTGGTTTTAGCGCCTTCGCGCGGAATACGCGCGACCACATCACCGGCTGCAATCTGCTGCCCATCTTCGACGGACAGAATCGCGTCAACAGACATTGGATAGGTGATCGGGTTGCCCGCATCATTGCGCACTGGCTCGCCGCTTTCATCACTTAAAATTATCTCTGGCTTAAGCTCATTGCCCTTTGGCGCGGCCCTCCAATCTGTTACGATTTTTTGGGTCATGCCAGTGGCATCATCGGTTACTTCGCGCACAGCAACACCGTTGACCAGATCCACATGTTTGGCCATACCAGCCTTTTCGGCAATGATCGGTAAGGTATAAGGATCCCATTCAAAAAGCTTGTCACCACGGCTAATTTTAGCCTTGGCTTTGACAAACAATTTGCTGCCGTAGCCCAATTTATGGCTGGCACGTTCTTCGCCATGCTCATCAAGGATCAACAGTTTCATGTTGCGTCCCATCACCAATGTTTCACCGTTGGCGTTTTTCAGCGTTTGCGCATTTTCAAAGGTAATAACCCCATCTTGGCTGGCCTCAAGGAATGATTGCTGACCACCTTGTGCCACCCCACCGATGTGGAATGTCCGCATAGTCAGCTGCGTACCAGGCTCGCCAATCGACTGCGCCGCGATAATACCAACCGCTTCACCGATATTGACAATCGTACCACGTGCCAGGTCCCGACCATAGCACATTGAACAAACGCCTTCTTCGGCTTCACAGGTTAGCGGGCTTCGGATACGTGCAGACTGCAACCCAGCCGCGTCAATCGCATCGGCGATCAGCTCGTCAATCAAGGTGCCTTTGGCTGCAATCACTTCGTCAGTTCCCGGTTTGAGAATATCCTCAGCCGCAACCCGGCCAAGCACGCGCTCTGCCAGTGAACTAACAACCTCACCATCGTTCACAGCGGTTTCTGCGGTGATCGAATTTTCAGTGCCGCAATCGCGCATTCTGACAATGCAATCCTGTGCCACATCCACCAACCTACGTGTCAAATACCCCGAGTTCGCGGTTTTGAGCGCCGTGTCGGACAGACCTTTACGAGCGCCGTGGGTCGAGTTGAAGTATTCAAGAACCGTTAAGCCTTCTTTAAAGTTGGACACAATCGGTGTTTCGATAATATCGCCGTTCGGTTTTGCCATCAGCCCGCGCATACCGCCAAGCTGCTTCATCTGGGTGACCGATCCACGAGCCCCTGAGTGCGCCATCATATAGACGCTATTTGGTTCAATATCTGCGCCACTTTCATCCTGAGAAGAGGCAGAAATTGTGTTCATCATGGCATCGGTGACTTTGTCGTTACACTTTGACCAAGCATCGACCACCTTGTTGTACTTTTCACCTTGGGTGATCAAACCATCCATATATTGCTGTTCAAAATCTTTGACCTGACCGCGGGTTTCATCAACGATGGGCCATTTGCTATCCGGGATAACCATGTCGTCCTTACCAAAGGAAATCCCGGCCTTGAAGGCCTCTTGGAAGCCCATGGTCATGATTTGATCACAGAAAATTACGGACTCCTTCTGGCCGCAATAGCGATAAACCGTATCAATCACACGCTGCACATCTTTTTTGCGCATTAAGTCGTTGACCAAATGAAAAGGCGCTTTGGCATTTTTTGGCAGCAAAGACCCTAACCGCACCCGACCTGGTGTGGTTTCAAAGCGTTTGCTGACCTCGATGCCATGCTCGTCGATCTGAGGAATACGGGCGGTAATTTTTGCGTGCAAATGCACCACATCCGTATCCAAAGCGTATTGCACTTCTTCAATCGAGGAAAAGACCATGCCTTCGCCTTTCATGCCTGCGCGCATGATCGTGGTGTAATACAGCCCAAGGATCATATCCTGAGAAGGCACGATGATCGGCGCGCCGTTGGCAGGCGACAAGACGTTGTTTGTCGACATCATAAGAACCCGAGCTTCCAGCTGTGCCTCAAGGCTTAGCGGTACGTGTACCGCCATCTGGTCACCGTCGAAGTCGGCGTTGAACGCTGAACAAACAAGCGGATGCAACTGGATCGCCTTGCCTTCGATCAGAACAGGTTCAAACGCCTGAATGCCCAAGCGGTGCAAGGTTGGGGCGCGGTTCAACATCACCGGATGTTCGCGGATCACCTCATCAAGGATATCCCACACCTCAGGGCGTTCTTTTTCCACCAGCTTCTTGGCCTGTTTGACCGTGCTTGATAGACCTTTTGCCTCAAGCCGGCTGTAGATAAACGGCTTAAACAGCTCAAGCGCCATCTTCTTGGGCAGCCCGCATTGGTGCAGTTTTAATTCCGGGCCGGTCACAATCACCGAACGACCCGAGAAATCAACCCGCTTACCAAGCAGGTTCTGACGGAAACGACCCTGTTTGCCTTTTAGCATATCTGACAAAGACTTTAGAGGGCGCTTATTGGCACCGGTAATGACACGGCCGCGGCGACCATTGTCAAACAATGCATCAACAGATTCCTGCAACATCCGCTTTTCGTTGCGCACGATGATATCAGGTGCGCGCAATTCAATCAGACGCTTCAGGCGGTTGTTACGGTTGATCACACGGCGGTAAAGGTCGTTCAGATCCGAGGTCGCAAAGCGGCCACCATCCAGTGGCACCAAAGGGCGCAATTCTGGCGGGATCACAGGAACCACTGTAAGGATCATCCACTCTGGGCGGTTGCCAGATTCCAAAAAGCTTTCCACCACTTTAAGCCGTTTGATGATTTTCTTTGGCTTCAACTCGCCTGTTGCTTCTTTGAGATCGGCGCGCAATTGCTCGGCTTCGGTCTCAAGATCAATAGCCGCAAGCATTTCGCGAATGGCTTCCGCGCCAATATTGGCGGTAAAGGCATCCATACCAAAGGTATCTTGCGCCTCCATATACTCTTCTTCGGTCATCATCTGTCCATAGGTCAGATCGGTCAGACCGGGCTCGATCACCACATAGTTTTCAAAATAGAGCACCCGCTCAAGATCGCGCAGGGTCATATCAAGCATAAGACCAATGCGCGACGGCAGTGATTTTAAAAACCAGATGTGGGCAACGGGTGAGGCCAGCTCAATGTGGCCCATCCGCTCACGGCGGACTTTTTGCAACGTTACTTCAACGCCGCATTTTTCGCAGACAACACCGCGATATTTCATCCGCTTATATTTGCCACAAAGACATTCGTAATCTTTGGTCGGGCCAAAAATCCGAGCACAGAACAGACCGTCGCGTTCCGGCTTGAATGTCCGGTAGTTGATGGTTTCTGGTTTTTTAATTTCACCGAATGACCACGACAAAATCCGCTCGGGGCTGGCGAGTGATACTTTGATCTCGTCAAACACCTTAGGTGAGGCCAATGGGTTAAATGGGTTGTTTGTCAGTTCCTGGTTCATTTTGATTTCCTCAAATTAGGGACGAAGGGGGGGAGAATAAAGCGCGCGCCTTATTCCCCTTCCTCCGCGTCCAGGAGTTCCATATTTAGGCCAAGGCCGCGGACTTCTTTGACAAGCACATTAAAGCTCTCGGGCACGCCCGCTTCAAAGTTGTCTTCGCCTTTAACGATTGATTCATACACCTTGGTCCGGCCGGCAACATCATCTGATTTCACCGTCAGCATTTCTTGCAGCGTGTAAGCTGCGCCATATGCTTCCAGTGCCCAGACCTCCATTTCACCGAACCGCTGACCACCAAACTGTGCTTTACCGCCCAGTGGTTGCTGGGTGACAAGACTGTATGGTCCAGTTGAACGGGCATGGATTTTATCATCAACAAGGTGATGCAGTTTGAGCAGATATTTGATGCCAACAGTGACCGGACGGCTAAATTGTTCGCCGGTACGCCCGTCAAACAGGATCGACTGACCAGACTGGTCAAAGCCCGCCCGAACCAGCGAGTCGTTCACATCGCCCTCTTTGGCGCCGTCAAAAACTGGCGTCGCAATCGGGACACCTGTGCACACATTGCCAGCGGCTTCAATCAACTCATCTTCGTTCATGTTTCCAATGCCCTCGGCATAAACATCATCGCCATAGGCCAGTTTCATGGCTTCACGAACAGGCGTCAAATCGCCGGATCGGCGATAATCTTGCAAAGCATCATCAATCTTTAGACCAAGCGAGCGCGCGGCCCAGCCCATATGGGTTTCCAAAATCTGACCAACGTTCATCCGAGATGGCACGCCGAGCGGGTTCAGACAGAAATCAACAGGTGTTCCATCTGCCAAGAATGGCATATCTTCCATTGGAACCACTTTTGAAATCACACCTTTATTGCCGTGACGTCCGGCCATTTTATCACCAGGTTGCAGCTTACGCTTCACCGCGATGAAGACTTTGACCATTTTCATCACACCGGGCGGCAAATCATCGCCCCGACGGACTTTTTCAACTTTGTCTTCAAAGCGGGCATCTAAAGTGCGTTTTTGCACCTCATATTGCTCGTGAAGCGCTTCGACCTCTTGCGCGTCTTGCTCTTCGGAAAGCGCCAGTTGCCACCATTGACCACGGGTTAGGGTTTCAAGCAGCTCTTCGTCGATAACAGCGTTTGACTTGACCCCTTTGGGACCTTTTACCGCCACTTTGCCCATAATCCGGGCTTTCAGACGCGCATAGATATTACGATCGAGGATCGCAAGCTCGTCATCGCGGTCGCGCGCAAGGCTTTCAACCTCTTCGCGTTCAATTTGCAAAGCACGCTCGTCTTTTTCAACGCCGTGGCGGTTGAACACGCGGACTTCAACAACTGTACCAAAATCCCCGGGCTTAACGCGCAAAGATGTATCGCGCACATCTGAGGCTTTTTCGCCAAAAATCGCCCTGAGAAGTTTTTCTTCTGGGGTCATCGGGCTTTCACCTTTGGGCGTGATTTTACCTACCAGAATATCACCCGGCTCTACATCAGCGCCGATATAGACAATTCCGGCTTCGTCGAGGTTGCGCAAGGCTTCCTCGCCAACATTTGGAATATCGCGAGTGATTTCTTCTGGTCCAAGCTTGGTATCACGGGCAGCAACTTCGAATTCCTCAATATGAACCGAGGTAAAGACGTCATCGCGTGCGACACGCTCTGAGATAAGGATCGAGTCCTCGTAGTTGTAGCCATTCCAAGGCATAAAGGCGACGACAACGTTTTTGCCAAGCGCCAATTCACCAAGGTCGGTTGACGGACCATCTGCGATCACCTCACCCTTGTTGACCGTCTGACCCACTGTGACCAATGGTCGTTGGTTGATACAGGTGTTTTGGTTGCTGCGCTGAAACTTACGCATCCGGTAGATGTCAACGCCAGCATCGCCCATTTCAAGATCTGCTGTCGCCCGGATCACAATCCGCTGCGCGTCGACCTGATCGACGACACCGGCGCGTTTGGCCATAATCGCAGCACCAGAATCCCGCGCAACGACTTCTTCGATACCTGTGCCAACAAGCGGCGCTTCTGCACGCAGCAATGGCACAGCCTGACGTTGCATGTTTGATCCCATCAGCGCACGGTTGGCATCGTCATTTTCCAAAAACGGAATAAGCGAGGCGGCAACCGATACCAACTGTTTCGGGCTTACATCAATCAAATCAACACTTTCGCGCGGTGCGAGTGTATAATCGCCAGCTTGGCGGGTGCTGACCAATTCGTTTTGGAAGCGGCCTTGTTCATCCAAGGTTGCGTTCGCCTGCGCCACAGTGTGCCGCATTTCTTCCGTGGCCGACATATAATGCACTTCGTCAGTGACCTGTGCATCTTTGACAACACGGTAAGGGGTTTCGATAAAACCGTATTTGTTCACCCGAGCAAAGGTTGCAAGCGAGTTAATCAGACCAATGTTTGGCCCTTCCGGGGTTTCAATCGGACACATGCGGCCATAATGGGTGGCATGTACGTCGCGCACCTCAAAGCCTGCCCGCTCGCGGGTCAGTCCGCCTGGCCCTAGCGCCGAGAGGCGGCGTTTATGCGTCACCTCAGACAAGGGGTTTGTTTGGTCCATAAATTGTGAAAGCTGGCTTGAGCCAAAGAATTCACGCACAGCCGCTGCGGCAGGTTTCGCGTTGATCAAATCCTGCGGCATCACTGTGTCAATCTCGACCGATGACATGCGCTCTTTGATCGCGCGCTCCATGCGCAACAATCCAACACGATATTGGTTTTCCATCAACTCACCAACCGAGCGCACGCGGCGATTTCCAAGGTGATCAATGTCGTCCACATCGCCTTTGCCGTCTCGCAATTCAACAAGGGCCTTGATACAGGCAACAATGTCTTCTTTGCGCAACGTCCGTTGGGTGTCTTCTGCGTCCAATGCCAGACGCATGTTCATTTTAACCCGGCCAACAGCTGATAAATCATAGCGTTCGCTATCAAAGAACAATGTATCAAACAGCGCAGAGGCGGCATCCACAGTTGGTGGCTCGCCGGGGCGCATGACGCGGTAAATATCCATAAGCGCGGTTTCGCGGCTCATGTTTTTATCTTGCGCCATAGTGTTGCGCATATATGGACCAACGTTGATATTATCGATGTCCAGAACCGGAATATCGGTAAAGCCGGCATCGATCAGCTCTTTGAGCGATCCACCTGAGATTTCACCCCCTTTATCGTATTCCAGCGTCAATTCATCGCCAGCCTCGACATAGATTGCACCATTCTCTTCGTTAATAATATCGCTCGCGACAAATTTTCCAACGATTTGCTCAAATGGCAACAGAAGCTCTGTCACCTTGCCAGCATCAATCAATTTTTTAACCGCCCGAGGGGTCATTTTTTTACCGGATTCGCCGATAACCTCACCCGAAGCCGCATCCACCAGATCATAGAGGGGGCGCGTACCACGCACGCGCTCAGGGAAGAATTTTGTAACCCACCCTTTACCCTCGGAAAGTTTGTAATCAACCGTATCATAATAGGCATCCATAATGCCTTCCTGATCCAAGCCTAGCGAGTATAGAAGCGTGGTCACAGGCAATTTACGGCGCCGGTCAATACGAGCGAACACAATGTCTTTCGCATCAAATTCAAAGTCCAGCCACGAGCCGCGATAGGGAATTATACGGCAGGCAAACAACAACTTACCCGAGCTGTGGGTTTTGCCTTTGTCATGGTCGAAAAATACCCCTGGCGAGCGGTGCATCTGGGAAACGATAACACGCTCTGTGCCATTGACGACAAAGGTCCCGTTTGGCGTCATCAAAGGCATATCGCCCATAAAGACATCTTGCTCTTTGATATCTTTGACAGATTTGGCGCCTGTATCTTCGTCGACATCAAACACAATCAAGCGCAGCGTCACTTTAAGTGGCGCGCTATAGGTCATGTCACGTTGCTGACACTCTTCTACATCGTATTTGGGCTTTTCCAAATCATAGCTAACAAATTCCAAAACGGATGTTTCGTTAAAATCCTTAATCGGAAAAACGGACTGAAAAACGCCTTTTATGCCTTCACCGTCCAAAGGAACTGGCTGATCACCAGACTTTAGAAACAGATCATAAGAGGATTTTTGAACCTCAATTAGGTTCGGCATTTCAAGAACTTCACGGATTTTACCGTAATACTTACGAAGACGTTTTTGGCCAATGTAGCTTTGAGCCATGGTCGATATCACCTTTCAATTTTCTCACCGGATGCGCCAACCGTCGGGTCCCAGTGGCACGCCCATAAGAGACAGCTTGGTTCGATCAATTCCTGGCTTTCTTCCCAATGAAAGCCTCCCGATCTTTGAACCTCGCCTGAGAAAACTCCGTATGAACAACGGACCTTTCTAAGACAGGTAGGGCTGAGAGCAATTTTCACTGCTCTCAGCCGAATACATCCAGGTTGCCCTGGGTGTGGATTACTTCAGTTCGACCTCTGCGCCAGCTGCTTCCAGCTTGCCTTTGATCTCTTCTGCTTCTGCTTTGTCGACGCCTTCTTTGACGGCTTTGCCGCCCGCTTCGACCAGATCTTTGGCTTCTTTCAGGCCAAGACCTGTTATGCCGCGTACTTCTTTGATGACGTTAATCTTTGATGCGCCTGCTGATTTCAGGATCACGTCAAATTCAGTTTGCTCTTCACTAGCAGCGCCGCCAGCGTCACCGCCTGCAGGGCCTGCCATCATGACAGCGCCACCCGCAGCAGGCTCAATATCGTACTCGTCTTTCAGAATAGTTTTTAGTTCTTGTGCTTCAAGCAGGGTCAGACCAACGATCTCTTCTGCTAGTTTTTTCAGATCAGCCATTTTAGACTCTTTCCGTTTAAGTTTGTGTTCCAACGACAGGGCTTTGCACCCTACGCAGATCTTAAGTTGCTATGCAGCGGCTTTGTCTTCGATTGTCGACAAAACGCTCGCGATGTTTGATGCAGGTGCGCCAATTGCCCCAGCGATGTTCGAAGCAGGTGCGCCAACGCAGCCCACGATAGAAGCAATAAGCTCTTCGCGAGATGGCATTTTTGACACGGCTTCCACGCCAGCACGATCCAAAGACGTCTCGCCCATTGCACCACCGAGAATTTCAAACTTTTTATTCTCTTTGGCAAATTCCTCGGCCACCTTGGCAGCTGCCACGGGATCCTCGGAATAGGTCAAGACAGTCATCCCCGACAAAAGGTCTGCAATGCTTGCGCATGGCATTCCCTCAAGGGCGATTTTGGCGAGCCTGTTTTTGGCAACGCGAACTGCGCACTTACCCTCACGGGCGCGGGCGCGCAGATCTTGCATTTCTGCAACTGTAAGGCCTGCGTAGTGTGATACCACCACGACGCCAGAGCTTTCAAAGATCTGGCCGAGTTCCTCAACCACTTTCTCTTTTTGTGCTCTATCCACAGTTTCACTCCAAATTTGGGGATTTCTCCCCGGCTCAGTTTTGCCGCCCCGAAAGACGGCGTTCGGGTCCAACTTCAGGGTCCCGAGGCCAAAATCACCCGAAGGTCTATGCCTGCGGTATGAACTTTTATCTCGTTCCCCATCTCAGGAAGGAATTAGTAGGCCTAGGCCCAACCCTCCGTCTCGGACAGAACAAAGCCCGAGGGCTTTGTTAAATATATCCCGTCGGATAAAGACCCGACGGGATATAAATTTCTATTGCTCAGAGGCCTTACCAACGTCGATGGTCACACCAGCGCCCATGGTTGAGCTCAGAGCAATCTTTTTCATATACGAACCTTTAGCCCCAGATGGCCTTGCCTTGGCCACCGCCTGCACAAAAGCGCGGACATTTTCTACCAGCATTGCCTCATTAAAAGAGGCTTTGCCAACACCAGCATGCACAACGCCGCCTTTTTCCGCTTTGAATTGAACCTCACCACCTTTGGCGGCTTTAACAGCTTCCGCCACATCCATGGTGACCGTGCCCACCTTTGGGTTTGGCATTAGGTTGCGCGGACCCAGCACTTTACCCAACCGACCTACGACCGGCATCATGTCTGGCGTTGCAATACAGCGGTCGAAATCGATCGTGCCGCCTTGCACAGTTTGCATCAGATCTTCTGCACCAACCACATCTGCACCGGCAGCTTTTGCTTCATCGGCTTTCGCATCGCGGGCAAACACAGCCACTCTAACAGTTTTACCAGTGCCATTCGGAAGACCGACAACACCGCGCACCATTTGATCTGCATGACGGGTATCAACACCAAGGTTCACCGCAATTTCAATGGTTTCATCAAATTTTGCCTGCGCATTGGATTTAACCAAGCTGACAGCATCTTCGATGGATAGATTTTCCTTACCGGCCGCAGCTGCGCGAATGGCTTTGGTTCTTTTTCCGAGTTTTGCCATGTTACTTCACCTCGATGCCCATTGAGCGGGCAGAGCCCAGAATAATCTGCATAGCGCCTTCGATATCATTTGCATTGAGGTCTTTCATTTTCGCTTCGGCGATCTCTTTGACCTGCGCAGGCGTCACACTACCAGCTGTTTCGCGGCCCGGTGTACTTGCGCCCGACTTTAGATTGGCCGCCTTTCTTAAATAATAGGACGCAGGAGGCGTCTTAATATCCATCGTAAAGGACTTGTCCTGGAAGTACTCGATCACGGTCGGGCATGGTGCGCCCGGTTCCATATCGGCTGTTTTGGCGTTAAACGCTTTACAGAACTCCATGATATTGATCCCACGTT
>MDTC01148432.1_pt1 | contig 17452 bp, 7 predicted proteins | sample 811181 | NCBI WGS metagenome assembly MDTC01 (sample SAMN05326644, study PRJNA326480) | marine metagenome | isolation source: seawater | place: Pacific Ocean: North | collected 2011 | reverse complement strand
TCTAGGGGGTGTCGGGCAAACTTCTTTTTTTTCAGCACCCGTTTGAGTGAAAAAATAACCATTCAGTGGGGCGTTTGAGTGAAATGGTAGTCAAGTGCTCGCGCCGGGATTCGAACCCGGGTCGCCGGGATGAAAACCCGAAATGATGGGCCACTACACCACGCAAGCAGACTAACTCTCGCCCATCGCTGATTATTCATCAATGTTGGGGTCGTCAGAAAGATTGGACCACCAGCGTAATGAGTACCAGGTCGCTGCAATTGTAAGGAGCATCAGGAGGCCAATCAATATCTCGCGGTCTAGCAGCCACTTGATTCCGTCTATCGCCTTCTGGCCATAAGCTCCAATCAAAACCGCTTCAAGTCCGAAGCGTAACCCTCGTCCTACAACTCCAGCGAGGATGAAAGGTTTTAGATCCATTTCACCCATTCCCGCTGCCCATCCAAATACCTTGTACGGAATTGGAGAGAAGGCCGCGATGAATATTCCAACCGTCCCATATCTTTTGGTTAATATCTCGATTTTTTTGACATGCTTTTCGCCGCCAAAGCGGTCGAATAATGACCTACCCCAGCGCTTACCAATCCAATAGCCAACCAGGCTGCCTAGTACACTTGTAACGGTAATTACAATCCAAAGCCACAGTATTAGACTCGAATTTCCTTGTGCTGCTAATAGCATTGGTAGGAATAGCAAATCGGGAGGAACAGGCTGAATTATCGCCTCGGTAAAAGACATGGTTCCTAGGCTTGCGGCACCGAATCCGTCAAACCAATCTACCACGCTTTCTTTCCATCCCATTAGTCATGAGGCTGCTGGCATTAGACATGAACCCTCTTCTTCTACGAAGCACCTATGTCCCAGTTACGTACCCTCGGTAATATGCCGGTCTTGGATACTGCTGCCTTGCTGCATTGGCCGGTGCAGAGATTGATTGGCGGAATTGTAGCCCATTCGCAACTTGAGGAGTTACGAAATTTATCACCTGAAAGAGCGATGTTGGTTGAATCAATCGAAATGGAATGGATGAGTATTGGTACAGGAGATGCTGAGCAAGCAGCAGCAGCAACCGGTGACCTACCTCGTCTTTCTCCTGTTGACCTTCAGGTATTAGCGCTCGCTTTGTCTACTGGAGAAAGGTTGTACACCGATGATTATTCTCTGCAAAATGTTTGCCGGTCAATCAACCATCCATTCGATGCGGTTAGCAATAAGAAATCTCAGCAACAGTGGTCTTGGGAATTACGTTGTATAGGCTGCAGGGCAACAAAACAGGTAGAAAAGCAAGAACCGCAAGAATGTGATATCTGTGGTTCACCAATGAATGTGAAGCGTTCCAGACGCTGATCACTCTTCTGCTTCAGAGATTTCAGACTCAATCTCTTCTGCGGTTTTACCACTCGGGTCAATACCAGCAGATTCAGCTTTCTCGGTAAGTTCGACAGCAGCGGTCTTTCCACCAGCATCAAGTTCAGCTTCGGTTGTATCCATGTCAGGGGCGCGAGTTACCTCGGATACCCCTTTGTGAAACTCTCCTTTAGACTGCCCAACTGCTCTAGCGAGTTTAGGCAAACGCTCTGCTCCAAATAGTAGGAAGAAAATTGCGATAAGTATGATTACTTCAAAAGAACCGAATCTCATATTGCCCTCTCCAGTCCGTGCGAGTGGCTCCCGCTTTGTCAATTAATCGGCTGTTAACCACCAGAAACAGGCGGAAGTAAGGCAATTTCATCTCCTTCAGATAAAGGTTGGTCTTCACCTACACGTTGCCCGTTTAGGCTCACCGCTAAACCTTGGTTAAGCCAATTATCGACTCCTAATTCTTCAACTAGGAAGCGAATTGAACTATTCACGGGTAAATCAATGTCATGTTCTCTTCCCCCGAGCGACTCTGCAATCGGTCCAAAGGCGAGTACCTTCACACGCATATTGAACCGATTGAGGCGGTTCTTATCAACGCGCCCCGTCTGCCTTACACCATGACGGTTGCTTTAGCGTGTAGCGGACTGTGGAAACTGTATGAAATGGGCGACGATACCGTACAAGCGGTACGAGGTGTTGATTTACAAATCAATAAAGGTGAGATGGTTGCAATAATGGGCCCATCTGGCTGTGGTAAGACTACCTTGCTGAATCTTCTTTCAGGGATTGATGACCCTTCTTCAGGACAGGTAACTGTTTCAGGCCGGCCATTATTTGGTATAACTGATGATGAAAGAACAGACTTGCGTGGTAAAGAAATGGGCTTCATCTTTCAAAAATTCCATTTGATAGAAGTCTTGAGTTCGGTTGAGAATGTCGAAATTCCATTATTGATGCAGGGTATGCCTCCAGACCAAGCACGTACTACTGCAATGGAGGCGATGGAGTCTGTAGGATTGGGAGATAGAGGTTCACATCGTCCAGCCGAATTATCAGGTGGTCAGCAGCAAAGGGTATCGATAGCCCGCGCATTTGTTCATCAGCCATCAGTAATTCTGTGTGATGAACCAACCGGTAACCTAGACAGTGCTACAAGTTTACAGATAATGGATTTGCTATGCAAATTAAATGATGACGGAGCTACAATAATTGTTGTAACTCATGATGAAATAATAGCAAAAAGATGTTCACGCATTATACAGATGGGTGATGGAAGAATAATTGATGAAGAGGAGTAGGAATGTTGTACGAGACGATTGCGGTCATCGTGCTGATCTTACCGGTCAGCCTAGTAGCGACTTGGTCTCTACGTAGTGATGTACCTCGGTCTTGGCAACTTGGTGTGATGATAGTTGGTCCTGTTGGTGATGCTTGGCTAACCTGGCTACTCATGTGTTGGCTCGAGATGGGATTTGTAGCCACTTGGACCTCAGTAATCTCAGTTGGATTAATCTCAATGATGTTTATTCAGCCAATCTTTTCTCCCAGAAGGTTGCTAGTATTCCGGCTTGCATCTCAACAAATACGTCGTAAACCAAGGCAAGCAGCGCTTATGATGGCTGGCCTATTAGTCGCTTCCGCAATTATTACTTCTTCATTGGTTGTAGGTGATAGTTTAGATGAAACGATGCAGAGCGAAATAGATTCGGTCTGGGGAGATACCGACCTTTACATCTTTTCAATAGATAGAAGAACTGGTATTACCAATGATTTAGATCAAAATTTAACAACGAGTTTCGGTCAATCAATTAGTGAAGAAAAACTTGCAGATGGTTGGATGCACGGTATTGAATCAACCTCCACTCTTTCACGTGCAGACGGCCTTGCAATCCCGTCTGTTAGTTGGTTTGCATATGATGATTGGACAGGCGTCTCAATCAATCAAGTCGCTGCTGATGAATTAGAATTAAGTGCGAATGATGAGATTGAAGTTACTTGGTTTACCTCTTCTTCGACTGGTAAATTGATTCGCAACTATCGTAATTTAACGATTACAGAAGTAATTCCAATGGAGGGTATTGGCTCGATGGGTGGTTCGCGTTCACCCTCTCTATTCACCTCGCTTGAATTAGCCCAGGAAATGCAAGAGATGGAATGGAAAGTAAATCGCCTTAGGATTTCTTTAGAAGAAGGATTAGTTGCTTCACAAACTATACCAGAGGTAGAATCCATCTTTGATGAAATGATTCTGGCAGAGGATTCATCGTTTGAAGTCAATATGGATGGCGATGCGATTTCGATATCATATGATTCAGGACTGGGACGAATCGATGAATCAGTGATGGCCTCTTGGCGAGAAAATCACACTTCATTACTAGATGGAGGTTCTGCTATGGAGGTCTTGCAGATACCAATTATTCAAATTGAGCAGGGACAGTCTATCCTTTCTTTACCAGATGATAGGATTGAGAGAATTTTAATCGCTGAGGATGGAGATTGGTATGTTTCAGCAGGCGGCGTCTCTTTCCAAATTGACAGAGGAGGCGATGCTCATCTTTGGGAAGTCCCGGATGGAGGATTAATTTACGACATTGAATTGAATAATAATTCAATGATGATAGCACATTCAAATGGTTTGACAGAGGTATTTGAAGACCCTGATGAAGACGTTATTCACCATATTAAAGGAGAGGAAGTACGTTTAGCAACAACCCCTTCTAATGACCAATATGAGTTGCCTAGCACAGTATTTTCGCTTGATCACATCGAATCTGATGGTGATGAATGGTTGGCGATTAAAGGTCTACTAGGGAGTGAAGTACTTCATCTTGAAAACGAGGAATGGGTTTCAACAAACATTTCTGCGGAATGGTTGCTCAGCGATGATGAAGGCGTTTTGTTTGGTTCACCTTCTGGTTGGCAAACCTCTGATGGAACCTCATCTCCTGAAGGTTGGACAGGATTGCGAGAAGGATTCCTTCTCGATGAATCGGGGACCTTACATCGCTTCTCTTCGAATGGTACTGAATTGATTACTGAACCGGCTAGCGATTGTGATGGGCGCGTTTTTGCTGATGATGGTTTTCAATTGTGTTCTACTGCATATGGCGTTTTGATAGAGACCGAGACTGGAGACTCGCCTCGTTTACCTTTGACAGTAGACCTTGGTGGCATTGGAATATTACCACAACTCTTGTTGGCAACAAATACCTCTCTGTCTCCTGATGTAGGGCAAATTCTTGTCGCTGACAGATTGAGTTCCCTAGATCAAAATGAGAGTGTTTTATTCAATGGTTTAATTCCTTATGCTTACGGTGATGATACTCCTGAAATCTTGACCATTAATGGCTCAATGTCTTCGATAAACGCCCCAGGATTAGACGAACTAGAAACAATAATCATCGGTTTAGTTAATCTTTCAGATGGTGAAAAGTTAGCGTCTGCTTCGGAAGGAGAGCGTAGTATGCTAATCATCAATGACGGCAATGAAACGGCAATATTAGCATGGTTAGATGATGTTGCAGGTACCAAAACCATGGATTTGAGAATCAAAGCTGCAAAAGAAGAAGCCTCACAAAGTGCAGAGGAAGGAGCAGGGGTGCTTTCGGCAATGTTCCTCGTGTTTGGAACATTTACCATAGGCGCTGGAATCTTACTGGTATTGACTATTGTAATCATGCTAGCAGAGCAAAGAAGGGTGGATGAAGCAACTATTCGCGCTTTAGGGTTAAAGCGCTCTGATATGCGTTCAATGGCCTTGATGGAAGGAGTTCTGACCTCTTCGATGGCTTCAATTTTGGGCGGAGCCTTTGGAATCTTTTTGGCTTGGCTAATCTCTTTGGCATTTAGCAGTGTATTTGCTTCAGCAGGAGCCGATAGCCTCGAGTTTGCATTCGGACTTGAAAGTATGTTGATAGGTATGTCCTGTGGTTTCTTAATCGCTATGTTCACTCTTTGGATGACTGCTTTGTGGACTAGCAAGCACAACATAGTTCAGGCATTGAGAGGCATTAACCCTTCACGCCAGCGTGGAGTTCCTTGGTGGATGATGCTATTGATAATCGTGCTAATTGGTAGTGGTTCACTATCCGGATTATCACTTCTAGTATTATCTTCTGACTCGTTACTTTTCTTACCGCTTTGGCACATAACAGCATCATTACTATTGATGGGAATAATTCCAATTTTCACTTTCGTTTTACCACATATGATGAAATGGTCAGTCCGTAATTCTGGACGTAATACCATGTCAGTACTCGGAATTGCATTATTTGTTTGGGCCTTAATTCCAGATTCCCTAGACCCTGTGCGTTCAGGGCGAGATCCAGATGAAATCACATTTGCAATCTTAGGATTAGTCGAAGTATTTGCCGGTGTGATGGTATTGTCAGGACTCGCTCCACGTCTAGCATCATGGTTTGGCCGTCGTAAATTCATGACCAAGAGATTTGGACCACTGGTAAATGTATCATTGGCTCATCCAGGTGCTGCACCTCTTCGAACAGCAGTGGTTATGGGAATGTTTTCTCTCACAGTGTTTAGCGTAGTTGTTCTAGCCGGTTATTCTGTCCAATTTGAATCTCATTCATCCGGTTATGTTGAGGATGCTAGTGGTGACTTTGAAATTTTGTTAACCTCTTCGCGACAGGCACCGATAAATCTTAGCGAAGACCCCTTTGAATGGGGATTAGAAAACGCTACAGCGAGCGATATAGATGCTGTTGGAATTGTTAGTAGAGCAGTTGTATGGGTCGAAAAAGGTAACGATAGTACCGGTTATGTCCTAAGGGGCGTGGATGATGGCTTCATCAATCACGGCGGTTTACCGTTGGAGGAATGGGATTCTAGTTTGGGTACTACTCAAGAAGAGGCTTGGGCTGCTATGAAGGAAAATCAAAATATTGTTTTTATCGATAGTTCATTCGCATTGATCGACCCAAATACCGGCGAGGCTATGTCTGGGATGACTATTTTGCTAGGTGAGATAATTACATTGACCGATATTTCCAATCCCGGTAATTCAAAAGAGATGCAAGTGGGAGGTATATTGTCACAGTCTTCAAATCTGTTTAGTACTGGTATTTGGCTAAATGGCGAGGTTGTTGATGAACAATTTGGCGGAGTAGTGACTCGAATTTATGTTTCACACAATGAAGATATACAATCAGAACCTTTGGAAGAGCAGTTGTCAAAAGATCTAGCTAAACAGGGAGTGAGCACATCGGTTATCGAAGAAAACATTCTAGTCTTGTTGGGGCTAATTTTTGCTATTCTTTCGATATTCCAATCCTATCTTGCCCTTGGATTGGTTGTCGGTATTGCGGGAATTGGAGTAGTGACATATCGTTCTGTATCGGAACGTTCAGGACAAATTGGGATGCTGCGAGCTCTTGGTTTCCGTCGAAGAATGGTAATGTTTGGAATGATTTTAGAGATTAGTTGGGTTTCTTTGTTAGGAATGCTAAATGGAGCATTGGTTGCCCTAGCATTCCATACCGCTATTCACAGGACGATTTGGCAAGAACAAGGAGTCGATTTAATTCTTCCATGGGCGACGATAATTTGGTTACTTGTTGGAGGATGGATTATGGTACTTTTAGCGACCACAATTCCAGTATCTAGAGCGACAAAAATTACACCTTCTGAAGCATTGTCTTCAATAGAATAGAAACTTATCAATAAAAGTCGTGAAATTTTTTCACAAACACATTGTACCAAGGAGTATTTTTCGACAACATTTAGTGTTATTTTCTCAAAAAATCAGGGGACTGCAAGCCAATGCATTTTTCTACCAATTTACTTATTGAATCCTGCTCTTATCATTTCCTTTTGCCAAGTCATAAATACCCTACATAACCTCGTGGAGGCCAACCGACCTGTTGGAGGACATGACATGAATAAGTTAACCCCCATGATTTTGGCATTTTTGATGATGGCTAGCACCTCGCTAGTTGCATTGGATTTGACAGAACTAGAAGAGAAAGAGAATAATGAGGCTGATGGCCGCGTAGGACCTGATGCAGAAGTAGTAGCAATACTCTCACCTAGAGAGACTACAACCGAAGCAATAACTGGTGAAGTACGCAATTCCATCAAAGCCGGAGAAGATGTAGAGTTTGAGGTATTTGTCCAGAATGCTGGAGATGCTTCAATCGAAGAGATGGCTTTGACCGTCACTGTATATCTCTCTGAAAACGGCAATCGTGGAAACGTTGCTATGGATGCTAATGGTAACCAATTATCCTGGAGAAATGGTGACGTCGTTTGTGACGATGTACAAGTTTGTCCTTGGGCTGAATTGGCTGCAGGCGATCTATTAGATAATGGAAAGTATGCAATGACCTATCAGGGAGCTCAAATTACTTGGACTCCTGCAGTAGGTGACTATATCGTTGTTGTAGAAGCAGAAGCATTAGGTGATTCTGACCCTGCTAACGATTACCAAGAGCACCTAGTTTCAGTTACAGACTGGACTGACATCATCCTAGACTTGTCTTGGGATTCAGGAAAGGATGTAGAATCTGGAAGTACACAAAAATCGTTCACATTGACTGCTACTACTGGCGGGTCTTCTGACTGGTCAGCACGAAACATCACTGTCGCTTTGGATGTACAAGGTACATTGTCTCAAACACTGAACGATAACAGTGGAAGTGATTGTAATGGTGGCTCAATGGATATCTTAGGTGTTACAACATTGCCTGGTACCTGCTTTGGTACAGAAGGTAGTGTTGAGACATTCCGTCACGAAACCGATGCTAACAATACAACATCCGCTTCAAGAGTATACATGAACTTTGGAGATAACTCTTCATGGAATGGTGCTGTAACTCCTGATGCAAGCGGCGATTCTGGCGATTACTCAATTTCAGTATCTCTAGTAAGTTACGTAGTATATGGACAACAACCAGAATGTGAAGAAATGGTTGAAGAATTACTCAATGGTACAAACATGACCGTTGAAGTTTCTAGACTACACTTCTGTGAAGTAAGTAAGGAACAAGATGATGACGCTTCCACAAGCGAAGATGAAATCACTGGAATGATCGAAACTTACCACGACATAGGAATCACTGGATTCGTAATCAACCAAGGATACCAACTTGATATGGATGGTGAGCCAGAAGGCGTACCTAGTATGCCTGGATTAATGTCCGGACCACTAAATCCAGGATGGGGTTCAGTACAAGCTACTGTGCAACACCGTGGAAGCGACTTAGCAGTATTCTATGATTGGGAAGTATCCTTTACAATCGAGAACACAATAAGTGGTATTTCTGAAACACGCTCTGCAGATTCTTGCATGGGTGGTTCTGGAGAAGATTATGTTCACGCACACTTGGGTCTTGACCCAACTAACCCTTCACCTGCAGAACCTGCAGGTCAAGCATGTATCTACTTTGATTTCACACCAGGAATTTACAATGTGACTGCAACAGTCTCTATGGTAAACCCAGGGAACATAACAGATATGTCTTCATCCAACGATGATGCTGACATGTATGGATTGACCGCAATGAACAACCGCCCATCTGTAACTCTAACTCTAGAGACAGAGGGCGACATCATCCGTGGACCTGAACAGACTATTACTTTAGTAGCAGATGCAATAGATGCTGACGACCAAACAGGACTAACTCTGTCCTACTCATGGCTACACCCTGGTATTCCAGATGGTGAAGTCTCAGAGTGTAATGGACAAGGACCTGCATTCTCAACATGTATCTTGATACCATTCCCAGATTCAGCATGGGCAAGTGGCAACATCTACACTGTAACAGCAACTGATGGATATGGATCTAGTTCAATCCCTGCATCTCAAGATGTATTTGTTTGGAATCATGTAACAGCTTTCGCTACAACTGCTAGTGGAATCAACATGACCTACGACCTAACATATGATGGAACAGCAGATTTCACTATCGCTATGACTGATAGTGGCACAAATTACACACAGGATCTATCTTCTTCATGGGGTAACCCTCCAGAAGATACTGGAATTATTGGTTCCTATGATTCAGTAGCGGTATTGGACTACGCTCCATCAACCACTTACTCTAGTGTACTTGCACAATCTCTGGAAATCGATTATGATGCATCTGCAATTACGCCTACAAGCGTATGGTGGATCAGCAATGGTAACTGGAAGATGCTAGACGCAACAATCACTACTGCAGGTAGCGATGGAAACATCGTTATCGATGTCGGAACAGCAGTATTGGGACAAGGAGAAATTGCACTAATGGGCGGAGACCTACAAATGGTTGACCCACCAACTGCAAATCCTACCGGATTGACAATGGCTGCATCTAAGGGTGGAGACCTCGATGCATCATGGAGTATCGCTGGAGTTGCAGGAGCTAATGACTGGGTCATGGGCGAAATGTGTGACTCTGCTGGCGCTTGTACTTCCACACAATACAGTGTAGATACAATCTCTATGAGCATGGATGGAGTTGATACCACTCACGGTGAGACCTACACCCTAACTCTATCACTATGTAATGCAGGAGGATGCAACTCGGTTACTCCATCTGCATCAGCAGTAGCTGACAAGATGGTAGACGGAGATGCTGCAGCAACAGAGATGACTGTTGCAGATGGTGAAGGCGCATGGACAATCAGTTGGGTTGTTACTGGTGATGCTACTGATGTAGACCACTGGAAGATTTGCTGGACTAACAGCGAATGGACATCCCCGGGAGATATACCAAGCACCTGTGTAGATGCTACTAGTGAATCAGGCGGAGAAGTTTCAAAGCCTGGTGCAAGTGGAGTTTACTTCTTTACTGCAGTTGCAGTAGATGACAAAGGTAACTCGAACACAGCAGCTTCAATGCAATCAATACAACATACTGTTGTCTCTACTGTCACAGATTGTGACACAGACCCAACCCTAGATGGTTGTGACGACGTATTAGACGATGGCGCTGAGTCAGATGGTGGAGTACCTCCATGGACTTGGGGAGTAATCATCGGTCTTGTTGTAGTCTCCTTTATTGGAGGAGCATTCATCCTCTCCCGTGGTGGAGATGGTGATGATGGAAAAGACTGGGACTATTGATCTCAGCCTTATTCATTTGAAGTAAATACGGTGTATAGCACCGAGGCTGCCATAGGGAGCGGTTCGCCGCTCCCTATGGCTCCCCCCTTTCTTTCCTTTTTCCAATCTCAAAGAATCCAGATTCGAATATTTTTAGGCCAGGTCTGGAAGTGTAATTTTTACACCGAATCCAACAATCTATCTAGGCGTTTTCCAAAAAACATACAATTTCCTTGTTTCCATATCGATCAAATTAACCGGTAATTGTAAGCTCAAATATTAAAATGATATTTTTTTATATCTCTAAGATCTATCTCCAAAAATCAATTATTCTACTTAGTGAAGTCTTTTAACAGGTAAAAACCGGCTATAAAAATCATTTTTACTCGAGATTAAAACTTGTAATTTTTGTAGGAATTTAACTCACTTTTTATGAAAAACCTCTTAATCAGATACCTTATTTCCGTATATGTGTAAAAGCAGATGCACCCCAATGCTCATAAGCAATACAATGCCTGAGACGCTCTGCATATAGTCCGTAAGGAGATGATGACGTGATGTTGGGATACAAAAACACGAAAAAGAAGACCGCAATGAGTGGCGTAGGGATTGCCCTACTGCTCTGCATTTTGATGGTGGGCATGACAATGACCAACCTAGTGCAGAACGACACTGTAGAGGAGAAAGTAGATTTTGCTGAAGCAAATGATACGAGCGAAGATTATTTCGCACTCCCCGAGGTCAATGAGCCTGTAGAATATGAACAAGAAGAATCCTCGGAACTCGAGGGTATGAGGTCTAGCAACCAAAAAGCGTTCCTGAACGATGATGGAACCACGACGTTGCTAACTTCCGCAGATCCAATGCACTACATGAGTGGTCAAGGATCTTGGGAAAACATAGACCTTAACATTAAGGCAACCGTCGACGGTTGGGAAGTAACTGAGAATCTATACGAAGTTGCATTCCCGTCTGAAGTTGGCGATGGTGTCGCAGTAATGGTCAACCCATATGTTGACCCAATCGTAACCGGTATTGCCCCTGTGGTAATGACCTTGGATGCGACAGGAACTGCGCCAATGCCTTACATGGTACCTCCGTCTCACGAAGGTATTTCTGTCGGTGGTAACGTTATACGCTACCCAATCGCAGAAGGTTTTGATTTGGATTACACCGTAGAGGAAAACCAAGTCAAGCAAAACCTTGTCATTAGAGAAAAGCCAGTACTAACAGAAGATGTTGCATGGTTCGGTCTAACCGAGCAAATGCGCCTTCCAATGGGATATGGCCTTTATCTTGGTGATGACATAATCCGTGAGGATATCGTCGAGACACAAGAGGAGTTGACAATCCGTAACTTGGAAACTGGTGAAGTATTAGCTTACATCCCTGTTCCTGTAGTTACAGAGATGGGTGCAGAAGCGCCTTATCACGCAACTTACTTTGTACAGTCTTACGGTAATATCGTAATTATCACAACGGCAGTCGATACTGATTGGTTGTTGGATGATGAGCGAACCTTCCCTCTAGGAATCGATCCTGCTGTAAAGGTCTACAGTGGTGCAGGTGGATATTGTTATGTTTACTACGCTAACTGTTACTCAAACTCTTACCGTTACACATATCGATACTACAGTACCATTTACTATCTGCCATGGCAGAAGTACACCTTCACAAGCTCTAATGCTCTACCATCTGGTGCAAGCATAGACAAGATCGAATGGCAACAATATATCCGATACTCATCAGGTTATTCGTCAAATGCAATGACTGCTGTAGTAATGGAAAAGTGTGGAACATCTAACCGATATTCCAGCAGCATTCCATCAGCTTCATGTTCTGGTAAGTTTACTAATCCCGCAGCGGGATATGGAACTACTAAGTCCAGAAAGATGATTAGTTCGATTTGGAATTCTGCAGCAGCAGGTACTTACTCTGTAGGAACTGGCTGGAAGGCAGCAACCATCTGTAAGGATGCAACGGCATGTGCCGCTACTACTGGTAGCCACACATACATCACCGATGCTCTTGCTAACGGTGGCCAAGTAAACATGGGAACTACGTATACTACGAACACACGTATGTACACCTATGCTTATGCTGCTGGTTCATCTAACAGTTATCTTTCAATAACCTACTCTGGTGGTAGTGATACTAAAGCACCAACTTCTAAGTTCGTTCCATATTCTGGAATTACTTCTTACAAAGAAGGTGCAAGAACTCTATTCACTACTTTAGAAGATAGCAGTGGAATTCTAACTACTTCAACTGGAGCACCACACTTGCACTACAGTATGAACAACGGTTCTTACACCGCTGTCAAGGCAACAACCATTGGAACCTGTGGTTCCGCGGATACAAGTTGTCAATTTAGTGCAACTACTGGAGATATCCAAGAAGGCGACTATGTGAAATATTACTGGGCTTTCCAGGATTTAGCTTCATCACCCAACGGTGAAACAGATCCTGCAACAGGTTCCGATTCAGGTACCTCTAGCACAGCAAGCGCTCCATCGTCAACACACTGGTTCTTCGTAGATTCTCCAGATAACGCTGGCAATGCAAAGAAACTAACCACATTGGCAACAAATGTCCACGCTGGTAGTTATTTCAACCCGAATGGTTTCTTTGACCGCCAAATGACTTACTACGACAACTCCGACGAATACGTCTTCGAGTTCGACACCTCTCGATGTGGTACAGGTAGTTCATCTTGTTTCTATGCAACAAGTTACTACTTCTACAGCCAGTGGGAAATGATGTGGACCACCACTCCTGGTGGATCGTACAATGGAATGGGTGGAACCAAATCTGGTGACATGATGATGCACAAAGATGACGACGGTTACCTGTCCATCGGTGTTCGTCATGGACCTGGAATGAACTTGATCTACCTATATGATAGCACCATGAACCAATGGGCTATGGTCGGTCTTGACGGAGACAGTTCCACATCTGGAATGCAAACTGGAATCGACGAGGTTCTAACCGGTGGTAACACTGCAGCAAAATCATCCACATATGGATACACAGCAGCACACCGTGTACCATTGAATGATATCACTGGTACCTTCGGTAAGTTTGACTTCAATGGAACATACAGTTCCTCAAAGGCAAACTGGCTCTGCATGGGTACAAACGGATACACATACTTCTTCCGCAGTACTAGCAGTTCTCCAAGATGTACTTCGAGTTACTACAATATCTACAGTGCTTCGTACACATGGTCTGGATTCGCAATGGGATCCGGTTACTATGGCCGCCAAGCAACTAGCGGAGCAATGACTTACAAGATCGGTAAGGTTGCTCCAGAACCTGACTTGTCAGCTCCTGAACTAGGACACACTGGAATGCTTGACAGCCACAGCCGAGATAGAACTGTAACAGTAAGTATCGGCGATGCAGGTGAGCCACCAGTTGGTCTAAACGTATCAACTTCTGTTGGTGTAGGTCCTTCTGTATATTACAGAGAGACAACAGCAGACGGTACAGTTGGTAGTTGGAATTCTGATGTACTAAGTCCAGTTGGAGCAACTCGCTCTTCCTGTGTATTGTCACAGTGTGACTGGTCATTCACTATCGAAGATATTGAGCGTGGCAGTACTCTAGAATACTACATAACTGCACAAGACGTTCAAGATACAACCGGTGGAAATGGTCCGAACACCAATACAACTTCAACCTATGATTTCGAAGTTGGAGACCCGAACAAGGTCTTCGTCGTAGAGTGGCATGACCAGACCTATGTCGGTTCATACTACTGTACGTATCAAGTATTGATGTATGACGTAACCAACGAGATTGAATTCAAGTACGACAAGAATTGTAAGGTCTACTACGACTATGCAACTGTTGGATACCAAGATCAAACTCGTTCGAAAGGTGCAACTCTGCAACAAGATGTAGGTTACCTGGCTGGAGGAAACCCATATTCGCATAACTATCGAATATCAACCTCTAGCACTTCGCATGGTTACGAAACATTCGACCTAGGTATGGTTGAATTGCCAACATGGGATACTGCAATCGCAGGTTCCAGCAATGGATACCCATACGGTTACTACTGTGTATCTAGTTACTACTGGAACACATACAAGTCTGGATGCAACGCTAACATCGATATGCCTGACGGTTTCACCTTCGATTACTTCGGAACTGAATACAATGGTTCTGATTCGAAGAACCGTGTGCACATCGCACGTATGGGTAACATGTATCTGAAAGCCGATGGTTCGACCGCTCTAGAGCGTTCGATGACCACATGGTACAGCAACATGCCAGACCTGCCATACAGTGGAAACTCATACAGTAAGGCCGGAAACATAGCACCTGCATGGAGCTATTACTCCAGTTACTACTGCTATGATAACACTGCATACGATTGTTCAGTCCGTACTCGTGTAATACCATTCGAAGGTAAGGGTACTGATGTAACAGCGGATCTTGTGAATCCGACCACATGGTCGCTAATCGATTCTCCAATCCGTGTCAATCCATCTAACGATTATCTATCGATTGGTGCTAATCTCACAATCGAACCAGGTGTCGTAATTCAGGTGGGAGCTGGAAAGGGACTGTCATTCGATGGCTCCTGTGACAACTTTATGGCAATGGGTAACTCAACTGACCACATTCTAATCGAAGGTCAGGGTGGAGCAGAATGGAAGGGATTGGCCTTCACAGGTGCTTGTAGCACTGCTGAAGGTACCGATGACCGCCATCAGATGTCTTACATCGACTTCGCTAACACATCCGATGCAGCAATTTCTGCAGGTAGTCGTCACGGCGCAACTCCAAGCAGCAATGCAAACGTTGGTAATTTCACAATGGATCACGTGACCTTTACCAATGTTGGAACAGCGTTTAAGCATGGTTCTGGTCAAGGCACTGTTTTGACAATGTCTGACTTCGAAATCAATGATGCAAGCGATTCGTGTTTCGATCTAGCTGAAGATTCAGTTGTAACTCTAACAGATGGAGATATGGATGATTGTAACTCTGGCGGTAACAGCTGGGGTGGAGCAATAGTCAACTACCCTGGTAGTACTGGCGGTGCTCTAACAATGGAGAATGTCGACATTACTGACTCTCTGGTTAACTTGATTGATATCGACCTAGCAGCAGTATGGATAAGCAACGTAACTGCAACTTCAACATCAGGACAGTCTGGAACTGTTCTAGATGCAGCAGGTGGCGGAACAGGCTCTAGCCTCTATGTGTACAACATGGATGCATCTGGCTATTCCTCTGCTTCGGTCAATTCCATGGATTCAATATCTATGGATACAGTAGATTGGGGAAGTGCAAATATTGCAATGGCTCCAGGAGGTACATCTAGTACCGCTGCAGGACCATACGGTGTTTCAGCAACTATGGATGATGTAACCGCTGGTGATTTGACAATGACTCGCATGGGTCCAAACATGAACAACATGGATCTTGGAGTATTAACCATCATGGGTAATGCGCCAACCACTGTAGCAATGCGTGGTACTTCATGGACAACCTCAGGAATTTCTGTTTCTGGTTGTGGATTTACCATTACCGCTACGGATGTGACCTCGGACTGGTTATCTGGTTCTTGTTCTAACTCTGCAGCACCAAACACCATTGTCATGGAAGATTATGATGCAACCTACTCCGGTAACATGAACGCAGTTTACGCACGTAACTCTGCAATCACAATCGGTGATGGTGACATTACAATGCCAAGTTCTTATGACAAGATGGCAAAGGCTTCTACAAACGGTGAGATTGTTCTAATCGAGGTAACCCAAGATGGCACAGACTGTACTGATTCTAGTGCAGGCTGTGACGTTTCATCTAGTTCATCTGGTGCAGTCTACTTCGGTGGAACTGCTACCGTAATGGTGTACAAACTAGCTGGTGACGGAGTTACAAAGCAATACAAGGCAGACCATACTGTTCAAGCAACAGTTGTAGATAGTGGTGCAAGCCTGTTCACAGTCGGTACACACAAGACCGATAGTACAGGTGAAGCTACTGTTTGGGTTGTTTCAGGAAATGATGCTGGTGATTCATACACCTATCACAACCTTGCAGCTTGGGGTCCATCTGGACAGAACGAGACAATGTGGAACGACCTATGGGCTCCTTCTGGATTCGGAATTGGAGATAGTATCGAGCTACGTCTCGAGCCTGCTCCTGTTTCCCTAAATGGAACCAACATGGATTGTGACTACCTCTTGAACAACACAGAGGCAGCACTTGGATATGATGGATCAATCGCAGATGGATACACCAACACATTCACCTGGGAAGGAAAGGTTACCATGTCTGGTGACCTAACCATCGACGGATGTAACATTATCATGAAGAACGTGTTTGCAGTAGCATCTGATGCTACAAACAGTCCTACACTGACAATACCTGCTGGTGGAACTTTGACCTTTGTATCGACTTCAACCGACACAGCAACTCTCAAGGCAGTATCTTCAACCTATCCTCTAGATTTGGATATGGATGGCGGTGCATTGACTCTTGACGGTGCAGTAATGCGTGATTTGGCTGGTGGTCTACACCTAGATTCTGGTACCTTGACAGTGTTCAACGGATCTACTATCTACGGTAATTCAGGAGCATCTTCTACCGAGGCAACTGTATACGCAAACGGTGGAGTCCTAGACTGGGATGACTCGACAATTATCAATTCTGGACAAACCGGTATTGGTATAATGTTCGAAGACTCACTCGGTGCAGTAGACAACATCGTTGTCCAAAATGCAGAAGTAGGAATGTATTCCCACAATGCAGCACCTCAAGTTAATGGATTTACACTAACCGACAACGATGTTGGAGTGGATGTCTATGGTGGAATGAGTTTACCAACTCTTTACAGAAGTACTCTATTGTCTGGACAATCCAGAGGATGGACTACCTATGCAATCGACCTTTCCGCATACCTTGGAAGTGACGATTACCTACAGATGGGTCTAACATCGGTCTACGCTGGAGGAAATGCTCACCCAACATACAACTATGCAACAAGCAAGTATTACATGATCTACGATCGTCTAAACATTGAGT
>MDTC01251977.1_pt1 | contig 17456 bp, 18 predicted proteins | sample 811181 | NCBI WGS metagenome assembly MDTC01 (sample SAMN05326644, study PRJNA326480) | marine metagenome | isolation source: seawater | place: Pacific Ocean: North | collected 2011 | reverse complement strand
GATCCAGAGCCAAGTGATGCGGTTCCTGTGCTTGGTTCGCTGTCGAAGACGGCAACAGGGTCGCAACTGCAACTCACGATTTCTGACAATGTCACATACGATGTAGAATATTCCGAGACTCTGGAGCCAGGGTCGTGGCAGGTGATTGGTTCTGGTCTCAGTGCTGCCACCTTTGATGATGCTGATGCAAATCGTAATGGGGGCAAAAGCGGCTTTTATCGCGTGGTTGGCAAGTGAATATGATTGGCTAGGAGATAAGATGTGGTCGACAAAGGTCAGTACAGCACGTGGGTCGCTAGGTTTGCTGTTTTGCGAGTGATCAATGACACTTGGCAAGTGAAGGCCGGCAGCAAGACAAGGAGTGATACGCGGCGGTGGTGTTTATACAAAGCCAACACGCGTTGTGTTACTATGTTTACTTTTAGGCTTAACGAAACCAGGTTCACGATCAGATCAAAGTCAACGCCTTCGATGTTCGGTTCTATTTTGAGCTGATGGTCGCCCAGTCACCAATACTGATCCGTCTGAATCGTACGATTGCTCAAGAGCCAATGTTGTTTCAGCAATCCACGCAATTAGTATTTGGGTATGCCCTCTGCGGTCGATGGTATGATGGCGTCTTCAAAGGATATTACTATTTACATGGCGCGTGGCCAACGATTTTGCGAACAGGCTCTGTGATGAGATACAATGGATATGTGGACCATATTCGCTTATTTGAGTGATAGTTTTTGACCTTTGAGTTCTGCTAGCCTGAGGTAGCTAAGCGAGGAGTTATTCTCTTCGTGTTGTCGTGGGAATCACGATAAGCAAAGAGCTCGGTCCGGGCGTTTTCCTTTGTCGCGAACCGACCTTCCTGGAGCATTTTTACTTTCATGGTTTCATTGAAGTATTCAATTCAAGCATTCTCGTGTGGGTTAGCTCGGGCTGACATGCATTGATTAATACCTTCTCGAAATGCTTTGCTCTCATACTGGCTACCACGGTCACTACTGAAGATTCGGTATGGGCTTTGCTCAGTTGATCGGAGAGCTTAATCTAGTGTGTTGACTACCAATTCACTCTCCATGTGATCACCAAGCTTCCAACCAATAATTAGTCGGCGCGAGCAAAGGTCAATGACTACGGCAAGATAGAGCCATCCTTCGTCAATCGGTATACGTTTCAGGTATCCTGTAATAGGTTTATTCGGAATATAAAAAAGTGATAGTATTGCATATTATCAGATTGCTTATCGGCGGGCCACCACTTGTTCGTGGCACCAACCTCTTTGGTTGTATAGTATTGAGACCATGTTCTTTCATGAGTCTGCGAACCCTATCGCGAGAGCATGAGATGCCCTCATCGGAGCATTCCTGATAGATTCGCCTGTCGCCAGATCGACTTCGGCGGCGATGGAAAATATCTGCAATGCGATCTTTAGTTTATAAAGGTCACTGGCTTGGCTCGAAGCTGCGACGTGAGAGCACCATGCAACCACAGATGGCACGAATGTGATTCCTAGTGTCGTGCTTGATAGCAGTCACCATCTGGTGGATTTCGATTGGGGATTGGTGCTGATGATAACTGCGGCCTTTTTTAAATGTCATTTTCCATGCAAGGTGAGCACCCACCCCCGGCGAAGTTCTCGTAGCTTGGCTACGACTTACTGGCCTGTGCTCCCTCTCCACGGGAAATTGGAGCCTATCAACAATGGCTATTTGGACATCTTTGTCAGTGAATCAGAAGTCGACTGTGAGCCAGTGGAAGAAGACGTTGACGGTGATCTCGTTCAAGATGGATGGGAAGTCGGCAATTACGGTGTTTTGCCATCTGCAGTCTCAGCCCGACATGACCCCGAAGGTGATGGTGTGCGAAACAACATTGAGTTTGCGTTGGCCACAGATCCTCATTTTAAAACAATGGTAGTTAATTGGCTATCTCGGTCGATGGCGATAGGCAACCAGTGCTTACATATCAGCGCCACGTAGCCGCAGCCAACTTTTATGATTTCGAAATGTAAACTTCACCAGATGGCGAAGCGTGGCATCGATGTGCTGAACATTGTGCGCATCGGTGACGAAGCTGAAACGGTAGTGGCGCGCTCTCTGGTGGGTGTCGACAACTTGGCTGCAGCCATGTTTCGCATGCACGTGATGCCACGACCTTGAGCATTGGAGGTTAGGATAAGACTTGCCAAGCCTTGCCTACGCCCGTTGGGTGTATGCTATGGAAGTTTTAGTGGCAACCCTATGCGATTCAGCCAATGACTACAACGGCAAGCTTTGCTTGCTTGGTTGCTTTGATACTATTTGCGCGCAGCAACTACCGGTGGTACACCCGCAATGCTCACTGGCGTTGCGCATCTGCTTCAGGCCAGAAGATGAAGGTGCCCATGAATTCAATATCGCCTTTATTGATGACGATGGCTCGGAAGTGATGCCCTCATTCAAGCCCAACATTCAAGTGGGTTTCCCCACTGACAGCTTTTTTGTGACTCGCAATCTGGTGCTCAACATCCAGCGCTTGAAGTTTCAGAATGCCGGGCAGTATTCCATAGATATTCAGTGTGATGGCAACATGATCACCCGTATACCACTGCGGGTGTTGAAGGCAGATGAAGCGCCTCAGTCTCCTGAGCCACCTGCATCTCCTTTGGACTGAGGTCGCACGGGTATGTGACCCTCGAACAGAAAACGAGGAACTGAATGTTCAGTTTTTCAAAGTCTGTTGGACTTGGCTCGAGATACACGCAACGGCGTCGTGATGGGATAAGCAGGGTGTTCATGTCGCTCGTTGCGGGGGCTGCAATGGTGATGGCCTGCCGGATGCTTATTTGTTCATCTATTGCCCGTCGGTGCAGGGTGGGCGGCGCCCTTCAGGCGGCATTGCAGAGATCAAGACCAAGTGGCCCGACGAGTTCTTGTCTAGGGAACAGGCGAAGCCGTTGTTACCAACGGCATGCCTTGGCCAACCCCAGAGGCCTGGCCATTGCCAATGTGCTGGATCAGGTTGGGCCGCTGAATGTCCTGTTGTTCAACTGTTGAGGCACGTTGGAGAGCACTGCCAAATGCCATCATTGGAGCCCTGTACAACAACTTGCAGGCCACCTTGGCAGACTGCAATCGTGATCTCTACATTGCCAATGATTGGGCTCGAGATTATTTGTTTGGCAACGATGATAGTGCGTGTGCAGATGTTGCTGGCACCATAGAATTTGGAGTTGCAGTGAGAGCCTCGTGGGATCACTGCGATAGTGATGGCCTACAAGACCTCTGCGTGTTTAACATGTTTAGGAACTCTGTGTATCTTATCACCGCCAGTATGCAAGACATTGATGGCAAGTATCAACAATCGGGCATAAGGGATTTTCTGCTATCATCAACAGGCTGACCAGCAGTTGGTTTTCGATAGGAAGGTACCTCCTCTCACAGTGGCCAAAGCGGGGTGGTCAATTTGCTGATCTGGCCAACGTCGCCTTTCTCGATCTCTATGCCTTGAGTGGCTATTTCACAGCGTGACTGGAGGTCGCGTCGGAGGTCGACTTGTGAACAAACTTTAGCGCCCAATCGTTTGCAGCGGTTGTTTTTCTTGGAGATAGATTGAATGGCAAAGAATGGCCTATTGAAGATGCGGCAGACATCATGATCCGCATGGTGGATTTGGAGATTAATCACTGCAATAACCCGCAGAGTACAGTCGAGTTGCTTGAGGTGGCGGAGCAGAACTTCAAAGGTATCGTGCAGTTGATGCCGATGCTTGATCGTTGGCAGAAAGTTGTCCAGATCGCCCAACCATGGCGAGCGAATATTGATTGGCGCGATAAGTGGCACACAAGCTGCCCTCCAGGCCTTGGGTGCCCTGAGATTCCCCCCTTGAAGGCGGATTATGACGATGTAGGGTGCTCATTCGGTCAACTACCACTTACACTCTCATGACTCATTCAGCCCTTGTTGCTGCCTTTTCCCTGCTGTTCAGCAGCCTTTGTCACGCTCAGATTGTCTACTCAGAGACTTTTGATTCTGAAGCTTCCTCGAAGGTCATTGAGCGCACAACCATCGATACCGATGTGAAGTATGTAGATTACAGCGTGCTCACGGTGGGTGACGAGTCCTTCGCCATTGCTGAAGCCCCAGGCAAGATTGGTGAAAGCCGAGACACCCGTGGTGTGTTCTTTCAGGCAAACCTCACGGCAAACGCTCCCAATTCCATCAACCTCATCGCTGCAGATGAACGCGATGGTACTCCGGTCTCGTTCACCGGCACGTATCGACTGACGTTTGATGTCTTTCTAAGCGTCGCAGATCCTATTCCTGAAGGTGGCACCACCGAGCAGGTGGTGTGGAGTCTGGGCACCACCACTGATGTCATTCAAGGGCGCCCACAAAGGGCCAACGAGGCTACCCAAGGCGTCTGGGGCTGGATCGCTACAGAGGGTGGTTATGGTAGCGAGGACTCTGTTGTCTACGTGGATCTAGAACTGTTGGAGAAAAAGGACAATATCAATCATGCCGATCTCTGGCAGAATGCATTTCTTGATGATCGTCCGGTGCCCTCTATTCCGGCCAATGCCTGGACTCAGGTCAGGATTGAAGCCTTCAGTGATCGTGCTCTGGTTTACTACAATGACGTGTTGTTCCACGAGATTGCTACCAGCCCTGACAATGCTTCAGGATTTGTGGCTGTCGGTTATGAAGATCCTTTCGGGTCGCTAGCAGATGAGCCCAACTTCCAGTGGGGTCTAATTGACAACGTGTTGGTCGAAGCGTTCGAAGAGCCTGCGCTTGATGTGACTGACAGTATTGCCTTTACACCTGTGGCAGAAGATGGAGCCAGTTCCACAAGCACGCTAACCTTAACTAATCGGCGCGATGCTCCGGTCACCATTTTAGCTGCGTCTTTCTCCGATACAGACGCTGATGCGTTCTCTTTGGCTACGGGTTTGCCGATCACTGTTCCTGCTCGTGGCGCCACAAGCCTTGAGACGACTTTCGCGCCTCAAGTTTCGCTTGGCGGTCAACGCATTGCCACACTTGAATTGACGACTGATGACGCCAAGACGCCCATCATTAGTCTGCCGCTGGAAGCTTCTCGTCAGGGCCTGCTAGCACATTACAAATTGGATGAAACCGGTGGTGAGGTGATGGCAGATGCCTCAGGCAATGGCATTGATGGGCGCTATTTCACAGCCAATGGCGGCGAGGTGGCTTTGGGCGCGGAAGGCTTGGCATCTGGCTCTGGCATCTTCGTCAATCCCAATGGCGACGACGGTATTGCTGTGGCGGAAGTGCCGCCGACTGCAGCTCTTCCCAATTTGCCTACTTACAGCATCTCGATGTGGTTCAAGCTAGACCCGAGCGACAACGGCACTGGCTCAGTGCTCTTTGGGCGTGGGACCACGCTTGATGAATCCGGTGCCTTGGTCTTGCTAGCGGACTCTAGCAAACAGCCCTTGCAATGGATCGTCAATTCAAGCTCAGGCAGCACCACTGCTGGTGATCTAGTGCAGTCGGGCACTGTGTATCATGTGGTGTTTAGCCACTTGGATACCAATCCAGCCCTTGAAGGGGCTGACCGCATTCGTATTTATCTTAACGGTGATCTAGCTGAAGAAATTGCTACTATCGACGAAGTATTTACCTTCTCGGATGACGCCGTGTTTCAGTTTGGCGGCTTCCAAGGTACCTCTGGCCTCACAGGCCTTCTGGATGATTTGCAAATCTATTCCAAAGAACTCAGTGCAGACGATGTGGCCTTTCTGTTCAATAACCCCGGCGCTGCTATCGGAACTGAGGGTGATGGCATGGAGCCTAGCGTTGACAGGGATGGTGATGGTGTGGCCGATGCAGAGGAAGCCGCACTCGGTACCGACCCAAATCTTGTAGACAGTGATGGCGACGGGTTCTCGGATGGTCAAGAAGTGGCCGCCAAGACAGATCCGAACAGTGCCTCGTCTCTCTTGCAACTCATGAGTGTGACCAGCACAGGAAGTGTTACCTGGAAAAGTAATCTAGGAGTCACCTACGTCGTTGAAGTGTCAGAGAATCTTGTTGAATGGAATGTGGCTGTCGATGATGTCGCTGCCAGTGATAGAGAAACCACCACCGCTCAGCACGACGGTCCATTTCCAGGAGCAGGCTACTACCGAATTAGCGTGAAGTGATCCGTCGAAAGGATCACTCGCAAGGTAGTTCGATGACTTCGTCCATGGCCCACTGCAAGTGCTGGAGTTGCTCGGCGTCGGTCACTTTCGTGCCCGCTGGGGTTTTCACGTAGATCGTGTCAATGGCAGCCCCTTTTTCTGTCATGATTCGGGACTGGGTGACTTCTAGGCCCAACTTGCCAATCGCCATGAAACAACTATAAAGCAAACCTAAGCGATCGATTGCTTGGATCTGAATTAAGCTCGCTGTCGGGTGCGATTCATTGTCAATAAACACGCGCTGTGGAAAGACCCGTGCTTCGGGAGAGTCGATTGGGTTCTTACGGCGGGCCTTGGTGACACTTGATGAAAAATCAAAGGGCTTTTCATCAAAGCTTGCGCCCATCAGTTTCTTCACCGCGTCGCGAACGCTGGTGTTGGTCACTGCTTCTAGACCAGTGGTGCACACCCGAAAAACGTCTATCACGATACCATCATCGCGATAAAAGAAATCGGCACTCAAGATATTCATTTCTTGGGAGGACAATACGCCTGTAGTGTAAGCCAACAACATGCGTCGGTCATTGGAGCACACAATGAATTCACTGTAATTGGCTTCCGGATGATTGACCCAACGGAACTTGGGTTTGCCTGACACTTGGCAACCATCGAGGCCTCTCGTGAATTTGCGAATCAATCGAATGTCCCGCCCAATATCCTGTGGTCTGCGCGAAGCAAAGTAGCGCTCGGGCATGTGCTTGAAATGCAAGTCAATCTCCTGCGCATAATCATCGCCGATGAATTTCTGTACGGTTGCTTTGACCGCTTCGGAACTCGTCTGGCTGGAGTTGGAGTCTTTCCAGTATTCCAACGTGGCATAATAAAGCTGACGTATCAGCATCTCTTTCCATTCAGTCCACGAACTGTCACTGGTGCCTTTGGAATCCGCGTAGGTGAACAGTAGCAAGAGATCCATTTTCACTCTGTTGCCCATCTGTGCAGCGAACGTCGAGATCGTGTCTGGATCATCCAAGGGCAAGGTGGTAGCTGTTTTCCAGAAGGTTAGATGATGATCCACCAGAAATAATAACAGAGCCCGTCGATCGCCTCGAATCTGCATGCGTCGGCACACGCGTGCGGCCATTACCGCGCTGGCATCACTATGATAGCGCACATTCTCAGCACGCCCAGTATCGTGCAAAATGAATGCTAGATACAACACAAAGCAATCTTCCACACGGTGGAAAAGATCGCGATAAAAGCTTTCTTTTGAATCGGTGGAGTCGGCCAATTCGTCCAATTTGCGGATGCACATCAAGGTGTGATGATCAGCGGTATAGCGATGAAAGAACTCGTGCTGCACCAAACAATCTAATTCGCCAAACTCCGGTAAATAAGCACCTAAAAATCCCGTGCGATGCATCGACCTGAGCACGCGTGCCACATCACCACGGCGAGAGAGAATCGCTTCGAAGATAGCACGAACTTTCTTATCTGAACGATATTCCTTAGTCACCAAATGCTCGTGCTGACGCACCAACTCCATCAACTCAGGACTGGCACGTAAGTGGCGCTGTTGTTGATGCTGAAAAGCGCGCATCATCCGATAGGGCTGTTCCTGAAAAATATCCTCTGCGGCGGGGTACAAACGCCGATTCCAGCTATAAAACTTGCCAAAGTGTTCACGCTTCTTGCGACGTCGTGCCAAGAAGCTCACCACGCCACCTTCGTCCTCTTCTTCATTGGCCAGATGCAGACGCTCAAGGACTTTCCATGCTTGGCGATACAGATTGCGTGTATTGTGATAGTAATCACGCATGAATGCTTCCACGCGGCGCAAGATATTCTTGCTGGGATAGCCAAAGTTAGTCGCTACAACGCCTTGTAAGTGCAGTGTTAGTATATCATTCTCACGGCCTGCTTGGTAATGCAGTTCATTACGAACATGATGTAGGAAATTATAAGTCGCCTCGACTTCCTCAATCTCTTGTTTGGTGATGATCCTCTTCTTGACCAGTATCCGGATGTCGGTGGTGCCAAAGTGCACAAAGGTGATCCAGATAAGATTGTGATAGTCACGCAACCCGCCGCAACCATTCTTCAAATGCGGCTCTTGCACATAGATGGTTTGATACTTTTCCCGCCGCTCACGCATGTCACTGCGCCGCATGCCCAAGTAATCTTTCTTGTATCCATCGATGCAGTTCCTCTGAAACTCATCCTTGAGTCGTTCAAACAGGGATTGATCGCCACACACCAAGCGTGCTTCGATCAATGAAGACTTGGTCTTCATGTCTTGATTGGCTTGGTTGAGCGTTTCTTTCACGGAACGCACCGCGTGGCCGACCTTGAAGCCGACGTCCCACAGCATGTAGAGAATTTGTTCGATGATCTCGCGCTCCACAGCACTCGGCGCTTTGCGAGTGGCGTGGATAAAATGAACATCGATGTCACTGGCAGGGTTCAACAAGCTTCGGCCATAACCGCCGGTGGCAATGATAGCCAAAGGCTCTTTGTCATCGCTTGCCTCACTCTGAGCCAGAGCTTGTGTATATAGGTTTTCGAGTACAGCATCGATGAGCTCGGCACGACGCTTAGCGACTTCTAAGCCGCTGCTGCCTGCATGATGCGCTAGGCAGATGCGCTGTTCTTCGGCTTTCAAGAACTGCTGGTATAGAGCTAACAATTCGGTTCGGTCCTTTGATGCAGCGCCTTGCGGTGGCATCAAGCGCATCAATGCTTGCTCCTGATCTGTCTTGAGTTCCTGTGCCAAGTAAGGGAAAAGTTAGGCAGGTTGAAGAGCGAAAGTGTCGTGCGCAGGTCGAATTCCCCAGATCACTTCCACCCCTGGGTCATTGTTGGCCAGGTGCTGCAAGGCGTGGTAGACATTCTCGACACTGACATCATCTTTAAGTGTCAACGCTGCAGCCCAATCAGCAGCAGTCTGAGCGTTGCCAACATTGGCCTGCAGGACTTCGCGACTAGCATTCAATAGGCGGATGAATGCTTCCGCTGCCACCTTGCCTGCTTCGACGCCTGGTTGATGGTAGGCATTGATGCCAACCAGGCTGGCATAGTAACCCACGGCACGTTCAAACAAAGCGATCACGGCGCCAAGACGAGTGGCGTCCACAGTGGGCAAACTTAGAGTCATCGATGGGCGCTTTTTATCAGCCAAAGCTGAACGTGTGCCTCTCAAAAAGCCTTGTAAGTAGTCGCTGGCCACGTCATTCATCACACGAACATCAGAGTGGCTTTGGCGCACCTCGATGAAGGTAACAAAGAAGTTGTCCACACCATCGCGCAGTTGCTGCACATAAGCGTGCTGATCAGTGGACCCTTTGTTGCCATACACTGCAATCCCTTGCTCAACGACTTTCCCTTTCAGATCGTGTTCTTTGCCTAACGATTCCATCACCAACTGTTGCAGATATTTGGCCATTAGCATTAGGCGGTCTTTGTAGGGCAGAATGACCATGTCTTTTTTGCCTCTTCCGTCGCCAGCAGCGTGCCACATCAGAGCCATCATCATGGCAGGATTGTTCGAAGTGTCAGTCTTTCTGGTGTGTGCATCCATTAAAGCTGCGCCATTGAGGAATTCTGTTAGGTTTAATCCTTGCAGAGCCATCGGTAATAGGCCAACCACGCTGGTCACCGATGTCCGACCACCAACCCAGTCTGTCATGTCGAATCTTTTCACCCAGCCTCCATCGACCGCCACTTTATCCAACTTGCTACCCTCACCAGTCACCGCAACTGCATGTTGTGAGAAGGTTAGGGAAGCAGCTTCATAAGCGGCTTGCGCAGCGCACATGCCATTGTAAGTCTCTTTGGTTCCACCAGACTTTGAAATGACTACCGTCAAAGTTTCCGGAAGGGGAAGAGACGAAAGCACACGCTCAAAGCCATCGGGGTCGGTGTTGTCCAGAAAGGCAATGCCCATCTTGTCGTCCTGCGCGCCTAGAGCATCGGCCACCAATTGTGGACCTAGTGCCGATCCACCGATGCCAATCACCAGCACCTGCGTGAATCGCTCGGAGCTTGCAGGCTTCACCTCACCGTTATGCACCGCCGCCGCAAAGGATTCGATGGCTGCGATGCATTCCTTGATGTAGGTCGCAATTTCAGGAGATTCTTTGGGTGCAAGCGAGGCATTGCGCAGCCAGTAGTGCCCAACCTGACGCCCTTCATCGGGGTTGCTGATCGCTCCGCCTTCCAGGGCCTGCATAGCCGCATAAGCAGCTTCACAAGGCTTGCTCATGACGGCGACATGACCAGGTTCCACACCCATCTGGCTGAAATCGAGAGAGATCTGCAGATCAGTGGTGCGAATTAGGGTGTCGTTGTAACGAGTCCAGGAATCCATTGGCTTCACTTAGCAGAAGGTCGCCACCTCAGCAAATGACGACTTTTCTTCTAACAAGCCCATGAAGCATAGGCTCTCTTTGGATAGCTGAAACATCAAGGTTTCTTAGACGACTTTACTGCAACTTGGCTTGGCAATGGGCGTGCCTCGTATATGCTCGCAGCCCTACCCAAGCGCGTTTTCAAAGGATGCATCCGCCTTACGTCAAGCTTGTTTCAAACGGTTTTCTCACCATTTGAGTGAAAGAAACCGTTGCTCACCAAACGTTCACGTGTTTTAACTCCCGCCCTCCTCAATGATTAAGTCACTCAAGCGGCTCCAACTGCAGCGCCGCGGGCTCGCTACAGCTCGCAAGCGGCGCAAGCAAGGGGAAAGCGATTTTCGCCAGCTCTTGCGCGTGAGTCCGATCGTTCGGGCATTGACGTTCTTTGGCTTCTTTGTGGGCTTGGTGATGCTCATTTCCACCAACAGCCATCAGGCGATCTTTGGTGGTGACGTGCTGAAGACCTCAGTGGTGGCTGGCTTCGTCTTTCTGGCCGCTTTCGTGCAGTTCTTTGCCAATCACCCGGTGAGCTTTGCTGGCAATGGCCGCTCCCTCTTGATGTTTGGCTCCGTCCTATTGCAACTGAGCCTAATCCGGCTGTCCACAATGGTGGTGGGAGCGTTTCCCTACATCCAGAATCAGGGTCTTGGCCCCACGTTTCTGCTGCTGCTCATTCCGTATGGCTTGGCCCCGATGGCGCTTTCAGTGCTGTTGGGTCGTCGCCAAGCGATCTTTACCACCATATTTACCGGCATATTTGGCTGTTTGCTGGTCAATTACGACATTCTGTTCGAGTACCTTCTGCTCAGCTTGCTTTGCGGCTTGGTTGCCGTCTACGCCACTCATGGACTCCGCAAGCGTGGCCGCTTGATGCGTGCTGGTTGTTATGTCGGCGTGATGGGGCTGTTGCTGGCCTTCGTGCTCGGCCGTATTTCACTCATCGGGCTGGCCAATCCCAGTGCCATGGATTTCCAATTGGTGGGCACCCAGATCTTGACTGTTCTGCTCACGAGTATCATCACGGCTGGCATCGTTGGTGGATTTCTGCCTCTGTTAGAATCTGCCTTTGGCCTAACCACCAACATCACCTGGCTGGAAATGGGCGACCTCAATCACAAGTTGCTCAAGCGCATGACCATCGAGGCGCCAGGTACCTACCATCATAGTTTGGTGGTCGCGCGATTGGCTGAGAGCGCTGCAGAGCGTATAGAGGCCAATGCTGCACAATGTCAGGTCTGTTCTTACTTTCACGACATCGGGAAGCTGGTAAAGCCGAGTTACTATATTGAGAACATCAATCCTTCAGAAAATCCTCACGATGATCTATCGCCTAACATGAGCGCCTTGGTGGTTCTTGCTCATGTCAAAGAAGGCGTTGATCTCGCATTGAAGCACAAGCTTAACTCACAGATCATCGATGTGATACAAGAGCATCACGGCACCTCGCTAGTGTATTACTTTTACCGCCGCGCTTTAAAGAAGCAGGACGAAGTGCGCAAGCTGGTGGAAGAAGGGAAGGCGTGTGAAGAAGACATCCCTGAGGTCAGTGCCGAGAGTTTCCGATACCCGGGGCCACTACCTCAGAGCAAAGAAAGTGCCATTGTCAGTCTTGCGGATGCGGTGGAAAGTGCGTCACGCACTTTAGAAAAGCCGACTCATTCCAAGATTGAACAATTAGTTGAAGACATCGTCGGTGCGCGATTGAAAGATGGTCAGCTGAATGATTGTGAACTCACGTTGCGCGAGCTTTCGCTGATTAAAGAAAGCTTCACCAAGAACCTCAACAGCATGATGCATACCCGCATCGCTTATCCCAAGGCTGAAAAACGCGACCCTGAAGACGGTGGCCACACCAAAAGGATGAATGTTGGTAGCACCACTTCCAGGAAGTTGAAGGTGATTGACGCTGCCTAACATTCATTTGCTGCCATGGCTGATTTGCCTTGTCTGGAATTTGCGGATCATTCCGAGGTTGCGCATGGCGTTGGTCTCAAATGGTTAACGGCAACGGCGCAGCGAGCGTTGCCACAAGTGCTGGCTGTAGCGTTCTCAGATTCACCATTGATCGGTCTAAGGGAAGTGGAATTCACGTTGGTCAATGATCAGACCATTGCGCGAGTTCACCGAGAATTCATGCAAGTGTCAGGAGCAACGGACGTGATCACCTTTCACCATGGCGAAGTGCTGATCAGCGTCGAAACTGCCATGACACAAGCGTTAGATTACGGGCGTAGCACCTCACAAGAAGTCGCGCTTTATATTATTCATGGCCTTTTGCACTTGGCAGGCTATAAAGACAATACATCTGAAGAATTTGAAACCATGGCCAAGCTGCAAGAGCATATTCTGCAGGCCTGTGACTAATGAGGAATCAAGGTCAATGGTTGTTCATTTGAATAGTTATTGAATTTGCAATCCATGACTATCGGAGAATTGTTGTCCTTCACGGTGTCTTAGGTCACTGTTTCTTTCTCACTAACTGTCAGGAATGCTGGTATGTGCTTCATTTCCAGGCCAAAGCCCTGAGAGCCAAGAAACTTTATCGCATGCCTAAACCTAATGGAGGTGTGCCCCATCCTGAGTTCATGATTGGTGACCCCAAGATCTACATTTCTGATGAATCGGAAGAGTGGCACGCTTACGCCATGGCAGAGGGCGCTAAAGCTTTATGCCTCTTTGAGATTTAGACCGACGATTGTGATGCTTCCTTCGAACAAGCGGCCGATGGCGAGTCTTCGAGCCATCAAGCCATGTTGAATGATTGCTGGGAACGCACCGAACTGAGGTATGTGTGGCCAAGGCTACCTTCGATTCTACTGAAGATTCGAGGGACCGAAGGCTTGCGGTAGTAGGATGTCCAAGCTGGTTTCGCGGATGAGTGTGCCATTGGCATTGCCGATGTAGATAGGCAGGTTTGGGGCGAATTCGAACAGCACTTGGCGGCACGCCCCGCAGGGAGAGGTGTCGGCATCGACACTCAATGCCATTGCTTGAAACTGGGCGATACCTTCCGAAACCGCTTTGAATACTGCGGTGCGTTCGGCGCAGATGGTGAGGCCGTAAGAGGCGTTTTCCACGTTGCAGCCACTGAAGATGCGGCCGTCAGGGCTGAGTAAGGCCGCACCCACGAGGAATTTGGAGTAGGGGGCATAAGCGTATTGGCGTGCTTGCGAAGCGGCGCCTAACAATGCGCTTGGATCCAGGCTCATGCTTGAAAAGCTTTGGTGGTTTCCAAGGCCAACGTGAACATGGCGTCAAAGCCCTTCTGCCGGGCCTCGGAGCTGATGGCGGTCTTGGCGATGACATGATCGGAGACGGTGCAGATCGCCAAGGCTTTCTTGCCGCATTCGGCGGCGCAGCCATAGAGACCGGCAGCCTCCATTTCTACGCCGTGCACGCCCATTTTGTCGAGAGTCCTGAAGATTTCCGGGTCAGGGGTGTAGAACAGGTCGGCAGAGAAGAGATTGCCAATCCTGACAGAGGTGTTGAGGCGTTTCGCCGTGGTGACGCAGGTTTCTAACAGGCCGTAATCAGCGATCGCGGCGTAGTCGTGACCAGCAAGTCGTTGACGATTGACCAGGGAATCAGTGCACGCGCCCATCCCAATCAAAACGTCTTGCAGCTCGATGTCCGCACCTATGGCGCCACAGCTACCGACACGTATGATTTGCTCGACACTAAAGTGTTGAAACAGCTCGGTGGCGTAGATTGAGATGGATGGAATGCCCATGCCACTGCCCATGACAGACACTTGTGTTTTCTGATAGGTGCCAGTGAATCCTAACATGCCGCGAACAGAATTGACTTGGCGAACGTCGGTCAGGTAATGGTTGGCAATGTGCTCAGCACGCAAAGGATCGCCTGGCATGAGCACCGTGGGGGCGAAGTCGCCTGGCAGGGCATTGAAATGGGGAGTGATCGACATGGTGAATGTTGCCGCGACACTAAAGCAGTTTAGGCACGGATCAAATGTTCGTGAATCAGCGCTGGCTCCCAGTCCAAGGGTCGTTCGGCGATGGCATAGGCTTCTTGAACTTGTTTGGCAGCCAGTTGCCAAGTATCCTCGTCTTGAGCATGAATTACAGCCAAGGGAACATGTGCATCCACCCAGGCCCCCAAACCTGCGATCTGTGATAGGCCAACGCTAGGATCAATGTGATCCTTGGCCACCCTCCGGCCACCGCCGAGTCCGACGACTGCCATGCCCATGTCGCGTGTTTGAATCTTTTGCACCACACCTGGCGCTGAGGTGTGTACCGGACGCACAATGGCTGCTTTGGGTAGATGTTTGGCTGTGTTTTCAATGAAATTGATAGGGCCACCGAGCGCTGCAATCATCTTAGCAAAGCATTCCAAAGCTCGACCACTGGTAAGGCTTTCGTTCAGTAAGACGCGTGCTTGGGTGGGGGACTCGGCGAGTTTGCCAATGATCAGCAAGGGCTCGCCCAAAGCGAGGACCACCTGGTGAAAGCGTGAGTCTTTGCGCTCGCCTTGCAAGCATTGAGTCGCGTGGGCGATCTCCAGAGCGTTTCCTGCAGATGGAGCAAGAGGTTGATCCATGTTAGTGAGCACCGCTGCGGCAGGTAGCCCGGATCCTTTAGCAACGTCCACAATGGTGGTCGCCAATTGTTTAGAGGCCTCATAGGATGGCATGAACGCGCCGTCTCCGACTTTGACATCCATCACCAAGCCTTGCAGTCCTGCGGCGAGTTTCTTGGAGAGGATGGATGATGTGATTAAGTCCAGAGACTCCACTGTCGCAGTGACGTCACGTGTGGCGTAGAGACGTGCATCCGTCGGTGCAAGGTCGGCTGTTTGTCCAATGATTGCGATGCCGATGTCACGCACAGTTTGTTGAAAGAGGCTTCGATCAGGAGTGATGTTGTAGCCGGGAATGCTGTCGAGTTTGTCCAAGGTCCCGCCAGTGTGTCCCAGGCCACGTCCTGAAATCATCGGCACGTGTGCTCCGCAGGCCGCGAGCATCGGGCCGAGCACCAAAGAAACGCCATCACCGACACCACCCGTGGAATGTTTATCGAGCACAGGGCCAGACAAGTCCATAGAATGCCATTGCAGAACCGTCCCTGAATCGCGCATGGCAAGGGTGAGAGCGATGCGCTCATCCAAGTTCATTCCGTTCAAGTAGACTGCCATTGCGAAGGCTGCGATTTGGCCTTCAGTTACCGTATTCTGGGCGATTCCCCTGCAGAATGCTTTAATTTCCACGTGTGACAAGAGCTCCTTGTCACGCTTTTTGCGGATGGTTTCTTGTGGGTAAAACAAAGTCTAACGAGTGAACACGTGTGTGATGATCCATTGATAGGAAATGCCGCCAAGATAGATGCCAACAATACCCAAGATTCCTGACAACACTGGCGGTGCAGGCAGTGGAAGTTTGATGGCAGTGAAGACAATGCCAACAATGAAGCCAGCAATCAGCGAGAGAAGAACAGGGTGCATGGTCAATTAGGTGAATGACAAGAAGAATCCAGCGATGGCGGCGCTCATGAGGTTGGCCAAGGTAGCAGCAGCTACCGCCTTTAGCCCAAAGCGGGCAATCTCGGGTCGTCGTTCAGGAGCCATGATGCCGATTCCGCCTAGCAAGATGGCGATGGAAGAGAGATTGGCGAAGCCACACAAGGCGAAAGTGATGATGGCTCCTGATTTAGGGGTTAGGGAATCTTTAACCTGCAGGAAGTCGGCATAGGCAACAAACTCATTCACGATCATTTTCTGCCCAATGAAACTGCCTCCTTGCACGGCTTCGTTCCATGGGATGCCTAATACCCAAGCAAGAGGGGAAAACACATAGCCGAGGATCTGCTGGACCGTGAGGTTCTCCAGGCCAAGCCAACCACCGACGCCGCCAACCAAACCATTCACGACAGCAATCAAGGCCACGAAGGCTAGTAGCATGGCGCCGACGTTTAGGGCCAGTTTGAGCCCGTTAGAGGCGCCTACCGCTGCGGCTTCAAAGATGTTAACTGGTTTGTTAGGATCCGCACTATCGTCGATCAAGTGTTCATTGGGTTGTTCAGTTTCCGGTTTGACTAGTTTGGCAAATAGCAAGCCACCCGGCGCTGCCATGAAGCAGGCGGCTAGCAGGTATTTGAGGTCGACACCCATCTCGGCATAGCTCGCCATGACCGAACCGGCTATGGATGCCAAACCGCCACACATTATAGCAAACAGCTCCGAGGGCGTCATGCGCGTAATGTATGGCTTCACCACTAGGGGTGCTTCGGTCTGACCGACGAAGATGTTCGCCGTCGCCGATAGCGATTCAGCGCGGCTCGTGCCTAACGCTTTGCGTAGAACGCCGCCAAGCGTTTTTATCACCAACTGCATGATGCCCAAATGATAAAGTACGGCAATGAGAGAAGAGAAGAAGACGATGATGGGCAAGACACGGACCGCAAAGATGAACCAATCCGTTGGTCCAAAAACCTCGGTCATCTTATCGCGATCTCCGAATGAACCGAATATGAAGCCAATACCCTCGTTGCCATAATTGATCACGTGTTGTACGCCACCAGAGAGCCATTCTAGGGCCGATTTCCCAGCTGGCAGGTAAAGGGCGGTGCCACCAATGGAGAGCTGGATGCCAAATGCTCCGAGTACCGTCCGAAAGCGAATGGCCTTGCGATTGTCGCACAACAACACCGCCAATCCAATAAGGACAACCATGCCAAGGGCGCTGATCAGAGCATTCATAAGCAAGCATGCTGTAGTAGGCAGTGGGTGTGTGCGAGCCTAAAGCCACGCAGGCGCAGGGCCCTTTGTTAGGAATGAAATGATTTTAAGAATATCGTTCTGCCCTCCTCTCTCGGCTACGTGATGACCGAGCTCAAACCGACGTCGCGGGTGATCTTGGGTGCTGAGACTGGTGATCCGCTACTGGCAGCAGCCCGTTACGGCTTGGGTAT
>MDTC01177121.1_pt1 | contig 17456 bp, 24 predicted proteins | sample 811181 | NCBI WGS metagenome assembly MDTC01 (sample SAMN05326644, study PRJNA326480) | marine metagenome | isolation source: seawater | place: Pacific Ocean: North | collected 2011 | reverse complement strand
GTGGACGACATCAAAAACCTCTCTTAATATTTTTTTCAAATGGATAGTTTGATCTAGTCAGATACTCATCAAGCACAGACTTATACTTTGAATTCTTTAGTGTATGTGTCAGTGACAAGAATTCTTGAACGACGTATTTATCCAGGTATGGATAACGTGTTTCTATACCATAGGAACCAGCAACATACTCTTCCTTCGCAAGATATGATACCATAGTGCTTCCGTAAAATGAAGCCCAAGGAAAGATAGTTGCTAGATCTTCGGGGAACAGTCCACCAAAATTACTGTGCAGGAACTTCTTCTCACCATTAAATCCATAGTCAGAGAAGATTTCATCTGACCCAGACCCCGAGAGATAGATCTTATGTCCTTCTTTGCGAGCATTGTCACAAATCATAGAAAGACCACAAGATCCATTGTCATCCTGCAGTCTAGTATTAAACTCATTGTAATCACTACTAGAAGAATAGATACGATACTTAAACTCTTCTACATTCTTATTAATATATTCTTTGTATGACCAACGATTGTCCTGTAGATATACACCGCAGGAGTTCTCATTAAACATCTCATATCTCTTACGAAGCACATCCTGCTGTTCATTACCAACAACTGTATATGCTTTGTAAGGGACGTTCTGATTGTTTAGTTCACATGCAATACCACCACTGTCATATCCACTGGAAAGTCCAATGAATACTTTCTCACGAATACCACGGGTTCTCTTACGAACAGACTCCTTAAATGCATCAATCCATCCATCGAATGTCTCACTGAATTGATGAAGAACAAACTCATAGGTAGTCAATTCATTGACTAGTTCCTTTGTTTCTAGATTGAATGTAAGAATTTTATTTGCATCTTGCTTGATTACCTTTCGGAAACCAAGAGACTTTACAGCAGACTCGTAACTTGCTACACCAATCTTACCATCCTCAATACCATACCATAATGGTTTGGTTGCAAAGGGATCAGTAACAAGGTGTAGAAGATTATTCTTAAAATCTGCTAGAACAATAGCAAACTCACCATCTAGTGTGACAAATGCACGTTCACCAAACTTCTTGTATGTGGGAATAATACACTCACCATCAGATCCAAAGTCACCAAAGTCATCATAATTATAGACCTGACCATTGTAGACGCATACAATCTCATCGTCATGATCTACAAATGGTTGTGGTGTGAAATCACCAGTGATTGAGAGAATGTTATGAGCAATTGTATACTCATTGACTTGAATACTATTTGTGGCATCAGGACCACGGAACCTCATGTAATGATTTGTATAATCAAAATCATTTACTTCTTTATCAGTAAAGAAAAAACTACACATTATCCAACTCGACTGTGATGAGAACTTACGACTTGTGGTATATATTTGTTTCCTCGGATAGTATTTGCTCTCCCAGGAATAATGTTTGGTTTTATTCCTAACTGACTACAAACAAAAGGAAAACTAATCTGGTCTCTAGATGAGAACATACAAATCTGTTCCCACCACATCAAACCAAGTTGTTGTGTGCGACCATTGTTCTTTTGAATTCTTACAGGAAGTTCATATAAACCATTGTGTTCAGGATACTCCATCTCTCGATAGAAGTCAAGTTGATCTTCTACCAAGTTAGCATGATCAAATCCTATCTGTTTGACTAGATTTCCTTCCTCATAGACACAATCTCTCTCTGGATGTTTGAAGACTGCAATTTCAGAACCTGTTAAATGTTCCTCAATCAACTCTTCTGGATCTACATCTAAAATATGTGTGGAGTCCATCCAAATGTAGTAGTCATATCCTGGAAGAAACAAGTGTGGACAGACTTTATAGATCTTTGCATCCCTTCTATTCTTATATTTTGGATCTAGTGAGAAACTAACATACTCATGTCGATGCCACATGTCACCAACTGATAGTTTATGTGGTTCTACGAAAGCATGGTAGTCAACTTTATCCAACCATTTCTCTGGTGTAATTAAATCATTCGTTCCAATAGACGAAGTAACTACTGCGATTGTTGTGTTTGACATAACCTTTTCTGATAATACTCTTGACTATCGATATACTCTCTCAATTCATTAGGTTGCATTTTCTGTATCCTTTCCCACTCAGCATTGTTCTCTTGCATGTGTGGATTGTTGACCCATGAATTTGGAGTTCTGGCATGTTCCAAATGATACACCCAATCAGGAACTCTGCCAACCCTATAACCAAGAGTTGTAAATCTATGATATCTTTCTACATCTTCTGGAGCATATGCTACGAAGTTTTCATTCTCTAATCCACCTTCAATGTAAATATCTCTATTGAAGAACTGACAAAAACCATACTTAGACATGTATACCTTAGTCTTCTTATTTAGGATCTTCATGTCAAAATCATTGGTGAGGAACTCCGTAACAAGTTCATCATCCGCAAAAACTTGATACTGCCAATTACCATCACCATATGGATAGATTACATCTGCATGATCATTATTGATGATTTCGTATGCATGTTGATATGTTTCTCTAGGAAGTAAAACATCACAGTCATAATTCACAACCACCTTAGTAGTTGACATCATAATCATATCATTGAGAACTCTCTGTCTATGAAATGATGGTGCATCAGACTGCTCAAAAATGTGTTTAAGATCTCCTACATCCCCATCAAGAAATTCCGTAATCTGTGGCAGAGCACTTTCTGCAAACACAGACTCGGAATCAACTTCATGAACAATTACATTTGTTTTAAAGTTCGCAAGGATGTAACACAGACTTGTAATTACATTTCTCAGTCGATCCGCAGATTCTAATCTGATTGGAACAATAAAAGTTGCATTGGATAAATCAAGTTTTTTCATTTTAGTATGTGTTATTTTTATTTTTCTCTAGAACATAATCAAGTTCTTCCTTATTTACAACCCAAGATCCTTCGGGGTGTTCAAACCTATGGTTGTAATTAACACTAGAAGAACTAATCCTATTAGCATGTTCACGATTAGCAATTAGATACTCTTGAATCAATCCAGGAGCACCATTCTCACAACGCATACGATGATAGAAATCAGTATCCATCAACAGTTTTAGTTTTGTATCAAATCCCACGAATTTATCAGTCCTAAAAGAAACACAAGAAGGTGAACCAAGAAGATTTCTACCCTCCAACATCATATCAGTCCAACGAGGAACCATTGGTCTTACAAAGTTTTTCCCGTCAGAAGTATGTTTGAAACCATTGAACAACCAATCACACTCAGTAGCATCAAAGGTTTTTACAATCATCTCAAATGCCTTTTCATTGATGAAAAGATCGTCGGAGAAGATAAGTTTAGTATACTGACCAGAACACATCTCAACTGCTGAGTTTGTGTTTGCTGGTCCATTACCACGATCTTCTTCGTTCTTGAAGTATTGAATAGTAAAGTCTTGAGAATACTCTTCACATACTTCTAGAGTAGAATCATCCTTAGAATGATCTGAGATACAAACTTCAAAGTTTTTGAATGTTTGCTTTGCAATACTTGCAAATAGTTCTCTAAGGTAATCTGGTCCTACACCATTCATTTCATAGGTAGGAATAGCAACGGATAGATCAATCATAGTTTGATCCACCTCTCAGGAATAATATCACGGGTGTCATTCTTTGCGGTGTATCCACCGTCACCAAACCAACGAGAAGGTGCGATTACAGTTCCACGATTTGCCAACCAAGCACCCCACCATGAGAACGAGGAGTTAGCAGTAATAAAGTCATCACAAAGAGAGATCAGACACATATCATAACGATTATCATTACCTTCTGCAATCATGAATCGATCAGACTCAAATAGTTCTTGCTCTTTACACCACTCAGAATCATCAGAGAATACAATTACATTACGATCAGCATCAAACTTAGTCAATGCTTCTTGGTAATATTCAGAACTACATGGTGGATGATCTGCTGCTTTAGAAACATAATCAGTCCTACGAACATGAAGTGCAATAGGATTTTCAACTTGCTCAATAAACTCCTGACAAGTTTCTAGAATCTCATCATGGAAAGTAAAGTCTTCCCTAATACTGTCAGTAATATTTTCAAAGTATTTTTCAGTTTGGAAATATCCAAATAGACATATCTGATCAGGACAGTTATCTACATATGCCTGATCATAATGAAACTGATTCTCCTGATAATATTCAGGTTGAAGTTGATACCCACGGTTTTTACAATGAGGCATCTTGAAAGTTTCAAACAATTGATGATCCTTCCACTCATCCACAAAATCAGATTGCGGAATTGCAAAATCATATCCACGTGCTGCAGCAATACCACGGAGTGCAGCATATTGAAACATTTGATTACCAAGTCTTCCGTGCTGACCTAGATGATTAAAACCGATCATAAGAACTTCAAGATAGTGTTAACTCTGTTAATGAATGTATGATTTTCTTTGACAAAAAGCATTGCCTCTCTAATATCAATATCTCCACCAGCATCTGCTTCCAATAGATTTGAGAACAGAGTATCTGGTGTTCCACCGTATGCAACATAATCACCGAATGCACGTTTTACAAATGGTGAATTAGTTCCAGTTACTCTACCATAACTGATATTCTTGAATATTCTACACGGAATGTATCCACATTGCAAGTGCCAATCACTTCTAAAATCGGGGCAGAGATAAGATGACCTGATCATTTCTAGGTTTTCTTCAAACGATGCATTCTGTGTGAAGACTTTAAACTCAACTTGTTTCTTTTCCCAAAGGATATCTGCAAATGATTGCGCCCACCAGGGTCCTTGCTCATACAGCATCCCAATATAATTCAGAGACTTATTACTGTGACTGAACTTAGCAGGATTATCCTCATCAATTTCATGAGGTAGTAGGTCTGTTCCCCAAGTTTGATAAAGAGTGCGAGTAGATTCATCCCAGTATGCTAAATGATCTACCTTCTCATGAACCTCTAGACTTGGTAGATAGTTCCCCAACTTCAAAACATTTTCGTAAGGAACACCAGCATCAGTTAGATACTTAGTATCAATGTGGTGAGTAATGTACTTACAATCCTTACGAAGAGGCATTCCACCCTTTACAAAGTTTTCTGTAAAGAAAATAGAATCCGAGAAGTCGTACATATTTGGATCATCTCGATGATCAATCCAATAAACTTCATGTCCAAGATATTCAAATGCCTTGTAGTATGAGGCATGAATGTAACTATGAGTATGTTCGTGGAGTTTGTGACCCCAAATATAAATCTTCATATCATTGCCAATTGTGGGTTTGATGCTTTACGTCCAATGTCAAGAATTGCTAGAACCTGTCCTTCATCTTCCAAAACAAGTTCACCAACTTGATTCCAATCCTCATCGTACTTGCGGATGATACCATCACCAAATGCACGATCACTTCTTTTTGCTGTAGGTGAAACACCAACCCAAAAGTGATTATCTACGTGAGCAAAACCACGTACCCATCCACCAAGATCTTTTACAAAACCACCAGTAGATCTTACACATCCTTCCTTAGAACTCAGAGTGTATACATCACCCTTATATACCCACAAGTCATGACATTGAATACCCATATTGGTATGAATTTGTCTTGGTGGTTGACCAATACCATCGAACTCAAGAATATAACTACCGTTATCCCAGTTATGTGCAAGGATGTATAAACGATTGTCAGTTCCGTAGACAGTGTTTAGATGATGACTGTCTCTATAACTACAGTTCTTTCTTGGTGGAATTGGTTGCCAACGATCCCACTTCTCACCATCATAGATTGCGATGTAATCACCATAACTTGATGTACAAAGAAGTTTACCAGACCAGAATCCAATACCATGTAGATCTTGTAGTTTAAAATCTTCTGGTTGAAGAATTGCTTCAGACCTTAGTTTATTATCTAAGACCATAATATCACCAGTCTCTTGTTCTGGTGGAATGAAAGTGTTGGTATGAGTTGGATCACTATTGCGGCAAGCAACATAATACTTACCGAAACTTTTTGCTAGACCATAGTAAAGACCTTTACCACGATCCACAGGAGTAATTACATTATCTTCACGAACATATAATACTGATCTTGTAGTTGCTACTAGGAACATGGAACACTCTCCTGAACTTGCTGATTGATCCAATTGTATGTGATCTCAATACCTTCTTTCAAGGACATTGTATAGTCCCATTCTAGCATCTTACGGATCAGATCATTATTAGAGTTACGTGCCTTTACACCAATACAATCAGCATCAATCTTATGAACCCGACGAACTGGTTTACCAGCAACTTCAGCAACGATATCAACCAACTGATTGATAGACACCATCTCTTCAGATCCAATATTAACTGGACCACTCCAATCAGATTGCATCAAACGATAGGTTGCTTCAATACATTCATCAATGAATAGGAAAGATCTGGTCTGTTCACCATCACCCCAGACTTCTACATGACCACCAACGTCAGGAACCTCTGCAACCTTACGGCACATAGCAGCAGGTACTTTCTCCTTACCACCAGTCCAAGTGCCCTCAGGACCGAACACATTATGGTAACGAGCAATCTTTACATCTAGACCATACTGCTTTGCAAATGCAAAGAAAAGTCTCTCACTGAATAGTTTCTCCCATCCATACTCAGAATCTGGAAGTGCAGGATATACACTTGCCTCTGAAGTATCAATATGATCTACATCCTCCTGGTTGAGTTCTGAATAAACACATGCAGAAGATGAATAGAAAATTTTTGTAGTGTCGATTGAAGTAATTGATGCTGCTCTTAGAATATTCAGATTAATCTGAACGGAATTATGCATAATATTTGCATCATTCTCACCTGTAAAGAGATAACCTGCACCACCCATATCAGCAGCAAACTGATAGATCTCATCAAAAGAACGATTGCAAACGTTCAATGCTAATGCATCATCAGTTAAATCACCAATGATAAACTCATCTGCTTCTGTTTCTGAAAACTCTGGATACTTTAGATCAACACCACGAACCCAATACCCTTCTTTTTTGAGACGACGAACCATGTGACTTCCAATAAAGCCACCTGCTCCACATACTAATGCTGTCTTCATACTGGCCAGTCTCCACATCCATTACACTTATTTTTATTGAGGATTTCTTGTACTTCATCCTCAATATCGTCTACTTTATCGGCAATAGTATTTCCTATGCCTCGAATTGAACCCTGAGATTCAATGAACCAGTCATATGTAGCCTCAATACCTTCACGCAAACCAATCGTTGGTTCCCAACCAGTTGCTTTCATTCTAGAAACATCCATCACTTTACGCATGGTTCCATTTGGTTTTTCGGTGTCCCACATAATAAGACCCTTATATCCTACCACATCAGCAATAGTTTCTGCCAGTTCCTTGATAGAGACTTCAATTCCAGATCCAACGTTAATAATTTTCTGCGGATCATCATAATTGTTCATCAGATATACACATGCATCTGCGAGATCATCTACATGCAGGAACTCACGAAGTGGTGAACCATCACCCCAACAAGTTACTGTTGGTAGATTTTGTTCTTTTGCTTCATGGAATCGACGAATCATTCCAGGGAGAACATGAGATTTTTCTGGATGAAAATTATCACCAGGACCATATAGATTGCAGGGCATTGCGCTGATAAAGTTGCATCCATACTGCTCATGATATGACTGGCACATCTTGATACCTGCAATCTTTGCAATTGCATAGGCATCATTCGTTGGTTCAAGAGGACCAGTCAGAAGAGATTCTTCTTTAATTGGAATCTGTGCATGTTTTGGGTAAATGCATGATGATCCAAGGAAAAGAAGTTTTTTAACATTAAAGTCCCATGCTAGATCAATTAGATTCGTTTGGATCATCAGGTTATCCCAAATGATATCTGCTTTATAATCTCTGTTCCCAATAATACCACCAACTTTAGCGGCAGCACAGATAACATAATCTGGTTTCACGTGACCCATAAAAGATCTTACTTGATCATAGTATCTAAGATCAACGTCTCGATGAGAACGAATAATATTAGTATATCCTTCTGCCTCTAACTTTCTGTCAATTGCTGATCCTACAAGACCATTGTGACCCGTAAGCCAAATTTTAGAATTACTGTCCATAGATGCACATATCCTCAATTAGTTCATCGAAAGAAATTTCAGGTTCCCAACCAAGTTTCTCTTTTGCTTTGGTGGCATCACCAAGCAGAGTTTCAACCTCAGCAGGTCGGTAATATTTAGGATGGACGGCAATAATTGTTTTCTTGGAATGCTTGTCCATACCAATTTCATCATCACCTTCACCAACCCATTCAATCGTAATTCCAAAGTAAGGAGCAACCTTCTCTACAAATTCACGAACTGAATACTGCTTACCTGTAGCAATTACAAAATCATCAGGTTCATCCTGCTGTAGCATCAACCACATAGCACGAACATAATCTTTTGCATGTCCCCAATCACGTTTTGCATCCAAGTTGCCAAGTTGTAGAACCTTCTGCTCTCCAACAGAAATGCGTGATAGACCACGACAAATCTTACGAGTTACAAAGGTCTCACCACGACGAGGTGACTCATGATTGAACAGAATACCAGTGCAAGCATACATCCCATAAGACTCACGATAGTTCTTCGTAACCCAATAGGAATATACCTTTGCACAACCGTATGGAGAACGTGGATAGAAAGGTGTAGTCTCTGTCTGTGGTGTCTCCTGAACCAGTCCATACATCTCAGACGTTGATGCCTGATAGATACGACACTTCTTCTCCATACCCAGAATACGGACTGCCTCAAGGATACGAAGTGTACCAAGACCATCTACATTACCAGTATACTCAGGCATCTCAAAAGATACTTTCACATGACTCTGTGCAGCAAGGTTATAGATCTCATCTGGTTGGCATTGTTGAAGAATATGAACAATGTTGGCAGAATCAGTTAGATCACCATAATGCAACTTAACCCGTTCATGATCAAAGATATGATCAATACGATAGGTATTAATCAGAGATGCTCTCCGAACAATACCATGAACCATGTATCCTTTCTCAAGGAGTAACTCAGCAAGATATGAACCATCTTGCCCAGTAATACCAGTAATTAATGCTGTCTTCATTTTCTTTTTCGTATCACTCATGATTATATCCCACGTTGAATGTAAATGTCAATCTCATCTCAGTCCTAGTTTTGTCTGGAACCACTTCATGAACCAACCAAGGTGGAAATAAAATTACATCCCCATCCTCAACTTCTTGATCATGCATGTCAGCATACATTTCACCAATGGGTGAATCTGGATGTATGTCAGGTGGCATACAAAGTTTCATATATCTATGTGCATTATGAAACTTTGTAGGAGATGCTCCACGATTATAGTAAATGCCAGACCAATAAGAATTAGGTTCTCCAGCATTTAGCAAATGATCATGGGGTTCTTGACCCTGATCATCATGATATACATTATACCAAGTGTCTGTAAAGTAAGCACCCTTGTAAGAGATTCCAAGACGTTTTAATACTGCCTGAACATCAGAAAATAGATCACGTTCTATACAATCCCTAGTCTCAGGAAAAATGTATGGATCGTCATCTTCGATACAAGGATATGAACTATTAAGCGAAACTTCCCAACCATCAGGAATACGTTCTTTCCTTTCGATGGTTGGGAAGTTATACTTATTATGCTTGCTAAACTTAAACTTAATAACAGGGACAGAAAATAAAGGAATCAATTCAATTGACATAAGTCATCAGGAAAGTTGTGCAATCAGTGCCTCAAGTCTTGCTTCTAGTGCGTCGATTCTTCCTTGTGCAGGAGTCGTCTTTCTAGGTGCTACTGCTGGAAGTGCTGCTGCATCTAGTTTAGCACCTTTACCACCACCACCGCAAGGTGTGTGTGCTTTTGCTTCCAAAGCAGCTAGTCTTTCTTCAACCTTTGCTGCAGCATCATCAGCATGTTGATGTGCTCCTGCTTCAAGTTTCTTAAGTCTTGCTTCGACTTCTACGTCATACTTTGACATAGATGCACCACTTGCAGACTTTGCTGCTGTTCCTTTGTATGCCATTTTAATTAGATTTGAACGTCATGTAATATTTAGAATAAAAAAAGAGGGAAAAATTCCCTCTGGGTCTTGCAGGCTCGCCACTTGTTTTTTTGAGGAAACAAGAAACCTAATAGGGTCAATTGACTCCACCAGTTCTGTTACAGTCCATCCGTGACTCTATCATAATCATCCTCTAAACGGACAATATCATCCTCTTTACATTCACCTTCTTGAACTTCTAAGAGAGTAACACCATCAGCATGTGCAGTAATTCTATGAACTTCACCTCTACCAACACTAAAGGTTTCACCTTGATGTGCTAATCGATGAGTGTTACCAATTTGCACACTTCCAATACCAGAAAGAATATACCAGAACTCATCTCTATGAGCATGTTTTTGTAGAGAGATTTTTTGAAAAGGTTTGACATAAATCTTTTTGATCACCATATTATGATGTCTTTCAAGATCTTTGTACCAACCCCATGGTTTTGTTACGTGAGTCATTTTGGAAAATAGAAATCTTCTAGAACTAACCCAGTTATGGGTTTCGTGTCAAGGACTTCAAATGCTTCCTTATATGTGTTCAAGATTGGCTTTCCTGCCACATTAAAAGAAGTGTTGAGTAGAACTCCATGACCAGACATAGTATCTAGTTCACCCAAAATCTGGTAGATATATTCATTCTGGTCTCTTGTAACTGTCTGAACTCTTGCAGTTCCGTCTACATGAGTAACAGAAGATAATAATTCACGATACTCTGGTCTTACTTCTGGTGAGAAGGTCATATGTCTAGACTCTTTTTCCCAATCAAAATACTTGTTTAAATCTTCAAGTCTTACGATTGGAGAGAAAGGTCTCCATGGTTCTCGATTTTTTACATCAAGATTCATAATATCTTTCATATCGGGATTAGTTGCATCACATAGGAGACTTCTATTCCCAAGTGCCCTAGGACCATGCTCAGATCCTCCACGAACCACACCTACAATACCACCATCATGGATAATCTTTGCAACTTCTTTTGCAGAGATGTCTTGTGCATCTTCCCTTTCATGCAAGTATCTACCAATCTCCATCCTGTCCCACACGGGTGATCCAGAATAAGTGATATCAACCTGATGTCTTGGTTTGATGAGGAATAATAATGCACCCAATGCAATACCACAATCACTAGGATTTGGTGGAACGAAAACCTTACGTTCTCTTGCTAGGCTGGTGTTATTGATGATATTCAAAGCACAACCACCAGTTAAGATCAGAGGTAAATCTGGATACTTATCTAAGAATGGTTGTATCTCTTCTAGGAACAACTTCTCAAATACAATTTGATTTGTTGTTGCAATGTCTTGTGCATCCTGCAATCCAAAGTTCTGAGACCATTCTGGTGATTCAAAAAACTTATTTACAAATCTACAGACAGCATCTGGAACATCATCATAAGTATTTGATTCATAGAATTCAATTAACTTTTCAGCAAGATCCTTACGATAATTACCATAACCAACATATCCCATTAATTTACCAGGATAAACTAAATTACCTTGGTAAATATCCTGCTCATTACGAATAGCAGGAATGAAGTTTGCTGGTGTCATATAAGAGACTGCGTAGTCTTTTTCCCCTTCGTAAATTTTTACAGGGTCTTCACCTCTCTTTATGGTATATACATTGAAGAAACCTTCATCTGAACCACCATCAAATGAAACAACTAATGCTTCTTGATATGGTGACTGATAAAAGGCACTACATGTATGAGCAACGTGATGATCACAATACTCAATCGTAGTATCACCGAATACGTCTTTCCAAGGAAAGACTTCTTCAGGCATAGAGTTAATACAAATTACATCATAAAATTCAAAATCATATTTTCTTTTGAAGTATTCACTGATCTGCCACACATAATTAATTGCATGAACAGGTTTCTCATAAAAATATAGGGCAGCATTCTTGTGAGAAATAAATCTCTCAAGTTCCACTACCTCTAAAATATCATCTCCATAAGACAATGCAAGTGTTGCATTGTGAGAACCATGAATACCCAGGTTAAACATATTTGATTTGAAATAACACTCCGACCAGGGCTAGTTTAACGACTTACCGAGTCTTTGATATAACAAGGAACACGTTCTGGATCTAACCATTTCGTGTATTCAAAGTCATCAATCGCAGTCAATAGTTGCATCTGATTATCAAGGAGATACATGTCACTGTACCTCTTAGTATAATGATGTGCCTTTTGAATGCGGTAATCTGGAAACCCATTTTCTAGGGTTCCACACTCGACATAACGATAAGGGAAACGTTCTAGTAGAACTTTCATCAAGCAACCTCTGTGGTTTCAAGATCACTAGCAATCCATTCCATTAGAATATCATAATCATCAAGTGGATCACCAGAGAACACAACACCGTTGTTCTCATAATAACGACGTACTTTTTTGAAAAGTTTAGGATTCTTCACGTCTAGAAGAAGCTCACCGTTTGCAGCAGAACGAAGGGTATTGATATCCTTCTTGAACTTAGCAGTGATAGTCATTGTCTTGTGTAAATTACTCCAGTAGTTTATCAGATTTGGGACTGAAAGTCAATCCCAATGCTCCTTGTGAGGATCGAACTCACCTTAGCCGAATTATGAGTTCGGTGCATTCACCAGATTGCTAAAGGAGCAGTGGCATCACGATGCGTGATCATGATTAGTATACCACTTAATGTACTCTTCATCCTGCTGTGCCTGTGCCAGTTCGTCAGGTGGTTCAAAGAGTTCTAGGGATGACTCTTTCTTCTCTGTTGTAGAGGTATTCTTGTCCGTAGTAATTTCTGAATTCTGTTGCATCTCTAAAGTCTGTCCTGAGATCGTATAAGTCATCATACCACCAATCAACTGGCTTCCAGTGGAAGTACATGTTTCTGTAATAGTCTCCTCTGAAAGGATCAATTCTCCCATGCAAACATAGACTTTCGTAGAAGAGCATATCACCAGGTTCAAAAAGAACTTTATGATGATTATGTTCGTGATCAAAGAAATCTAATGCCCAATTTTCTTCAGATTGTTGGTCAACATAAATTATGCAACTAATTATATGAGTTTCAATTCTGTCTCTGTGGAGATGTAGTATGGAATCCCGAACATAGTTTCTAATTCCATATGCCCAAGTCATCTCAAGTTCTTGACCAGACCACTCCTCAATCATGGGAGTAATCTCGTTATAACACATTTCATAAAGTTCTTGTGATATCTCAGTCTTCAGACAAAAAGGTTTTTTAGAACCTTTGATTGAAATTCCACCACTGGTATAAGTTTTATAATTTCTATCATATTCAATTTCCTGATCTTTAATATTAAAGACTAAGTTTTTATATTCATCCATCATGAATGAATAAAGATTATCAGGAACCTTTACTTTCTTGAAAGGAACATCATTGAATATAGGTTGTAAAACGTCTCTCATGGTGTAACCAACTTACCGTTTTCTTCGTGCATCCATTGTAAATGAGATGATGAATTCCATTGCCAAGTATTATCAGGCATTTTTCTCCAAGGAAATACATCGGTTAAGTTTTCATCTGGTTCTTCTGGTAAGTGATTGATACCCAAATGATCATCTGCTTGTCTTCCATCAAGACCTCTCATGATATTAATTCTCTTTGTGAATGTTGATAGATAAGTTCCAAAGAAGTTCTCAGCCTGTGAACATATGGTTTGTTCTAGTACTGCAACATGGAGATCATCATCATCAAAATCATCATTAAATTCATATTCAAAGTCTTCATAGAAATAAATTTCATACTTCTCAGCAAGCAAATCAAAGAATGATCTATCTTTCTCATCAGTAGCAATGTAAAGAGGAAGTGTCTTATCATGAAATGGAAGACGTTCTACCATTTCTACAATCTTTTCAGGAGCATCTACACACGCAATCGCATCTTCTCTTGCTTCCAAGAAATCATTTCGTCTGACATGAATAGCATTGAATGGTCCTACCTCTTCATGAACTTTATCTGCATAGAAGTAAAACTTATCATGATACCGCAATACCCTATTCACTTTATCCTTTAGTTGATTTCTAATATTTTCACCACCAGGATAAACATGATACCAATAGTGACCAAAAAGATTATTCTCAAAATGTAAGAATTGCTCGTCACAATCCAATTCCATCACAGTTCTACCATGACAAAAATTACGGAAGTCCTTGGTATCAATTTCCTCATTCACAAATACAGTATGCTCATCAGATACTGTAGAAGATTCAAAGAAAATTTCTGCAAGATCTAAGTCACACTCTCCAATATTTTTAGTATAAGACTTCTCATCTTCCATGTCATCCAGGATTTCTTGGAACTCTGGAACATCATCATGCTCTATACAATCAAACTCTTCCAGAAGAACATCCTTATCAAAAATTTCCCAGAAGTCAATCCAATCTTCTTTCTCTTGACTTGCAGACAAAAACAGCATCCAACAATCAGGAGGAAGAATAACCTTCCTCTTGGTGATTGCTGCGATTGCCAAGAACATTTCATAAGACATGATAATGTTCACTAGTCCCGAAAAATAAGGACTAAACGAAATATATCTAACCATCTTATCGTAGTTTGGGACCAAGCATCCAAGTTACAAGTGAAATCCTAGTTCCTCTAGTTACAGGTCGAACACGATGAGGAATACGTGAATCAAAAATGATCATCGTTCCTTTCTCAGAAGGTGCGACTACAGGATTGTTATGATAATCAGTAAACTCTAACTCACCACCCTCATACTCACTAGGGTCTGTTACTAGAAGAGTTGCACTTAGTTTCCTGGTGTAACGATTATCCTCTGCAGTTCCATAGTCGGAATGCCAAGTGTAATGATCACCTTCATCATATCGAGTAATTTGAATACCATCTAGACCATTAAGATCGTACTCCCAATACTCTTTGTTTGCCAAATGAAAATAGTGAGCAAAAATAGAAGAAACCCAGTCATCTTCATACATCCAAGAGATTTTTGAATCTCTTGCTGATTCAAGAAGTGCTCCATTCGTACTGTCACCGATCTGTGCTTCTACAAAATGCTCTTCATACTTTGGTAGTTCTTCTACCATTAGATCTACCAATTTTTCAGGAATGATCTGTTCATAAAAAACAAAAGGATCTTGAGCAACTATGTGCTTATTGCTAGGATCCATTGCCGTTAATGGTGCTGCAACTTTCATTATTATCAAAAAATACTACGGATGCCTTGCGGCAATCGGGATGATAGGATTTGAACCTACGGCCACTCGCTCCCAAAGCGAGTGCTCTACCAAACTGAGCTACATCCCGAACATACTAATTATAAGACTTATTTAATCGTCTGTCAAATCATCATCGTTTAGATCGTAACTGAGACGGCAGTCCCATAAATCTTCGTCCCACTCTGGTTCATAGAGTGGGCAAGGTTCCTCAAAGAGATGACCCATCCGAAGTTGATGGATTCTTTCTCTAAGAGATTTGTAAAACTCTCTCTTCTCGTCTGGATTCATTAATTGCTGAATTCTTGTAAGATCTCTAGAACTTTATTTAAAGTATAGTGAGCACCGTTTAACCATTCTTCACTAGCACCATCGTATACTCCATCATAGATTTCATTCTTTAGTTTGTATACTCTTGCTTCAATATCAACTTTGGTCATCCTGCTTCTAGGCATTACAGATCCAACTCATTCTGCTTTTTATTTAGACTGTCCAACCTATCTGCCCAGGTAATTCCTTCTTCAGAACCACGTTTTGGGTTAATACAGTCATCATTTCCTAACTTATTACACACCAATCCCGCAAGATCATCTTCGTTTCCTAATGCTCCAGTGCCGCTCCAATAGTGTTGACCATCGACCCAAGTAGCACCACACTTAGGGCAAGTTTTTGTTTGTGACATTTGTGTCTCCGAATTTTTTGTGGAATGATCTCATTTGCCGTTCTAATCTACGTCTCATAAAAAACAACTGAATGTTGATGAATAACATTTTTAGTTGTAGATCGACGTAACGAACTAACCGCATTGTAGACTCGTAACCACCAATTGCAACAAGTGCAAGAAAAATTAACAGGACAAGATATGTTGAATAGTAGATAGGATTCACTACCTCACCTCAAAATCGAGTTTACGAACCTTTCTTCGTCTACGGTTCTCCTGATACTCTAGGTCTGACTTTGAAAAAGAGGTGTCATTGTTAATACTTTTATTTGATTTTGTTATCAAAACATCACCAAGATTAAGTGCAGTGACTTTATCTTCTTGTAAGATCATTTGATTTGAACAACCACAACACTGCACTTTTGAGGTGCTTGTGAGTTCAGTCTTACAGATTTTACATTGTACAGATATCATAATCAGATTTTATTAACAATCTCCTATTTAGGAGAAGTAACTATAAAATCTTTATTAAGAAGCGGGTAACGGGAGTCGAACCCGTGACTGGAGCTTGGAAGGCTCAGATGTTACCTCTACACCATACCCGCATGAAACAATTATACTATATTAATAATATAATGTCAAGTTATATTTTTCCAGAGAGATGGATCTGAAGACATAGATTCATTGTTCATCTTATTTGATGTTACCATTATGTCATAAGACACAGAATATCGAGGAATATCAGAATAATATGGTTCGACTTTATGATGTAGCAATGAAGGAAAAACGAGCAATCTATTTTTTACTGGTGAATAAGAGCAATTTGTATAACTAAGTTCATTGCCAGTACCAGTTCTTGGTGTTACAGGAACTAAGATATCATGCGGATTTAAAAAAACTATCTTACCAGTATCATTAGTTTCACATTCTACATAAAACACTACACTTAAAGCAGAATTTGTATGCTTATGTTGATTGACATGCCCACCATTACCTACACAAACAACTGGCCAAGATTTTTGTATATGAAAAGAAATATAATCAAGATCAATACCTAAAGCAGTAAGATATGCTTTACATGCAATCGATACTTGTCGATTCAACCAATCAAAAGTTGAGTCATTATGAATACAATAATCACCAGTAACATCCCCAGTAATATTATTGAAATTGGGTTTCAAATCTTTTTTCTTTTCATAAAAAGATTCTATGAAAGAGAACATATTATAACTAACTTCTTCATCTGGTCCAAGATCATCATAGTAAATTGATGTTGGGAACCAAGTTTCAATATTCATAATCATAAAATTAACTAAGCCTCTGACAGGACTTGAACCTGCGACCTGATCTTTACAAAAGACCTGCTCTACCAGCTGAGCTACGGAGGCAATACGTCAATTCTATCCTGCAGAATAGAACTGACGGGCATCAAGAAGGATCCCACTTCTCTCCCACATGGGTTGGATTTCCGATTCTTTTTTCTCTCGGAGATGTGAGCACGGATGTATTCCAGTCCGTTTACTCCTCCACCTGGACTCGAACCAGGGACAGGGTG
>MDTC01007293.1_pt1 | contig 17458 bp, 7 predicted proteins | sample 811181 | NCBI WGS metagenome assembly MDTC01 (sample SAMN05326644, study PRJNA326480) | marine metagenome | isolation source: seawater | place: Pacific Ocean: North | collected 2011 | reverse complement strand
TCCTCGTCGAACAGGTGTGCAAAATCTACTTCCAAATAGGCAGGGCGAGTCATCGCTGGGTTGTCGCGAAGTAGGCGAAGAACCTTTCCATTACTAACGATGGACCACAGACTTGCATCCTGTGCATTCAGATATTCTTGGGCTAGGCCCATCGGAGAACGCTTGCGTCCTTCTTGACCAAATGATGGGTCGCTTTTATCCAATTCCTTATCGGAATCACACAGAACTATCGGAACGGCGCCATTATAAGCTTCATGGCTAATTGGGAATTCCCGTTCACCAATCAGCTTTTTTTGATAGCAGGTTTCAACAGTGTAACCAAGCACCTTGGTTAGCAGTGGTACCAGCCATTCATTGACGGTGACATCTGAGTTATCTAGATCTTCTCGTTGGCTTTGTTGCCTAAACTCGCGCCAGCGATTTCGGGCAATTAACCAGTAGCGGCCAATTTCATCGTTAAAGGAAAGGCTGGCCTCAATGCCATAGTGTGGTTTGTTCTGACCTGGCAGTGTGTATTGCCTGGCATCGAGGAGCACTTTGGTGCTTAGAAGTCCTCCAACAATACGGATTGATTCGAAAATGTCTTGTGTTGCGCTTGCCATGAAACTTGTCCTAGGTTCTGCCCAATTGCCGTTTTTCTAGCAAAGCTTTTAAAGGAGCCCGGCGTCTGGCACCAGCACGTAAACGCCCATTACATCGACAGGTAGCTGGGGCTGAACGCTGTAGCCTCCCCGGGCATCAGCAGCTTCTCTGGTGCGGCGATGGTCTGCCAGAACGGCTTCAGCCCGTTCTTGGGCAATGGCGTCGAACTCTGGTGTCATTATCTCCAGTGTATCGATGGCTCGGCGTAGTTCTCTTGAACGAGCTTCTTCAGCCATGTTTTTGCTGACGGGTAACTGCATTAGCTTGAGCATTTCGGTCTTATCCAACAGTTCCGGCTTTCCTTGCCGATTCACTATGACGGCCAGTGCTTCTTCGGCAAGCATTTCTTGAGCTTGTGTAATATTGTTCTGGTTGCGACGAATTGTTAGACGACTGCGCAGTCTCAACAAATAGATGGTGGTTCGGATGTTCACTTCTTTGGTGAAAATCGCACCGGCCCGGGCCACTATCTGAGTTTCCTCTCCAGCCATCGCGAGCTCTGACAGGTAATCCGCCAAGTGGCTGACTAAGGGGTGGGTGCGGTGAATAAACTCGGCCCGCCCCCGTGTAGGGTAGGTGAAGTCCATGGTGCGAAGATGCATCAGCCCGGCGGTGTCCAGCCGCTCTTTCAGGGTAAGCGGCAAGTGGGTTAAGGGGGCTTGCCATGTTCCGTTGGCCTGCGGGTGCAAGGGGGCGCCGAGTCGCTCCATGCCATTGCGAACGAAACGCTCCACATCTTCGTTAGTGCCCAGTACAGCAAAAGCTTTTTGCCATTCTGGCATCACGGATTCCGGTTTAAGCCGGTTTTGAGCAAAGATAGTGCGGTTGCGGCGAGCTTTTTCCCGAGCGGATTCCCATTCGGTATCCAGTTGCTGAAGCTCTTCGTCATCGGCAAACAGGTCCCCGGTTGAAGTCATGCCTTGATTACGCAAAAGCACCGTGTTGAGGATGGCTTGCATATAGCGCTGTTCGTTTTCAGGCGCTGGTACCGATACCCCTAGTGCTTTGCGGATGTTGTCCGCCTTTCGGATGATGACCTGGAGAACTGCACCATCGATGGGATTGTCTTCCCCGTACAACATGAGGGTTTTTACCTTATCTGCCTGCTGCCCGAAGCGATCTACTCGGCCTTCCCGTTGTTCGTGGCGGGTAGGGTTCCAGCTCAGGTCATAATGTACAACGGCCGTGAATTGTTCTTGCAGGTTGATCCCTTCGGAAAGGCAGTCAGTGGCGACCATCAGTGGAGGTTTGTCGCTATCCTTGAGAGCTTCAACTTTTTCCTGACGCTCGGCAGGTGTCAGGTTGCCGGTCACGTAGATGACGTTCCGGTCTTTGAAGGCGCTTTTCAGTTGGTCGGCAAGATATTCTGCTGTTGCAATGTATCGGCAAAAAACGACCGGATGATAGCCTTCCTCCAACATTGGTTTTAGTTGTTTGGTCAGTGCTTTAAGCTTCGGGTCGTTGTTCGATCTAAGAGCCCGGGCCCGATCTACAAGCGCCTCCAGCCTGGCCAAGTCTTCGGTAACTGCGGCGCCGGGTTCCACGTCGTCAGCGCTGTCCAGATCCTCACCGCCATCCAGCACGGTGGTAGTGCCCTGGGTTTCCAATACTTCCGCCTGCTGTAATTCGGTCAATTCTGTTTCGTTACCACCAAAGGCGTTATCAATCCGAGTGTTTAGCGCTCTAATAGCTGCCTGGGGTGAAGACGATATGCAACGAAGCAAAGCAAGAGCAGCCCACCAGTTCATGCGGGCCTTTAAGGTGCCTTCTTTCTCTCTCTCTACGAGTTCTCGGGCGTAGTCCAATACTTCTTGGAAGATATCTGCCCATTCACCTGAAAGCTTGTAGGTAATTTCTGCGGTGAAACGCTCAGGGAAGAGGCCGCCTTCTTGCCATTCTTTGATGTCCTCTCTTCGTCGCTGGACAAAGTGGTCTGCGAGTTTCTGGCGCAAAGGGTGTTGCGCATTGGTGATGTCTTTGAGTTTGGCAAAATCTTTGTTCAGCAAGGAAAGCAGGTTGTAGAACGCCTCTTCGTCACCACTGTGGGGTGTGGCCGTAAGCATTAACAGGTGGCGTTCCGGATTGTCTGCCAGATCACGCAGGAGCTCGTATCGTTGCTGGCGGCCCTGACCAGTGCGCGAGCACGTATGGGCCTCATCTACGATAATGAATTCAGGACACTGTTCTGCAAACGCATCCCGGCGGTTTTTACTTTTGATGTAATCCAGTGACACGATGGTGAAGGGGTATTCGGTAAAAATCGACGTACCTGCAGGTAGGCCACGCTCCAGTCGAGCAGCGGTGCTTGAGCGCACAATCTCTGCTTGAATATGGAAGCGGTTACTAAGCTCTTTCTGCCACTGCTCGCAAAGGTGGGGGGGACACAAAACCGCGAGTCGATGTATTTCACCGCGATCCATTAATTCGCGGGCTATCAGCCCGGCTTCGATGGTTTTACCAATCCCTACGTCATCGGCGATCAGCAGGCGAACAACCTGATGTTTGAGAGCAACCATAAGTGGAACGAGCTGATAGGCCCGCGGCTCGATGGCAATATTTCCGAAACTTCGGAAGGGACCGGCACCTGCCCGGAGCTTCAACATAAGGGCATCACGTAGGAGCAATCCGGCGGATTGTATGCCAGCGTGCGTCGGGTCAGGGTACGGGAAAGTAGCTGCCTCTACCGGCTGCCTTTCCAATTCGGGCAGAAGGACTGTTGGTTTTTCTTCACCCCCACCAAGAGGCCGAAGATGCAGAACCTTCCCTTCACTCTGGGGTAGCACAACCCATTCGCGTCCCCGGGCTCGAACGATGGAACCAGGATTAAAATTGAGGTTACTCATGCTTGCGCGGCTCCAAAGATATCTGGGTATTTGGCAATGGTGGCGGGCCAGCCGCTTTGTTCTTTGCTAAATCGGATAACAGTCAGGCCGTTATCCTCCAGCTCGGCGGTGAGTGTCGCATCGATTTTCTGCTGACCAGGATTTTCATGATGAGGCCCATCAATATAGACGACAGCATTGTGGTCTCTATAAACAAAGTCCGGCCGCGTGTTGAAGGCTTCGATCAGCTTCTGGGCCTCGTCCGGTAGATGGTGCCGTTGTTTTTTCAAATGAGCTAGAAAGGCCTTTTCCAGGGTGGAGCTACTCAATTTCAGGAGCTCTTCATAGTGGTCTTCGTAGCTTCGGCCGTCGGTTGAGGTAACAATGGTCGAATCGATCAGGGATTCCAAAAGCATTACCAACTCTGGGTTCTGACGGTCGATTTCTATGTGATCCATCTGGTTGTAGTAGCTGAGCAAGCAGCGGTAGCAGCCAGCCTCACAGTCTTGATTGATATTCTGGTACTGGCCGTTTTCGTTCTGTTCAAAATGACAGATGGACAAGGCGCGCTTGGCAACACGGGATAACGCCGTGCTGTCGCTTAGCAATCGGGTAAGAACCCCCGCACCGCCTTCGGCGGACTCATAGAAAAGCACAGCGCGTCTGTCTGCCCAATTTGGTAGTGGCTCTGCCATCAGTTCAGATTCTTCTATCTGAAACTCTTCTTCTATTCCGCGTTTGAGTGCGTACTGTAGGCTGGTAAGCAGACCGGTATCCATGAAGCCATCAGGATGAACCATCAGGATGTTACGCCTGTCTTCGACGTAGGGTGTTATTCGTTCAATGTAACGCTCTTCTTTTGAGGCTTCGTCGTTTTCGTCCTGTGGTGCCTGTTCGTCTTTACTCCACATGCCGGTGGTGGTGTCGATGTTGAAACCGTATATGGATTCTTCTTTCCGTCGTCTCCAACCCAGGTTGATTCGCCATATCGTAGCGGCAGGAGCATATTGGATAGCCAGCAGTTTATCGCCATGACTGTTTTGAACTTCGCCGTTTACAACGCGCGCTTTTCCTTCGCGAGTAGCGAATTGCATGGTGGTTTGCATTTCATAGCCTTGGCGCTGGCGTTCTTCTTCATCAGAGGTAATTCTCAGAACCCGCTGAGTACTAACGTTTTCGATGCGGTAGAGGTTGTCGATGCGCTTACCCCCTTCAATGGGGGTGCCGCAGGCAACGCACAATTCGTTATGCAGCTGTTGCTTAAAATGGCCATAGCCGCATGCCGGGCATAGCCTGGCCTCCTCTTTAACCAGACCGGGGCTATCCATATCCTGTCCATCCCGGACGCCGAGCATTACTTTCTTTACCCGGTATTGCGATCCCTCATGGTAAATCAGGCTGAGGGGGCCGAATTCTGAGATGGCCAGAAAGCGGGGGCGCGCAAGGAAGCTGTCTCTGCCGACGCTGCCACGCCGACCCTGTATATAAGCCAGCAATGGGAGGCGAGGGAAGTTATAACCGGGCAAGAACCCTTGGCTGGCCAGGTAGCGATAGGTTGAGAAATCCGAGTTCTGGCCAGACTCAGCGTTTAACAGGAGACTGATTTGTGTGCGAGCCTCGTTATAACGACGTTCAGCAGCTTTTCGGTCCCGCTCACCAGCGGCCGGATTGGAGATAACGGCGTGAGCCTTATTCAGCTGTTCTTGGGTAGATGCATAGAGTTCTCGCCAACGATTCAGCGCATTGTTAAAGCTGTAGAAGGAACCTTTGATCTGGTTGTTAAGCCACTCCGAGGAAGGAGTTTGAATGTTGGCCTCACTGCTTAGCCAAACCCCTTGTGCAGCGATGAGTTCAGTTTCCAGCATCTTCATGAGGTTGAGGCCACGTTGCGCTGCCGAGACCCGAACTTCATCTGTATCCATCTGCTGGCGGAACTCATCCAGCAACGGCATGGTTTCCGGCTGCGACATGTTCAGCATGTCATTGACCGTTTTGGGTAGGGCTTTTTTCGTTTCGTTGAGCCACACGGCGTGGAGGTGGCTGGCCACCAGTTCTTCATTTGCCAGGTCCAGTGTTGGTGGACTGACATGCCCGTGAACCATACGAACCGGGTCGGTGAAGAAATATTGGTCGTGTGGGCTAAGCGCTGCGCAATAGGTGAGTACCAGCGCCGGTTGTCCAGATCGCCCCGCTCGCCCCGAACGTTGGGCATAGTTTGCAGGCGTAGGGGGGACGTTACGCATGTAAACGGTGTTCAGGGTTGCGATGTCTACCCCGAGCTCCATGGTCGGGGAGCAGAATAGGGTACGTAGCTCGGCCGATCGGAAAGCTTTCTCTCGTTCTTCTCGCTGTTCCGGGTTCACCTGGGCAGTATGTTCCCGTGCTTCGAGGTCGAACAGTGTTCGGTTACCGGTTTTCAAAAGCTCACAGAGTGTGGTGTATAGGCTACGAAAATAGGCGTTGTCAGCACGGTAAGGGTCTGTCGGGTCGAGCTTGATGTCTTTATCGTGGGCGCGCCATTGTAGAAACTCACCCAGTAGCTGGTAACCAGTTTGGTCCTTGTCATATTCTTCTTTTTCGACAAGACCATAAGATTCCAGCACTTTCATCAGGCTTTCTATAAGGTCCGGATAGGATTTGTCGTTGATTTTGGGCAAAAGGGCTAGGTCGTCGCCCCAAACGGCAGACTTTTTGAGTAGCTGCGCGAGTGCTGATCGGCTGGAGCCACTGACAAAGTTTGGATTGGTCTTCAGGTTCTTAGGTTTGCCGCCCAGCAGCAGATAACCACTGGATTGGAGCATTTCCTCCTCACTGAAGCCCCAGGGCTCTTTTAAGTAGGTGAAGCTTTGAGAGCGGATCTGCTCCTGTTGAATGCTGTCGAGGAATCTACTTTTTACGCATAACCCGCGGCGCATAGTGTCGAGAACAGCACGCAGAGCTGCTTTTCGGTTCTCTGGTTTGATCTTTGCCAGCTCGGTGCATGGCAACCCTTCCCACTCTTCTTGGTCCTCTGCTAACTCATCTAGGCCTTCGTAGTCGATATCTAATAAGCCGAGCTGTTCAAGATTCGGGTTATTAAATCGCCATCCACGACGCAAATCGAAGTAGAGCCTGTAAGAAAGCGCGTTGCGCATGGCCTCTTCGGCTTTCTTTCGGCCAGGGCCTTTGGCTAGTGGGTTTTCCAGGTAATCAGAGCCATCCTTGTCGAAGCCGAGGGCATTGAAAACGGCTTGCGATAGGTTGCTGTCAGTGAGATAGCCTCCCGGAGCTTGCTGCGTTGCGGCCAGCAGGCTGGCCCGGAGTAAAAGAATTTGTACGAAATCGTTGTAGTGGCCAGCCTGAAGTGATGCGTCTTGCCGATTATCAGTGAATCCGAGCAGCTTTTTAGCTTCCTCAGAAAGCTGGGTATCCCGTTCGAGCATGTATCTCAGTGAGGATATGGCCAAAACGGTAGTGGCTGAGGAACGTCCCTCACCGTTGAGGGAAGTTAGGCGATTCGAGTCTTTGCCCTGCGCCTGGTGAGTGACGCCACAGTTAAGGCAAAAGCGGAAGCTGCCCGGAATGAACCATCCGGGTGTTCCTTCATGGTCCAATCTGCCGCTGGGCAAAACATACAGTTCCCTTGGGCAGAATTTCTTGTAGTTTCCCTTAAGCTTGAGCTCGCCCTTTTTTTCTTCAAACCAATTTTCGGGATATCGTTCTGGATCTCCGTCATCCCAGCTGCGCTGGGGATCAAACATAAAGAAGCCCCAGTTTTGGTTGTCATCTTCGTTGTCTTTTTCGTTAATCTGGCGAGGTGCAAGGTAGGGTTGACCCTCCTCATCGTTGTGCCATACCGGGTGGTATTCTTGGCCACATTGACGACAAAAATGTAGCGAATAGAAGCGCTTTTCACGCTCATTCGGTTTGTAAATTTGTCCGCTTAAATCGAATTCCCGCTTGCCCTCTGGGGCCAAGGTGGAAAAAACATTGTTTGCACCGGAAATGAACTGGTGAAGCCTAAAGGCGAAAAGAGGCTTACCTTGATGATCAGTGACTTTGTAGGCCAGCAACAGGAAATCTCTTAAATAGCTCTCGCAAAGATCCGCGGGTTGGCCTGAATCTTTTGATAGCTGTTGCGCAGCCCATTTGAGGTTTTGTGGTTTGGCGCGCACCCATTTCCCTTCTTCTTTTTGCAGACCTAGTGTTAGCTCTACCCAACCGGAAATCGGATGTTCTCGCAGTGCTTTAAAGTCGGGGCTTTTAGGAACTGGAGCCTTAAGTGCTTCTGACAGGAGTTGCTGTGATGGCTTCTGATCAAAGGGCGTGATGTGCTGCAGCGTTTCCGTAATAATGTTTTCTGGCTTTACGTCCGCACCGAATAACTTGCTTGCTACTCGGGCAACGGTCTCGTTGCGGGCCGCGAGAGTTCCTTCACTTGCCATGGTTGCAGAAGTACCAATGCACAAGACATCAGCGTTGAGCGCCTCACGGACCCGACGCACCAGCATGGCGACATCCGCCCCCTGTCGTCCGCGGTATGTATGCAGTTCGTCCAAAATCAGAAAATTAAGCCCTTTTGCCGCCTGCATGACAGTCCGATCGAGATCATCCTGCCGGGTCATGAGAAGCTCCAACATCATAAAGTTGGTCAGGATAATGTCTGGCGGGTTCTGCGCCATTGCGCGGCGCTCTTCATCCTTTTCTTGGCCGGTGTAACGCCCATAAGTAACGGGTTTTTCTTTGCCAAGGTGTTGGAAGTATTTATCCAATTCTTCAAGTTGAGAGTTCACCAGGGCGTTCATCGGGTAAATGATGATTGCCTTTATGGAGCCAGAGTCTCCGGGCTGCTTCTGTTTCAGAACGGCATCTACAATGGGAAGGATATAGGAGAGCGATTTACCGGAGCCCGTGCCAGTAGTCAGTACATAGCTCTGTTTTTTCTGAGCAATGGTAACGGCTTCTGCCTGATGTTTGTGAAGTGGGGCGCTGAAACCGGGGTTGCCTTTCCCATCACGCCCAAAGCGAAAAATATCCTCGCATTGGGGATGAAGTATGCCCTCGTTGCATAGCTGATCGACGGTATTGCCTTTAACAAACGAGGGGTTCAGCTGGATCAGTGGAGCAGGCCAGTACTGGCCGTCATCGTAGCTCGACTGAACGAACTGCTTAATGTCTGGAGCCTTAATCTTGGTGAAGCTTGTCGTGAAGGCTTTGTAGTCAGAAATGACGGCGTCGCGGTACTCGAAAACATCCATCGAGGCAGAATCCCTTGTCTGTCGTTTTTATTGCCATTGCACTGTGCTAGAGCATACCTGATTTGGAAAGCAAGGTAACAATTTCTGAGATAAGTACAGGTGCCGTGCATGTGTTTGTAAACAATACTAATTCTAGGGCTCGACCGCATTCAGCGATAGACTAAAAGTGTATCTGGGGATTGCGACAGCCTTTGTCGTTGGTCTGTGCTTGAATGACCGGTGCGCCTTTTCGTTGCTAACCTATCTGATTGGATAGCCTTTGGAGTTGCTATGAGCAGTATTGGCTGGGTGGACTTCTCATCCACTGACAGGGAAAAAGTGTCGCAGGTCCTGGCAATGTTGCAGGAGCCGGGAACCTTGGACGAGTTGGGAATAGGGCAGATCCGCGATGCTTTTGCCGACCTCTTGTTTCCGGGGTTTTCAACTATCCAGACGCGCGCCAAATATTTCATCACAGTGCCCCGAATTATCCGCGACTACATGGAGCTGGATGCCAGGATACAACGCCGGACATCACTCAGGGATTACCTGGAGTCGCGGGAGAACGAGGTCGCCAGGCTTTTGGTAGAGAGGCATGGTTCAGCTGAGAGCGGTATTATCGGTTCGGAAATGGTCGGGAGCGAACAGGGAGTGGCCCGAAAGCCGTCATCGGTCTATTGGAACGGCCTTCGCCAGTTCGGGATTGTGAATACCGCAAAATCCCTTGCAGAGTTCTCCCGGGAGGTTGGGCAAGCCCAATCGGTTCCTCGTGCCACCGAGCATGAGGAAGATGACTCTGATGCCCTTTCGCATCGTTCTGTCGTGCACCTGGATGTTTTTGAGCCAGGCTGGATGAATGATGTTTCGATTCACCTTTCCGAGTCCGAAGCCCGATTTCTCATTGATAAGCTGACTCATACCACCGCCATCCGGAACAGCGTCGTATCCCAGTTTCTGATTCACGGTTTAGCCGAAGAGTTGGTAGGAAATAGTGGGGAGGCTCTGACATTTACTGAACTTGTTGCATGGGTTAAAGGGAGGCCGGATGTCTCTGCACCTTGCCGGCACGCCCTTGAGCTGGCGGAAGAGTTCAGTGATGCGATTAACGGAGCGCATATCCGGTTCAATATTTTGATTGCTCGAAACTCCGGGAACGCGGCGTTGGAGGCTGAACGCGAGGAACTCTTTTCGGAATGGCTTGAGCAAGCCAGGGAGCGGAATCTGTTTTCGGCTTCCAGTGTGGATGACTGGTTGCAGGCTGCCACCGCTGGCGGAGCCCGAATCAATTTGAATGCACGTGAGTTTCTGCGTCAATGGCATGAGGCTATTTTTCAGAATCAGACTATTAGCAGCCTGGATAGACTGGTGGAAAACCGAGCTCAGAAAAACAAAGGCCGTCGGTCAGTTTTGCTGAAGAACCTGGGTGATGCGCCGCATTGGCAGGGGATGGACTCCTTGAGCTACCGCTGGCCGACAGCCAGGACCATTCTGAGGGATGTGGTACAGGGTGCTGAATGCTGAATCCGAAATCCGAACGAGTGGATTATGGCTGGGAGTTACGACCACCGGAGGGGTACGAGCTCGATTCAGCCATCGCCGCAACCTACACGCTTGACTTGGATGCACTTCTGTCTGTGCCGGTCGCTTTATGTTTCCATGACACCCTGGAAGGAGAAATCCAGGGTGAGCGCCTGGCACTGTTGGAAGCCCTTGGGCAGCTTAATGGCCGCCTGAAGGTTTTTTATCAGGCGGGAAAAATAAAGCTACCTGCTTCTTATAATCGCCTGTTTGCCTTGCTAGAGCCCTGGCTTCAGCCGGTAATGCCAGGGAATGTGGCTTATTCCTCTTTCCATCCAAAGTTTTGGCTGCTCCGGTACACCGCCCCCAAACGTCCGATTCGCTATCGCTTGATCGTGCTTTCCCGAAACCTCACATTTGATCGAAGTTGGGACCTGGCCTTGTCTTTGGACGGGGAGGTTTCTCGCGAATCAATTGACAGTGCCCACCAGGGGTGGGATGAGCTGGTGAGGGATCTGCTGCTGCAGGATCCTTCCTTTGAGCCTGGCAAGCTTATCAGAAAGGAGCTTGGCCGGATCAACTGGCACCCACCTGAAAACTTTAGAGATCCCAGAATTCTTGCTGGTGGACCCGGGTATGGGCGGCCACTGGATATGCTCAGCCCGAATGACTCGATATTGGTCGTTTCCCCATTTCTGAAGGATTCTGTCGGTGGCGTAGGGGCTTTAGATGAGTTGGCTCAAAGAGCTCCGGAGGGTAATCGCTGGTTATTCAGTCGAGGTGAAGAGCTTGATGAGATAGGACCGGAGAAGCTTGAAGATTGGTCCTGTTTTTCTATTAACACCGATGTTGTTGATGGTGAAGAACGTCTGGAGATGGGGACTGACAGGCAGAATCTCCATGCAAAACTGATCGTTTTGGAGAGAGGGCAAACATGCCACTGGCATCTTGGGTCTGCCAATGCGACAGCTGCAGCCCTGGGTCGCGCAGGCACAGATCCACGCAATACCGAATTGATGGTCCGGCTGACGGGGAAGAGCACTTCGATTGGACCGGCCGCTTTGCTAGAACAGTGGATTGATGAAGACAATCCCGGAATTGGACTGTTTGTGAAGCACCAGTTCGAAGAGCGGCCAGAGAGTGACGGCGAAAGTGAGAGCGATCTGTTTCGCGTTCTCTCGTTTGATCTGATCAAAGCGAATTGGACATTATCTGCCAGGGAAGCAGAGAGCGATCCCACGCTTTTTGAGTTAGCGCTTTCGATCGACGAAATGCCGAAACTGCCAGAGGGGCTATCGGTGGAAGTGGGCCTTCTGCCGGTGAGAGGATCCCATCGGCCTCTGGGCAATCCCATCTGTTGGACCAATTTGAATATAAACCAGCTAAGCGCGTTCCTGGCGGTCAAAATCACCTCGCAGGCAAGCGCTGAAACCGAGCATTTGGTTATTCAGACTGACTTGAATTTACCAGCAGGCACGGACCGCGAGCGGCGTATTATCGAGCAGTTGGTGGATACGGAAGATAAATTTCTGAATTACATTCGTCTTCTCCTACAACGACATCCGGATAAAAATGAGTGGTTTGGCTTTGATAGCGACAATGGTCAGGCCGGTGCCTTGGCCACCTTGTTCGGTGACTCCCCGATTTTTGAACAGTTGATGCATGCCGCTGCTCGGGACACCGAGGTGCTTGAGAGAATTCAAAAAATGATCGATAGGCTTGAGGGGACTTCTGTGCCACTCCCAGCAAGGTTTGCTCAGTTGTGGCGGCACTTTTCACCCCAAAAGCGCTAAGGATAGTGTTGGTTTATGCATGAGGTTTTCGAGCAAATCGACAAAACACTGGCCGGTCTGAAGGATTTTCAGCGGGCCTCAGTGGAGCGGGTAATTGAAAATTTCTTTTCAAAGGGACACAGCGAGCGGATTCTTGTTGCTGATGAAGTTGGTTTGGGCAAAACCATTGTCGCTAAGGGCGTCATCGCACAAATGCTTCGCCGGCAGATCAATGAAGGCGTGGAATCCGCCGAGATCGAGCACCCTCGACCACCTTTTCGCGTCACCTACATTTGTTCCAACCTGGCCTTAGCAAACGAGAACCGTAAGAAGCTGGCGGTGTTCAGTGACGATCTTGCCAAGAAATATGTTCGTGAGCCCTCGTTCGGTCGTTTGGTGGAGTTGGCAGCCAGAGAGAAGCACGGTGCCAATGGCCAATTGCTTGAAGTGTGTTCACTGACGCCCTCCACGTCGTTTTCGCTCACGAATAGCGATGGCAACGTATGGGAACGGCATATCCTTTTCCAGTGTTTGATGAGGCACAACCTACTGAAGCCTTATCAACCGGTACTGGACCGGCTCATGCGCAGCGAAGTCAAACAGAGCACTTGGGATACCCGAGAACGATGGTTTCAGGGTTGGTATGAGCTGAATGACGATCTTGTCGACGAATTCTTAAGTGATCTTGAATCTGAGGTATCGCTTGCAGAGGACCTTGCGGATTGGCTTGAGGTTTCCGGTTGCTCGTACATCGATGCGCTGGAGGCAATTGGTCTTCGATTATGTGGATGCTTGCCGGACGACTCCGAAAAAACCTGGAATGAGCTTCTGGATAGCGTTGCCGGAGCAGCATCGGATGTCAGTTCAGCTTCCTTTTATCGACTGCGTTCGGAACTGCGGACCAGGCTGGCGAAAACCTGTGCTCGACACATTCGCGCAGATCTATTCATCCTGGATGAGTTTCAGCGTTTTGATACGCTTCTGGATATGTCGAGGGATTCTGAAAATGCCCTAATCGCACAGGAGGTGTTCAAGCGTGATAGCCCTGGAAAAATCCTGCTGTTATCGGCCACGCCTTTCAAGGCGCTGAGCCGCATAGAAGACGATGAAGTCGAAGCGTCTCACCAGGAAGAACTCCGCCATCTCCTGACGTTTCTGATGAATTCGGATCAGCAACGGCTGTCCGAGTATGAGGCCGCCAGGAAGGATCTTTTAGCGACGATACTGCGTCTGCGGGATGATTCGTTTTCAGTTGAGGATCTCTCGGATGCTGAGAAGCTAAGAGTAGAACGAGCCCTTTCGGATTTTATTGCCCGTACCGAGCGGGGGCAGATTGGTGACAACGTTGACTCGGTATTTAAATCAGAGCGCCTCGATTGCGCGAAGTACTTCAGTCAAAGCGATATTAAATCATTTGCAGCAATGACCGGGCTGGCGGACACCGTCGATGAGGTGTCCCAGGCACGACACGGTCATCAACTCATGGAGTTCTACAAGTCCGCTCCGTGGGCCCTGTCTTTTCTTGGTGGCTATTCGTTCAGAGATAGACTGGAGCGTAATTTAAGGAACTCCAAGGTCCGGTCCGCTCTCGGAAAGTCGGCATCGAGTTGGTTGCCTCGGGAGCGTATTGCCAATTTTCGACTAAACCTCTCAGAAGAGGCACCGAACGCAAAAGTTCGTGGGCTGGTAAAACGGATCTTGGATGACAGGGTCGAGGAATTGCTGTGGATTCCCCCCAGCGCTCCTCATTACCCTTTGCAGGGCGCATTTGCAGCCAACCAGAACTTCACCAAAACTCTGCTGTTCTCGGCTTGGGCAATGGTCCCAAGGGCTTTGAGTGGATTGTTGTCCTACGAAATCGAGAGACGTCTTCAAAAAAGAAAAGGCAGCCGCTCTAAATATTTTGTCGAGGATAAGAAGCGGAGTGTTCCGCTCATTCGCCTGGAGGGTAAGAACGCGCTAACAGGGTGGTCACTGATTTATCCCTCGCGGGTGTTGGCGGCAGAGACATTAGTCCGTGGTGATACGACGCTGGAAGAGGTTCTGGCCCAGATGAGAGCGCGATTTGGGGATAGGCTGAAGAGCCTCCGCCAATATGAGTCTGAGGGTCCTGAGGATCATAATTGGTATGCGTATGCCGGTATGTTGCTGGATCATGTCAGTGGTTTTAGCGGTGAATTGAAACACTGGCAGGAGTGGTTGGAGACAGAGCGGGAAAGTTCAAAGGATGTAGGGCGGCGGAAACATCTGGATGAGATTGCGGACAGCCTGGAGCAGCTTCTGGGTGGGCAGAAGATGCTGGGTAAAATGCCCAACGACCTGGCCGATTATCTTGCTTTGCTTTCGGTCTCAGGGCCTGGAGTATGCGCGATTCGCATGTTCTCAGGACTTTGGGATATAGGGCCATCGGAGCAATTAAGGGCGGCCGTTGGCGTTGCTTTCGGTGTGCTCACTCTCTTCAACAAGCCCGAGTCTATTGCCGTCCTCGAAAAGCAATCAGGAACACGACTAAAGAACGCCTCCCAGCTCAGCAGTATCTGGAAGTCTCGCAAAATCCTGCACTACTGTGCCCGAGGTGGCTTTCAGGCCATGATCGATGAATACGGGCACCTGTTGAAGGGCAGCGGTCTGTCCGCTGGCGAGGCAGCAGAACGGTTTGCAGGCGTCATGGGCTTTCAGACTTCATCCGTGACTTTTCAGTACTTGGGCCACGCCGATGGCCAGCGTCATTTAACCCCTCTGAACGCCTCGTTGCGATGCCATTTTGCTGTTCCGTTGGGCATACAGAGCGCTACTGATGACAAGCAGCAGGTTCGCGTTGAGCACATCCGAGACGGTTTTAATTCGCCATTCAAGCCGTTCATGCTGAATTCTACATCGATCGGCCAGGAAGGCCTGGATTTTCACTGGTATTGCAACCGAGTGGTTCATTGGAATCTACCATCGAATCCGATCGATATTGAGCAAAGGGAAGGGCGCGTAAACCGCTATAAGTCTCTAGTGGTGCGCCGCCGGGCGACTGAGTATGCGAATTCTCACGGATTGGACCTGGATCAGCCGGGTGACAGCGGAGATTATTGGGAAAACCTGTTTTCAGAAATTGATCGCGTCTCTAAGCACCGGACGAGTGATTTGACGCCGTATTGGCACATTCCGTCGGGGACTGCGCAAATTGAACGACTGGTTCCGATGATGCCCATGAGCCGTGAAGAGGCTCGGTTAGACGAGGCACTTAAGATTCTATCGCTGTACCGTCTGGCATTTGGTCAGCCCAGGCAGGAAGAGCTCTTGGATAATCTTGTGAGGAGGGAATTTTCTGAGGATGACTGGGAGAAGATCCGGAGTGCTTTAGTGATTAATCTGGCGCCTATCAAGCAACGGATGATGAAAGGCAATGGGACGCGCGTATCTGAAAACGGAGTTGTACATGGGTTGGCTTAGGCTGGATTACTGAATGAGTCGTTTCACTCTAGAGCCAGGAAACTGGTACGCAATGGAGCTCATGAGCCCAGAGTTTGGTGCTGATGTCCGCCGATACTCGCCCATCCGCGTTGATAAGGTAGCGTTGGCGGGAAATGGCTCCCGACGTTTCGATTTGTCGTTTTTCCATGCGGCTTATGCTGAGGGCGTCCAAGATAAGGTGTATTCCATTCAGACGATTCAGCGCAGTGACCATTTTTTGATTGGACAGGTTGTGGATACCCAGCGGTTGGTGTTTTTTCTGGCGCTTTCTGATACGTGGCTCAACCAGCATTTTGATGATCATTCTTTGAACTACCTGCGTGACCTCCAAAAAGCGGCCAGGCCAGATCCGCAAGATCGTTATATCGCTTGCCTGCTGGGCGGGGCCGTAGGCGATGCCCTTGGCGGTGCGGTGGAGTTTATGTCTCGGGACGAAATCCTAGATCGATTCGGCCCGGCGGGCATCATGGACTACGCCGAAGCTTACGGTGGCAAAGGAAGGATTACTGACGACACCCAGATGACCTTATTCACCGCCGAAGGTTTGTTGCGGGGGCAGATGCGGGGTGTGAGTAAGGGTGTAACGGACTTTGGTCACACGGTTGCTAATGCCTATTTGCGCTGGCTGGCTACACAGGGTTATGAGACCTCCTCGGTAGAGTTGAACCTAGATGGGTGGCTATTTGAGCAGCGGGCGCTCCACAGTCAGCGCGCCCCGGGCATGACCTGTTTGAGTGCGCTGCGAGATTACCCCGGAATCCCAGACGTCGCCGGTAATGACAGTAAAGGCTGTGGAGGCGTGATGCGGGTAGCCCCCGTAGGGCTGTTCTGGTGGTCCTTCAGGCAAAACATTGACGTCCAGAGGGTTTTTGAGGACGGTTGTATGTGTGCCGGGCTGACCCATGGCCATCCAAATGGCTATCTAACCGGTGGTGTGCTGGCGGTTGTGATTTTCGAATCATTGAATGGGCCGACATTACCAGAGGCTCTCGATACCGCGAAGGCGATTCTGGTGGCAAAGTTAGGGCATGAGGAAACCTTGACTGCCTTGGACAGAGCGATTGAGCTCAGCCAGTCTGAGATTCCGCACGACATCGCGATTCGTGAGCTGGGGGAGGGCTGGGTTGCTGAAGAGGCGCTCGCCATCTCTGTCTATTGCGCGTTGGTTTCGGAAACCTTCGAGCAAGCCATTGTGCTGGCGGTAAATCACGATGGTGATTCGGATTCCACTGGAGCCATTACTGGTAATATTCTCGGAGCCATGCTCGGGACAAATGCAATTCCAGAACGGTGGTTGCAGCCCCTGGAACTTCGAGAGGTCATTGAAGCTTTAGCGTCGGATTTGTGGAGTTGCCAAGCGTGGCATTCCCTCATGGATGATGAGAGATTATGGGATCGTTACCCAGGCCACTAGTAGAGTCAGAGTATTTGCAGCCGATTAATCGTTTACCCGCTGCGCGACCGTTGTCCCTTGAGTATATAAGCCGGTAGGCCGTCAGCGTCGGGTCGCAGATGGCCATTCGAGCAACCATTGACGGGCGTTGTTGGCCCTCAGGGCCTTCAGTTGAGGATGCGCTCAAGGCATTCTTCCTGCTCTAAAGGCCTGAACTGGCGTCAGTCCGAGCGTTTTGTCGTCTACTTATTCGCTGCCAGACGCATATGACGTAAGGATTCCCTCTTTTGCATCCCATGCAGCTATTTTTTTGCCGGAGGCTGTTGGGAAATAGCTTGTCGCGAAGCAGGGTGAAGCTATGGATCTGTGAGCTTGAAGTCGAGCTTCGTCCCCGTCCTTTGCGCTGCCGGATGCTTTGAGGATGACGGATACGATATCCGGGTTATCAAGCACATAAGGAATCGCCGACAAGTAAGCCAGCTCGCCCATATCCGTTGCCTTTGGTGGATTCTTACTCATATAACCTTTGAGTACATCAATTAGTGTTTGGGCTGCATATTCCGGCCCATCGTGACCGCCCATTCCGTTTGAACGTGACCGCCTGTTCCGGGCGATCGTGACCGCTCATTCCGT
>MDTC01204469.1_pt1 | contig 17462 bp, 13 predicted proteins | sample 811181 | NCBI WGS metagenome assembly MDTC01 (sample SAMN05326644, study PRJNA326480) | marine metagenome | isolation source: seawater | place: Pacific Ocean: North | collected 2011 | reverse complement strand
TCTCTCTCTCTCTCTCTCTTTTGTTGGTGTTGGTGGTCCTTTCCTTTTCCAGGGGCTCGTTTCTGGCTCTTTTCGAGAGACTTTTGGAAGCCGAAGAACACTCCTGTGATATGAAACCCTAAATATACAATCCATTTAGGGTTCCAATTTTTTCTTTTTTCTTTTTTGACCTTTTGTTTTCGAATCATTATTTGACACAACTTTTGATAAATTAATTCAACACACACACACGCGTTTGGTCTCGAAGAGAAAGCGAAACCAAACAACGACAACAACAACCATGAGCAAACGCGAGCTCGCGCAAATCATCGAGCAGCAGGAGTGGCACGACCCGAGGATGTGGGAAAGCAACGGAGAAGGCGTTTTGGTGCGGAAGAAGAAGATTAAGGAGACCAATTATTTGTGCGACGCCGACGATTCGGACGGCGAAAAAAATATGAAGGTCACGAAAAGTACGGAAAGAAGTGCGAATGAATCGACGGCGACGAGGACGACGAGGCGAACGAAACGAACAACGGGAAAACAGGAAGAGACCACCTTGGCGGAAACGACGAGCGCGAAAGATGAGGACGAAGGCGAAATCGGAGGCAACGGACGCGCTTGGCCGTCGACGAGAGTGGAAGACGCGCTGGATTCGAAGGAGGACGATGATGATGATGATCCCTCTTCTTCTCGAGACAAAAAAGGAGGAGAAGACCCAAAGAAAGAAAGGAAAAAATACGTTTCTACGGAAAATACGACGGAAGACAGCGGCGGAAAGAAAAATGAAGATGCACCGGATGAGAAGGAGAAGAAAGGAGAAGAAAAAGAGGACGAAGAAGCGGTAAATGGCGTGCTTCCATCTTTCGTCGAACCCACACCGACGAAAGCGGCGGAAAAGCAACGAAAGCGGGGAAACCCTCAATATCTAAAGCCGCTGCCGACTTGTTTTTATTGCAAAACAAACTCGCACCGCGTCGAAGCGAACACGCTGTCGCTGGATCATTGCAACGCGTTTATCAATGACGTCAACTCGAAACCGATAAACGCGATTAAGTTCAAGTTCATGGATGGGACGATAGAACGGTTGGCGGTGGAACGCGCTTTGATCAAGGAGGTAAGTTCATGCGGGACGAACTCAAAAGAAGAGAATAACGTTCATGGTCCGATGACTGGGGCTGAAGTTGTTGAGTTGAATCAAGGAGTAGCGACGGTACCGGAGCCCGTTGCCAAGCAAAAACCAAAGCAACCAGTGGCTGCTGCAAGGGTTTCGTACACAGAAAAACTCAAAGAGTTACAAAAATTGCAGCACGCGCAATACGTTGCCCCGGGTGGGATAGGGATTTTCGATGCCGCAGCGCTTTTGAGTTCTTTCTCGCACGGCATGCAGGAGCCTTCGGGGAAAAAGTCTGGACGACGGAAACTGAAAGGTTCGATTGGATCTGGCAGTAGCATTGAGAAGGAAGAGCCCCCTTCTCCGAGCGCCGTTGATGACAACACGACCGTCGGAGAAGAACCGGAAGTCAAACTAAAATACACGAAGAAAGAACGGATAAAGAAGAAAAATGGTGCTCCATCGTCAGGTTCTGCGGCTGAACGCAAGAGAAAGTACGAGGAAAGCATTCAAAACTTTTTGAAGTTGACGAGTGTCGGAGGGCAAACGAAAGAACCGGATGAACCAGTCAAAACGTCCGCTCGTGATAAGGCGAATTCACGATCGAGAGTCGAAACGGATGCGTTGACGCTGTTTAGCGGGGGTAAGTGGCGGATGGTGCAAAATGAAGGGATGGCGGAGGTTAAGGGAGCGGCACAAGTGGAATGCGAGGTGCATACGCTAAAGGATTCGGGAGAAGGCACAAGCTACGCAGAGGCATTGGAGAAATCAAAAGCTGAGAAAGAAGCGAGAGATGTGGCGAAAGAAAGCAACAGAAACGAAAATAGAGAGGAAAGGGGCGAAAAAGCAAAGACTATCACCATGCCAACAAAAGAAGAACACGAAAGCTTTGTCAGCACGGAGACGAAGACGGATCATGCGGCGGGAGTTTTGAAACCCAAAAGAAGACGATTTGCGAACAACCCTTCGTTTGGTATCACGCGCGCAATGATCGAGCAAAGATTTCATATGCCGCTTGCCGAAGCGGCCAAGGAATGTGGTGTTGGTCGAACAACCTTTAAAAGAGTCCTTCGCTCACACGGCATCGAACGATGGCCGTCACAAAGTATATATAACAGGGCCGTGTCAAAAAAGGCCATACAAACTTTGTTGTCTTTACCCATGTCTACAATGGAAACGAATTTAAAAGCGCAAACTTTGGATGAACCGAACGCGAACACGGCTTCGCAAGGGGAACTACGGGACCAGGAACAAAAGAAGCAGGTCGAAAGCAAGGTTTCGAATGGAACTTTTGCGAAGAATTCCAACGGCGTCGAAGAAAAAAATCCGCCTCCAAGCACCCCCTCGGATAGCAAAAACACTCGGGATTTAGTAGACGGCGCCGCTGCCATTTCGCCCGATACATCGAAATTGAATAGAGACGAAGAAGAGATCGAAGAAGACGCGACTATGCCACTGCAAGCAAATCAAAACATCGTCACGCTCGCGGACATATCGCCAACGGGCCTCGGCGTCGCTCTCAACAAAGGAACGAGTCTCGCGCGAAACGAGTAGAGAGAGAAAGACAAAGGGAGAAAGACAAAGAAAACGAGCGAGATGAGAAAGAGTAGACGCGTGTCATCGCGCACCACTCCAATAGTGTACTACACATATAGTCGCGTAGTCATTTTTTTTTCGTATTTGTACCATCACGCGTAATTACTACGTAAAACAGAGAGACAAAAATAGACGCAACAAAAAGCGCGATGTGTGGAAGGCACCCCCTTTTTCTCGTCATTTCTTGAACGCACGACATTCTCTTCGATTCTTTTCCGCTCTCGTTTCTGTCGCGACGCGGAGAGCACGAACGAGTAAAAAAGCGCGCGTTTGGCAGTCATCGCGACGAGCACGCGACGGGTAAAAACGACGTCATCGTCGGCGCGCCGCGAAGTGGCGGTCGATCTGTAGAGGCGGACGAAGATCCGTCGACGAGACGCGCGGAAGGAGACGCGTCGGACGCGACTCGGTGCGAGACGACGGGCGGCGCCACGAAAGAAAAGACGCGAAAGAAACCCGTCCTCGTCGCGGAATCCTTGCGCGCAGTCAGAAGACGCAATCAGAAGAACACGGCTACTATAACCGGAGATTTACTCGCGCCCTTGAATTTGTCGGGAGGGAGTCGAGAGATACAAAAAGGAGAGGTACCTCTTCACCGCGCGAACACGAAGGAGTTTATCGCGCGGTTATTAAGTCCAACGCAGTCTACTTCATTCCTTTCTGGAGAGACGAGAGAGTTTATAGGACCACCGGGTGCTGGAAAGGAGGGACAAGGAGGTCAGCTCGCGATACAGGATCAACTCTTTAAGGCGAAGAAGCGGTTGAACGCGGCGCTCGGGGCGATTGAAACGCAGAAGAGCATAGAGATGGAAGAGGAAGGATTGATGGCGCTGCCACCACTGACGAAGAAACGGAAACGCGGAGAGGACGCGGAAAGAACGAGCACGAGAAGTGCGTCATTGAAAGCATCGTCGAGTTCGGAGACGACGACCAAAAATAGTAAGAAGGAGAAAGAAGCCGTCAAAGCCGCTGAACAACAACAGCCGGTTCAGGGTAAAGAGAAGAGAAGCTCAACCAGGAAAGGCGTTTTCGGAGCGATTGCCGCATCTGGTGATAAAATGAGCACAAGTAAACCAAAAAGAGCGGACAGGAGACGAACAATTGCACGGTTTACGACTGCTATTTTAAGAGCCGAAGGATCGCATGTCTTCATCAGTAGAGACGGGTTGGGGTATCGTAAAGCTTTTGATAAATTTCTCGCGCAAACGTACGGAAAAACGTTCGATGTGAACGGATATTGGTGGACGAACGCTAGAGTTGAACCATTTTTGCGTCTGTTAGTGCACATCGCCTCGGAAGGCAAGGTTAACATCTCCGAAAAAGACGCAAGCATGTTGTTTAAAAAGAAGGACGAACGACAAGCCGCCGAGTGGGTTCTCGATGAGGAAAAGTTGGCGAAGTGTGCGAACGGCATGAATGCGAAAGCTTTGGCGGCTATTTTCGAAGGGAAACCAAGAAAGACAAAGAATGGATTCGTTAGAGGTACGCCTTTACTCGTGCCTACGGACAAAGAGACGCTACCAGTGGACGTCGAGGCAGTGAAGAAGGCGGAAGAGGAAAACAAATTGATCATGGAAAACAGATTAAAAGTTCGAAGCGAGAAGAGAGCGGCGGCAGCGGCAGGATTGAATACGAAAACGACAAGGTCGACAAATAGCAGAGAGAAGCACACGAAAGCGACGGCCAAGAGAGCGGCTAAGGCACCTACAAACGCCAACGCCGGAAGCGTTTTGACCGATGACGCCCTTCCCGGCCGATCTCGATCGCCAAACTTTTTCCATCAACTGACGTCGCAAAAGAGCTTGAACGCCACAATGATGCAACCACCATCCCCGAAAGGAAATATTCCACCTCATCAAGGTTTCCGTGCGACTTCCTCCGTGACTCCACCCCCAGAAGTCACACGTCTCTTCCAAAACGTCCAAGGTTTCGGCGCCGTCGGTTCGAACGCTTCCTCCAACAACTCGCTACTCATGCTCGGCTCTCGACCAGGCTCGCGCCAAGGTGCCATCGCCGCTGCCGGCGTTGCGCGTCAATACTCTAGCGATCTCTCGAGAATGATGAGCGAGTTCAACAACGATCCGGAATCGTCCAACTTATTCTTGAGTTCTTACAATGCACTCTCTGCCTCGGAGTTGGACGCCGTCGCCGCCACGATGTCGACCAATCCTGCTTTGAAGAGAGGCATGAGCCGAAGGCAAGCGTCGACGATTATTGGCAATACCACTCAAAACAAAGCCGCAAACAACAAATAGATAGAGTTACAGAGAGAGAGAGAGAGAGAGAAAACATCGTCTCGTACTTGAGTTTTGATTGACACACACGCACAAAAAATTTACGCATAAGATATCGTTTGTTGCAAATTTATTTTATCCGAAATATCCATCATCTTTAGAACTCTCACGCGCGTTGTGCAATGTTGAGCGTCGCGGCCACCTCACCGGTGACCTCGCGCCGAGGTTCGCGTATCGTCGTTGCCGCGAAGGGGAGAAACGCGAGAAGGAAAGGGCGGAACCCGTCGAAACCGGTCGCGCCCATCATCCCGAATCAAAACGGGAGCAACCAGCCCGGCGAAGCGTCGACGAGCGATGATGATGAACAACAGCAACGGGGACGACAAAGACAAAGAAAATCGAAACGCGAGAAGCGCCTTCCGAACGTAAAGTACAGCGAAAGAACGGGCAAGCCAATCAACATGACCGGTGGTCAAGTCTCCAAAGCCTCGTTAAAACGCATCAAAGAAGCGCGAGAAAAAACGAAAGACGCGGAAGCGGAGGAGTTGAAGGCCAAAAGGAAATTTCAGCAGGCGAAGAGCAAAGCGGTGCCACAAATTGTGACCGATCGAATGCTGTCCCGAGTCGTTCGATTTAGCGGGATACCGATGGTTTTAGGATTCACGACGGGACCGTTCTATTACTATTTTGCCAAGATCAATGTGCAAGAGTGGTTAGAACCGTGGATGTTTTTCACGGCGAGTACGGCGACATTCGGCGCGGCTTTCGTAGGCATCACCTATGGGGTGTTATCTGCCAGCTGGGATCCATCGAGAGAAGGGAGCGCGTTAGGTTTGGACGAGTTTAAAATGAATATTCCGATTTTATTTCAGACGATCATGGGGAAGAGCGATAGTGAATACACCGCGAGCGAATTCGACGTAGATGGCGAAGGCGACTACGATTAATAGTTCTATTTTCAATTTATTTTAGATTACGCACTAGACTAAAAATTTACTACGCCTTTTGGCGTTTTTCTTCACCCCCGACTTGTTCGTTTTCCATTTTCTCGCGTTCTCGTTTTTCCGCTCGTTTCTTCGCCTTCGCCGCTTTTGCAGCTTGCGCTAAAGCGGCGCGCTCCAATCGCGCCTCTGCGGTTAATGCCGAACGTTGCGTTTCTTCACGTTCTTTAAACGTTTGCACGATAGCTTCTGGTGGCGCGCTGTATAACCCAGCCGCACCGCTTCGTCGCGCGTCGTTATACATTTTCCTCTTCTTCGCTGCAGCTTTCCTTCTCGGTTTGAACCCATCCGACGTCTTTTGATTTCTATAGTAATAAACCACGCAATCCGCAGTATTGCGACCGGGCAAGTGCTTCGCGATGCGTCGAAAGTTCTTCCCGTACGCGGTAAACTTTTCGTGATACACGCGAATCTCGTCCTCTGTCCACGGGCGAATAAATTTTTCGGCGTCGTGTTCCGCCTTTGGATCCTCGACCAGTCCGTTACGACTGTCAAAAATGGCAATGCGTCTTTCGTGCTCGTCCAAGATCATATCCGGAACTTTACACAAAGTTTTTAATTCTTCTTTGCGTTGTAATGCTTTGATCATTTGCATCTCTTCGTACTCAGATCTCGCTACACCGTCCGAGCGACCAAATGCGAAACCAGGAGCACCGTACGATACACTGACAGCGGCGCCCGCGCCACCTTGTTGGTTTCGCGAATCTGATCTGTTTCTCGAGGACGATGATGGTCCGCCACCCATACCAGTTATACCTCGTCGATTGCCTTTCTGTGCCAACCGCTCTCTGCGTTCCTTCTCCGCTGCCTGGAACATTAAAGACACTCGCCATCGCTCTCGATGTTTCAAGTATTGTAACGCTAACGTGTACTCGTACTCGCTCAACTTTTTCTTACGGTCGCGCAAGACTTTCACGACTTGTTCGCGAACTTTCCCGCGTTTCTTTTCGTCTTTTTCTTCGTCATAGACTCTCTTTGCGATGTCGCCTGCGTTAGTTTGCTGCTCTTTCGGGATTGAGTAAATACCGGGGAGCGACATGTGATGCTTTGAAGTGATTCGTTCTTCAGCATCTTCGTGCTTCTTTTTGTTTTCCGCCGCAAATTGCTTCGGAATCTCCTCGCTCACTTTCTTCTTATCTCTTTCGCACATCTCTCTGCACACGCGGTTGGCTAAAAATCTTGCAGCCCTTTCGGTCTGCGATGCGGATGCTTTGCGGATTTCCTTCAATTCGCGTTCGCGATTGGCTAAATCTCGAGCTTCTTGGTTTCTTTCTTCCACGAAAAGTTCTCTCTGTTCTCTTTGTTTCTCAGCGGTTTGTAACCTGTTGCGGAGAAGTTCCGTCTCGCGTTTCGCGTATCGCAAATCAGAGGCTTCTCCGTCTCGATCTTCTTTATCTTTCTGTTTCTCCAAACGTCTCTGGTCCACGAGCGCTTCGAGTTCTTTTTCCAACTCAACGACGGTTTCGTCCACACGATCCATCTGCGCGACAAGCGCGGTTTTGGTCGTTTTCAATCGATTCTCTAACGCTTTGAGCTTTTTCAATTCTTTGTCGTCAATTGAAGGCGTAACTTCTTCTTTCACCATTGCTTTCTTCTCGATAACCACAGGTGGTGCCGAGGGCGGTCGAGATGGTGGTTTCTCTTCCTCTTCTTCCTTTACTTTCTCTTTCTTTTCTTCTTCTTCTTTCTCTTCTTTCTTCGGCACCGGCGCGTGTTGTGTTTTCAGAGACCGCCCCCAACCGAGTTTCTTCTTCGTTGGCGAGGTCAATTCAGCTTCCGAACCACCTCCTGTAGGAGGTTTCAACACACCTGGAGGTGGGCCCAACGCCCCCGCGCCACCTTCGCCTGGAATCGCTGGAGGTGCGTGCTTCTTCTGATGCTGCGTCTGCGCTAAAAGACTCGGTCGATTCGCAGGTATTGCGGCGTTCGACGTCGCCGGTTCGTCAAATCCTGGTCTCGGATGACTCGTTCTCCCACCGGTCGGTATCGGCGGAAACTTCGACTCGGGCGGTGGTCTCGTCATCCCGGGCGGTAGGCCTCTCCCCATCCCCGGCGGTGGTAATTCGCCCTCCTCGCCGTCATCCGATATGGGATATCGATCCCGACTCTGCGCCGTAGTTCGTTGTTGCTGGTTCATCATTTGCGTTCGATTCAACCTCGGTGGTGATCGACTTCCTCCGAAACCAGAGTGTGGTGGAGGTGGGCCTCGTCCACCGGCACCCATCATCCCCGGCGGAGGGCCTGGCGGAGGGCCGTCTCTCGGGCCATCCTGATTATTTTGGTATCGTTCGCGAAACGGAGAACGCATTCGTCGCACGGGTCAGCGCGCCGAGCGAGCGCGGCGATACAAACAACAACAAAGAGAACGAAGACACACGAAAGGCAATTCGAAGAGGAATTCGATCTCTCTCTCTCTCTCTCTCTCTCTCTCTTTGAAAGACCACAGAAAGAAGAAGCGAAAGGAGCACATAAAAGTCGCACACAACAAATAAAACGCACCCGTGGTGGTGGTGGTGGTCGATGACGACTCGAATCGCGTTGATGATGATGATGATGGTCTCGATGGTGGTGGTGGTCTCTCGGCCAGTGGCCTCCTCCACCTCCGCCTCTGTCCGACATTTTTTGATGCACCCACTACTAAGCTTCTCTCTCCTGTTGTGTCTCATTTTTAGGGTTTTGTTTATTTAGGGTTTTGTTTATTTTGAGTCTTTTTTTGTCGGTGTCTTTTTTTGAAGGTCCTCTTCTTCTTCGATGCCTTCCTTTTCGTTTTGTTGACGTAAGTAAGAGGCGCGACAAAACCAGAGGACCTTGGTCGCCATCATGGACGTCGCGACGCGAAGAACGACGCCTGGCTTGTCCTCTTCCTCTTCTTCTTCCTGCTCCTCCTCGTCCAAAACCTTTCATGTGGCGTCGAGAGGACGTCGCGGAAGATGCCTCTCTCAAAACGTCGGCAGGAAAACCACTTTGTGGGTTTCCCCGAGCGCAAAGCGACGACGAGGAAGAGGAAGATGGGAAAGACCTTTGACGATGTTTACGACGACGAAAGCGAGCGTCGAGGACGAACGAGGAGAGGTGAAACAAGATATGGACGCGTCTAACATCGGGCAACCGATCGACGCGCCGATAAATCCAATCACCGCGGAACCGCTGGTGAAAGGACAAGGGACCGCAATCGTGACTGGAGTCGTTTCGGTGGTTATAGCGATTGGATATTTGGTGCTCGTGCAAGTGATGGATTCGAGAGATATGGTGCCGCCGGTCGAGGCGGAGGCGTACGGGGACGGGAGCGTTTCGACTATAGAGAAGACGACGGGCACATCGGAGAACACAAATGAAACTCCAGTCGAGCGGGAGATGGTGGAGATGTAGCGACGATGTATGTGATGTGTAATAATTGGTCGTTTAGAATACCAAATACCTCAGTTATGCCGGTCTTTCTAACGGCGGTAACTCGGTCAACTTTACGTTATCTTTTAACCACTGCATGGTCTTTGCCGCCTCTACAGCGCCTCGCGCGTTTTGAATCATTCTGTCTTCTTCGTACTCTATTCCTTGCGCCTCAAAATCTTTCACTTGTCTTTTCAACTCGTCGGAAAGTTCGCCTTGCGTGATGACCATGTTTTTCTCGGTGAACAACGTTTCGCACGCGATAGTTCTTTTACAGATGAGTTCAATTTCATCTTTCCTTTCCTCGACGAATTTGTTCATGTTTTCCTCCGAGGCTAAGGATTGAATCGCTTTCATGGACATTTTACCTTCCATTTGCATTTCGGTCAAGTGTTCGCCAAACATGTTTTCGGATTGTTCTTTCAACATAGATTCTGGAATTTCACACGAACACGCCGCCGCTAACGCGTCTAACAAGGCTTGATCTTTTAACATCGCCTCTTCGACTTCCCGAGACATTTTTTGCGCCTCCAAGATTTGCGCCTTTGCTTCCTCGATTGTCTTAGAACCCGCGAAAATGTCGTCGGCGATGTCGTCCGACAACTCCGGCATTTCTCTCGAAAACAATTCGTTGACTTTGACGGTGAACATCGCTGTTTTACCCGCGACTGATTTGATCGACCAATCTTCTGGAAAAGTCAAGTTGAAATCTTTCTCCTCTCCTACTTTTATACCGACGATTTGTTCCATTAACCCGGGCAACTTCAAATCCGTCTCCTCCGTATCCAATCGAAAACCTTTCGTTTCAATCCCCGGCAACGAGTTCCCGCTCGTATCCATCGCGTTAATGTCAATCACCGCGACATCGCCTTGTTCTAAACCCCTATCATCGACAACTCGCATCGTCGCCATATCGCGCAATCGGTTCTGAAACATCGTCTCTGTATCTCTCTTATCGGTTTCGTCGTTCCCCGGACTGACGTACGTCGCCTCCAAATTGTCGATATCCTTTGTCCATTGCACGGTTGGCTGAATGCACATCTTAACCGTATACTCCATTTCCTTCGATGGCGTGCACTCTGGTCCACCAAATGCCTCGACCATCTGTCTCGGCGTCGTCGTAATCGTTTCTGAATCCTGAATCGCTTCTTTAGCGACGAATTGCATAGCTTGCGGCATCGTGCTCGTCAACGCATCCTCAATGCACAATAGTAAAAACTGATCCTTTCCGACGGCGTTCAAAAGCATGTTCATCGGTGGTTTCTTAGTATCCTTCTTTTTTCTCGATCCATCCTTCTTCTTCGGCGCTTCAAACCCTGGGATATTTGCTTGCGCTGTCGCTTCGTAGATGGCGTTTTCGTAGCTGATGGCTAAGACATCCATCGGGACAACCACGGATAACTCCACGACGCATCCGGGTTTCACCTCGGACTTTTCCACGCGAATATCCGACACCGCGGAGTTTGCCGGTGGTGTTGTCGCCATGTTCGTGATGATGGTCATCGATCTGTGCGGTTTCACGCGTGGCGACCAGGAGGTTTTTTTCTCCGCGCGGCGTACCGCCGCCACGCCTTTTTGGACGTGCGGTGTTAAAGCTCCCGATGATGATGATGATGGTGTCGTCGTCGTCGTCGTTTTGTGCGCGAACATTTTTGGTCGAAAAAGCGAATCGAAAAAAGTGAATGGAAGAGAACGAGTGGCTGTCGTCGTCGTGGGTCGCGCGCTTCTGGTCCTCCTCTTCCTCCCAGGTGGATCGTTCTCTTCTTCGTCTTCTTCTGTCGTTTTTGAAAGAGAATTATTAGTAGTATTCCTAAAGGATAACACCAAGACTAGACTGATTTTTGCCTCGTTGGAGCCACAAAAAGTGGTTTTTTTGTTTGGTCTCCACACAAAACACAGAGGAGGAGAGAAACGCAAAACGCTCATTTTTTATTCATTTTTACCCACAAAACCAAAAAAAAAAATTTCATCATCACCAGTCTTTTTTTTGTCGTTTGTCGCGAGGCGCCAGCGAGGAGGCAAAATAAAAAGGCAAAAAAAGAGCACACACGACTTTGAACACAAACGGGGTTTCCTCTCCTTTCGAGACGCTTTTTGAGAGAGAGAGAGAGAGAGAGAGAGACGTGTTTCCAAAAAGGTCTCTCAAAGACAGTTTTAGGCGCACACACACACACAAACACAAACAAACAAACAAACAAAAAGGCATCATTGGTGTTCGCTTTTGTGTCTCTCTTTCGTCGTCATGGAGAAGGAGGAGGAGGACAAAGCGACGACGATCGAGTCGCTCGAGCGCGACGTGGAGGTGCGCGTCCTTTCTCTCGTGTTTTCGTCTTCTTTTTCTTCTCGTCGGGCGCGGTGGCGTCGTTCGAAGCGCAGATTGGATGGGACACAGATTGTATTCACGCGTCTTCTCTTTCTCTTTGCGTGCACATAAAAACAACGACAGATGCTCGCGATCGAGCGCGCGCAGATTCTCGAACGGTTGTCGACAAATGCCACGCACGCGGAGACGTCGGCTCGAGCGCGATGCCGCGCGTTCTCCGTGGAAGATGACGATGATGTGGACGGAGAGACGGACAACGGTTTTGGAGACACCAGTGATGTGACGAAGACGAGCGCGGAACGCGTTCGAGCGTCGCGTACGGCATCGTCGATTTTAAAACGCGTGGCAAAAAGAGAACACTTACTCTCCGCAGCGCGTGATATCGTGCAGAAGATGAAGGAAAAGAGGAAAGGATTGTTTGCTGTGAATGCAGAAGATGAAGAAGAAGTAGAAGAGGATGTAGAAGCAGAAGAGTATCCGCTCTTGTTGGACGAGTTGGCAAAGAGCGTAGCTTTAGTCAATCAAGCGTCGTTGTTGGCGAGAAGTCCAAATGACAGACGTAATGATAGCGAGAGTGGTGGTTTTACTTTGCCGTTGTCATCAACGACTTCGAGAGTGTTGTCGTTTGCACGAAATAGAACTCTTGCTGTCGCGGAGGAATGTCGACGCGCGCTGACAACCATTTTACATCGCGCGGTGAAACGGACGAATTGGCCACCTCCATTGACACCTTCGCAGTTAAGCGAGTACGATTGGAACGTAGGTGGGCTCGAGAGTATTGGGGTTGTAATCAGTCGGTGTTGTGAGCTACTGTTCGTGTTGCAAACCGCGTTGGAAAGAGACGGTTTTCTCCACGGTAACAATGAGAATAGTAATAGTAATAGTCGAGTAGTTTATGGCCAAGAAACGTGCGAAGCAGCACTCCAACAATACGATTTCGTGGCCGAGACATTCTCCATAGCCGCTAAGAAACGTTTTGTGAAAGCCTTCGCGAATACACAACATTCGAGAGCGCCAGAGTTGATGTTGAATTGTTGCGCGAAACAGATTGAGTTTTTGCCTTCGCTTGTCGCCACGACGTTGATTCAATTCAACAACGAGAAGAACGGCAACGACAACACGGCTTCTTTCTTGGAAGAACTGTTCGAGAAACGTTCGAGTGCGTTTGCGTCTACGATTGCATCCGCAATGAGCGATTCCGCGCGTGTACTGTTAGAAAATATATATTGCGTCAAGTGCGAATCGGACACGAAGAAATGGTGGTTGCATCTGGCGGATTGCGCCATCGAGTTTGACGAAAAATGCGAGAAAGATTTCGGAAGGTTTTCGAACTTACCGAAATGTTTGGACGTGTTGGCAAATACAAACGAAGATTGGAAGGTGTCGTGGTTATTGTCAGAGTTAGAAGCGGGTTGGAACGAGGTGAGACCGCTGGTAGATTCGAACGATGTCGGATGGGAGTGCGAAGCGAGCGGATATGCGGAAGGATCTCGAGCCGTCGACGACAACAACGCGGATTTTAGTATGGATGACGACGACGGCAACGACGATGAGTCTTTACCAGGGATCACCGCGCCTAAGGTTGCAACAGTTCTCGCGACTCTGCTCGCAAAGTTAGTCGCAAGAAGCGAGAAACTTTCAGACGACGAAGCCAGAATTGAGTTTCTCGCGCGAGTGCCGGCACTTCTGGTCGAGAAGTTTCGCGATGCCGTCGATGACAAAGCGAGTGAAGTTGAACACGACTTTTTTTCTGAGAACATGGACGTAGTTACAAACGCGGTAGTTCGAACTGGATCGTGCATTGCGGCGTGCTTGAAGATTGAGGAAAGTCTGAGCGAACTTTCCGAGTGGCCATTTTTAGTAGAACTGGTCAGAGGGTATAGGGCAAACGAAGGAGAAGACACCGACGATAATGACGACATCGAAGGCGTTTTCGAAGACGAGTGCAAAATGTTTAAAGACTTGCGAGAGGTGTGGATCGACCGTTTAGCGAACGTCGCTGTGGGTAAATCGTGCGAAGCGTTGGTTGGGTATAGATCCTATGCGTCCGCTTTGCGCTTCACCAAGAGCACAAACGACGACGAGGATCGAGAAAATACCTCGCCTGCGTCTCCGTCTTCTCAATTCCCAACCAAAGCCAGCCATTTGCTTTTAGTCGGTATCCCCGTTCTTCGCGCTTGGCTCGCGCTTCTCCACAAATCTCTCGACTCTCGCGCGTTCCAACGTGCTTGGCGAAAAATCTGCAAATCGGTTTCCAAGCGCTGCTTCTCGGACGATATAATTCGTTACCTCTTTGAAAAGCAAAAGAAAGAAATGTCCGAGGAGGGCACCGACCAGTTTGCGATTGATGTGGACACATTTGTAGCCAGTTTTGTGCCGTATTCACCGAATAGAAAAGCGGTCGCCTTGGCCGTCGATCGGCGCGTTCGCGACTTTTTGAAAGGGAAAGTTTAAACAACAATAATAACAATAAAATACGTATGTACTCTACTACATTAATACAAAAAGCTATTCCAGCTACGTTATAAACCTCTTCTCCTATCTGGATCTTCCACGATCAATTCGTCCACGCCCCAATCTTCCCAACTTCCGTCTGGCATGAACCTTCTCACCGTGAACGGCACTCGTTTCTCGCGCAGTTCCTTATTCGCAATGTCCAAAGGGTCTGTCTCTCCTTCCAATTGCACTAACACCGGCGCGTTCATGCTTATTTGCAGCGCGCGCGTGCCTAAAATTCTCGCTCTTTCGTATTTCGTCATGTATGGTGTCGTCGTTCGTTGGTCTTTCGGCACCGCTTTGCCTCTTTTTTCCTGACCCGCGGCGTCTCCAGACGAGATTATGTTCTCGCCGTCCACGTCCATGCCCTCGTCCTCCTCTTGGTGTCCGGCATTGATCTCCGGCTCGTCGTCCCCGTAATCGTCGTCCTCGTCCATCGCGGCGTCAAAGTCTTCTTCTTCTTCTTCTTCTTCTTCTTCTTCTCGATCTTTTTCTTTGTCGCGTTAAATCTTCCTTCCTTCCTTCCTTCCTTCCTTCCTTCGTTTACGAGCCGACAAAGAGAGAGAAAGAGAATTGGAAACTTCTTTGGCGCTTTCGACCCTTTTCGCTTTTGGTGGATGTTTTGAACAAATGACAAACGAACAACAAAAAAAAGAGAAAAAAAAACTAAAAAAATTCCATCATCATCATCATCAGTCGTCAGTCCAAAAAATGCTCTCGAGACTGGCGACGTCGGTGCTGGGGAGGGCGGTAAAGAAAGCCCCCCCGTCGAGGATTCCGGCCGCGATTACGCTGGTGGACTTTAGCGACGACTTTGACGACGAGAGAGAAGGACAGAACGGAGGAGGGAACGCCGAAAAAGAAGGCGGTGGAGGAGCGTTGTTGGTTTTGGAACGATGGAAAAGTTTCTCGGACGCGGATTTTGGAGGACGAAGTCGAGCGTCTCTGACGAGGAGTTCCAACGGGCGCGGGAGCGCAGTCTTCGAGGGCACGTTAGATTCCTCCGTGCCAGCGCTGAAAGATGAGAAAATGAGAGAGATAAGGAGCTTGAAACGGTCCGGGTTTGCCGGGTTTGGATGGAACGATGTGAAAGTTAATTTGAAGAAAAAGGAAGAAAAAGGAGACCGAGACGAAAACGACGAAGAATATGAGATTGATTTGGAGCATTTCACTCACGTGCGAATGACGATGAAGAACCACGACGGCAGGGCGTACGTGTGCTCGATTAAAACAGAAAGAGACGCGTTTGGGAACGGTGAACACGATTTGTGGCAGGCTTTTTTACTCGCGCCAAAAACGAGCGATGAAAATGCTTCGTCGTTCGGAAACTGGACCGAACTGACCGTTCCTCTCAGTCAATTCATGAAAACCTATAAAGGAGGGGTGGTAATGTCACAAACTATCGGTGGTAAAGATAGTTTACGCAAACGTGGAAACATGAAAACGTTCAGCATTGCTTGTGGCGGTTTAGAGTCGGGGAAAGGAGACATGGACGGGCCGTTTCGATTGGAAGTAAAGAAAATAGAGCTGTTGGACGTGGAGAAAGCAGAGCTCGTCGGCGGAGACGAAGAATAGAGAGGGTACAAAAATTAGCTTAGAGAGGGAGTAGAACGATACGTGTAGATGTAGACCTAGTTAGATGTTTTGTATAGTGTGGTCACGCAAGATGAATGAATAAACGCAAATAGTTTCGTAAAACGAGTTCCTTTTTTCCTTCCTCATAAGAAAATGCCACTTTCAGAAATGACAAACTCAAACTTACAAAAACTTGACATCAAAGACGAGGAGTTGAACTCCATCCTGGACGGTTTGTGCACGATGTTCGAAGAGAAGCACAAAAGACCGCCGACGGAGGACGAGATTAAGATTTGGATATCGCAGTTGAAAGATGCGAGCGCGGACTAAAAATTTCGGGGAAAATTCAAAAATCATTTCAAAAAAGTAGCTCTAAGAAAACAATCAAAAACTTAAAGAGAGAACGAGAAAGACGAACGAAGAGAAAAACGTTCGCGCGAATGATTCATGTTTTGTTGTGGCTGAGCACGTAGCTCTCTTTAGTATCTCTGTAATTGTCTATTATTTATACGAATACACACGTGAAAAATTCAAAAATTATTAATTCTTTATAGTATTTATAAACTAAAGTTTCTATTCAAAGCGGGCTCTCCAACTCCAAAGACTTATCGCCCTCGTCGTCTTCGGGTCTCGTTTTCAACCCCATAGGAGTGATTTCGACGTTATCTCGGTCGATTCTGCTAATATTCTTCGGCGGTTTGAATTGTGGCGTGGATTGACCGATGTCTTCGAAGCGTATCTTATGATTGGCCGCCATCGAGCGCATGATTCTTTTCTCCGTGGTGCTGTTGTCGCTAATATTGTTGTTTTCTGATGGTGATGGTGATGGTGATGTTCGTAAAGCGTTCGGTGGAGGCGGTGAAGGCGGGAGTGGTGGCTGTGGTGACTTTTGTTCGACGTTTTCTCCTGCGTTGGTGGTTTTTGCCACACTTTTCTTCGGCGTCGGAATCTTCTTTAAACCAGACGTCGTCGCTACAGCATCTTTTCCTTTCGACAATTTATCGCTCGATCCGTTTCTATTATTCTTCCTACTCTTTTCGTAAAACTTATCAGTATCTTCGATACCTGGTTTGCATAATCTCTCCAACACGTAAAAATTACTATGGTTGGCTAAGTTTCTCTTCAACTTCTCTTTACTCACAAACTCAAAGTCGCGAAAGTCAAAGCCAGGTCCGACGCCTTCGCCGAGAAGCGCAAAGTCAAACTCTCTCGTTTTCTCCAAAGTAGCCGCTTTGAAGTAATTCCCAGGAACGATGACTTGCGGTTTGTCGCCCTTAAGTATGTTTGTCCCTAACCTTTCCACCCAATACTCCCCAGTCGTTGGATTTACGATATGATACAGCACCGTACAGCCGTAGTGATGATAATGAACGTGGTCTGACTTATTACACACCAAACCTTGGTAATCTTCAATCAAATAGTAAATAGACGTCATCGTGTTCCTGTTTCCGACCGCTGTTTTCACCAAATCCCCCTTGGAATCTGTTTTACCTCGACTGTCCATCGGAATCGATCCCGAACGGTGCGTTTCGCGGAAAAAACCCCCTTCGGGATGTGGAATTAAATCCAGATGCTTGACGATGCTTCTTTTGTCGTGCTTTGTCCGATTCGCTCCGCGAGAAAAAAACGGCGGCGGCGTTCTTCCTCTGCACGCGAAATAACACGCGGCCGACGCGGCCGAGAGCGCGCCAATCGTCAAAAGAAGGGAGGAGGAGGAGGAGGTGGTGGTGGTGGTAGTGGTGGTGGAGCTGCTGGAG
>MDTC01024312.1_pt1 | contig 17465 bp, 14 predicted proteins | sample 811181 | NCBI WGS metagenome assembly MDTC01 (sample SAMN05326644, study PRJNA326480) | marine metagenome | isolation source: seawater | place: Pacific Ocean: North | collected 2011 | reverse complement strand
CCAAAATATCGATGGGTTATTGATCTTCAGAGTCTGTGATGTGATGATTTTGGTTTGTCTTATTAGAGGCTTTGCCGGAAAAGCTCTTTAGAGGCCTCGCCTAGGGAGGAGTGCAGTTCTTTAAGCTGTTCAGCAACTTCTTTCGAGACTGAGGAAAACAAGTACTTTTTTTTCAAAGGCGATTTTGTAGCATTTACATGGTGGGTGGCGACGTCACCAACGACGATCTGCCGCTCTCCAATGTCGTAGGCTTTTTGTAAATGGCATGCTGCATAGCCGCAGGTGTCACCTAGGATTGGTCCGTGATCTCCTTGGTCATAGAGGATACCTTCAAACTTATCGGCATCTACGCCTGACTTTAATGCGAAGTTAATTGCTAGGTCGATTTGATTTTCATCCAGGAGGTGTATGACAAAGTGTCCTGTTTCTTGGATAATTTGCCATGTAAAGTTTAACGGTGAAACTAAGGTGAGTACCCGAGGTGTATTTGGTAGCAAGCTTGCCGGTAAAACCCAGGTTGCGATAAATCCACCTTTTTTCTCTTTATTTCCTGATGTAATCAGAAATACCTCGTGGTCTGTTAGGGAAAAAATGGTCTTTGCCATTTCAGGCTCCTTACTGGTTGATGTCACAAGTGTAAAACTAAGCTTTGGGTAGGCCAAGATGGTAATTTGACGTGCTTCGTCGCTATTGCCGACCATGGTTGCTTTTTAGCGAAAATCTATTAGTATTGGGCACCCATTCACGGGCTACTGCCAGCTAAGTGAGGTGTGTTATGTTGACTCATTCTGCAAGTTACGATGACTTCGATACTGTTCTAGGGCGCATGAGGTCAAGTTTAACTTCTATTATTCCCGACTTTGAAATGGAAGAAAAAGCTCGTCTTATAATGGAGATAGGGGAATGGAAAAGAGAGCGGAATGCGCTCATATTGGGTCACAATTATATGGAACCTGCTCTTTATCATATGGTCTCCGATGTCACGGGTGACTCATTAGAGCTTTGTCGAAAGGCCGCAGAAACCGACAAGCCTGTTTTGGTCTTCTGTGGTGTAGAGTTTATGGCGGAAACAGCTAAGATAATTAACCCGGGTCGAACGGTCTTGATTCCATCAGCCCATGCTGGTTGTTCCTTGGCAGCGAGTATTACCCGTGAAGATGTTATTAACTTGAAGAAGAAGTACCCAGGTGTTCCAGTTGTGACCTACATTAATACTTATGCTGATGTTAAGGCCGAGACGGATGTTTGTTGTACCTCTGGTAATGCTTCTCAGGTGGTAGCCTCCCTGGATAGTGATACGGTTATTTTTATTCCTGATGAGTATTTGGCGGCGAATGTTGCTCGGGAAACAGGTAAGAAAGTTATCTTTCCTGAGGCTGGTAGTGAAGTTGGCGATCAATCTCTGGATAAAGTCTTTATTAGTTGGAAGGGGAAGTGTGAAGTTCACGATCAGTTTACCGTTTCTGATATAGATGGGGTGAGGAAGCAATTTCCCGATACCGTTGTGTTAGCGCATCCTGAATGTCCTCCTGATGTTGTGGCGGCATCTGATTACTCTGGCTCAACCTCTGCAATGATTAATTTTGTAAAAGATAACGATGTAAGCCGTTACCTTTTGCTGACTGAGTGTGCCATGGCCGACAATGTAATTGCTGCTATGCCAGGTAAGGACGTTCTGCGGCTATGTAGTGTCAGGTGTCCTCATATGGCTCAAATTACACTCGAAGATACGCGAGACGCTCTAAAGTACATGCAGCATGAGGTTCAGGTAGACCCTGAGATAATACCTTTAGCCCGTAGATCTATCGATAGAATGTTGGCGATAAAATAATTCATTTTACAAAGCTAGTGTACGATTTTCTGAATGAGTCCTAGTTGGTCTTTGAGGTCTTGCAGTCCAATTAGCCAGTAGCGTTCGGTCCCGTAGTTTGGAAAGGCTCTTGGAAATGCGGGATCTTGCCAGCGTCGGCTAATCCATGCGTGGAAGTGTATGAACCTCAAGGCTCGGAGCGGCTCGATTAAGCGTAGGCTGTTCCAATCGAAGTCACGTAGAACCTCGTAGGATCTAATCATGGAGTCAAGCTGTCTGCGATGCTCCTCATTACGACCTGGTATCATCAGCCATAAGTCTTGGACCGGAGGGGCCATGACAAAATCATCTAGATCTACCCATTGTGCTCCATTTTCATTCCAAAGCAGGTTGCCAAAGTGGCAGTCTCCGTGGACTCTAATGGATTGAGTCTCTGTAAACCATGGGGTAATGAGGTCAATGATTTCTGCGCAAGTATCCTCAAAGGCAGTAGCCACACTATTGGGGAGAAAATTGCCTTGCTTAATATATGCAAGGTTTGCTCGTCCGTAGGTGTCTGGTGTTAGGTGCAGTCTATGGTCAGCATTTTTGCATGCACCGACATTGTGCATTCTAGCCAGTAAGCGTCCAACTATACCAGTTTGTTCCTTGGTGAGCTCATGGGGAGAGCGGCCGCCAACTTTTGGAAAAACTGTAAATGCCAGGCCGGTGTCATTGTCTTCAAAAAGTGACTGACCTTGTTCGTTTCGCCAAGGTGCAACAACGGGTACTTCAGCTTCCTGCATTTCTGCAAGGAAGTCATGTTCTTCTTGAATTTGCACCTTGCTCCAGCGGCCAGGCCGGTAGAACTTAAGCACGCGGAAACCTTGGAAATTACTGCGTCTTACCGGGCTTCCGTCGTCGCTTTCAAGTTCTATTTCATAAACTCTATTTTCCATACTATTTAAAGCGATAGTGCGGCCTGATGCTCTGAGGCCAGTGACTTCTTCGAACGAATTTAGAATACGATCAGGTGTTAAGCTGAAAAAATATTTTGTTTCCTTATCTCCCCAAACATTTTCCGCCATGATTGCTCCTTACCAGTCTAGAATAACTTTACCTGATCTACCTTCTGACATCACTTCAAAACCCTTTGCGAAGTCATCTACTGGAAAGTGATGGGTGATGACCGGGCTTACATCGAGGCCGCTTTGTATCATTGATGCCATTTTATACCATGTTTCAAACATCTCCCGACCGTAAATTCCTTTGAGGAGCAGCCCTTTGAAAATGATCTGACTCCAGTCTATTGCCACTTCATCCGGCATTATGCCAAGTAATGCCAATGAGCCACCATGATTCATAGCGGCAAGCATATCGCGAAAAGCTTGTTTATTACCGGACATTTCTAGGCCTACATCGAAGCCTTCAGCCATTTGTAATTCTTCTGTGGCTTCTTGAATAGTTCGATTTTTGGCGTTGATTGCTAGGGTCGCACCCATATTCCGGGCAAGCTCAAGGCGCTCTTCGTTTATATCTGTTATGACGATATGTCGCGCACCGACATGCTTAGCAATAGCGCAAGACATGATACCAATGGGTCCAGCGCCTGTTATTAAAACATCCTCCCCTACTAGGTCAAAAGAGATTGCGGTATGAACAGCATTTCCTAGGGGGTCAAAGATTGCTGCAACATTGTCGGGAATGTCTTGAGGAATTTTAAAAGCATTGGTGGCTGGTAGGCATAGGTATTCGGCAAAACAGCCTTGGGTATTAACACCTATCCCTTTTGTATTACGACAAAGGTGTCGTTTGCCTGCGCGGCAGTTGCGGCAGTATCCGCAAGTAATGTGGCCCTCTCCAGATACGCGGTCTCCTGGCGAATACCCAGCGACTGCAGTGCCGACCTCTTCTACTATCCCGAAAAACTCATGACCAACCACCATGGGAACCGGGATCGTTTTTTGAGCCCACTCATCCCAGTTGAATATATGTATGTCCGTGCCACAAATAGCTGTTTTTATTATTTTTATTAATAGATCATTGGGGCCGATAGTAGGTTTGGGAACATCATCCATCCACAGGCCTTTAGATTTATGTGATTTTATGAGTGCTTTCATACTCATTCCTTTATTGGATGACGCCGGCTTCAGAGCCGACTTTTTGAAATGCTGCGAGGGCTGTATTGATGTCCGCCTTTGTATGTTCAGCTGAAATTTGGATGCGGATACGAGCTAAGTCTTTTGGAACTACGGGAAAAGAAAAGCCGATCACATATATGCCCTGGTCCATTAACTTATCTGCCATTTCTGCGGCTAGCGCAGCGTCTTTGAGAAGTATTGGTATTATAGGGTGATCTTTGCCTATTAGCTTGAAGCCAAGTTTTTCCATCCCATTGCGGAATTGGTCAGATCTTTGCTGAAGGTTATGGCGTAGTTCTGGTTTCCGTTTAATCATTTCAAGTGCTTTTATACTGGTTTTGGCGATTACAGGTGCCAAGCTATTAGAAAATAAATAGGGCCGGGATCTTTGCCTTAGCCAAGAGATGATCTCCTTCCTTCCCGATGTATAGCCCCCTGAGGCTCCTCCTAGGGCTTTACCGAGTGTGCCGGTGATTATATCTATGCGGCCAAGTACTTTGCAGTATTCATGGGAGCCCTTACCATTGGCACCTAGAAATCCTACGGCATGAGAATCGTCTACCATGACTAAAGCGTCATATTTGTCTGCCAGATCGCATATCCCCTTCAAGTTGGCGATGATTCCATCCATGGAGAAGACGCCGTCGGTGGCGATAATTTTAAAACGCGCATCGGTTGCTAACTTGAGTTTGTTCTCTAGGTCCTCTAAGTTATTATTATCATATCTATATCTTTTTGCTTTACAGAGTCTTATGCCGTCGATGATGCTGGCATGATTTAGGCTGTCGCTGATGATAGCATCTTCAGAACCGAATAAAGTTTCGAATAATCCGCCATTGGCATCGAAGCACGAGCTGTAAAGTATTGTATCTTCTGTTTCTAAGAATTCAGACAGTTGGTTTTCCAGCTCCTTGTGGATATCTTGGGTCCCGCAGATGAAACGCACAGAAGACATTCCATACCCATAGTCTCGGACTGCTGCAGCGGCAGCTTCAACAAGTTCTGGATGATTGGAGAGCCCAAGATAGTTATTGGCACAGAAATTAATGACGGTTTTTTGATTTGAAGTAACCACTCGGCTCTGAGGTGAGCTAATGACACGTTCCTTTTTGTAGAGCCCTGCAGACCGTGTCTCTTCAAGCTGAGATTTCAAATATTTAGTGAATCGATTAGTCATTGCTTTCCCCGTTTCTGCTTATCTTGAGAATGTACGCCTATAGCGTGCCCACTTCAAGTACCTGAACCTGAGCTTAAGAGCAATATTTTCAGATCACTTGTTGCTTCGGGAGGAGAATTAGGAGATAAGACAGATCAATGAAGAAATAATCGGGAGTGGCCTTGTGCGCCTAATTGTCGTATTTTGCCTTCTGCTGGTGAGCCAAGGAGCGTGGGCCGGAGATTGCTCGGATGGCCGCTGTGATTTGCAGATTCTAGACCTCGAAGGAGATGTTTCAGTTCAGGCCGGTAAGGTTCAGCGCTTTTATCTGGGTTATTTGAACCTTGCGAGAGAGGTCATTGCTGAGATAGATGCGAAGGGTTATATTCTTGGTAAGGGTCGAATTAATGTTTCTATTCAGCTTTTAGGCCCTATGGGTGCTATTCAAGTCGTCTATCCTCATCCTGGGCGGAGAATAAAGCCTGATGGGTTCTATTTGCACTACTTGCCGCTTATTGGGCAGACAGAAGGCAGTTTTGTTGCCATTCAGGGGCGAAGCACTAAGCGGCTTTCAGGTATTTACCGTCTGCTGGTTATAAATGATGGTGGTCAACCGGTTAAGCTTCACAATTTTACGATTCGCATTAAGAGTAAGTCTGGTACCTATAGGTAGTTAGGCTTTTTCTAGTGTACACAGGCAGGTTCAAAATCTTTGAGTATCGGGGGTTGTCTGTCGGCGCCCTGTTATTTGTGGGCTTTAAGTCGTTTGTTTTGTCAGTATTAGTATTTTATTGATGAAGGGGGTTTTTCTGATCCTGAATTATAGTTCCTTACAATATATCGAAAATACTATGGCTTATTGGGGCTGGAGAAAAAAGCATTGACATAAAGTAGCTGACTTTGTAAGCGGTAAGGTGTTTACGGGTGATCTGTAATAAAAATATGATTATATCACGCCGGCAGTTGTAATAATTATCATTTCTTGGGAGTAAATATGAAACTTACTTTAATGGGGCTAGCCCTATGTGTGGCTGGCATGACTGCTTGCGGTCAGCGGAACTCTGAGACTACTGTGGAAAGTAGTAAAACCCAGGAGCTGAATCCAGGTGTTCCTGAAGGCTTGGTGGCTAACCCCCCCAAGGAATTTATTGTTCGTGAAGACCTGGCTACAGGCGAACTGTCTTATGTAAAATTGGAAACCCTTAGCGATGTCGATGTTCATGCTGATTCTGAAAAAGTTGGAGAAGTCTTAGCAGCTTCTTTTGCTAAAGGCTCTGTTGTGAATGTTACAGATTCTGATGGCGAAGACGGCTCCACAGATAGCTGGTACTATGGTGCCTTTGGTTACGGTTATCGTCCCTACGGTTATGGCTATGGCTATGGCTACAGATGGGGGGGGTACGGTTTTGGGTATGGCTATCGTGGTTATGGGTTGTGGAACGGCTATGGCTACTATGGTTATGGGTACAACGGTTGGTGGTGATTCCCAGCTTTTTATAGTTGGTGATTTCGACTTATGAAGATTTGAAAAACCGTATGCTTCTTGGCATGCGGTTTTTTCTTGCCTATCACATCTGCTTAATTCTTTGACAGTCCATAGTAATAATATTAGATGCCTGAAGTGGCATTAGAATTGCAATATGTGTAGGTGCTTTGCTGATTTTCGGGAGTAGCTAATCTGATGCGGTTTTTGGTGCTGATATTTTTGAGTTGTTTAGCTCTAGAGGTACATGGCTCTATTGTTATCAATGTGAAGCCAAAAGCCAAGGTTGTAGTGGTCCATTTGTCGAAAAATGACGATCTGGGCTTTCGTCGTGGCGATAGGGTCAAGATTTCTGGTATTCATGCAAAGTCTAAGGGCACTATCAAAAAGATCCGAAACCATAAGCTAACGGTCAAGCTTGTGAAGCCAACATTTTTGGTAAAGAACACTCATGTTAATGTCTTAAAGTTAAACAAGGTGCGGACCAAAGCTCAGCTAGAGGAAGACAGGTTATTAGAGCGATCAAAATATAGCTTAGGCCTAGGTATAAGGGGTGGGATGGTTTTGCCTGATAGCCCTGGTGGTGGTGGAGACTTAGCTTTTAATCTCGCACCCGATCTCCAGGCTGGAATCTTGGCTGTTACTGGTGACAGGGTAAATCCACCTCTTTTCTCTGCAGGTGTTCCACAGGGTGGCTCGGTGGATGGGCTAGAAATGGTGATCTCTGCAACCTATGTAATCGGTTTTGTGAGGTATTATCCTATGTCTCGCTTCGATAGTTTCTATTTATCGGGTGGTGCTGGTGCTGGCTTTTACCAAGCGAGCTTTCTGCTTCGTGAAGAGAATAATTATTTGCTGAGAGAGCTAAAGGTTCAGAAGTATCTGGGCTATGGTTCGTTTGGCAACCTTTGGCGATTTGGTTCCTTTTACGCCGGTGTTGAGTGGGCGGCCGCAATTGCACCAATCCAGACTTCCGTATCGGCATCGACCACCTCTACAAGCGAAGTTACAGAAGCCGTTGATGATGCCCGTTATGGTGTAGAAGGTTACCTGTTGAAGAGTCTGGGAAGTATATCCTACCAGGCTGTGATGCTACAATTGGGTTTCTTTATGTAGCTCAGAGTGAGTTTCAATACTTTTGATGATTCTTGCGCAGATGTTGGCCTTGGCGTTGGTCTGGTTGAGGCATTTAAACGCATCTTCCAGATGCTCTGTGGAGTTTGTCCCCGTAGTTTCGAGGTATTCCATCATCAATTCTACTTCATCGACGTTGAGTTCGCGGCTGTCATCAGGTGGAAGTCTATCCACTAGTTGGTGGAGAATTGCCGAGAGTTCGTATTTGTTATGTATGTGATTTTTGGTCCGGATAAGTCGCTCATCTCCAGCATCCCAAAGCGATAATAGGGCTGCTTCTCCTTGAAGCACGATGCCATTTATGTCATCTAGAATGGAGAATTCTTCATGAGATAATTCACCGGCTCGGGCTTTGTATGCCAGGTCATGTTCGACTTCCGACCAAGCGTGCATGAGGACGGAAGCGACTTGGATCTCAATGTGGGCCTGACTGAACCTACGCTCGCTAGCCTTTAGTGTGTCGGGCTTTAGGTAGGCTCGATAATGAGTAGCTACGTAGCCCTTGTTTTTTCTATGAAAGCCGGGAGCTATGCGCTTCGCCTTATCGTTATTTTGGTTTGGGAATTCGATAATTTTATTAATATACAAATGCCTTTTGAAGATAGAGTCAACATCCATGATGTTGTTTGGGAAGTAAAGGGCCACTCTTATGCCTGCCAGATCGACGATGTCTGTACAAATATCCTCAAGATTTTTGTAGCCTTTTCTTTGGGCGCGGCTAATGATTTTTTCACGCAGGTTTTTTGGATTCTTACCTCTCGATGTAACAATGCCTCGTATTGCATTTTTCTCTAGCCAAACTTGGCATAGTTCTTCGGCTCGTTTTGAAACTTGGCAGTAATAGTCGTATTCTTTTTCGTATCTTTCCATAAACTCATCGATGAGATGCATTTAAGGCTCCTCAAACAGAAAGGCTTGATTCCAAGGTTTTTTGCAAGGCTGGGATTAATTCATCTACGGCTTTTCCTGATGAAAACCCGCCTTGAGCATAGTGAGGTTTACCGCCACCTCTACCACCAAACTTCTCAATAATAGCTTTGAGTAAGCTATTTGCTTGGATTTTGTCTGTTTTGCCCTTTGGCACAAATACATAGATACTATTGGTTTTTCCGGGTGTGAGAATCAAGGCTGTATCTAGGTTTTCCTTATTTAGGGTCTCCATTACAGCGCCACTTAACTCGTTTCGGTCTAGCCCTGAAGTTGCAATCATGTATCGATGTCCAGAGACAGCGCCAACTGATTGGTTTCTTAGTCCTTTACCTCCACTTACATTTTTTGTTTGGTTGGCCTTAGCTAGCTTCTGTGCTTTCTTAAGCTGTTTCTTTAGGTTTGTCAGCTGCTCAAGGACTTCATCTCCTTTTACTCCGAGAGTGTCAGTAACAGACTTTACCATAGATCGGTTGGCCTGTGCTAACTGCAAGGCATGCTGGCCAGTCACAGCTTCTATACGTCTAATGCCTTTTGCAATACTCGTCTCTGCCGTAATAAGTGTGAGGCCAATTTTACCAGTCGATTTCACATGTGTTCCACCGCAGAGCTCTATAGACGCATCGCCAAACTTGACGACTCTTACAGTGTCACCATAGTTTTCATTGAATAAAGCCATAGCACCGGCTTTCACGGCATCGTCATAGGCCATTTCATTTGTTTCTCTAGGAATATCTTGCCAGATCCATTGGTTTACAAGCTTTTCGACAGCAGCAATCTCATCTTGAGAAAGCGCTTTCTGGTGGGTGAAGTCAAATCGTAGGCGACCTGGACCGACCAAAGAGCCTTTTTGTGCAACGTGTTTACCTAGTATTCTTCGCAGGGCCTCATGAAGGAGGTGGGTGGCAGAATGGTGGCTAGCTGCATCCTGTCTTTTTTCTCGATTAACCTGCTGTTTTATTGTTTCGCCAGCTTTGATACTGCCGGATATGACTTCGACATTGTGTAAAAAAATGTCACCGGATTTTTGCACATCCTTGACGGCCAGTTTACCAGAAGAGCATGAGATCAAACCAGTGTCTGCTACTTGGCCGCCGCTTTCAGCATAGAATAAAGTTTTATCAAATGCTAGTAGGGCCTCCTGGCCTTGTTCTAGGCTTAACTCTAGGTTCGAGTCCTGAAAAATAGCTAGAATTTTACCTTCACCCTCGGTTGTTTCATAGCCTTTAAAATCAGTCGCTGGTAGGCTTTTTGTAGCTGCTAACAGCTTGTCCCCCTGATCGCCATGGAACTTGCTGCTTGCTAAGACACGTGAAGTGTCTTGATGTTTTTTGAATTCATCCTGGTAGCGCTGATTGTCAATTTCAAAGCCTTCGGTCTGGGCTAGGCTCGTGATGACTTCGAGCGGCAATCCATGGGTGCTCACGAGCTCAAAAGCAAGCTTTCCAGAAACTATATTATCTTTTATTTGCTTAGTGCGAGAATGAAAAATCTTGATTCCATTCTTTATGATAGGTTCAAACTCATTGATTTCTTGTTTTAGGTTGTGGATAATCTGATCTTTATGCCTATCAAGCTCTGGGTAGGCGTTCTTAAGCTGTTTCGTGACTTCTTCATAGAGGTCCAATAGTTGTAGGAGGTTCTTAGTATTTTTGTAAATCAACGCTATTGATTTACGGATCAGTCGTCTTGGTATATAGCCCTGCCCTTCATTACTAGGTGTGACGCCACCGGCAAGGATAAAACATGATGCCCTTATATGGTCGGATATTATCCGGTATTCTGTTTCATCTAAGCCTAAGAAGTTCTCTCTACAATACTGCATTAGAGGTTTGAAGAGGTCGGTGTCATAAACTGACTCTAGATTATTCATGACCATGGTCATGCGTTCGAGTCCGGAGCCTGTATCTACACTTTTGAATGGTAGCTTTTCGAAGCGCCCATTATCGGTTTTATTCAACTCCATGAAAACGCCTGCATTCCAAATCTCAATATATCTTTTGGTAGTCTCGAATTCTTCACCTGGCCTCCATGCTGGGCCATATTCCTCCCCGCAGTCGAAGAAAACCTCTGTGCATGGGCCGCATGGACCAGTGTCACCAGCAGACCAAAAGTTATCTTCACCAAGGCGGATAATTCTACTCTTGGGAATTCCAACTTTATGCCAAGCGTTGTAGGATTCATCATCTGGTTCTAAGCCTAATTTTTCGTTGCCCTTGTAGACAGTCGTATAAAGTCGTTCTGTTGGGAAGCCGAGGACATCCACAAGCAGCCCGTAAGCTAGCTCTACAGCTCTTTCTTTGAAATAATCACCAATAGACCAGCTGCCGAGCATTTCAAACATTGTCAAATGGTGTCTGTCCCCAACATCGGCTATGTCGTTTGTCCGGATGCACGGTTGGACGTTTGCCATTCTTTTGTTGCTCGGAGTTGCTAGGCCGAGAAAATAAGGCTTTAGCGGTGCCATGCCAGCATTGATGAAGAGGAGTGAGGGGTCGTTCTTTGGTACTACTGAGCTTCCCTCTATAATTTGGTGATTGCGCTTGCTGAAATATTCTAGAAATCCTGTGCGAATTTCGCTGCTGCTGAGTGGCTTCATACGGGGTACCTATAGAAAATATATTTGATCATTCTAACTGCGCAGAACCGGAAGAGTAAACAGAAAATAGTCAGTACTGTCAATGGCTTTCGACAATTATAGGCTCAGTAGGCTCAGTTTGTTAACTTCGGCTGAAGTTTGGGAGCTGCTGTTCAACCTTGCTGCGTTAATATGCACCTCAATTGGAGTTCCTGGTGTGGGTTTAAGTTGTTTAGTGCAGCTCTTTACTATTTTAGCATTCTCGGCAGTTTACTTAGATTGGGCGTAGCGCTGTTTAACGGTTTAGATCTTTTTAAAAAGTGGTTAAGCTTTATCTGAGGAATCTGTATTTAGAAACAGAGTGGCATTGGTTGGTTGCACACTAGGCTGCGGTACACTTTATTTTGTTTATTGCGTGCAATGGAGGAATGCGATGGTTTGGCCGGACAAATTTGCTAATTCTCAGCTGCGCGCAGGGCTTAAAGATATGGCTAGTGAGCTCCGTGAGTTGGTTTGGCGGCGTTTTCAGGAAGGTTTTGACGGTGTTCTTTCAGGGGAGACGGTAGCGGATTTTATTAAGCATGGCGGTATTGAAAAAGAGCAACTTATGCGCGAGTTGGTCAAGGTTGCAATGACGTTTTCGCGGGCGCCCTATTCTGAGTTTAATGTGGGGGCGGTGGTTGAGGGCGTATCTGGAAATTTATATTTTGGCACCAATGTTGAGTGGCCGAAGCTTGGTTTTTCGAGATCTGTTCATGCAGAAGTTGCAGCACTTGTCTGTGCTTGGTTAGAGGGTGAAAAGGGGGTTCTTAGTATAGCTATTAATGGCATGCCTTGCGGGCATTGCCGGCAATTTTTAAGAGAGTTTGGTTCTTTTGGTCCGAGAAAAGTTCTATTCACCGATGGTACAGAGTCGAGCTTAGATGTGCTGTTACCGCAATCGTTTGGGCCTGAGGATTTGGGGATTAAATCTAGTCCGTTTGATTCTCAATTGAATCTATCATTTGTTAATGCTGCCGACGGTTTTGATCCAAAAGCTAAAAAGGCATTAGATATAGCAAAGCGCAGCTACTGTCCCTACTCAAAGGCCCCAGCAGGTATTGTCTTGAGTCTTGCAAGTGGTGATACTGTGCAAGCAGCAGTCTTCGAGAATGCTGCTTTCAACCCGACTATTATGCCTTTGGAGGCAGCGATTGTTCGGCATATAATGTCGGGTGGAGTGGTGGCGGATATTATTCAGATTGACTTGGCCTGTCAACAGGGGGCAGATCTAGTATTGGACTATAAGAAGGAGGCAGACTTTATTTCAGATAGCTTGGATCTTCCTGAAGCTGCTGTGTGGGCTCTTAAATTTGATTGACCCTATACACTTGTGCTGTGTGTCAAATGATTACTATATCAGTTCCCATGTCTATCCTTCTGTGCTGAAACTAGCGATAGAGTGCCGAGATTTCATAGGTAGTGAAAAACCCGACTAACCACTGAACATAGTAGTTATAAATTAGCGTCAGAGTTAGCTAAGGTTTTTGATTAGCTTGCCCGGCGGTGACCTTATATCAAGGTAGCTGATTCTGTTCTTAATTCAGGTGTCTACTGTTTTGTTAGGTGAATTTGTTTATAGCTTAAAGTCAGATCTAAAGCACCGTTTTCTTTACCTGGGGTGATTAAGTCCTAAAGCCAATTAGTGCCTTATCCGACCAGGGTCATGGTACCACTTCTGGAGGGCGTAATGGCCAAGGCAAAAAAGCTAGCGAGTAAAAAAGACGATCCTTACAAGGTCTTTTTTAACAGTATGGTGTCTGCCTCTGTGAAAGGCTTAGAGGTACTGACCAAAGCGCAAGTAACAAGGGCAAGAAAGATTCCGAGAAAAGATATAAAAAATGTTTACGGTCCGTGGCGAGCTCTTGTGATGATGGCAAATGAAGATTCGGGTTTGATATTGAAGGTATTTTACCGTGAGATTGAATTTAAGAATCTACTGCCTCCTAGGCTATTGACTTTATCTGGAGAAAAGCTCGAAATCGCAGTTAAGGATTTAGCACGAGAATATGCTAACCAAACAATAGGCATTGTTAGAAATTTCATGCAGAACAGTGGTGATGTTCGGGCTAGCATACCGATCATAACGCGTGGCTTTGACGAGATTTGGTATCCGAAAACTAATGCGGCAAGGGACGTTGAAGATGCTTGGCAGATCGAATTCGTTGGCGGCTCAATAATGTGTAAGCTTAACGGTGTTGATCTCAGTGAGGACTTTTATGCTCGGTTTGCATCTATCGATGTGACCGATTATTCTGGGGGAATTGAGTTTTTATGAGTAGTGCATCCTTGGAAGTAAATAAGGAGATTGTGCTTACTTTGGAGAAATCGAAGGAGCACTTGGAAAGTCTTTTTGAGAAAATGGTAGATGCTTGGTTTGTGTATGACCCAAAAGGAAACCTTGTTAAAGCCAATGAAGCGGCTTGTCAACTTTTGGGTACGACGCGAGACTATTACGACGCCCGAAATGTTTTTCAGGTTTTCAGAGGTCACGAAGATCTATTACGGGCTAAAATGAAAACAGTTCGGGCAATGGTCCCCGTAGGTCGTTCAGTACAATTTGAGTTGAGAGTTCAGGGTTCACCTCGTCCCAGTGATTATATATGGTCTCTGCGAGCGATTCGGCCAGGTAACACTCGAAAAACATATTTTATTTTGAGTGGTCGCGATATAACCGAGAGCAAGCATTATGAAACCATTTTAAGAACTATTTTTTCTAGCTTGCGCATGGCTATATTTATTGTCGACCGGAGAGGTTCGATAGAACATAACTTGACTCAGTTTACAGAGGTTATTCTCGGGACGGATAAAATCGAGGGCCAAAGCTTTCGAGATCTTGTCCTGAAACCTTCCTACCAGCACCTTACAAAGGATGAAAGATCATATGCTGAGCAGATTATAGGCTCTCTTGGCGAAGAGGAAGTCTGGTATTCGATGGTTAAGGAACGTTTTCCAAAGTCATTGTTTCGCCCTGGAAAGGTGCCTAAAAATGATAAATGGCTGGGTCTTCACTATTGCCCGATTAATTTTAGTGGTGAGGCGACAAAAATTTTGATCATAGCCGAAGATCAAACAGAGTTTATGCGCTCACAGCGGGAAAAATTGGAAGAAGAGCGTGCTATTCACGAAATAGCTAAGCGTATAGTACAGGTCCAAAACTGTCCCGAAGGAATTTTAAGTAATACTTTAGATGATATTGGTGCTCTTTTGCTCAGGGGAGACACAGCCTTTGAATCTGGTGATGTAGCGGAACTATGTAATGCATTGCATGGGATTAAATCTTCGGCTAGGAACGTAGGCTTTACGGCACTTATAACACTTACCCATGATCTTGAAGCGCAATTGATGCAACGTTTGAAGAAAAAAAATCCGAAGCTTTCCGCAAAGGATAATCATGAGTATCTCACTCTAAAAAAAGAGATTAAAGAGCTTCGACATTTGTTCGAATCTTTTAGTCATTCAACTCCAGTTGTTGATGGTAAGGAAACTGGTTTGCTATTAAAGGCACTCGAAGAAGTCGGTGCAGCGCTTGATTCCGGTGATGGGAAAGCCGCACTGAAATTGGCCGATGTAGCGAAAGCATCATATGACAAAAGGACACAGTCAAAGCTTGAAGATCTCGGGCCTTCTTTGGCTTACTTGGTTGCGAATACCAGCCAGGATCAAGGTAAAAAATGCCGTTTCCTCGCTAAATTGGGCGAGGGAAGGATATCTAAGAAGCAGGCCCTTGATATTAAAGAAGCACTTGCCCATGTGTTAAACAACGCTGTTGCTCATGGCTTAGAGGGCCCTGAAGAAAGAAAACAATCAGGAAAGTCACCGGAGGGCGAGATTGCCATTGAAGCAGACTTGCACGACCGCATGCTGACATTGCTGGTATCGGATGACGGGGGTGGTATTAATACTGCGAAGTTGAAAGAGTCGATAGTACAAAGTGGACTATCTAGTAGGGAAGAAGTGGAACAGATGTCAAACCAGGAAGTTTGGGACTATATTTTTAGGCCACAGTTGTCCACAAGAAATGAGGTGGATGGTATTAGTGGCAGAGGCATAGGTATGGCTGCAGTTAGGTCGGTACTGAAGTTATATGGAGATCATGCTGTGGATATATCATCTGAGCCCGGTCAGGGTACCAAGATGCGGTTCAAGTTTTCTTTATAAAATAATAAATCTATTTGAGGCTTGGTGGTTCTTTGGTTTTTCAGGAGTGGCCGTTGAGACTGTATTTAAGATGAAAAGTCGAGAAGCCAGTAGCCTCCCGACTTTTTTTTGTTCTTCTGTAGTTTAAATACCCGTGCTTTTTCCTTCGATTTTAAAGGCCCCACCAACATGTGCGGGGTGTAGGTGGCATTTGAAGCTTGCTTCGCCAATCTTTGTTGGTGTGAATACAACTTTACTCGTTGAGCCAGCCTTGACGACTAAAGGTTTGACTAAACCAGGTATTTCAAAACCGTGATCAGCTTTCATATGGTTTTCCACCAACAACTCTGTTGGAACTCCTACTGTAAGAGCAGATTGAGGTGCTAGCCAAGTTTTCTTATCACCGATTAGAACGCCAACGACCTTGGCCTGTTGCTTATTGTCTTTTGACGCTAGGATTTTAAATTCGATCTCTATATTGTTTTTGATTACTTGATCTCCAAGTTTTTTTGCAGAGAAAAAGGTTTCAGAGTTGTATTTTACGTCGAATTTAGATCTGTCAAACATGGTTTTACCGCTTATAAGGTAGCCTGTTCCAGACTTTTTTATCTTAAGGTTTTTGATTGTCACAGGGTGGGTTTTGTCTCTAATAGTCAGCATGCCTTTGGCAGTGTCGCCTTTAGCCGACTGAATTTTAATAGTAGCGTATGGAAATTTTTTAACGCCAAAAAAGTCAGGGCTTTTTAAGTGACCAACCAGTTTACTTTTATTCTTTTTATCAATGATATCAGTGTTCTTTATACTGTTCATATCGAGAATGACTTCTCCGGTTTGGACCTTATCGTTTTTTATGTTGACCTTACCGGATGCCACATCGATAGAACCGGTGTGGCTGGAGTTTGTGAGTTTCTTGGCACCGACCCAATTGACTTTCGATGCTTTGATATTGACGAATTGACTACCTCCTAATAATGGGAGAGCGGTTGTGACAGCGGCTGTTATTAGGCAGGCTTGTAAGATTCTTTTCATAGTGACTCCTTAATCGAGAATTCAGTAGTTTATAAATTAGCAGGAGGTGGTTTCCTGAGCAAGAAAGTTGTTAACTTTATTGTGGTCAAGGCTGAAAAATCTAAATTGGACTTTATTGGTAATTATAATAGTTTCGTAGATTTTACAAAAGTGTCTTTTTAGAAGGCTATTTTTGAGGATTGCAGGCTGTGCGGGGAGGGAGTGAAGAGTAGTTGGGATTGATCTAGCTTTGTTGGTTGAGTTCTTTTGAGAGCGAGCTGGTTGATAATAACATGCTGGTAACATGCGGATAATTTGATTTTTTTTGTCTAAAGTAAAGTATAAGGACTGTTAAGCCGATCAACTTAATACGTTGGTATAAAGCATTCAAAATTGAAAGAAAGTGATGATTGGGCCTAGGCTTCAGTCTTATTAGTGGAAATCCATCTTACTTTAAGTTTTGTTCTTCTGGAATGGAGAAAATATGTGATCCGTGTCCCATACGGTCATGAATTTCTGTCTATAGCCTCCGTTGATCTATCTAGATCGCTCCAGGTTGGAGAGCCTGGTTTTGATTTTTTAACGTCGAAGAGGTAATAATTATGTTTAGTTTAAGGTTAACTTTAGTTTTAGCAGCTATAGCCCAGATTACTTTGGTTGGTTGTAGTGAAATTGAGCCAGGCGATATGCGCTTGGGGCAGCTGGATTTTTTGAAAGGACAGAAGTTTTCTTCTTTTGAGCCATCTTTTACTGAAGGTGTTAGTTCTGATCTGGAAGGAGCTTTGGAGGATGAAGATAGCAAAAAAGGTGTTGCCATAATACCAGAAGTTAAGCCAACTCTGGAAGAAGAAAATAAGCTTATAGATGAAATAGTCCAAGAGCAAAATACGACCGTCCCGAATTTAACCCCACTGCCGTCGGATGATGCTCAGGATGATGTTAAGGATGATGCTCAGGATGATGCTCAGAATAATCCCAAGGATACGGCTGGCGACTCTGGTGACTATGGTGACTCTGATGACTCTGATGACTCTGATGACTCTGATGACTCTGATGACTCTGATGACTCT
>MDTC01038145.1_pt1 | contig 17466 bp, 15 predicted proteins | sample 811181 | NCBI WGS metagenome assembly MDTC01 (sample SAMN05326644, study PRJNA326480) | marine metagenome | isolation source: seawater | place: Pacific Ocean: North | collected 2011 | reverse complement strand
TTTGGAACAAACTTACTTACGTCTCCGTTTCCTTTGATTATCTCCCGAACGATAGTAGACGAAATCGAGCTAAGCTCAGGTTTGGAAAGAATTAAAATAGTTTCTATGGTTTCATACATTGCATTATTTAAATGCGCAATAGTCTTCTCATATTCAAAATCAGCAGCCGAACGAATCCCTCTTAGGATGTAATCTGCATTTTTTTCTTTACAAAAATTGATAGTTAGCCCTTCATAACTAGCGATTTCAATCTTCTTTTCACTACCAAAAGTTTCCAACAACCAATTCATCCTTTGCTCTAATGAATACAAATATTTCTTCTGGGTATTAACGCCAATAGCAATGATGATTGTATCAAAAAGTGGTAAAGCGCGATTTACAATATCCACATGTCCTACGGTTATAGGATCGAAAGATCCAGGGAAAATGGCAATTTTAGACATAGCAACTAGTTTTTACCTGCATTCGTAAAGATACTAAATATAGTTTGACCATATTTTTTCTGCTTCACATAATGGGGATGTTTCTTGAAATTGTGTTTAGGATTATGCTCCATGATAAACCAACCTTCTCCTTCCACCAAGTCGTGCTCAAAAATCAAATCTGGAATATCTGGTAAAGTAGGTAATGGATAAGGAGGACCTGCGAAGATAAGATCAAATTTTTCTCTACTGTGCTTCATGAATTTGAAGATATCCATTGGCATTACTTTCATTCCTTCAATATCGAGAAGGTCCCTTGTTTTTTCGATAAACTTAACACACTTTGGATATTGCTCTACAATTGTGATATCCGTGCAACCTCTAGATGCAATTTCATAAGATAACTGCCCAGTCCCTCCAAACAAATCTAAAAAGCGAATATTTTCAAAATTGTAGTAATTCTCTAGGGTATTAAAAAGCGCTTCCTTAGCAATATTAGTTGTAGGTCGGGTGGGAGAAAATTCTGGAACTTTTAACACTCGTCCTCCATATTTTCCAGCAATAATTCTCATAAAATACTAGCATAATGGTGAATAAAATAATGACTAGGTTTCGCGGCTACACTTGTCGAATAGTTCAGCTTATTGGAGCGCTCAAGAGGCTTTAAGAATTTAACATATTGATTTAACAGTTTGATGTGTGCAGAATCCTCCGGCATCATACCGGTGTAATAAACCACGCACCTTTCATTACTTAACCCAAGTTCATTTAGAACATTTAACACATTGTAAACGATATCTTCTGAACTTATATAAGGAAATGAATTATAAAATTGAAGATAACTTTCTTTGTAGCAGAAAACGAATAACTCATCCCCATTAAAATGTACCCCAAAGAATTCATCCAGTTGTGTGAATTTGGCAAAATAATTAAGCAGTGAAACTTGACTTATAGAATAGTGTACATTGATGAAATGCTTTGTCAATGATTCCTGCAGTAATTTAGGCAAAGCATATATCAATTGGTAATCTGTTGACAAAATTGCTTCATTGGGAAAGGTGAAATTCCCAGAAGGTAAATCATGTACAAATCTGAGAAATTCTTCATTTTTCCCTGTTGTAAAAACCTCATTAGGAATAAGGGTAGCATATTTGGTATCTACTAAACAAAGCGTTTTTTCAAAGGAATAGCCGAAAATCGAATGTGCTTTAAAAAAACGATCAAAATCTTGTTTCGTAAAATCAACAAGCTCCTTCTCAAATTCAAGAATATCAGTATGTAAAACCCGATTGTCTTGCTCATGAAAAACAGAAAAGGACAAACTGCGTTTGCCCCATTCAATTATTAGTGTACTTTCCCTACTTTGGGATGGATTTGTAAAAATCAATTTATCTGGTTTATTCCCAATTTCCTTTATCTGTGGCTTCAACTACTGAACCCATTACTAAATCATCTTTCAATGACCAATATTCACTTTTTAAATTTTTGAGGTATTTAACTTTAGGAGCACGCACTTCGTATACCGGAACTTTCACTCTTTGAAGTTTTAAAATTCCTGCCTGCATCTCAAAATCTTCACCCGTCAATGGAATTTTTCGCAATGAATCTGCATTTGAAGTGGTTAAAAGCTCAATTTTATCGTTGATATAATATTTTAAGGTATCATAAGTGGTAACTATAGAAGTATCATCTGCATTACCATTTATAACTATCTCAGTAATTAAATCATTTTTAATACTGGCGATTAAGTCATCAAAATTACCTGCATATTCCCCTTTCGATTTGAAATAAAAACCTTGGGCAATACGAACATCTTCCATACGCTCAGTTGTCATTTTAAATCTTATGTCATAATCTTTTTCAAATTGTACCGGATCCTGAATGATTTTGTAAAGCCAAAATCCTAAGCCGACAACAATAATCCAAAGAACTCCTGTAATAGCAACTTTCCCTAATTTCATATATTCTAGTCTTAAATTGATTCTATATTCAACCACAAAATAAAAACATTTTAAGAATATTTAGGTCAAAGTACATTCATTTTTTGTGTTTAGCGTATTTTAAGATGACTTACAATGGTTTAAACTTCAGGAATAAGGATGATAGTCTAAAATTGGACCAATGATTTGGCTCAAGAGCAAAATACTTTTAGTTTCTTTGTGCGCTGAACAAATGATGAAAGACTTAAGCTATAGTTACAAGAATATTTTGAAAATTGCATTTCCGCTAATGGTCAGCAATTTCTTCTTTACCCTTATTGCTGTCACGGATATTGGCTTCATGCGAGAAATCGGGGTTACTGAACAAGCCGCAATCGGCTACATTTCCCTGCTATACTTATTCTTTTTCATGGCTGGCTTCAGCTACACTCGTGGTGCCCAAATACTTATTGCTCAAAAAGATGGTCAAAATAAACACAAGGCAATAGGCTTAATCTTGGACAATATGTTGGTGGTATTGATGTGCGTAGCAACTTTACTTTGGCTTATTCTATTCTTTTGGGGAAGAGCAATATTAGAAGCCATCCTTCAGGATCCTGAGGTTATTGAAGCTTCTTATGCTTTTTTATACATCAGAAAATGGGGATTCTTTGCTAGTTTTTTAGGTAGCGCGATGATTGCCTATTATTCAGGCATTGGTCGTACTAAAATTTTAGCAGTTGCTATTATAACGATGTCTGTTAGTAATATTTTCATGAATTGGGTTTTGATTTTTGGTCACTTTGGATTTCCCGCTTTGGGAATAAAGGGGGCTGCTTATGCTAGTAATTTAGCTGAGTTCCTTTCAACGGGCATCATGATTGCAGGTTTAGCCGTACTCAATTTGAGAGAGAAGAATCATCTCTTTTATTTTCAGAAAATCACAACAGACATCATTTCTAAAATCACAAATTTATCTTTCCCCTTGGTGGTTCAGACCTTGATAGGACTTGCTGCTTGGGTCGTCTTCTTTACTTTAATAGAGAAAATGGGTAAAGCAGAATTAGCCATTTCCAATAACGTCAAACAGATCTATACCCTCCTAGGGATTCCAACCTATGCTCTTGCCTCAAGTACAAATACGGTCATAGGTAATTTAGTTGGTCAGAAAAAGATTAATGAAATCATCCCTACACTTAAGCGAATTATTCTAATCAGCAGTATATTAATATTCCTCTTTACTTTACCAACCTTCATTTTCCCTAAAATTCTCTTAACCTTAATTTCTGAAAAGGGATTAGTAGGAGACTCTATTGGTCCATTGTATGTTGCTTTGGTTGCCTTGTGGTTGTATGGTTTCTCCACTATTTTGTTTAATTGTATAGCGAGTATAGGCGCTAGTTTACACAGCTTAATCGTTGAAACGATAACAATCGTTGTCTACCTATTTTTTGTTTATATCATATTTTATATACTGGATGTAAATCTTACCGTTGCTTGGACCACAGAATTATTCTATTGGGGTTCTCTAGCGGTTTTATCCTTGATTTACTTGAGGTTCTTTAACTGGAAAAAGAAGCTTAAACACTAGATGTCGATAGGATGTCGCTCAAAGAATGGGCGATCTTCTTCAGTGTAAAGCTCTTGAGGTTTCACGAAGCCCTTATAAACATATAAAGCTAAAATTACACCAATAATTGCGCCTGACAAGTGACCCTCCCAACTTACATTAGCTTGAACAGTAAATGGAGTAAGTCCCCATATCATGCTGCCATACATGAGAATAATAAAAAAAGATAAGGCCATAGAATTTCTATTTCCTTCTCGAATGCTTCCCACAAATAAGAAAAATGCCACGGCATAGATTAGGCCACTTGAACCGATATGATTTGACCCACTTTGACCTATAAACCATAGTAAAATACCAGAAGCGAGGTACATGATTAACAAATACAACAAACTTTTTCGCGTGTGAAAAACAAACAAGCCTGTAAATAGAATTATGGCGCTAGAGGCATTGGAAAGCAGGTGATTCCAATCACCATGTAAAAAAGGAAAAGTAAGTATACCGAATAAGCCCTCTGCTGATTTTGGTTTTAATCCATAATTCTCTAAACCAAGTTTAAACATATTATCAAGCAGCTCTACAACAAACCAAGTAAACACAATCAAAACAGACAATTTCAGTTTGAAATAAAATGATTGCCGTTCCTTTAAATTCTTGATATTAGCGCTTATATTAGCCATTACTTCTTATTACTTACAAAAACCTTACCCTTGAATAAATTTCGCTTTATCCTTACTTTTTTGCTGACAATTTGTCTAATAATTGCTTTAAATCTAAGAATAGATGGAAATCCAGCGTTTGGTAAGCTGCTGAACCCATTCTCGGGCTTTTATAATTTAGGTGAAGATAGTAAAGACTTGCATTTACCAAGTCAAGTACTAATTGAAGAGCTTGAGGGAGATGTAGATATCTATTTTGATGAACGACGAATTCCGCACATTTTTGCGCGAAATGAGCAAGACCTCTATTTTGCGCAAGGCTATATAGTGGCTAGTCTTCGCCTATGGCAAATGGAATTTCAGGTACTAGCTGCAGAAGGGAGAATAGCCGAATTACTTGGCCCCGGCGAGGATGATAAATTTGTCAAATTTGATAAGAAGCAACGACGATTAGGCCTAAAGCTTGGTGCCCAAAACAAATTACTCGTTATAGAAGCAGACCCCTTTTCTAAAAACTTAATGAATCAGTTTACTGCAGGTGTTAATGCCTACATGAATAGCGTAAAGAAAAAAGATTTACCTATTGAATATCAATTGATGGGTTATGCGCCTGAACCTTGGAGTTCGTATAAAACTGCTCTATTGTTGATGAATATGAGTAATGTGCTGACGTCAACAGAATATGACATTGAGAATAGCAACTTCGCCAATAAATATGGGAAGTCTTTGTTTGACTCCTTATTCAATGATTATTCCGATCAATTAGAGCCAATTTTCCCTACACCCGAAAAAGGTTGGGAAGCCTCTTCCGAAAAAGATACTGCCTTGGAGATTATGAATCTCCAAGTGAATGCAGCAAATGTGGAAGATTTAGGTGCGCTCTATGAAAAGAGTGATGTGCAAATTGGTAGTAATAATTGGGCTGTATCTGGCGCAAAAACAGCTTCGGGATATCCGCTATTGGCCAATGACCCTCACTTAAAATTATCATTCCCCTCAGTATGGTTAGAAATGCATTTAAATGCTCCAAACTTAAATACTTACGGAGTAGTTTTCCCGGGAGCGCCTGGAATCATTATTGGGTTTAATGACCATATAGGATGGGGTGTTACCAACGCTGGAAGAGATGTTAAAGATTGGTATAGCATAGAATATAAAGATGCTTCAAAAGATTTCTATAAATGGCAGGATACGTGGAGAGCTACTACTAAAATTTATGAAGAGTTTGTAGTAAAAGACGGAAATCCTGTCTACGATACAATCATCATGACTCATTTGGGCCCAGTGGTTTATGAAGACTTTCATACCCAGGATGGACCCAAGAATTTTGCGCTGCAATGGATGGCTCATCAAGATGGTCAAGAATACATGACGTTTTACTTATTAAATAGAGCAAAGAACTTTGAGGACTATTTAGAAGCCTTGCAATATTATGAATGTCCTGCACAGAACTTCGTTTTTGCCTGCGTTGATGGAGATATTGCCCTGCGGCAACAAGGAAAGTTTCCTGTACTTGATGATAATCAAGGGGTGTTCTACATGGATGGATCAAAAAAAGAGGCCTGGAGTGACTTCATTCCACACAATAAAATTCCAATGATGCATAATCCAGATCGAGAATATGTGTACAGCGCCAATCAACATGTAGCCGACAGCACATACCCTTACTTCACTAACGGTGTTTTTGAATATTACAGAAACAGAGTTATCAATAGGGAGTTGAAAGCGATGCATCAAGTCACAAAAGAAGATTTTAAAGCGCTGCAATTCAATGAATTCAATTTAATGGCCGAAGAAGCCCTGCCCCTCTTATTGAGTTATCTCGACAGGGATTCCTTAGATGAAAAAGGGCGAAAAATATTCGATGCATTGAGGAAATGGGATTATGTAAATGATCTAGATTCCAAAGAAGCGACTTACTTTCAATTGTTTAATGATGGATATTACACTTCGCTATGGGATGAATTCGTTGAAACAGAAGTTCCTGGGGGTTGGGATCCTTTCAAATGGAAAGACGGCTGGAAAGCTCCTAATGAGTATCAGACCTATAGATTGCTAGCTGATAGCGTAGAGCACCGATTCATTGACAAGGAAGGTACCAATGCCTTAGAAACTAGTGGCGAGCTAATCCAAGAAGCTTTTGATGATGTTGTGAATCAATTGGATGACATAGAAATTACGGATTGGGGGAAATACAAAAATACCTTGATTGAGCATTTAGGAATGATCCCCGCTTTCTCTGCGAATTTAGATATTGGAGGTAACTATAAAATTGTTAATGCGTCGGGGAAATTTCACGGACCTAGCTGGCGAATGATTTTAGATTTTGATGGCGGTAAGATAAAAGGTTATGGCGTCTATCCAGGCGGGCAAAGTGGTAATCCTGGGAGTAAGTATTACGACAACATGGTAAGAGAATGGGCAGATGGAGAATATCATGAATTAATAAATTCGAATGACCAATCTATTTATCAGCATGGTAATTTTAAAACTGTACGATTAAAAAAACAATAAAATGAAAACAATTTTTGCCTTAATATTTATGCTCATCCTGGGAACAATATTGTCATTATTCTTGCCCTGGTGGACGATTGCTATGGTATGTTTTGTTGTGGCAATGTCTTGCTTGGACAATAGCCGCGATGCTGCAATTGCAGGATTTTTTTCCGTTTTTATTCTCTGGGGTTTTGTAGCCCTGTTCAAAAGCTATCAAAACGATTTTATCTTATTGACCCGAATGGCGGAATTGTTGCCAATTCACAATCATCTATTACTAATCATTAGTACCGCTTTTTTGGGGGGAGTTATTGGTATGCTGGGTTCATTGAGTGGGGTATTTTTGCAATCCATCAATAAGAAACCTAGAAAGGAGAAGTATTACACCTAGATGGTTAACGCTCTTCTATTTGAAGTTTGAGCAACTTTGTGTAAAACCCTTCTTCATCCTTCAGTAAGCGACTATGCGTGCCTCTTTCAACAATATCACCTTGATGCAATACCAATATCTCATCTGCACTTCTCACAGTACTTAGTCTGTGGGCAATAATAAAGGTTGTTCTATTTTGCATTAAGTTCTCTAATGCATCCTGCACTTGTTTTTCAGATTCTGCATCTAACGAACTTGTTGCTTCATCTAAAATTAGAATTGCCGGGTTTTTAAGAATAGCTCTTGCAATTGCTACACGTTGTTTTTGTCCACCAGAAAGCTGCACTCCACGTTCCCCAACCAAGGTGTCAAACTGATTAGGAAAGCCTTCTATGAACTCTAATGCATTAGCTTGTCTGGCCGCTTCTTTAACTTCTTCCATACACGCATCCAATTTGCCATAACGAATGTTTTCTATTATACTTCCCCCAAACAAGATTACCTCTTGTGGAACAATACCGATGATTTTTCGAATAGATTTTATCTCTAAATCTTTAATATTTTTATTGTCCACAAAAATATTCCCATGTTCTAAATCATAGAATCTACTTAGCAATTTTACAATAGTTGATTTGCCCGAGCCACTGCTGCCAACCAAAGCTATCTTTTGTCCTTTCTTCACGGTAAGACTTATCTTGTGTAAGACTTCAATGTCAGGTCTTGTAGGGTAGGAAAAAACTACATTTTCATATCGAATTTCTTGCTCAAATTGTATACCTTGAACAGCACCTTCTTCAATGTTTAGTTCTTGATCTTCATCCAATATTTCCTTAACCCTCTCCGTAGCGCCTAAAACGCCTAACAGCTCTGTATATTGATTGCCTAGTCCAGCGATAGAGCCTCCTATAACCATTGCATAAAAGATAAAGGCAGTTAACTCCTCTACTTCAATACTCCCCTGGTATACTTGGATTCCTCCCATCCATAAAATAAAAAAAAGTGCGCCGAATAAGCCGGTAATGATGAAGGTGAAAAATACTCCTTTAGCCCGTGCATATTTTAACGCAATCTGCACTAGTTCATTCATTTTAGCACGATATCTATTCAACTCGAAACTTTCGTTTACATAGGCTTTAACTGACTGAAAAGATTGAAACGTTTCATCGACAATCACATTGGTTTGTGCTAAATATTCTTGTCTATCTTTAGCTAGACGTTTAATGTATTTACCAAATATTATTGCAAGAATAATGACTATAGGAAAAACTGCTAGCATAACTAAAGTCAGCTTAACGGAGTATAGTAAAAGCAATACGACACCTACGGCAAATATTATAATTTGACGAAGAAATTCGGGCAAGGTAATCGAAAAAGCTTGCTGAAGTTTTTCGACATCAGTTGACAACCTACTGACGACATCTCCCACTCTATTTTTCTCGAAAAAAGCCATATTTTGAGCCAGTAGTTTATTGTATAAATCCATACGGATCTGTGCTAAACTATTCTCAGTAACCATGGCAAATACATTCACTCGAAGATAAGAGAGTATTCCTTGAGATAATAGGATTGCTAGAAACAACCAGCCATACTCAAAAATATTCATGTGGATATTGAGATAAGGAATTAAAGTATCTCCTTTCGCTGCCTTCAACATTTGCCCCACGGCAGCAGGAACCACCATGAAAATCAAGCTACTAAGAGCCAAAAAAATCAAGCCTAAAATGAAATAGCCCTTGTAAGGCTTTATGTATTTAAATAAATCTTGAGCAGATTGTAGTTGTTTCTTACTTGCTCTTTTTGCTTGCTGAGTTTTTTCCATGCTTCACTAAAGTAATGCCTTGTTATCGAATAGGACTTGAAATACAGTAATTTTATTTTAGAAAAGACTAGTCAAATCCTTTACACCAATATGCCTTTGAGCAACGAAACCTTCAGCATATTTCACTCCAGCTATTTGCCCAAACTCTTGGTGACGGGCTTTCAAAAAATCAAGAAATTCAGGTGAGCTAATAAAGGTATTTTTTTCTTTTGAATCGGGATCAAAGAATTGTGACTTAAACGCTAAAACTGCTTGCATTTTAATAGCATAGCTGTCTGATATATCAACTACAAAGTCAGGTTTTATGTACGTCGATTGAATATAGTGATACACGTTCTTCGGACGCCATGCAGCTTGCACTTTACCATTATATTTGGTTTCAATTTTTGCTAATCCCGAAAGAAATGCTGCATCTGATGCTAGTTGAGCCCCTTTGGCATGATCAGGATGTCGATCGTGCGGTGCATTAATGAGTAAAATATCGGGTTGATACTTACGAATAGCTGAAATCAATCTAAGTTGATGTGCTTTGTCGTTTATGAAAAATCCATCTTGCATTTCTAGATTTTCTCGAACTGCTAATTTTAAAATCTTAGCCGCTTCATGCGATTCTTTGATTCGTAATGCTGGCGTACCTCGAGTACCTAACTGCCCGGTGGTCAGATCTACAATCCCTGTTTTCTTTCCAGCAAGAGCATGCTGATATAAAGTCGCTCCACATGATAACTCAGCATCATCTGGGTGCGCAGCTATTGCTAATATGTCTAGTTTCATCGAACTCATCTATTCCTCCAAAAGCGCATCAATGGCTCTTCTCACTTTACCTGAATTAGGGTTGGTAATGGTATAGAAATAATCCACTACTTTTCCTTGCTTATTCACTAAAAATTTATGGAAGTTCCATTTTGGTGTAGAGTTTATTTCTCCATTTAAATCCTTGTTTGATAGGTACTGGAATAAAGGTGAAGCGTTTTCCCCTTTAACCTCCACTTTATCAAAAATTTTGAAGGTCACTCCATAATTAATTTCACAGAATTGACTCAACTCCTCACCTTCTAATGGTTCTTGATTTTGAAACTGATTGCTCGGAAAGCCAAGAATTTCAAAATCCTTATCCTTATAGTCTTGATACAATGCTTCTAGGTCTTTGAACTGAGGAGTAAAACCACATTTAGATGCCGTATTCACTATAAGCAATACTTTTCCATTATAATCTCCTAAGTCCTTGGAATGACCATTGATCTCTTTGACAGCTATATCGTGTATTGTTTGCATATACCTAATTTACGAATTCTATTAAATTTTCAACCATATTAAATGGTGTTTTTGTGGCAGCACCTTGCACCACCCAATCGGGAACACTTCCTCCGGGATCAGTTTGATATTCAAGGACAACCTTTACCCCTTCACTAGTTTTTAGTATTTCCCATGCACCAAAGTAAATCGGAATTCGAGTTGCGTTATCTCTAAGCTCGATAAAGCTCGCCTCATTTGACATATCAATACGCACACCATCGGTAATAGCTACTTTTTTAATTTTAATTACTAAATCTCTGTCAGCTGCAGGCCAAGGAGAGTCAAAAAGTCCATAATAAATCAATTCATCACTTCCATTCCGTTGAAGCACTTCTATTTTTGAACAATCGGGCACATAGCTCACATAATTTTCTACCTCAAAAACTGCTTTAACCACTTCATCGAAAGATGCTTTGAATGTCGCCATTACTTTCGATGCCGGCATACCATATTCCGCCGAACTTTTGGTATAAACCTGAATACCATTTTTCTCTTTCTTGAGATTCCATTCTTGCGCTTGAATTCCGAAGATTATCATTAAACTAAAAATACTTACAACTATTTTTTTCATAATTTCTATTTATAAAATTTTAAGATCTAATACTATGCCAAAACCTAAATGATTTCCTTTTCTGCTAAAAATCGTTCAGCTTCTAAGGCTGCCATGCATCCTGTACCTGCAGCTGTAACTGCTTGTCTAAAGACACTATCTTGTAGGTCACCGCATGCATATACACCTTCCACGTTGGTTTGAGAAGAATCTGCTTTAGTCAATACATAACCTACGTCATCGGTATCTAGAAAATCCTTAAATACATCAGAATTTGGTTTGTGTCCAATGGCTACGAAAAAACCGGCTAACGGAATTTCTTTTTTATCCCCCGTTTTATTGTTCAAGATTCGAACGCCTTCAACTTCCTCAGCACCTAAAATTTCATCCGTTTCTGTATTCCAGTATACCTCAATATTCTCAGTCTTGAGTACACGATCTTGCATAATTTTAGAAGCTCTCATTTCATCCCTTCTCACTAACATGTGCACCTTAGTGCAAAGCTTTGAAAGGTATAAAGCTTCTTCTGCAGCAGTATCTCCAGCACCTACAATTCCTACTTCAGTATTCTTGTAGAAAAAGCCATCACAAACAGCACATGCTGAAACGCCTCTTCCGTTAAGTCGCTTTTCAGATTCAATACCTAGCCACTTCGCTGAAGCACCTGTCGCTAAAATAACAGTTTCTGCTTGGACTTGCTTATCATCATCAATGGTCAAGGTGAAAGGTCGCTTTGAAAAATCTACCTTAGTAATCATTCCGTATCGGATATCCGTACCAAAGCGTTCTGCTTGAGCTTTAAAGTCATTCATCATTTGAGGCCCCATTACTCCATCAGCATAACCGGGATAATTCTCCACATCTGTTGTTTGCATTAACTGACCGCCAGGCTCCAAGCCCATGTACATAATAGGTTTCATATTTGCTCTTGCAGCGTAAATCGCAGCGGTATAACCTGCTGGTCCTGACCCTACGATTATTACATTGTGTTTCTCCATTCTTATATAGTATTTAGGTTATTGTATTGTTATTGTTGTATAGCTGGTGTTATATCCTGCCCATATTCCAATGCCGCCATTTAGATTACTTTGTATTTTCGTAGCGGAGGAAAAAGGCGTATCTCCGCCATCATTAAAGACGGAAAACCAAAAATTATAAGTCGCCTCATCTATATTTTGCCATTTCAAGGTAAGCTCATCACCTACCTCAAATAAGCCTAAAACTCCTAGTTCGGGGTCTTCATTGTCAGCATATCCACGCAATAGAGGTAAATCAATGGTTCCGCTACCCGCATATATCCCGTTGTCAGATAAGCCTCCAGCAAAATAATCGGGAATATAAAATGCCGCGGTATCGCTTCTTCGATTGGAAAGTAAAACAAATGCATCAAAATTATTTGGGACTGTAAGGTTGACATTAACCTCTGCATAATTGGGGTAATCGGCGCTCATGGTATAGCTGAGAAAGTTAATATCCTGTTTGACAGGTATCGTGGTGTGTGCATTTAACTGTTTTCCGTCAACTTCAATATTTAGTTCATAGCCTATTCCACCTATGCCGATTAGGGTGTTTGTGGTATCAATATAGAAATTTAAACTATTGACATACTGAATGAAAGTACTATCCTGAACGTCTTCAGCAAATGCCAATTGCTGTTCTAAAGTAAACCCTGCCAATTGCCCCGCAAACTGACCGAAAAAGCGAGGAATTCGATTAGCATCAAGAAACTGATCAAGCAAATCACTAGGCAAATCGAACAAGCTTTGTTCAACTAATTGAACCTCATTACCCCCGATAGCATTAACCCTTATTATGGCGTCCCGTACCGTTAATGAATCAGCTAAAGTGGCCTGATTAAATGTCCCATAACCAGAAAATTGTTTTGAAAGTGTTACTAGAGGACCTGAACCATTATAGATCCATGCTTCCACCACAAAATCAATTTCTCCTGGACTAATATCTAAGATAATCTCTTTTTCACAAGAAAAAACCAGTGCGGAACTCATTAGAATAGATATGGCAAGCAAAATATTTCTCATAACTAATATTTAAAATTCCAGGTTATTGTAGGTAAAATAGGGAATAAAGAAACTTGTCTAGCTTGTATAGCAATATCTCCATTATCAGAAAAATTAACATCATCAAAAATAAAATAAGGATTTTGACGACTGTATAAATTGTACACAGAAAAATTAACGTCAGAATATCGCCTATTATTATCTTTTAAAATATAAGATGCTCCTATGTCAAAACGATGATAAGCAGGTAGCCTAAAACTATTTCTATCCCCGTACTCATTGACTATTTCTCCAGATATTAAATATCGATTAACAACAGGAGTTGTGGTTTGTCCTGAGCCATATACAAACGTAGCATTCAAATTCCACCGTTCATTAATATCATATTGGAAGACCACGGATAAGTCATGCCGTCTATCATAGCGATTAAAAAATGTTTTACCATTATCTATATCTGGAAATGAGCGATTGGTCCATGCCAGAGTATAGCCTACCCAACCCGTAATTTTCCCTAACACTTTTGCCACGTAAAATTCTGCGCCATAAGCCTGACCCTCACCAAAAACAAATTGATCTTCAATTTCCTCATTCGCCGAAACTATGGGCTGGTCACCATACTCAATTTGATTCCACAATTTTTTGTAGTATCCTTCAATAGACATTTCGAACATATTATTCTTAAAGTTCCTGAATAAACCCAAGGAAACTTGAGCCCCTATTTCAGGTTTTACAATATCAGTACTAGTCACCCACAAATCGGTTGGCAATGTGGTGGTTGATTGAGAAACCGAATGGATGTATTGATAATTTAGATTTGCACCAAACTTGACCGAGGTTTGATCATCAATCTTGAAGCGCGCGTTCACGCGCGGTTCTGCTCCAAAATACGTAGCATATGAATCAAACAAACCCTTCTGAACCGTATCAACGGGCACAGCACCATCAAAGTAAACCCTTTCATTAGGACCTGTACTTGCATACAAGGACCCTCTTAAACCTGCATTAATTTTTAACCAAGAAGTAATATCTATTTCATCTTGAATAAACAGCGCAAACTCATGGCCGTATTTAACATCAATATCAGAGGTAAACGCTTCATCTTGAATATTTGCTTCAAAAATGTAAGGAGTAAACTGATGAAATACGTATTCATATCCAGCCTTAAATTTATTGGTAATTCTAGGGAAAAACTCTAAGGAACCCTTCAAACCAAAATCCCGTATTCCTGAGTTCAATTCAAAACTATTTTCTTGAAAACCAGCACTAATTTTAGACACGTAATCATTAAATACAAAGGTATTATTCATAAAAAGTTTACCATTGAATTGATGATTCCAACGCACGCTTGTTGTTGCATTTCCGTAGGGCAATTCAAAAGACAATCCTCCATCACCACCAGAGCTAAAAGAAAAGCGGTCTCTACCAAAATATGAACTGATGAACAGTCTATCCTTTTCACCCATTTTAAAGTTCATTTTAGCATTCACATCAAAGAACCAGGGAATGCTCACTGGGTTTTCTTGTCTTTCTAAAATTGGATTTAATAAAAAACTCAAGTAGGTAAATCTACCCGACACAATAAATGCGGCCTTATCTTTTATGATAGGTCCCTGGGCCGTTATTCTAGAAGAAATGGCACCAATTCCACCTTCAAACTCATACGCCTTCATATTTCCCTCTCGCATGGTCATATCCAATACTGATGAAATTCGTCCGCCATATTCCGCAGGAATTCCGCCTTTAATCAATGTGGAACTTTTAATTGCATCTGCATTAAAGACAGAAAAGAATCCGAGTAAGTGTCCAGGATTATAAACTGTGGCATTATCTAGAAGGACTAAGTTTTGGGAAGGTCCTCCACCCCTGACATACAAACCTGAATTACCTTCGCCTGCACTTGCAACACCTGGTTTAAGCTGAAGCGTTCGAAAAATGTCTGCTTCCCCTAACAAGGCAGGCAGCTCCTTTACCGTTTTCATTTCTAACTCAATAACACTGGTCTGAGCATCTTCTATATTTCTATCTGCTTTGCGCCCCGTAACCAAAACTTCTGCCGTAATCACTTCATTTTCAGAAAGTTCTATATTTAAGGTGAAGTCTTTATCTAAGGTAATTATTTTTTCTACCTCCGTTGTACCTAAATAAGAATAAACTATAGTGTAGGTGCCGGGTTCAGTAGATAGCGAGTAAAATCCATATACATTTGTTGTCGTGCCTTTCAGTAACTCTTTGATGTATACATTAGCGGCGAATAGGTCTTCTCCACTTTTTGCGTCTTTCACATACCCACTTACTGTAAATTGTTTTTGCGCTTTAACTTGATTGGTCAGAATCAAACCAAAAATTAAAATCAATAAGAGGCATTTGCGCATTTCTAGAATTTGTACAAAGATAAAAAAAGTAACTCGCTAGTGGTAACATTATGGAAGCTTAAATTGTTTCTAGGTAAGAATAAATTGTAAAAAGGATTAACCACAATAATTATTTTCTAAACATATAATTAAATGGACTCAGATACAATGAAAAAAGGCTCCAAAATGGAGCCTTTTCTTTGTCAATTTCATCGTATAAATCGATTACATCATACCGGGCATTCCTCCACCCATACCACCTGGCATTCCTGCAGGTGCTGCAGCAGCAGCCTCCTCAGGCTTATCTACAATCACACATTCAGTGGTTAAAAGCATTCCCGCAACAGAAGAAGCATTTTCTAATGCTACTCTTGTAACTTTCGTTGGATCAATAACACCAATCTTCTTCAATTTGTCGTACTTGTCGTCTCTTGCGTTGTATCCGAAGTCACCTTTACCTTCTCTGACTTTATTTACCACTACACTTCCTTCAACTCCGCAATTTCTTGCTATTTGACGCAAAGGTTCTTGAATAGCTCTTTTGATAATTTCAATACCCACATTTTGGTCTTCATTATCGCCTTTTAGTTTATCTAAATCATCGATTGAACGGATATAAGCAACTCCTCCACCTGGAACAATTCCTTCTTCCACTGCAGCTCGTGTAGCATGCAATGCATCATCAACCCTATCCTTCTTTTCCTTCATTTCTACTTCACTTGGAGCACCTACATAAAGCACCGCTACACCGCCAGCCAATTTAGCTAAACGTTCTTGCAGTTTTTCTCTGTCATAATCAGATGTAGTTGTTTCTATTTGAGATTTGATTTGCCCTACTCTTGCGCTGATGCTATCTGCTTTTCCTGCACCATTCACAATAACCGTATTGTCTTTATCAATAACAATTTTATCACAAGTACCTAAATCAGTCAATTCAACTGCTTCTAAAGTTCTTCCAGTTTCTTCAGCAATGACAACACCCCCCGTAAGGATAGCGATATCTTCAAGCATTGCTTTTCTTCTGTCTCCAAACCCAGGTGCTTTAACCGCAGCAACCTTGATCGTGCCTCTTAATTTATTTACCACTAGGGTTGTTAATGCCTCACCCTCTAGATCCTCAGCGATGATCATTAAACCACGGCCACTTTGAGCTACTTTCTCTAAAGTTGGCAACAAATCCTTCATTGAAGAAATCTTCTTGTCATAAATTAAGATAAATGGATTCTCCATTTGAGTTTCCATTTTCTCCGTATCCGTCACGAAATATGGACTTAAGTACCCTCTATCAAATTGCATACCTTCCACAGTTTCAACATAAGTTTCGGTACCTTTTGCTTCTTCAACAGTAATTACACCTTCGTTACCTACTTTCTTCATTGCTTCCGCAATTAGACTTCCAATAGTTTCATCGTTATTAGCAGATATCGTTCCTACTTGTTGAATTTTTTCAATATTGTTTCCAACTTCTTCACTTTGCTTTTTAATATTTGCAATCACCACAGCCACTGCCTTATCCATCCCTCTTTTCATATCTAAAGGATTAGAACCTGCAGCTAAAGATTTTAGACCTGGAGTGACAATAGCTTGCGCCAAAACAGTTGCAGTAGTAGTTCCATCGCCAGCCAAATCATTCGTTTTTGAAGCTACTTCCTTCACCATTTGAGCACCCATATTTTCAATAGGGTCTTCCAATTCTATTTCTTTAGCGACAGAAACACCATCCTTTGTAATAACAGGGGACCCGAATTTTCGATCGATAACTACATTACGTCCTTTAGGACCAAGAGTCACTTTTACCGCATCGGCCAATTGATCAACGCCCAATTTGAGCGAGTTTCTCGCTTCCGTATCAAATTTTATAATTTTTGCCATTTTCTTTAAGTTTTTTAGTTTTTCAATTCAATTAAACAATTGCCATAATATCTGACTCACGCATGATTAGATAATCTTTACCATCAATACTTACTTCTGTACCAGAGTATTTACCGTAAAGAACGAT
>MDTC01057219.1_pt1 | contig 17468 bp, 12 predicted proteins | sample 811181 | NCBI WGS metagenome assembly MDTC01 (sample SAMN05326644, study PRJNA326480) | marine metagenome | isolation source: seawater | place: Pacific Ocean: North | collected 2011 | reverse complement strand
TTATCAAACAGAGTAGACAAACATCTATTGTCACTAATGATTCTTGCTTCACAAGCAAGTGCAAATATTAGTGGTGATACAGCTGGTGGTTTAGAAATTACTGATGCTGACTCTAACACAAATATGGACTCAATGATTTCTTCTATCTTTGAAGGTATTCAAAGACTAGATGAAAATGATGTTCCATCTAATGACAGAGTGATTGTTGTTAACCCTGATATTTATTACAAACTTGCTAATGTAGATAAATTAGTAAGCAGAGATTTCTCTGATAACAACGGTGACTTCGGTAGAGGTTCTGTCGTTGCTATTGGTGGAGTTCCAGTAATAAAATCAAATACAGCAGTAGATGCTTTTGCTGACCAAAGTGGTGATTCAACTACTGGTCAGAACAATACTTATACTGGTGATTTCTCAAATCACACAGCAGTAATGTTTCACAAAAGTGCTATTGGTGCATTAATGGCTAAGAACTTGGTAACTGAGGTAACTTACGACCCAAGACGACTCGGCACATTAATGACAGCGAGAATGGTAATGGGAGCTGGTATCCTAAGACCTGAATGTGCTGTATCAATTAAAACTGCATAGACTAGAGGATAGGGGGGTGTAAAAGCTCCCCTATTTTTATTATGACAATTACACATAGAACAACAGAATTAGAAGCTGTAAATACAATTCTTTCTACCATTGGTGAAGCTCCTTTAAATACACTTATAGGTACATTACCAGTTGATGGAACAGTAGCAAAAAATGTTTTGAATGAAGTATCAAGAGATGTACAATCTGAAGGTTGGCATTTTAATACACATTACAAAGTTCAGTTAGCTAGAAACACAGCAAACAAAATACCGTTAGCTACAAATGTTGTCCGAGTAGAACTTAATCCTAGAAAGTATCCTAAACAAGATTATGATGTTGTTCAAAGAAATGATTTATTATATAACTTAGCAACTAACTCAGATGTCTTTGAAAAAAACTTTGAAGATGTAGTTGTTGTTTATTTATTAAATTTTGCTGATATTCCTGAACAAGCAAAAAAATATATTACAATTAGAAGTGCAAGAATATTTCACGATAGAACATTAGGAGCTAATGCTTTACATAAGTTTACAACTGAAGATGAAAAGAAAGCATACTCAATATTATTACAAGCAGAATCTGCAACTGGTGATTATTCTATATTTGACACACCTGAACAGAATTATATAGTTAACAGATACAGAGGTTACTAATGCCTTTAGTATCAAGAACAATACCTAATTTAGTACAAGGGGTATCACAACAACCTGAAATATTAAGATTACCTTCTCAAGCAGACGAACAAATAAATGGATTTAGTTCAGTTGTAGAAGGGTTGAAAAAAAGACCACCAAGCAAACATATTGCAAAAATATCTACATCAAGTTTTGCTAATTCTTTTGTACACACTATCAATAGAGATGTAACAGAAAGATATATTATTTCTATTTCAGCTGGTGATATAAAAGTTTTTGAACTTGACGGAACAGAAAAAACAGTAGTATCACAAACCAATGCTTTAAATTATTTAAATGCAGTAAATCCTAGACAAGATTATGTAGCGACAACTGTTGCTGATTTTACATTCATATTAAACAAAAATATTTCTCCAGCTTTTTCAAGCACAACTTCTCCAGCCAAAGTAGAACAAGCTGTATATACAGTTACACAAGGAGTATCTTCAGCTAGTTATTCTTTAACTATTGATAATACAGAATTTACAGCTAGTGGTTCTAGTAATGGTAAAACTATAAGAGATTCTTTATTTACAGCAATACAAGCTAATTTACCAACAGATGTTACAGTAACAGAAATAGGTGTTGGTAGTATAGGTATTACAAAATCAACTGGAACTTTAAATGTAAGTTCGTCTGATGGTTACGGAAATGATGCTTCTCAAGTAGTAAAAGACAAAGTACAAAACTTTGCTGATTTACCTTCACCAGCTATTAATAATATGGTTGTTGAAGTTACTGGTGATGCTGGTAATACTTTTGATAATTACTATGTTATATTTGAAGAGTTTCAAGACGGTGATGGTGTTTGGAAAGAAACTGTTGCACCTGATATAAAAGTTGAACTAGATTCAACAACACTACCACACGCACTTATAAGAACAGCTGATGGTAATTTTAGATTTACACAACTTGATGGTACAACATATCAAGTAAACGGTACTGATTTTACAACACCTAAATACGGACAAAGAGTTGCTGGAGATGAAGAATCAGCTTTAACTCCTAGTTTTGTTGGTAGAAAATTAAATGATTTATTCTTTCATAGAAATAGACTTGGTTTCTTGTCTGATGAAAATGTTATTATGTCACGAGCTGGGGAGTTTTTTGATTTCTTTCCTGAAACTGTAACTCAATTATTAGATACTGACCCTATTGATATTGCTAGTACACACACAAAAGTTTCTATTTTAAGACACGCCATTTCTTTTGATGAAGAGTTACTTTTATTTAGTGACCAAACACAATTTATAATGAGTGGTGAAGCAACACTAACAGCATCTAATGTTGCTATAAATGTTGCAACAGAATTTGAAGCAGACAGAAAAACAAAACCTAAAGGTGCTGGTAGTAATGTATTCTTTACATTTCCAAAAGGTGATTATACTGGTATGAGAGAATTTTATATTGCTTCAGATACCGATACAAAAAGAGCTGACGATATTACAGCAAATATTCCAGTATATATTCCTAAAAATGTTTTTAAAATTACTTCAGCTACAAATGAAAACATATTAGCTGTATTAAGTTCTGATAATGAAAATTGTATCTACATCTATCAATACTATGTATCAGGTGTAAAAAGATTGCAAAGTGCTTGGCATAAATGGGAGTACGGTACATCATCATCAGATAAAATTTTAAATATAGATTTTATTGAAAATAAATTAATTATTGTAAATGAGAGAAGTGACGGTGTTTATTTAGAAGAAGTAGATGTTTCACCAGCTCTTGTTGATACTGGTGCTACATATCTTACACATTTAGATAGAAAATTAACAGAAACTGAATGTACTTCAGTTGTATATTCTGCACCAACAAACACAACAACAATAACTCTTCCTTACACTATTACTAATCCTATGAAAGTTGTAGGTAGAGTAGGTGGTACAAATAAAGCTGGTAGAGAAATATTAACTAATACACAAACTGGTACAACAATAACTGTGTCAGGAGATTTAAGTAATTTTAAATTCTTTGTAGGAGAACAATACGAATTTAGTTTTAAGTTTTCACAACAATTTGTGCAATTAGCTGATAGTAATGGAGCTAGAATTTCTGTTAAGGAAGGTAGATTACAAATTAGAAACTGGAGTGTATCATTCAATAATACTGGTTTCTTTACAACAGAAGTAACACCTAAAACTAGAGATACATCTAAATCTATATTTACTGGTACTATAACTGGTGCTGGTTTATTAGGTCAGGTTAATTTAGAAGATGGTGATTTTAAATTTGCTGTACAATCAAGAAATGACAATTTGTCAATAGTATTAAAAAATAATTCTCATTTACCTTCCAACTTTATTAATGCAAATTGGGAAGGATATTATGTCACTCAATCGCAAGACATCTAAGAGAGTAGAAGATTATGGGTATTTTAGGTTATCCAAATTATCTGATTCTAAGATACTTGCAAAAAATCTTAGATACGAGGACAAAAGAGAAATACTTAGTGCATCAGGTACTTTGCCGATTGTGGCAATATCTTATGGAATATCTGAATCTGACTTATGTTTTACTATATGTAATGTACAAGACATACCTATTGCTATTTTCGGTGTAAACAAAGTTGGAGCTATTTGGTTCTTAGCTACACCTGAAATAGAAAAAATATCAATACCTTTTCTAAGAGAATGTAGAGGAGTTGTTGATACCTTTAACAAAAAATATCCACTACTTTGGAACTATGTTGATGCAAGAAATGATTTGCATATAAAATGGTTAAAATTTTGTGGATTTAAATTTATAAGAAAATTAAATTACGGAGTATTAAATCAACCTTTTTATGAGATTGCTAAATTATGTGTGAACCAATAACGAGTATATCAGCTACCCAAGCTATGGTAGCTATGTCTGTTGTTAGTGCTGGACTTCAGTTCTATCAAGGATACCAGCAACAGAAATCTATCTATAAACAACAGCAAAGACAAAACGATTTAGCACGAAAAAATGCTGTTGCACGATATGCAAGTGAACAATTAAGAATAAAACAAGTTACAGACCAAAGTTTAGAAAAAGGTTATCAACAAACATTGAAAGCAAAAAAAGCTAGAGCTGAAGCTAGAAATGTATTTGGTGAAAGAAACATAGCATTAAGAGGAAGTGCTATGGCAGTATATAATGATTATTATAGAAAAGAAGGAAACTATATGGCTTCTTTGTCAAGAAACTTAAAAATGAATTATGACCAATATGATTTAAATATGAAAAATATTCAACTTGGTTATGAGTCACAAGCTACATATTTGACTCCACCTGACCCAGTAGGTCTATTAGTTAATGGTGCTGTCAATGTAGCATCAACTTATTTTGCTCTTGAAGCACAAAAAGAGATAAATGTTAAAGGATACAAACAAGCAAAACAGCAAGGAAGTAGTGGTGAATAATGGCAAAAACTAGATTACCCACATTAGATATAACTCCTGAATTACCTCAGGTAGTATCTCAAGATTTAAATTGGTTTTACAAACCTGAAGCTGTGCCAGTTAGTGATACATACGGTGACTTAGCTAAGACATTAGATAATTTTGCAAAAGGTGCATTAACAAAGATGGCTGTTGCTGATGAGATTGAACTACAACAAGAAGGTGAAGCAAAGGCAAAAGCAGATACAGCTAAAATAGAATATGACGAAGGTATAAAAACTTTTGCTGAGTATGCTAAGAAAAATAACATAAGCAACAATGCTAATCCGTACTATGTAACAGAAATGAAAAACCTTTATTTACAAAATAAAGCTGGTCAATTTCAAACATATCTAAATACAGAGTATGCAAAAAATAATATTGCAGATAGAGCTTTAAATGAACCAAATGTATTTAATGATTTCTATGGTGAAACTTTAAAAAAGTTTGTTATTGAAAATAATTTAAATGCTTTTGACCCAGTTGTAATGAATGAAAACTTTTTCAAAAAAACTGATGGTTATAGGAATAGTTTATCAGCAACACATAATCAAAGTATTTTAACTAATGCTGATGTTATGTTTCAAAACAATATGACAGAACATTTTACAACTGTTATTAAAGAACATTACGGTAAGAAAAATGGTTTTGATGCTATTGCAACTGCATATACAAATGAAATCAAAAGATTATTTGATATAACTGGAAGTTCAAAAGTTCCTATTGAATATATAGAAAAAGGTATTGAAGCTCTTATAGATAGTGATGGAATAAGTAATGATAAAAAAATGGAAATAATAACACAAGTTATGCCCAAAGTTCTTTTAGGTACTGGTAATTATGCTGATACAGAAAGAGGAAAAGCATTTATAAATGAGCAAAGATTAAAATTAGTTGATAAAAATAATAAACAAGTAAATGTTGATTTAACTTCAATGAGTCACGAAGAAACAATAGAGAATAATAAATTATTTGCAGAGTTACAAAAAATAGACGGTGTTCCAGCAAAAATTGCATATTTAAATAAATATATAACTGGTCAAGAAAAAGGAGCTAAATACGGTTTAAAACTAGCATCTCAATTAAAAACTGTTTTTGAAGGTACAATGAAAAGTAATTATCAAGACGAACTATTAAATATAAATGGTTCAGAAACTGGAGATAGATTGGAGAAGTTAGATGAACATTATGCAAAAAATGGTAATAGTTATGACTATGATACACTTAATTTATATAACAAATTAAAACAAAATATAATTGACCCTGACAAAAACTTTTTATTTACGACACAAGAAACTGGTTATAAATCGTTGTCAGAAACTTTTAAAAACTTTAAAGCTAAAGCTCAATCATTTAATTTTAAGGGAGAGAATGAAGAAAGAAATCAATTAGAAATGCTTTCTATTCAATTTGAATCAGATGTATATAAGTGGACTATGCAAAATCCTCAAGGCACTAAAACACGAAAAGATTATATAAAAGAGTTCAATGAGTTTCTTGGAAAATTAGTAGACAATTATTCTAAAAGTCCTGACTTTAACCTAATAAGAGATAATATTAAAACTGGACAACTTAAAAATCTTATTAGTGACAAAACTTCTCTTGACAGACCAATAGTTGAAGAGAAAAAAGAAGAAGAAGATAGTTGGGATTTTAACTCAAACACAGAATTAATACCTAGATTTTCTGAAAATACAAACCAAGCTATGGAAAATGGTTATATACCTTATGGTTTAGGTTATGGAGATTTTGTGTCTGAAGCTAAAAAAACATTAAGTAAAACTGATAGTAATTTTGATTTTACTACTGAAAGTTCTTATAAATTAATATTCCAAATTTTCGGTAAAGAAGTAGTATTAAGATGGGTAAAACCTAACGAATTTGAAAGATATAAAAATGATACAAGAAATTTTCAGGTAGCTCACCCTGACTTAATTAAAAATTTACAAGCATTAGATTTTGAATTGTTTAATGATAATAGGTTTAAATAGGAGATAGTATGCCAGTAAAAATAATAAACGGTAAAGCTGTTGTAGTTGATGAAAATGACAATCCAGTAGAAAATACTGAACAAGTAGACAACAATGAACCAAATCAAAATATTTCAGAAAAAGTTGATAATACTGAAGAAGTAGATAATAGACCTGATTGGTTTGATGATATAGTAACTGGAGTTTTACAAACACCAGCAACAGCTAACGATTTATTTTTAAAAGCTCCATACAATGCTTCAAGAAAATTTCTTAATAGTGTTTCTAGTTTAACAGAAGATATAGGTGACACTTTAGGAGAAAAGACAAATCTAGGTGGATTCAGATATGGTAAAGATGCACAGAACGGTCTTATTGAATATGTACCATACGACAAAGCTGTTGCCGAAAAAGACAAAGTTGAAACAAAAGGTATATTATTTCCTATAACTGGTAGTATTGGTGTTGAAGATTCTTTCAATATTAAAGCACCTGACAATGAATTTCTTACAACAATAGGTTTAAATCCAAGTCATTATACTAATAGATATGCACCTTTTGGTGAAGGTATGATGCAGTTTATGATAGGATTTAAAGGAATAGATAAATTTGTTAAAATTGCTAAAACACCATCATTAAGTGGGAAGTTTGCTAAATCTATTGCTACTGGTGCTGGAGCTGACTTTATTGCCTTTGATGATGATGTAGGAAGATTAACAGATATTTTGCACGAATATTATCCCAATGTTGTAGACGATTATTTAGGTTATTTAAAAAGTGACCCTGATGACAAATGGTATGAAGCTAGATTAAAAAATACATTAGAAGGTGCTGGTATTGGTGGCACATTAGAAGGTATTTTTTCTTTAGCTAGATATTACAAACATTCAAAACTAAAAAAAGATTATGCACAAAAAGAACAAGATTTAGAAAAAATATCTGAATTAGATTCTTTAGCCAAACAAGAACAAAATATAGCTTCATCAAAAGAAACTAATGTTGATGAAATTGATGAATTGTATAACTACAACACAGTAGAAAAAGAACAAAGTATTAGTTCAGCTGAAACTGATGTAAATTTTAAAAGTAACAGAAAACCAGCTATATATGAAAACATTGATAAAAACGGTGGTTGGAAAGAAAATACTGTTAGTTTAGAGATTGGTAGTGGGAAGGGTAGGGTTACTGATGAGTTTCTCAACGGTAAAAAAGTTACAAACATTAAGTATGACCCTTATAGATTATCACCTGAAGAAAATGCACAAACAATACAAAAGATAAAAGATTTAAAAGATAAAGACGGTGGTGTAGATAATGTTGTCATAGCCAATGTTTTAAATGTTGTTCCTGAAAAAACAGTTAGAAGAAGAATATTAGAACAAGCTAAATTTGCTATAAAAGATGATGGTGTTGTTTACATTGATAATTACAAAGCACCAAAACAAGGTGCAACAAAACAAGGTTTTCAATTAGGTAAAGCTAATAATGAATATATTGGAGAAATAGAAGAAGTATTTGGTAAAAACTCTGCAAGAATAGTTAAAGGTGGATATATAGAAGTTGTTAAATCTCCTATTGGTAAACTAAAAAATATAGACCCTTCACTAAAAAGAGATGCAAAATTTGGTGTAGGTAAAACAATAGGTGGACAGACTTATGTTCATAAATCTTCTGAATCAAAGGTTGTACCAAAAGAAACATTAAATAAAGCTAAGAAGTCTTTACCAAAAGATTTTGATTATGCAGTTGTTCGTTATGATTCAAAGAATGGTACTGTTGCTTTTACTAAGTCACCTGACTTTGATACAAACTTTGAACCTACTGTTGGCGATACAATATTAGTAAGAAGTGACGGAACAACTTTATTTACTGGACAAAAAGCAAACGAACAAATTTATCACCATAAATGGACTATGGTTGATGAAGGTTATAAAGGTTTTGATATAGACGAAAACATTCGTAGAAGTGAAGAATGGAAGTCTATGATAGGTAATGATAGAGAAGTATCTAGTAAAATAGGTTACAGAGATTACTGGAGAAAGAACATTGTACCTAAATTGAGAGATAAAAGAAATTTTGCACAACAAGCAGTAAATCAATCTAATATGTCAGCTTATGACAAAGTTAATTTTGCAAAAGGTCTTAAAGAAATCCCTCAAGAAATGAGGGAAAACTTTGAATTATATAAACAAAAGAAAATAAGTTTTGAAGAAGCTCTTACACTTAACTCTAAATATATAAATATAAAACCTTTTTTAAAAGATGATGGCTTAGATGTTGAAGGTGCTAAAGCTCTTGTAGACATATATAACAATATTTATAAAACAAAAGTAAAAAAAGTTTTAACTGATGAAGAACTACAAAGGATAGCATTAAGAAGATACCCCAATAATCCTGAAGGAATAGAAAGATTTATTAGAGAATATAAGAATTATGCTAAACAACAAAAAGATACACCATCTTTAGTTTTTGCTGGTGAAGCATATTTTTCTACTCTTGCAAAAGCACTACCAGCATTGTCAAGACAATTCATAAGAGGGGAAGCAACAGCGAAAGAATTAGAAACTTATATTGCATTGTTTAGAACTATTGCTGAAGCAAGAGGGCAAATTGCTGAAGGTATTGGTAGACAACTAAGAATATTTGGTCTTACCAAAGATGGTAATTATGATGTTGAAGGACTTGTAAAAAACCTTAATTACGAAATCAATAACTTTTCTAAATGGAAAGGTGGTAAAGAGGGTTTTGAAAATTTAGCAAAACAACTAGCACAAACTGATGACCATAATGTATTAACTAGCATATTTAAATGGGCATTTCAAAACAGAACTTGGAACATTTTAAATGAAGTGTGGATTAATGCCATACTATCCTCACCCAAAACATTATTTGCAAACTTAACTGGTAATACTGGTCTTACAGCTGTTGCACCTCTTGAACAAGGTTTAGGAGCTATGTTTAGTAAAGGTGAATTTGCTTTGAGAAAAGCAATATTTGGTGGCGAGGGCAATTTACAAATGTATAAAGAATTTGACCGAGATATGAAAGAAGCATTTGGTATATATAAAGCTATAAAAGGTTCTATTGAAGATGCTTATAAATATTCGCTAGTTGCTTTTAAACAAGAAAACCCAGTATTAACTTCAGCTTCAGAAGTAAAAGTAGATAGTGTTGCACAAAAAGCAATACGAACTAAAGGAGATACTTTAGTTGGTAAAGGTGTAAATATTGTTGGTGAAGGGGTTCGTTTACCTTCACGAGCATTAAATGCTACTGATGAATTTTTTATGCAAATAAATTATAGAGCTAAATTAGAAGTTTTAGCTGATAGATATGCAAAAGAAAAAACTGGTGGGCAAGTAGGAACAAAAGCATACAATGATGCAGTAGAGCAATATAAAAAAGATAGTTATGACGAAACTGGTTTAATAGGAACTAATGAAGAAGCTCTTACTTATGCAAAAGAGATGACATTTAAGAATGAGCTTGTTGGTTTTGTTAGTAAAATCAATGACTTAGTTAATGGCTATCCAGTATTAAAACAATTCTTTCCGTTTATAAAAGTTACTTGGAATCTTACAAAAGCAACAACAGATAGAATGTTACCTATATATAGGTCACATCATTTATTTGGTCTTACTAAAAACCCTGAAATGATTGCTAAATCAAGAGGACAACTCTTTACTGGAATGGTTCTTTTACAATTAGCTAATATGTATTATGAACATAATAAGTTATCAAACTCAGGTGGTTATGCTGACGAAAGATACATTGACCCTTTTTCAGAATCGTATTTATTAAGATTTAAAAAATCTAAATTAAATTTTACAGATTACTCTATTAAAGGAGATACAGATGTACAAAACCAAGTTAAACTTCTTGCACCATTTGGAACAATATTTAATGCAGTTGCTGAATATAATAGATTCAAAGATTATTTAACTGACAAAGAAGATGAAGCTATAACAGCTTTAATGGCATCACACTTAGTTTATATGTCTACTGAAGATGTTAAAGAGAATTTTAAAACTAGCAGAGCTGTGCTTAAATCATTTAGAAATACAATAGCAAATCAAACTTTCGCTAAAAATATTCATTCTCATTTAGAAGCACTTTTAAGTGATGACGAAGAAAAATTAAAAAAATTCGTAGGTAATCATTTAGCAAGTTACATTCCTAATCTAGTTGTTAAAGCACAGAACGACCCTTATATGAGAGATGTTAGAAATATCCTTGACGGTGTAAAACAAAGATTAGGTATAGCAAATAGTGCAGAACCTTATATTGATATTTTATATGGAGAAGCACGAGATTATGACCCTGATTTAGATAGATTCTTACAAAGGACTATAAACCCAACAACAAGAAAACAATATAATAATTACAATCCTTTATTTAAAGAATTGTTAAGATTAGACAAAACATTTTCAGCACCTAAATCAAAGATTACATTTAATGGTACACCACTTGATTTAAAACAATTTACAAATGCAGATGGTAGAAGTGCATTTATGGAATTTGCTGAACAAGTCAGAACAGTAAAAATAGACGGTAAAACTTTAGTCCAAACATTAAATGAATTTATAAAAACTAAAGAATACAAAAATACACCTGACCCACTAAAATCAAGTGTTTTAAGAGAAGCTGGTTTAAAAGATTTTGCTGAAACAAAAATAGATAAATTAAATAAAATTAGAAGAGCTTTTGTTATGACAGTTATTAATAATATGGAGAATGACGAGAATAACAAAATAAATCAATACTTTGATGAAAGCACAAAATTACCTTTTGACAGATGGTTAGAAGAAAAAAGGACAGCATCAATAAACTTTAGTAAAAGAGAAGGAGAAAAATCTCCATTTGATGAGCTAGAAAATTTTTAATTAGGAGTAATAAATGACACTATTAGCACAACAAACCTTTACTGGTGACAGTAATACTAGTCAATTTACATTGACTTTTGATTACTTAGACCTTTCACATTTAGGTGTGTTTCTTGATGGTGTTGCTCAGACTTCAGGATTTACTGTCAATCAAAGTACAGTAACATTTACAACACCACCAGCTACTGGTGTAACTATCTTATTTAAGAGAACAACACCTATTGATGCAAGACTTGTAGACTTCCAAGATGGCTCAGTATTAACAGAATCAGACTTAGATAAATCTGCTAACCAAAACTTCTTTGTAGTACAAGAGATTACTGATGGTGTCGCTAATAAAATGGGGGTTGATACAGATGATAAGTTTGATGCTTTAAATAAAGTAATAAAAAATGTAGCTGACGGTTCAGCTGATACTGATGCAGTAAATGTTAGAACTGTAAACTCACTTACAGCTTCAGCTGTCACAACTGCAAACAATGCTGTATCAACAGTAAATAGTGCTGTTACAGATGCAACTAATGCAAAGAATGATGCAGTTCAAGCAAAAACTGATGCTGAACAAGCTGAAGCTGATACACTAGCTTTGAAGGGTGATGTCACACAATTAAAAGCTGACACACTACAATTAAAGAATGATACAAATACTTTATTTACATCAACACAGACATTACTAGCTAGTGCTTCATTACCTCAAACATTATCAGGTAATGCTGGAAAATTCTTACAAGTTAATTCAGGAGAAACTTCTTACGAGCTTGTAAGCTCTGTTGCTTCACCTAAATTCTATGGATTAAAACTAACTAATGGTCAATTAAACCAAACAACAAGCACAACTGGTAATTATAATGTTTCAGATTATGACTACCAACTTATAGCTGAAAATGTATCATTTCAAATAGTTAACAACACTTTACAAATAGATTTACCATAAGGAATAAATATGCAAATAAATATAGATAAACTAGGTTATAGATGGAAAGGGCAATATTCCCCTACTGGAACATATATAGAGAATGATGTTGTTTATTATAACTCAGGAACATATAGAATTGATGCTTCAGGAAACTTAGTTGCTTTTGCTTTAGGTCAACAAGATGTTACAAGTAAAGGTCATTTACTTACTGGTGGAGCTTCTGTTGGTGGTACAAATTCTCAGTTACTACATTCTAAATTAAATTCAGGAATTGAGTTTAGACACACAGATGAAAGAAATGGAACTTATGTAAAAAGATTAATGAGTTCAGGAAACAATAGTCCACATAGAGGAAACTACTTAGGAGCTTTTTATGATACTCCTATGGTTATTATGTCAGACGGTACAGTTAGACAATGGGGTAGAAGAAACAATGATGGTAGACACGGAACTGGAGTTTATGGACAAAACAGTAATACTTTTAGACCAGCTATGCTTCCTTTTCCTAAAGGAGTTGTGATTGATAAATTATATGGAAATGCAACATTAAAAATTGCAATAGATACAAACGGTCATTCTTGGAGTTGGGGTGCTTATGATGGAACAGATACAAATACAAGTGGTGCATCTAACCAACAAACACCAAAGAGAATGTATGATGTATTACCTGAATTACAAAATGAAAAAATTGTAGATGTACATTGTGGCTATGGTTGGTATGGATATGGTCATATATTAATGCTTACTCAAAGTGGCAAAGTATATGGTTGGGGTCAAAACAACTATGGTCAATTAGGAGATGGTACTACTAACTTTGTATACACAGTAAAAAGAATTGGTGAAGAATTAGGTACAATAAAAAGAATGTTTTCTATGCCATCTACTTATGGTTGGACTTGTTTACAAACAGAAGATGATACTTTATGGACAACTGGTAATCACAGTAACTATGGTTTACAACCTACTGGAACTACTTTTCAAAAGGTAACTATGCTTAACTCAGTTGGTTCTCCAGTTATTGATATAACTTCAAACATACACGACGGTCATTGGGCAAGTGGTTCTCAATACTATAATACTCTTTTCATTTTACATCAAAACGGTAATGTTACTAACTTAACTGCTAGTGGATTAAATCAAGTTGGTTGGGGTACACAAGGACAAAATGGATACACCGTTGTGCCAAGCGACCCTTTTGAAACTGGTTGTGCAGAGATAATTGGTATTAATGGTGGTTATGGTAGAGCAATTTCAAGAAGAACTGACGGTACAATATGGCATAGAGGTTATAGTGGATTTAGTATTAGTCCTACTGGTGCTAACACTACTGCTTGGAATCAATACAGAGATTACAATAATCAACCAATTACAAATGTAACCAAAATACAACATCACGGTGGACACTACGGTAGTCACCTTTCAGCACTTACGAGTGATGGAATTTTGTATTGTTGGGGTGCTACAACTTACGGAAGTGACGGAGCTGGTTATGGAAGTAACTATAACAATGCAACAACACCTAATGGTCTAGCACCAGTAAAAATACCTGAGAAAATCATTGACTATGATGTTGGTGGTTATTTCTCAAGTGGAACTGGATATTTTACAGTTCTAGCATTAACTGAAAGTAATACTTTATATGCTTTTGGTTATAACAATTATTATGCAAGTAATGATTTTAACGGTCACCGTTGGACTCCAAAAAGAGTTCAATTTTAACAATAAATAAAAGGAGCAAACTATGACTACTGTAAGTCTTGGCAAAGTCGCTTTCACTTGGAAGGGAAGCTATGATGCCAGTACAACTTATAATTCACAAGATGTTGTGGAATATAATGGTGATTCATTTGTATGTGTAACAGACAATACAAGTGGAACTGCACCAACTGCAACCAGTTCTACAACTAATCCAACAACAAGTAATTTAACAGTAACTGTACAACAATATTATGGCAGTAACTATTTTTACATTGATGGTGTAAAGACACCGACATTACAACTATACGAAGGTAATACTTATATATTTGATGTATCGGATTCTAGTCTTTCCAACCACCCTTTGAAATTTTCAGAAACAAGTAATGGTACTCACAATTCAGGTACTGAATATACAACTGGTGTAACATCTAGTGGAACTGCTGGTTCTGCTGGAGCTACCGTAACAATAGTAGTAGCTTCCAATGCTCCTTTGCTTTATTACTATTGTGGTAATCACTCAGGAATGGGTGGAACAGCTAATACACCAAGCTATGCTACAAGTACAACAACAACATCTAATTGGAATTTACTTGCTCAAGGTAGTCTAGGGGTAGGTCAAAATTCAGGAGATTTAATCTATTTTGATGGTACACAATTACAAAGACTTCCAACTGGTAATGCCAACCAAGTATTAAAAATAGACGGTACTACACAACTTCCAGTTTGGGGTGATACAAATTACAGAAGTGGTGTTAAAGGTAAGTTTCTATGGAACTTCAATGCTCAATCTTACAGAAGAAATTTTTGTGTAATGGAAGATGGTAGTATGAGAGGTTGGGGTACAAACTCATACGGTACTTTAGGAGATGGCACTACAACAACTAGATATGTTCCAGTAAGTCCAGCATTTGATAATGCAAATAATTTTACTGGAATTAAATTAGAAGCTGACGGAACTATCAGAGATGGTGTTATAAAATCTACTTACTACAATATGTCTATTATAGGTAATAATGGACACTTATATAACTGGGGTTACAATGGGTATTCTCAAATTGCTGACGGAACATCAACAGATAGATACACACCTTATGATGCTACTGCTGACTCAGCCAATTCATTAAATGGTAAAGAAGCATACGAAATAGCACAAACTGTTTGTTCTCAATCTTATGGCTCTTTGATGGTGTTATGTACTGACGGAACACTTCACGGAGTTGGTTATAATGGTCACGGTCAATTAGGAAACTCGTCTACAACAAACTCAAATAGATTTGGTGCTGTTTCTCAGACAGCTCTTAAATTTTGGAAAATATTTGGAAGTGGTGATAGATACACTTCTTATATTGGATTGGGTGCAGTATACGGAGATGCATTAGTTGGTGGTGGTACTGTTGGTTCAACTACGGATATTTTAACAGAAACACCAGTAACATTTAGAGTTTACTTTTGGGGTTATGCTGGAGATTATCAGAATGGTTTTAATACAAACACAAACTATTCTGTACCAACAGAGATAACTACTTTTTATTCAAATAGTCACAATATAATTAAATGTATTCCAACAAGACATTCTTGGTTTGCATTAAGTGATAACGGAACTTTATTTGGTTGGGGGTATCCTTATGCTGGGCATCTTGGTAATGGTACAACATCAACAACTCAAGCTGTTACACAAATTGAAACTAATGTAGCTGAAATAGTTGCAACAAAATCATCTAATGGAAATAGTAATGCTTGGTTTAGAAAAACTAATGGTGAAGTATATGCTAGTGGATACAACGGTTATGGACAATTAGGTGTGGGTGATACAAATAACAGAACTACATTTACACAATCATCAACTGCTCCTACGAATATAACTAAAATGGTTGTGTCAGGTGGTTCAAACTATGAGTCTATAATGGCTCTAACATCTGACAATGAAGTATTTGGAGTTGGTTATAATGGTGTAGGTAACTTAGGTATTGGTAACACAACTAACCAAAGCACTTGGCAAAAAGCATTATTTCAAAAACCAATAGTTGATATATGTTCTCTTGGTCACGATACTTCAGAAAACGGTTACACAATTATTACTGATGATGGTGGAGTGTATTCTACTGGATATGGTAATAGTGGTCAAACTGGTGATTATAGTGGTAACAACCAATCAACATTCCAACCGATAGTGTTTTAAATGCAAGTAACAAAAACATTAATAAAATTTGGAAATTCTTTTGTGAAGATACCAAAAACTATGAAAGGTGTTTGGGATAAATCAGAGAACAGATGGGGTTATAAATGGCTTCAATAAAAGACACTCAAGCTGAATTAGTTGCACACGAAAGAGAATGTGCTGAAAGAGCTAAAGCTGTGTCTGAAAAATTAACAACTTTAGACAAAAGATTATGGAGGTTAGAAGCTATGGTGATGGCAAGTATCGTTTCAATAGTATCCTTGTGTGTCACCATATTTATGAGAATAGGTTAAACTATGATTGCAGAATTGGCTCTTGCTAATAGTGCCTTTGCAGTTATCAAAAAGACTATTCAGAATGGTAGAGAAATATTAGATGCTGGAGAAGCTATAAGTAAATTTGTTTCAGCTAAAGAAGAACTTAGAGAAAAAGGAACAAGTAAAAAAAATAGTATATATCATTCATTAAAAGGAACTCAGTTTTCTGATTTAGAAGAATTTATGGCTTTAGAAAAAATAAAGAAACAAGAAGAAGAACTCCGTGAATTTATGATGTTATATGGTAGACCAAATTTATATACAGACTATGTTAAATTTTGTGCAGAAGCACGAAAGAAAAGAAAAGAAAGAATTGAACTTGCTAAAAAGAATAAAGAAGAATTAATTGAATCACTAGCTATTGGTGCATTAGTTGCTATGATTGCTGGTATAATTATATTTTTCTTATGGATATATTTTACTTAGGAGAAAAAATGAAAGATAAATTAAAAGAACTACATACTGAGTTAGCTGAGAAGTTACTTGAAAAAGTTAGAGATGAAGAAGTAACTGCTAGTGAACTTAATGTAGCTAGACAATTTTTAAGAGATAATGGAGTTGATGCTATGCCAACTGATGACTCACCTCTCAAATCTCTTATGAATGAGTTACCATTTAATGATGAAACAGATACCCCACAAATTAACTGATTTTAGAAATTTTTTATATCTTTGTTGGAAACAACTTAACCTTCCTGAACCTACAAAGATACAATATGATATAGCTCATTATATTGCTACTGGTGAATCAAGAATCATTGTCTGTGCTTTTAGAGGTGTAGGTAAATCTTGGATTACTTCTGCTTATGTATTATGGCGATTATTATTAGACCCTCAACTTAA
>MDTC01010695.1_pt1 | contig 17471 bp, 15 predicted proteins | sample 811181 | NCBI WGS metagenome assembly MDTC01 (sample SAMN05326644, study PRJNA326480) | marine metagenome | isolation source: seawater | place: Pacific Ocean: North | collected 2011 | reverse complement strand
CAAAGGCATGCCTAATCCACATGGTATGACAGCGGATCTATTTAAAAGATTTGAAACTGTAATGTCGGGTCACTTCCATACGAAATCAAGTAAAGGCAATGTTCACTATCTTGGTTCTCAAATGGAGTTTACTTGGAGTGATGTTGATGATCCTAAATACTTTCATATACTTGACACTGAAACAAGAGAGCTCACCCCCGTGCGTAATCCTATTACAATGTTTCAAAAAATAGTGTACAATGATGAGAAAATAGATTATAATACCCTAGATGTAGAGCAATTTCGTCATAAGTTTATTAAAGTATTGGTTGTCAATAAGACAGACCTATATCAGTTTGATAAGTTTATAGATAGATTACAAAATGTCGAGACATATGAATTAAAGATTGCCGAGAACTTCGAAGAGTTTATTGGTGAAAGTGTCGATGATGATAAGGTTTCCTTAGAAGATACGAAGGATCTACTCGATACATATGTTGATGCAGTTGAAACTGATCTAGATAAAGATCATATTAAAATGAAGCTAAGGGAATTATATACCGAAGCACAAAACCTTGAGGTCGTATGATACATTTTAAAGCATGTAGATGGAAAAACTTTCTCTCTACTGGCAATGAGTTTACAGAAATACAATTTGATAGAAGTCCAACAACATTAATCGTAGGTCAAAATGGCGCAGGTAAATCAACCTTACTCGATGCGCTATCCTTTGGCCTTTTTGGTAAACCACATCGTGATATAAAGAAAGATCAAATGATTAACTCTATCAATAAAAAGAAGTGTGTTGTTGAAGTAGAGTTTAAAATCGGTTCATCTGATTTTCGTATATATCGTGGTATAAAACCAGGTAAGTTTGAAATCTATCAAAATGGTAATATGATTAATCAATCATCAAGTGCACGTGATTATCAAAAGTTCTTAGAGCAAAACATTCTTAAGCTTAATCATAAATCATTCCATCAAGTTGTCGTATTAGGATCAAGTTCTTTTATTCCTTTTATGCAATTACCTGCGCATTCACGTAGAGAAGTCATTGAAGACTTATTGGATATTAATATATTCAGCAAGATGAATGGTCTATTGAAAGAACGTAATGGTAAAATACGAGAAGAGATTAATGATTTATCTCATCAAGTTGAACTAGTTACAACGAAAATACAAGCACAAGCTAAGTATATTAAAAACCTTGAATCATTAAATGAAGATCAAATTGGTGGTAAACGTAAAACAATACGAGATCACAAAAAACGAATTGATGAAATCTTTAAAGAATCAAAAACATTAGGCGAGGGATTAGCCACATTAACTCAAGAAACAGAAACACGGCACGATAAGATACTTAGTGAATCAAATAAACTTGAGTCATATGACCTACAATTCGATTCGAATATAAAGGATCTAGTAAAAGAATCTAAGTTCTATGAAGATCATGATGAGTGTCCTACTTGTTATCAAGAAATAACAGAAGAAAAGAAATCACAAAAGCTTGAAGAGATCAAAGATAAAGCCAAAGGCATACAAGAAGGTAAGACCAAACTTGATAAGAAACTAAAAGAGTTAGGTCAATCCTATAACGAAGTACGTGCAAAGCTTAATGAGTTAAAAGAGAAACAACAAACGATACTATCAAATAACGAAAAGATTAATGTATTCCAAAAAGAAATCGATAAGACACAGAAAGAAATCAATTCATTGTCTGGTCAAAGCGGTGATCTTAAAAATGCCAAAGATGAGCTAGAAGAATTACGAGAATCAAAAGACTCGGTCAACGAGCGTAAGTTGGCATTCCTTGAGGAACGTACGTATAATGAAGTGATTGGTGAAATGCTTAAAGATACAGGTATCAAGACCAAAGTGATTAAGCAATATTTACCTGTAATGAATAAACTTATTAATCAATATCTACAAGTATTGGACTTCTTTGTGGCATTTCACTTAGATGAAAGCTTTAACGAAACAATTAAGTCAAGACATAGAGATGCGTTTAATTATTCATCATTCTCTGAAGGTGAGAAACAACGTATAGATCTATCTTTGCTCTTTACATGGCGCCAAGTAGCTAAAATGAAAAACTCTGCAGCAACTAATTTATTGATCTTAGATGAGACATTTGACTCGAGTCTTGACGTGGATGGCGTAGATTCACTCACCAAAATCCTCGATACGCTCGAGGATGGCTCAAATGTGTTCATTATATCACATAAAGGTGATGTATTAGAGAATAAGTTTAGATCTAAGATAGAATTTATCAAAGAACACAACTTTTCAAAGATCAAATAACGTACTGCGCACCAGGTGAATTTAAATAACTAAACCAATAGGTTTGCCTTACTAATTCACCCTGGTGCATATAACCAAAAGTTATATTCTTAAGAACAAAACAGTCTAAAAAAACTTAAAAAATATGTTTACATAAATATCTGTCTGTGGTATAATATACCAATATTCAGGAGCAATTCTATGCATCAAGTAAATCCACTCTTAGCTAAACTTCTCGCTAAAGAAAACTTAACAGTCGAACATGGTAATTATAGTACCGCATGGTTTGACGTAAAGAATCGTGTACTTGGTCTTCCTATTTGGAAAGATCACGGTAAGGACGTATATGACTTATTAGTAGGTCATGAAGTCGGCCACGCTTTGTATACCCCACTTGAAGGTATTCATAGTTCAAACGACGAGATCAAAGGTTGTCCACGAAGCTATATTAATGTGGTCGAAGATGCTCGTATCGAAAGAAAAATTCGTGAAACATATCCCGGTTTGATTCGTACATTTAAAACTGGTTATAAAAAATTATTTGATTCAGGTTTGTTTGGTGAAGACCATGACTTTGATACAATGAAGCTTATTGATAAAATCAATCTTAAGTCTAAGCTTGCTGATTTAATTGATGTACCATTTAATGACGAAGAGCTTGAATTATTCTATGAAACAATGAATACGCAAACGTTTTCAGATGTTTGTACAGTCGTAAAGAAAATACTTGCATATCAAAGAGATCAAGAACAAACTCAACAACAAGATGAGGTACCTCAATTTGAAAGCACAGATTCTGGTGATGATTCTCCTGATGAAATGGGCCATGATGATCAACCATCAACCGAGCCTGATGATACAAAATCAGAGGAAAAATCAAGTGACGATTCAGTACTCGATGATGATTCACCAGCACAAGACGAAGATGGAAAAAGTGCTGACGATGTTGATGAAGTAACTGATGAAGTCGAAGAAGACGTTGAAAGCGAAGCTAAAGTTGCTTCTCCAGAACCTGAACATAAAGATGAAGAAGTCTCTGTCACTGACGAAACGTTTAGATCAAACGAAGAACAATTAATTGACGTCAATGAAGATGGCGAACAAACATTATTTATTTCTGATTATAGTCAAAAAGAACGTGATAAACTTGTAATTTCATATTCTGAACTTGCTGAGTCTCGCGCTGAAATGATTGGCCGACCTGGAAATCAGTGGAAAGAAATTGAAGCTCACTATAATGTTCGAACTTATTGTAACAAATATATTAAAGAAGTTAAAAAAGCAGTACAACCTGCAGTGAAAGAATTTGAAATGAAAAAAGCAGCATATCAATGGCAACGTGCAGCAACAGCTAAAACTGGTTCTATTAATGTTGACAAGCTTTATTCTTACAAATATAACGAAGACATCTTTGCTCGAGTAACAAATATGGCCGATGCAAAGAATCACGGCATGATGCTTCTTATCGATTATTCTGGTTCAATGCACAATATCATCGGTAATGTATTACAACAAACGATGCATCTTGTATCATTTTGTAAGGCAGTTAATATTCCATTTAGTGTTTATGCATTTACTACCACGTGTGAAAGAATGGTTGTACGAAAAAATGCAATGGAAACTGATGGTTTGGCATTAGTTGAATTGATCAACTCAGATCTTAAAAAGAAAGATTATGACGAAGCGATGTACAATCTATCTCTTAGAGTATTTTCTGATGGTTTGATTGAACACGATAACATGCATAAGCGATATCAATTTAATCCAAGAAATTATATGTCAAACTACGAAGACTTTGGTTCAACTCCATTGAATCAAGCTTTGATGGTGTCAACGCATCTTATTAAAAAGTTTATTAATAAGCATCAAGTTCAAAAGTTTAACTTCGTGACAATCACAGATGGTGATGCAAATAGAATAAGAACTTATAGACATCAAGACGGAGAACATGATTTACCAATTCAATCGACTTACCGTGATGGTAAAGTAAAAATTCAAGTTGATGGTAAAACAATTCAAACTGATGTCGGTAAAGAAGTTACAACGTCTCTATTAAATAACATACGTAAAAAGTATAATGCAAATACTATTGGATTCTTTATTTCAGAAAGGACAGGCGAGTTTAATTATCGTTGCTGTGGTGCAGCCATGGCTAAAGCTAATGACGAATGGCTTGATACTTCTGAAGTACGTAGACAAGCAAATAAAGAATATAAGAAAAACAAATGTGTTGAATTCAATGATGTTTATGGTTATAACACATATTATTTTCTAAAAGGTGGTAAGAATGCCCTTGATACTTCTGATGATGAATTTAAACCAACGACGTCGAAGTCAATCGGTAATGACTTTAAAAAGTTCTCGAAATCAAAGAAAACAAATAAAGTGTTAATGCAAAAAATAGGAGCTGCAGTTGCATGAATGAGCCAACTATATTAGATTGGATAAAGCAAGACTTTTGTAGTAATCCTAAAAGATTTATTATTGAAGTCATTGCGTGGGGGTTAAGTGTCGCTTGTAGTATCACTATGGCGATTACCGTACCAAACCCACCTTTGATTATTTTATATCCAATATGGATTAGTGGTTGTGTGCTTTATGCTTGGGCATCTTGGTCACGAAAGTCTACAGGAATGCTCGCCAATTATATGCTTCTCGCATCGATCGATTTAATCGGGTTATATAGAATGGTTTTTATATAACAAAATAATCTTAAAAAAGATTGTACATCTCAAACCAGCTATGGTATAATAGCAGTATTATTAATGAAAAGGCTTATATTATGAAAATTTCTACTTTGAATATCTTAAACGAATTGGCTAAAACCAAATCAGACAGTACGGTGTTTCGTCGTAAAGAAATCGAGGCTGTAGCAGCAAAACTCGGTTATACAAACAAAGATTTTTATCCTATCCTTACAGAAGAAGCTCGTGTACATAAGGGCACATATGATTTTGCTTCTATTATGCCTAAGCGTGAAGAAGCCGAAGCTCCTCAACAAAACGCAGTCATGAGAATGGTTGCTTCGGTTACAAACTCTGAAAAAACTTTTGTCGAAGTTGATCCAACGTTCGTAGCTTGGGGCGCTTTCAAAGATATTTCGAAAGTCTTAAAATCTGAAATGTTTTTCCCAATGTACATCTCTGGTTTATCAGGAAATGGTAAAACTTTTATGGTCGAACAAGCTTGTGCTAAACTCAAGCGAGAAGTCATTCGTGTTCAGATTAATCCTGAAACTGACGAAGATGATTTGATCGGTGGTTTTCGTCTTGTAAATGGTGAAACAGTCTTTGCAAAAGGTCCTGTACTAAAAGCTATGGAATCAGGTTCGATTCTTCTTCTTGACGAAATCGATCGAGCTACAAATAAGATTATGTGTCTTCAAGGTATTCTTGAAGGTAAACCAGTACTAGTCAAAAAGACAGGCGATATTGTTAAGCCTGCTCCTGGTTTTAACGTTGTTGCAACAGCAAACACGAAAGGTAAAGGTTCAGAAGATGGCCGATTTACTGCTGCTTCAATAATCGATGATGCCTTTCTTGAGCGTTTTAATATCTCGATCGATCAGAAATTTCCTGGTAAAAGCATCGAAGAAAAAATCTTAACTAAGCATTTAGAAAAGTTCAATGTTGATTCTATTATGACTCATGGTCATAAAGACTTTATCGAAAAGCTTGTTAGTTGGGCCGATATTATTCGTAAAACATTTTATGATGATGGTATTGATGAAGTTATTTCAACTCGTCGCTTATGCCACATTATACAGACTTTCACTATCTTTGACGATAAGGCGAAAGCAATTGATCTTTGTATCTCACGATTTGATGATGATACAAAAGAAGCATTCCTTGATCTATATACTAAAGTAGATTCTGGGGTAGAACTTAACACAGAGGAGGAATAATGGATTATAAGTTCAATGAAGGCGAGTTGGTTCAACAACTCAAAGAATATATCGATGCCACATACGATGGTCACTATTCAAAGAATAAGTTTCAGTCTACTGAATTTATTATCGATTGTGGCCACGGTGAAGGTTTTGCTTTAGGCAATGTGCTTAAGTATGTTCAACGTTATGGAAAAAAGAATGGTAAAAATCGTGCAGATCTTTTAAAGGTTTTGCATTATGCCATTATTGCTTTAAGTGTCCATGACGAAGAAATCGAAAAACGAGTATTGCAATCGATTCCTGATGCAATGGATCCAGAAGGTGGCGATCCATATTGGGTAGCTCGAGATAAAGCTGGTAAAAAGAAAAGGATAAATTATTAGCATGTACATTTTACGTAAACTATGGTATAATATACCAATTATTAAAACAGGAGAAACATTATGACAGTAAGTATTTCAAATGATACTCTTTCTGTACTCAGAAACTTTTCCAGCATTAATCCTAATGTTGTGCTAAAGCCTGGGCAAGAAGTCAAGACGATTTCAGAAGCAAAGAACATCCTTGCTGTCGCTGAGATTACCGAAGACTTTCCTACAGAAATGGGAATCTATGATCTCAATGAATTTTTATCGGTTGTGAATCTAGTGAATGATCCGCAACTTAATTTTGCTGATAACTATGTCGACGTTGTTGGCGGTAGTTCGAAGGTTAAATATTTCTTTTCCGACTCTAGTATTTTGACGACGCCTCAAAAGGACATTACCATGCCCGACTGCGAGGTTGAAGTATCATTTACCGATGAGACTTTGTCGCAAATCCGTAAAGCTGCATCGGCTTTGGGTCATAATGAAATGGCAATCTCGGCTGCTGATGATGGAGTTAATATTAAAGTATTTGACTCAAAGGACAGTTCAGCGAATATATATAATATACAGCTTGCAAATGATAGTGGTTACAAAGAAGGTCAATTCGAATTTGTAATCAACATCGCTAATTTGAAGTTGCTTGACGGGGATTACAACGTAAAGATCTCGTCTAAACTTATTTCCGAATGGAAAAACACAACGAAGCCTGTAACATATTACATTGCTTTAGAAAAAAATAGTAACTATAACTCTTAGGAGAAAATCATGTCAGAAGAAGTAAACAACACAGAAGTACAAGAAGAAGCTGCACCTACAGTTCAATTGTCACTTGCTGATCTTGCCGCCGTAGTATCTATCATTGATGCTACTACAAAACGAGGTGCCTTTGAAGGTGCTGAACTCGAAACTGTTGGTGCTGTACGTAATCGCTTTGCTGCGTTCGTAGATGCTCAACGGAAAGTTCAAGAAGAAGCAGAAGGTGCTACAGCCACCGATGAAGATGGCAATGACGTAGCAGTTGAAGAAGTCGAAGAATCTTAATTAAAAGGTAATTATATTATGGTAACAAGTGAAAGACAACAACTCATAGAAGCGCTTAAAAAAGGTACTGTCACTGTATCATTCACTAAAGTTAATACTGGTGAATTACGTGTCATGCCTTGCACTTTAAATCCCAAGGTATTGGAAGCAAATAACGTAACAACCGTAGTCGAAAGTCAAAACGCTCAGAACGATCAAATCGTTTGTTGGGCTTTAGACAAAGATGCATGGCGGTCGTTCAATGCTGAAACAGTCGTATCTTGGGAGGTATTATAGTGAATGAATTTCTATGGGTAGAAAAGTATCGACCACATCGAATAAACGACATAGTCTTACCGAAACAAATTAAAAAAACATTTGAAGATATTGTTAACGGAGGTGAATTACACAATATGCTTCTAACTGGCACAGCCGGTTTAGGTAAGACTACAGTCGCGAAAGCGTTATGCAAAGAACTTGATCTTGATTATATCTTGATTAATGGTTCTGAAGAAGGTAACATCGATACTCTTCGTGGCAAAATTAAAAAGTTCGCATCAACTGTTTCACTACAAGGTGGCTACAAAGTGGTTATTCTTGACGAAGCAGATTATCTTAATGCACAATCAACACAACCTGCACTTCGTGGTTTTATCGAAGAGTTCTCTTCTAACTGCAGATTTATTCTAACTTGCAATTTTAAGAATCGAATCATCGAACCACTTCACTCTCGTTGTACTCCAATCGAATTCAATATTGCAAAGAAAGATCACCCACAACTTATGGCTGACTTTATGTCTCGCTGTAAGATGATACTCGATACTGAAGGCATTAAGTATGATACAAAGGTTATCGCTGAAGTCATTATGAAATATTGTCCTGATTGGCGTCGTGTTCTAAACGAACTGCAACGTTATGCTGCATCAGGCGTAATCGATTCAGGTATTCTTGTATCAATTGAAGAAAAGAATATCGATTCACTTATGTCTAACCTTAAAAGTAAAAACTTTAAAGGTATGAGACAATGGGTTGTTGATAATATCGATGTAGAACCAACCGCACTATTTCGACAAATATATGACAATATGAATGATTATATCGACCCACAATCGATACCTCAAGTTGTTCTTATACTTGCTGACTATCAATACAAGAATGCATTCGTAGCAGATCATGAACTCAATGTGGTAGCATGCCTCACTGAAATTATGGCAGGAGTTCAGTTCAAATGAACCCGTTCGAGTATATAAATACAATTAACTCTACCAAAAAAGATATAATGGTAGATGACATTGCTGAGTCAAACTACAATTCATTTATGGTGAATCGTGGTTTGTCATATTTTGCAGATACAGTACTATTTGCAAATGAAATGAATATTAATCACCATATTGATAATCGCCTTCAATTCGATTTTCTTATAAATATAGTAAGAAAAAAGAAAAGGTTCTCTAAGTGGCTTAAGCCTATAGAGATCTCTGATTTGGATGTCGTAAAAGAATATTATGGTTATAGCAATGAGAAAGCTAGATCCGTATTATCATTATTTACTGATGAACAATTAACTGAATTGAAAAGAAGGATGAATAAAGGTGGAAAACAATAATCAAACTCGGCCATGGACACCAGCAGATATGCTGGAAGTTATATTAACAGAACCAGATGATTTTTTAAAAATCAAAGAAACATTAACTCGAATTGGAGTCGCGTCACGTAAAGATAATAAACTCTACCAAAGTTGTCACATCTTACACAAACAAGGTAGATATTTTATCGTGCATTTTAAAGAGTTATTTTTATTGGATGGTAAGCCATCTAATTTAATTGAAAATGATATTCAAAGACGCAATACTATTACTACATTATTAAGTGATTGGGGTTTAGTTGAAATTGTTAATTCTGAACAAGCAACTGACAAAGCTCCATTAAGACAAATTAAAGTAATTCCTCATAAAGATAAATCATTATGGGAGCTTTGTACTAAATATAATATAGGTAATAGTTAAAGGGTATTATATGGCAATTAGAAGAAAAAAAACAGGTGTACCTATATCAGATTTACCTGAAAATGCAAATTTTGGGGGCGATACATCTTATCTACAAGTTCCGTTGGATGGAGATAAAGACGAAATTACAATTGGCGAAGTTGCTGGTGAATTTGCTCTTAATAGCGAAAAATCTACTGTCAACTCCGGAGTTGACATCGAAGGAAATCCTTCTAATTGGTTAGGAAATTCAACCGATCCTGCAGTTCGATTTGCGGCTCGAGCTAATACTAAAATTTCTAATTATTATAGAAATGGAACAACACTTCCGGAAAGTGACACTAGTATTCATAATGGCCCTATAACTGATAAAGTTCGTGTGAGTAAAGCTGCTGGCAATTTATCAGCCGATTATCAAACTTATCCTTACGGATTTAATATTCCTGGAAGAGGACCTGTTCCGAATTACGCAAAAGAACCCAATCAATCATTCGAACAAAAATTTAGTCAACAAGCTCAAACTGAAACATATGATATGTTTAGGTATAACGCACTAGGTTTTAATCCAGGATCGACTGCAGGTATTCTTCCTAAAACAACTGAAGACGAAAATGCAAATCCATCTCGGGTATTTGATTATTCTAGTAGTGGGGATGCGCTTAGTCCAAGTTTAGTTGGGATTAACCGATTTTTTATGGATATTGATTTCTTTCGACAAGACAGTGCTACTGGTAATATAACGTTATATGGCGGAACTGCAGTATTAACCGGACCATTTGCCGATGAAACGTTCACAAATCCTGGTGTACCAACTAGTATTGCTCCTGAATCTGTCGGTGCAGCGTACCTTCAGATAATTGAGCCTGCTTTTAATAATACTTCATTAGCTGATAACCCAAATAGTAATGAAATTATAATAGGTTTTCTTCGAGGTATTTTAGAAACAGAACCCCCAGTTGCATTAAATTTCTTAGATGATAGCAAAAATGTAATATATACATTTAATTTTGAAGATGCTACTTCGGCTCTTTCAGATTCACAAAGTCCTTTATATGATGTTGAAACGCAATCAAGATATATTGAATATAAATGGACTGGTATTAGTCAAGGTTTTTGGGACACAATGGAAGGAAGATCATTAAGAATGTCCTTGACTACTGATGTTTCTTTTTATAATAAAAGATATGGAACAGAAACAATTACTCCTAACCTGGCTACTTCTCAAAAATCAGTTAAAAACACTCGAGTTGGCGCAGGATTTGGATCTGCTATGGCCCAAAGTGAAGATGGAGCAACTATTGTAGTAGGTCAAGGAGGCAGTAGTCCTAGACCAGCTGATGGTGGAGATGGAATAGCTAATCACTTCCACTATTATGTAAAAGAAAGAGATGCAAATCACGGTGATTATAAAGAATTGAAATATTTCGGTTCTTATCAAGATCCGGATGCAACAGGCGCAACAAAAGCAAATGGATTTACTCCTTCAGATACTAATGCTGCAGCTAATGATAGCGCTTTTGCCGGCGTTTGTCAACCTAATGCTTCATACGGAAATAATTCAGCTGCAATTGACACATTAACAACAAATCCAATCGCAGTATCTGGGAAAGAAGTTAATAATCCTACTTCGGTTTCGGATCCATTTGTTGTTACGGTTATTGGAGCTCCTAGAGCAAACAAAATACATATTTATTATAGACGAGTAATAGAAGATCACACCGATGGAGTAGTTAAATACTATAGCGGGCCAACTCTTCTTCAATCTATAACAAATCCAGAATCTGGTGTTAATAAAAACGTTGATGTTTTTGGTGAATCAGTTGCTGCTTCTGGCGATTTTATAATTACATCTAATAGAATGCATGGAAGCTCTGGTAGGGTATATGTATATAAAAGAACTGTTACTGTAAATACTAATGGCGCCATTAACACCTTAGCTGTAAATTATACGTTATTTCAAACAATAGATCCTCCGTTTGGTCAACCTAGTCTTTGCATTAATAATGCGGGCAATGTGCACTTACCTAATAATGCAAATCAACACCGCGGTGTTGGTCCTGCTCCAGGTACTAAATATACTGCAGGAACTACTACTGCTTCTTCTGTATCTACTGCTTCAAATAGAATTACACCAAATCCTGGAAATCTTTTACAAAAAAATTGGCCAGGAGTATATAAGGGCTTTCCTACAATATCGTGTAATATTGACTCTGTTAATAATATAGAAATATCAGACCAAGAAAAGGGAGGAGATAGAGCCTTCGGATATGCAATTGATATATCAGGAGATTGGATAGCTATTAGCGCTCCTAATGTAGATTACCAAACATATAGAGTAGGAGATCCGGATAATACCACTCCAGGTCATCCAGTACCTGATAGACAAAAAGAAATTGACTCTAGATATTTATATTTTATACGAGGAGCAGTATATCTATATAAAATGAATGCCGGTAATACTCTATTTGATCATGAAGATACATTAAAAATACCAGAATCAGAACATGGTGGAATAAAATCAATTGTTGATGCTTTAACCAAAGATGGCGAATCCCCTTCGCCGGCCAACATGGGTGCTGCCCCACTTGAAATAGATAGCGTGCTCAACCATGCTGTATTTAACACTTCCGGAGGAGGTTTTAATGGTGTTGCAAGATTTAAATCAAGAGAAGCAACTATGTCTCAGGCAGGTTTAGAGCAAAATTTTAACAACACTCAAGAAAGTATGATGATAGCACTAAAAATGATAGAAGGATTGGGGTATGAAGCAGGTTTCTTTAATAGCGCATCCCAAATCATGACTGTTAGTGAAGGAGCTGGATTGCCAGATGTTTATGGAAGACAAATAAAATTATTATGTGATCCTGAGTACTTTGATGAAAATTCTCCGTCTCAATACGGTTGTATATTCATTAATAGAAATGATTATAATATAACTGCTACCGAAGAAAACTCTATGGAAGGAGCGTTTACGCAAGCTCATAAAGATCATAGGCATATAATAAAATATGGTAAAGGTACTTTTGGTTTGCGCTATGCAACGCGTTCTTCTGATATATATTTTCCAGCAGCTGGTTCTATTGATATGTGGACACTTGATACTTCTGATAGTGTTGAATGGACAAGAAAGGAAAAAATTATTAAACCATTTGATAGAGAAGAATTAGATTATGCATTTGGTTTATCGGCTAGATCTAATCTTTTAAAAGAATGGTACGACGTCGCTGGAAATACTTCGATGCAAGCGTTTCGAGGAAATAATTTTATTCCTCACAATACTTTTAATAATGAAGTACAAAATAATATTACCTCTACTACAAGTTTATTTAATGAAACTTTGCAAATGATACCAAATACATTAAGAGGAGAATCTAGAAGATTTGGTATAAGATTTGATGTTTCTTCTGACGGAAAATATTTGGTTGGGGTAAAGCATACAGATGTATGTAAGAACTTCTATTTTACTCCGAATGATACTGATTTGCAGTCTGATTTATTTACTGACGAAAATATAAAATCAGAGTTTATAACTGGATTTATTGAACAAGTTGAACCTTACTTTAATGCTGATCCATTTGGTGTCCAAGCTGATAATGAAAATTCAGGTTATGTTGATGTTTTGGCAAAAGACACTTTAGGAATAATAAAAGATCAAACATTAAAAACTAATTTTAATAACCCTTCAATTTCTACTGATCAAAGCGGAGAGTCATTTGGTGAAGACAGTGTTGATGATCTCGCAGTGACTCGTGATTCACATAATCCGTTTGGATCGCATTTAGTTTCATATCCTACAAATAGGAGTGCATATGATCAATTAAATGAATCGGCTAATATAATGGATTTTAATTTAACTTCAGGAGAAACAAATCCTCTTAATAAAGAAACATTAAGATCAATTGCTCCAGATGTATTTAATTATAGAAATATAATAGGAGATAATATAGACCGGTCTAGGTTTAGTTTTGTTGGTACTACTGGAATACCAACGCGAGAAACCATTGACTCTACTGGTGTTAGATATGCACTTACTAAACACCCTTTAACGATTGAAAATATACCAATTGGGCCTCAACTAAAAATTAGTTCATTTTTAAATAAAGCTATTAGTAATACATATAATTCCGATGCAATATCAGGATTGCAATATTTAGGATCACAAGGAGTTTTAATTAATAATAACGATACCGAAGCATTAATTAATGAAGAAACTATAGATGATAAGTTTTATGATGTATATTATGGCGCAGGAACATCTCTTGATTTTGCACAAACAACAACAAATCAATTATTAGATGAACAACAATATTCATTATTTGCTTCGAAACATAAAATAATTCCATGGAATGCACGACCAAATCAAATTCAATTAGATGATTTTTTTAACACGAGCTCCCAAGGTTTATTTGCAGATTTTACTGGTGGTACTGTCTTTGCCGATTATACGACAGAAAGACGAATACTGAATGACAATCAAACTAACCAGCTTATGGATGAGAATCCTGACCCCAACTTTTCTGGAGCTATAAAATATAGTGGATATAAATCATCAGTAAATGAATTTCATCAAACATATGAAGCTAATGTTGATGGCTGGGGATTCGGCCTTGGGGCCGACCCGATTTTAGGCGGCGCTGCGCGTATTCAAGAATATAATTTAATATTCCGGGATAATAACGCATTTGGATCTTTTGATGGACAATCAAATAATCCAGGTGGTTCAGGTTTGCTTTCATATTATGCATGGGATGGAAAATTACGAAATGTAACAGCTCTTATTCAAACTGAACATGATTCTAGCACAGGGGATAGGAGAGATTTACGTTTTGATATATCCTACCCATCATCAACGTATGTTGCTAGCTATATATTCTTTGGTGGGTATAATTACTACTACGAGGCACAAAGAGTTAATGGGGTAATTTTACCAATTTGGGGTAAAGGTAGAATAGGATTGCAAGGAGCTCATAGACAAAGGACAAGTAAAAAATTTAAAGTCTCCGGTCTAAGTGACAAAGGTTATGAGCCTAATACAACACTGGGTGCAAAAAAACCTATCGATAATACTGGATTAGTCTTTTCGTTATCATATGATTTAGATTATGATTCCGTAGGTTATAATCCTAGTAACTCTAGAGATTTTGATTTACCTCAGCCTCCTGCTCAACAAGGCTTCGCTATACCTGATGTCATAGAAGGCTTTTATCCTGAATTTCCATTATTACAGCATGATAACAGCATCCCTCCGTCCAATGACCGGGAGACCCCAGCACCTTATGGTAAAGCTATGAACGCAGAGTCGACCTCTGACACTTTTAAACAAGCTTTACCTGGTGTACCAAATTTAGATACAACATTTAAAGCCCTAAGAATAACAAAAGCAAATGGCGACTCTATGGTATTTATGAGAGAGGATGCAAATTATAACCCAACGTTTGAAGGTAAATCACATTGGATTTGGCCAGAACCGACACCAAGAAGTAATCAAGTCAATAAAGATGACGGTAGCCCAATGACCCGCGGTTGGAGTACTGGCCCAGTATATTCTAAATCTGGAGTATATAAAGAAGATTTATTAAGCGGACAATTTAAACTCGAGATATTAGGACCTGATGACATTTAAGTTATAAAAATATATTATGATAATTTCACATTCTAAAGAAACAATTATTTTACGTACCCCAAAAACTGGGAGTACAACTCTTGAAACATGTATTCGAATGACATGTGATTTAAAATATGATACGTATTGTTCAGGAATCGATGATTCTCATCTAAAAGGAATTTTCTATGATAAAAACCACATAGATTTACACGGGTATTATAAAAATTTAGCCATAAGTATAGATAATAAAATTGGACTTTACGGTAGAGATGCATCTTTTACTGAAGAAGAAAGATCTTTTATTGATGTTGAAACACAATTAAAAGAAAAAACAATGTTTAGCGATAAATATTATTATAATAATTTCTTTAATAATATACATTATACTTTAGATGATATAATGTATGATCATTCTCATAATCTTTTTCGAAGATGTAATATCCTTACTGAAGAACAAATTAATTCGTATAAAATATATGCGTTTATACGAAATCCATTAGAAAGAGTTATAAGTTCGTTTTTATTTACAAAGGATCTACAAAGTAAAAAAGATCCAATGCTAGCACATATGCCAATAGATGAAAATAATTTTCACGAATATGTTTTAAGTAATAATGTACCATATGCGATTGTAAATTGTAAGCAATCTAATTATCATAAATATGATGATAAAAGAATAGTTACTCCTTTATTATTTGAAGACTTTAAAAAATCAATCGATACAGTTGTAACACATATGGGAGGAGTTTCTCCGTATGAACTTCCAAGGTTTAAATCAAAGCATATTTATGAAAATAAAATAAAAAAACCTACCGTTGATACATGGATTAATCCATATCCAAAGATACGTGATATGTTATGCGAAATTTATCATGAAGACATTGAGATGTGGGAAGAGCTTTCTGGAAAGAAAGTATAACAATTTTTATACAAACTAAAGTTTATTTTGTATAAATAAAAATGAATCGCCGAATTATCGGGATTCTAATTACTAACCTTGCTAATTAAATAGGAGGTCAAAATGACTAATGCAAGACTACACGTACCACGTTCGCTTTTTTTAGGTTTCGAAGGTTTATTCGACGATTTAGAAAGGATTCATTCTTCTGCACGTAATGGTGATAATTATCCGCCCCATAACGTAGTAAAGATTGATGATGAAAATTTCTTGATCGAGCTAGCAGTTGCCGGTTTTACTGAAGACGATTTATCGGTTGAAGTAAAAGAAGGTATACTAAAGATTGCCGGAGAGATCAAAGATCAAGGGAATACTGAATACGTTCATAAAGGCATTTCGTCTCGCAGGTTTGAGAAATCATTTAGAATTTCTGAATTTGTAGTAATCGACGATGCAGATCTGAGGAATGGTATACTTGTGGTGAAAGCCAGAGTTGAATTTCCAGAAGAGAAGCGTCCTAGAAAGATCAACATCGGATCTACTGGGACCTCAACCGAAAAGACCTTTATCCAAGATTGATTCGGGTGAATACTAGTAGAATTAAAAAATCTACTGGAGAGTATCATGAAAAAACTTAGCCTAGATTCGATTAAGAAATGGCATGCCGACGCAAAAGAAAATTGTATCATTTGCGCGCGCGTTGCTGCATTTATTAGTGTACCATATCTTTTGGTTGCGCTTATAGTTGTACAAGCAAACGGCCTTTATTAATCGAAACAAAACTAGATGGGTGGCTTAGGTCACCCATCGCCTATTATAATAAATGAAAAAAACTGTTTACTTTTACATGCCAGTGTGGTATAATATACATCTAAATTATGACTAAAGGGTGACTATGAATTTCTATACTAATGTAACACGTTTCGGCAACAATTTGCTTGTTCGAGGCTATCAAAATGGCAAAAGATATGCCAAAAAAATAAAATACCAACCAACGTTTTTTGTATCAACAAGTTTTAACTCTCTTCATGAAGATGAGAGCGGTTGGCAATCGCTATGCGGCCGACCTGTAGGCAAAATAAAGCTTGACTCTATGCGCGAAGCAAAGGATTGGATTCAAATGAATAAAGATGTCGTAGGTAGACATATATTCGGCAATGATCGTTATATCTCTACATATATCAACGATACATTTCCCGGTCAAATTGATTTCGACCGCAATCAAGTTAATGTAACATCAATTGATATCGAGGTCGAATCAGATGATGGTTTTCCTGAACCAGAATCAGCTGATAAAGCAATCATATCAATTACATCTAAAAACAATATCGACAATACATATTATGTTTGGGGTTTACGCGAATATGACGTAGACAAAACAATCATGAAAACCCATCGAGTAGTATATAAACAGTTTGCTACCGAAGCTCAATTGCTTATGGACTTT
>MDTC01014522.1_pt1 | contig 17473 bp, 10 predicted proteins | sample 811181 | NCBI WGS metagenome assembly MDTC01 (sample SAMN05326644, study PRJNA326480) | marine metagenome | isolation source: seawater | place: Pacific Ocean: North | collected 2011 | reverse complement strand
GTGAAGCTACAGAGAAGTCAATCGTTCCATCACCGTCTTGGTAAGTTACTGTAATACCTGATTCGGTATTACCAGTTACCATAGCTCCTACTATATCTTGAATTTCTTCGTCAGTTTGATCTGCAGTTGCTCCTGCTTCAATACCAGCTAATTTAACTACGTTATCGTTAATAGTACCTCCTAATGAAGAAGACATTAATGCTCCTGCAGCAGCTACATTCGTAGCATCTGTTACATCTGCTGAAGCTTCAATAGCATTTAATTTAGAATGATCTGCATCAGTAAATACATTAGAATCAGATGCTGCTTCTACTGCTGCTCTAATTTCTGCATTTGACTGATCTGCTGTTGCACCAGATTCAATACCTGATAATTTAACTGCATTATCATTAATAGTTGCTCCTACTGAAGAGGATAATAATTGCAGTGCATGTAATTCATTTCTTCTTGTATGTGCTGAAGCCGATAGTGCTGTATCTCCAGCTTTATACTCTGTTCTTAATGCTGCTGCTGTTGATGATGATAATGAGTTATTAGCTGTAGTAGCTAATCCTTTGATTGCCTCTCTTTGAGTGTGTGCTGAACTTGAAAGTGCGCCTCTTTCAGTATCTGTTGATATACCTAGTGCATCTAATCCGTCAATAGTAGACTGTAATGATGCTGATATCTGCTCTCTTCTGGTATGCGCTGATGCTGATAAAGAGCTTACTGATGCGTCAGTAGCATAAGTTGAATCTAATGCTGAAATTTTTGCATCTATGGCTGCTCTTTGAGTATGAGCTGAACCAGATAATACGTTTATTTTTGCTATTCTATCTGAGTGAGCTGAAGCTGATAAAGTAGTATCTGCTCCACTATACTCTGTTCTTAATGCAGAAGCGTTTGAACTACTAAAAGCTGTATGTGTAGCTGTAGGTAATTTAGTACCTAATGTAGTAGCAAATGATGCTGACATATTGGCGTCATCACCTAAAGCTGCTGCTAATTCGTTTAATGTATTTAACGTCCCAGGTGCCGAATCAACTAATCCGGCTACTTTTGCATCGGTATAAGTCTGGATCGAGCTACTGAAAGTAGAATACCCTGTTGTTTGAGCTATGTTTACCTGAACTGAACCTGATACGATTGGGTTCTCACTAGAGGCTGTAATTATAGCATTTGTAAGTATTGCACTATCTATTCTCATCGTTTAATTTTTTAAGTTTTTGCGTTTATTATAAATATGTTGTTTTGTCAATAAAATTTATTTTCAATATACTAATTTAAGCTATGGCTAAGTAAATATAAGTCCCACTAGAATTGTTAAAAGATCCGTCAGTAGTATTAATAGTAAAACTATTAGATCCAAATGTTATTCCGTTAGTACAGTTAAAATCCCTTTCAGATAATGTATCAGTAAAATCTAAAAATGCATCATTATTAGTAGCTGCATGCCTTGTTGTATCCGCTATTAACCATCTATCTCCACTAGGTGCTACTTTTTTAACTGCTATAAATCTAGCTTGAAATCCTAAACTTACTTCTAACCCTGAATTACCTGTACCATTATATGAACCTACTTTTTGATATCCATCTACTGAATGCCAACAGTAAGCAATATAATTATATCCGTCATTAGTTTCATCAGAACTACCTACAGAAAATACTGTACTTGAAGGATTAGTATTATTAAAAAATACTGTACTGTTACCGGTATCAACAGATGATTCATTTAATCTTATACCTTTATTAGTATAGCTGCCGTCATTAAATAATGTAGGCCAACCAGCTGTAACATTTAATCCTTTTACTATTACTAACTGAGGTGCTGAATCTAAACCATGACCAACAGTAGCACTACTAGCATTATTACCTGAGTAACTTACTATACTAAAACCAGCATCAGTATTAGCTTGTACCTGTGATGTAATAGTTCCTTGACCATTAGATGTTGTAGTTCCTCCAGCTGCTTTCCATCCCCATGCTATCAAAGTCTCTCCATTAGAGTTTGCTTGTCCACTTGAACCTACTGTAAAACCATCACTATCAAAAGTGAATCCTGAAAAAGAAGCTTGTTGGTCAGTATTGTTAGCAGACAAAACATTAGCACCTCTTGTACTATCTAATACACTCCAATGATCATCAAAAGATCTACCTTTTATCATAATTAAATCTGGCTGGAAGCCCATACCGGTTTTACCTGCATTTGTAGGTCTATCTCCTGTATATGCTATCATACCAAAATGTTCTGTAGGATCTAAGGTAGAAAGTAAGGCATTAGAACCTAGGTAAGCTTGACTTACCTCTGTACTACCTTTATATACTTTTGATACTGCTGTACTTCCTAAATAAATTGGTGCCATATTATGTAACGAAATAGAGTGTATTTGAATCTTTTGAACCTATAGCATCATATTGTGCTTGAGATCCAGCCCAAGTTTGTAATTGAGAACTATCTCTTTGATTTGCTATTGATTGAACCGATCCAGATACTACATGCCCGCCTTTGGCAACTACTACTCTTCCTGATGTTGATGAATCATAAGTAGTTACTACATTATTTGTATTTGTTGTCACTGAGGCTGGAATTATCATCTCATCACTACTATTATAAACGGTAACAATAACATTCTTAGTACCAAAATTATGTGTAGAAGTTACACTAGTTTGGTTTGTAAAAGAATCTGATACTGTGGCTGTTTCTGTAACAGTAGATGTTACTCCTGTAATTGCAGATCCATCTCCTTTGAAGTATGAGGCGGTTACTGCATTAGCAACGTTTAAGTTAGACAGGCTAGCGTCTGATCCGCTAACGATAAGTTTTTTCCAGTTTGGCATGTTACTCTATTTACGGTTGGTTACTCTTTCGAGCCCACTTCCCTTTCGGGCCAATAATTAGCTTTATAATAAATAGCACTATAAATATAATAAAAAAAGGCCAGGTGGCCTAATTTTATTTACCTTTTTTTGGTAATTCGTTTTGAAGTTTTTGAATAACCTTATAGAATAGTTCAAATTCACTGCCTTGATAAGTAGCTTGTCTCATCTTTGCAATAATAAAACCTATTTCATTATTCTCTAAAAACTTCTTTTTTGGTTCTGCAACGTCTGGGGTCTTTTTATCGACCCCTTTTATGTTGCTATTTCCTTTTCTAATAATTCCCATTTTTTTTAAAACCTCTTTTATCATTTATTTTATGAATATATGTAAATGTCATCTCCATCTACTCTAATGTTTCCAGTTTTCTGATAGTTAGCATCGTCTGATGTTACTACTGCTGCAACGAATGCATCTGAAGATATTGTTGATTGATCAAAAGTAGCACCTGCAAAGTCTAATGCAAATCTATTTTCTGATTCATCCCATCCAAATGCAGCTCCTTGACCGTTAAATACTATACCAGTATCTGAAGCAGCTGAACCTGAGTTCAATAAGATAAACTTATCTTCTACGTTCAAGTTAGTTACTTGCTGTTCGATAGTATCACCTGTTACAGTTAAGTCTCCTGTAATTGTTACGTTACCTGTTAATGTTGGGTTAGTTACAATTCCAATTTGAACTTGATCATCAGTTACTGTAGTTTCAATCTCACCACCTGTACCTGCAAATGTTAAAGTATCTCCAGTAGTAAATGTATCTGATCCAGCTGTTCCTGCAATAGTGAATGAAGAATCAATTGTTCCCCTTGCTGTATGAGCCGAAGCTGATAAAGCAGCTATATTAGCATCTAAATGAGTATCTGCTGAAGCACTTAATGCTGCAATCTCATTTCTTCTTGCTGTATGAGCAGCTCCACTTAATGAACTATCAGCTGCAACGTACTCAGCTCTTAATGCTGTAGCCGATGAACTTGATAATGCATTATCTCCTGCTACTCTTTCAGCTCTTAATGCTGTAGCGATTGAACTACTTAAACTGTTATTAGCAGTAGTAGCTAATCCTTTTATAGCTTCTCTTTGAGTATGTGCCGAACTACTTAATGAAGTTAATTGAGCATCTGAAGCATAATTAGTATCTAACGCTGCAATAGAAGCAGAGTTAATTTCGTATAATGCTACTCTTTGAGTATGTGCAGCACCACTTAAAGCATTATCTCCAGCTACATATTCAGCTCTTAAAGCAGTTGCTTTAGAGGAACTCAATGTATTGTTTGCTGTAGTAGCAAGTCCTTTGATAGCTTCTCTCTGTGTATGAGCTGATGCTGATAAAGCACTATCACCTGCTACATATTCACTTCTTAAAGCTGTAGCTGTTGAAGATGATAATGAGTTATTAGCTGATGTTTGTGCTGAATTTAAAGCAGCTCTTTGAGTATGTGCTGATGCTGATAAAGCAGCTGTTGTTCCAGCTCCCTCTAATGTTTCAAGTCTATCATTTAATGATGAACTTAATGCTGTATCTGCAGCAGTATATTCAGTTCTTAATGCACTAGCATTAGATCCTGAGAAAGTATTGAATGTTGTTGTTAATACTCTATTACCAATTGATGTCGCAATACTTGCAGAGAAGTTTGGATCATCATTTAATGCAGCAGCTAACTCATCTAATGTATCTAGAGTAGTTGGTGCCGAGTTAACAATGCCTGCTACTTTAGCATCTATATAAGTTTTCTGTGAACTACTTAAAGCTGTATCTGCAGCAGTATATTCACTTCTCAATGCAGTTGCAGTAGAAGAACTTAAAGAGTTATTAGCTGTAGTAGCTAGACCCTTAATAGCTTCTCTCTGAGTATGAGCACTTGCCGATAATGCTGAGTCACCAGCAACATATTCTGTTCTTAATGCCGCAGCAGTAGAAGAACTTAAACTGTTATTAGCCGTTGTTGCTAATCCCTTAATGGCTTCTCTTTGCGTATGTGCAGCTCCTGATAAGGCATTATCTCCTGCTACTCTCTCAGCTCTTAAAGCAGTCGCTATAGAAGATGATAATGAGTTATTAGCAGTAGTTGCCAGACCTTTGATAGCTTCTCTTTGAGTATGAGCACTAGAAGATAAAGCAGTTACTGAAGCATCTGTTGCAAAGTCTGTATCTAATGCAGCAATTGAAGCTGAGTTTATTTCAAATAAAGCAACTCTTTGAGTATGTGCTGCTCCTGAGAGTGCATTATCTCCTGCTACATATTCTGCTCTTAATGCCGTAGCCTTAGATGAACTTAATGTATTGTTTGCAGTTGTTGCTAATCCTTTAATAGCTTCTCTTTGAGTATGAGCAGATGCACTTAGTGCTGAATCTCCAGCTACATACTCACTTCTTAATGCAGTTGCAATCGAACTACTTAATGTATTGTTAGCAGTAGTAGCTAAACCTTTAATCGCCTCTCTCTGTGTATGAGCTGATGCTGATAGTCCAGATGTTCCACCTCCAGCTTCTAACGATGCAATTCTAGTATTTAATGCTCCACTTAAAGCAGTATCTCCTGCAACGTACTCTGTTCTTAAAGCTGATGCATTAGAACTAGAGAATGCAGTATGAGTAGCTGTTAATAATCTATTTCCTATACTTGTAGCAATTGATGCCGAGAAGTTCGGATCATCATTTAATGCTGCTGCAAGTTCGTCTAACGTATCTAATGTTTCAGGTGCTGAGTTAACAATTCCTGCTACTTTAGCGTCAATATATGTTTTCTGTGCTCCACTTAATGCAGTATCTGCGGCAACGTATTCAGCTCTTAAAGCTGTAGCTATCGAACTACTTAATGTATTATTAGCTGTAGTAGCTAATCCTTTGATAGCTTCACGTTGTGTGTGAGCTGCTCCTGATAGAGCATTGTCTCCTGCTACGTATTCAGCTCTTAATGCTGTAGCTGCAGAAGATGATAAGTTATTTACTACTGCTATCCTTTGAGTATGAGCAGATGCAGATGTTGCACCTCCAGCTCTTGCTGCATGAGCAGAAGCACTTAATGAACTAATATTAGCATCTAAGTGAGTATCTACTGATGAACTTAAAGCACTAATAAGAGCTACTCTCTGACTATGTGAAGAACCAGAAGCTGCATAATAAGATGCAGGCTGACCTCCTAAGGTACTTACTGATCCTGATACAATATGTCCACCTTTTGCAATTACAATTGTACCTGATGTGCTAGTATCAAAAGTAACTGTAGTTCTATTAGCAGTAGTTGAAGTTACTGTTGCAGGTATAATTTGCTGATCACTATCATTATATACTTGTACAATTACGTTTTTAGTTTCAAAGTTGTGATCTGTTGCTACACTCGTTTGATTAGTAAATGTAGCTGCTACTGTTGCATTCTGTGATACATCTATATTAGTTAATCCAGAACCATCTCCTTTGAATCTTGAGGCAGTTACTTCTCCTGTTCCAAAGTCTACAGTAGTATTATTTAAATTTCTTGCTGTTATAGCTGAGCTATTATTTGCAGTTGCAGCTGATGCACTTAATGCATTAATCAATGCTGCTCTCTGTGTATGTGCAGCTCCTGATAATGCGCTATCACCAGCAACATATTCAGCTCTTAATGCTGTTGCAATAGAAGAAGATAAAGAGTTATTAGCTGTAGTAGCTAAACCTTTAATAGCTTCCCTTTGCGTATGTGCTGAAGCACTTAATGCTGCATCTCCTGCTACATATTCCGTTCTTAAAGCTCCTGCAGCTGATCCTGAGTATGTATTAAACGTAGAAGTTAATACTCTATTTCCTATACTAGTCGCTATAGAAGCTGAGAAGTTAGGATCGTCATTTAAAGCTGCTGCTAATTCATCTAAAGTATCTAATGTTTCAGGTGCCGAACTTACTATTCCAGCTACCTTTGCATCTATATAAGTTTTTTGAGCACCTGATAAAGCTGTATCTGCTGCTACATACTCAGCTCTTAAAGCCGTAGCTATAGAAGAACTTAAAGTATTATTAGCTGTAGTTTGAGCTGTATTTAATGCATCTCTTTGAGTATGTGCTGAACCAGATAAAGTGTTGATCATTGCAACTCTCTGTGAGTGAGCCGATGCCGAAGTCGCTCCTCCTGCTCTAGCTGCATGTGCTGAAGCACTTAATGCTGATATATTAGCGTCTAAATGTGCATCTACTGATGCTGATAAAGTTGAGTCAGCTGCTACGTACTCTGCTCTTAAAGCAGTTGCAATAGAAGAACTTAAACTATTGTTAGCAGTAGTAGCTAAACCTTTTATTGCTTCTCTTTGTGTATGAGCAGCTCCTGATAGAGCATTATCTCCAGCTACTCTTTCAGCTCTTAATGCTGTAGCGATTGAACTACTTAAAGTATTATTTGCAGTAGTTGCAAGACCTTTAATAGCTTCACGTTGAGTATGTGCTGCTCCTGATAATGCTGCAATGTTTGCATCTAAATGAGTATCAACAGAAGAACTTAGAGCTGATATATTTGCATCTAAATGAGTATCTACTGATGATGATAAAGATGAGATTAAGGCCGTTCTCTGAGTGTGGGCTGACTGTGAAAGACCAGAAGTTCCTCCTCCACCTTCTAGACTATCTAATCTTGAGTCTACAGAAGATGAAAACGTTCCCCCGGCTGCTAAATAATTCGCGTCGTTTGCCAGCTGACTAATTGCTGATCCAGAGACGACTACTTTTTTCCATGTTGGCATCGTTATAAAATTTTAAATTTGTTCTTTTTAATAAATATGTTTGTTTTGTTATTCCTGACCAATATATAGATCGTAATTTGAATCCAAATACAATGTTCCTGCAACTGCGGTTGGTGTAGATGATTGACTGACTAATCTAAGTAGTCCATCACCTGTTATTCCGAATGTCTTTACCGAACCGCTATATACGGATAAAGCATCACCAGATCCATCCTTTCTTAAAGTTAATGAACCTGTTATTCCAATTTCGTTAGTTGTATTGTAAACTGAACCAGTTTGTTGAAATACATTTAAATCTACTACTCCTGTTATAAAATGTGTAGATCCTGTATTAACGTTTACATTACCTCCTGTTAAGTTTATACCATCTCCAGCAGCAACATCTAAAGAAACTGATCCTGCTGTTCCTCCTCCTGATAAACCATCACCAGCAAATACTGCTGATATATCTCCAGTTCCGGAAACACTAGAAGGTTCCCATTGATTATTAGAACTGTTATATTGTAATACTTGACCATTAGAAGGAGATGCACTACTAACGTCTGTTAATCCACCTAATGTAGATGAACCTCCTCCTGAACCAGAAGATGGTAAGTAAAACTCTGCAAAAGATCTTGAGTTTACAAATCCATTATATCCTGGAGTAACAAATGCTTCAAACTTAGATACTACGTAAGTCTTATCCGTTTCTTGAACATAGATAACCTGTCCTTCAGCCACCCTTGATTCGTCAAGGTTATGCATATCGCTACCTGAAGTAACGGTAATCCATCCTCCTTGTACGTATTTGGCCTCGGTAAAGGCGCCGGTATTACCCGACCTTACATAAATATCACCAGCTGTTGTTGGCATAAATTACTTTATTATGGCGCTGAAGCCGAATCCGGCATCAAGTACGCTCTTGAGTTATTAGTATTCTTTCCTTCTGAATATATCATTCCCCATCTTGTATTACCTTGTACGGCATTTTCAGTATTGAAATAATATACTCCTGATCCTAGTGTTCCTGGTATAGAAGCATCTTTTGCATATAAATAGAATTCATTGTCTGTACCTGTACTATCAGGTGGAACTCCATCATACATTGAAACAGGTTTTCCTGCTAGTGCTGATGATGAAGGGAATACAATTAATACGTGCTGTGATCCTCCACTAAAGTTGAAGTATCCTAGGCTTGATACTCCATTACCTCCATTATTATCATCTAAAGTAGTCATTGTTGAACTTGAATGATATAATGTAACAGTTGCAGTTGCACCATAAGAAGTATTAAATGTACTACCTAATGATCCAGACTGTAAATGTGCTATAATAGAACCAGATTCAATTCCTGCTTCATCTGCTCCAACATCTCCTGCTGTACCCATAAACTGTGCTTCTGAAGCTGGGTTAGCTGCCCAACTAATTCCGTATCCATATACGTTAAATGGTTGTGCTGCTACTGTAATAGTTCTACCTGTATAATCTGTTTGTTTACCAAATGCATCTGTAATTCTAACATTATAGTTAATAGTACCAGCTACTAAACTTGAAGCTGCTTCTATTGCTACAGATGATGAATCTGCATTTAAATAATTCACCTGTAATTGTGATGCTCCAGTTCCTGATAATGAAGCACTAAAAGGTGTATTTGATTCAGTATCTGAAATAGTAAATGTTACTAAGTCAGTACCTTGAGCGTTAGATGCTGTCCAGTTAGCTGGTATATCAGTAAATGATGCTACCGTTGGTGCCTGGTTAGCAGTAACGTTTATATTGATTGCTGAACTGTCAGAATTACCATATTGGTCAGTCCAGTGTATTGTTGTTGATATTGTATCACCAGAAGAATATGAACCACTTGCTATATTAATTGATGATTCTAAGTTACCACTTCCATCTACTACTATTTGATGATTAGAAGAAGATATAGTTGAATATGCTTGTGAACCATAATTAGGTGAATAAGTAACTCCTACTTGTGCTTGAGTACCTGTTCTACCATTTGAGTTAGTTACTACCTCTGATTGACTTACTGCACTTTCTATAATATAGAATGTACCATTAGTACTTATTGTTCCATCATCTGCCTGTGCTATAGTAAATGTATGTGATTCAGTATTAGTACTAAATCCATGATTATCTGTTATTGATCCAGATATGGTATAGGAACCTGCTGCTAAACTTCCTGTCGGCTGCACTAGGAAAGTATTGCCCGATCTCTTAAAGTTTAACCCAGCAGATTCAGCTCCTACGAAATTATCATACAATATCGTATCACTTTCAGTATCCGAGAATGATATTGTAGTTAATGTCGACCCTGAACGAGCTAAATTGGTATTTAAATTTCCAGACGTATTACTAAATATAATGTCAGGAGCAGTATTTTCAGTTACATTAACTGATATACTACCAGAACCTACATTACCATAATTGTCTGTAAATGTAATGTTTGAATTAATAGTTGAACCATCTGTATTACCAGAACCAGAAATATTAGTTCCTACAGTTAAGTTACCGCTATTATTCACTGCTATTAAAGCATTTGATGATGTAAATGATTGTACTGATGGACTGCCTTCATAACTATCATAAGTTACTGATAAGTCACCTTGAGTTCCAGTTCTACCATTTGAATTCGTTACAATATTGTTTCCTGATGTTGCACTTTCTATTACATAGAACGTACCATTAGTTGACATAGTTCCTGTATCTGCAGCTGCTATAGTAAATGATCTTCCATTATATTCACTTTGCTTACCAAAGTTATCTCTAATTGCTACATTATAACTATATGACTGAGTTACTAATTGCTCTACTGCTTGAATATCCCAAGAAGAAGAAGCTATATTTTGAGGTACTAAATTTAATTTAGCTGCATCTGTACCACTTAAACTTGCTGTAAAAGGAGTATCTGTTTCTGTATCACTTACAGTAAATGTTACCATTGAGCTTCCTGATACTGCTTCATTAGTATTATAGTTACCTGTAGTGTTTGTAAATGATGCACTTGGTGAATTATTAATTACTACGTTTACTGTTATAGAATCACTATCTGTATTTCCATATTGATCAGACCAATTGATAGTAGATGTTAAAGTATCTCCTGATACAAATGATCCACTCATAGGTACTGCAATTGTTAAACCACCAGAACTATCTACTACTATTCTATGATTAGAAGAAGAGATAGAACTTAAAGAAGGTGAATTATATGCTGGTGACCAGCTAACATCTACATCTGCTTGAGTTCCTGATCTACCATTACTATTAGTAACAATATTAGACCCACTATCAGCAGATTCGATAATGTAAAATGTTCCGTTAGTTGATAAAGTACCGTCATCGGCTTGTGCTATTGTAAATGATTCTGAAATAGGATTAACCTCAAAGCCATGCTCATCAGCAACTGAGGCAGTAAAGTCATAGACACCGGCTGATAAAGAAGCATTAGTTCTAATCGATACTTCAGATCCTACTACTGTAGTTACTATATTAGCAGAAGAAGGATCAAAAGATAATGTTGTTAAATCTACAGCATTACTTTCAGGATCAGTATATGATAATGTATATAGTACACTACCAGATCTAGCTCCATTTGTATTTAGGTTTGCTGTAGTTGGTGTTGCAGTTAAAGTTGGTCCTGCATTATTAGTTATATTAACAGTAAATGCAGAAGAGTTTCTTGTTCCGAAAGCATTTGAAGCAGTAACTGAACCGCTTATCGTTCCTCCTCCTACATCTGTAGATCCTGATACATTATAATTTAAGGATAATCTACCTGAACCATTTATTGCAAACTTAGATGTTGGATTAACATTCCAAGTTACAGATTGATTAGCATTAAAGTCTGCTATAGTTCCTGCAATACCATTAGTATTAGTAGTAATATTATCACCACTTCTAGCACTTTCTATAATATAGAATGTACCGTTATTAGATATTGTAGCAGGAGTATCATCCGCCACAGGTATTGTAACAGTTGCTGATGCTGCTGCGTTATAAGCATCTTTTACTGAAGCAGAATAAATGTATGAGTTCACTAAGTCACTATTCAAGTATACTCCTGCTTTTCTTGTAACAGCTCCAGCAGTCGACATTTGGAATGCATCTTCATGTGGATCTGTTGCTTGCGAAGTACCGCCATATGATCCTGTTGCTACAGGACTTCCATCTAACTCTAGACCTGCTAAAGTAAATGAAGTAAAAGTTAAAGCATTACCTTCTGAATCTGTTGCAGTAATTGATCCTGCTGCAGTACCATCAGATGAATTTTCATTAACACCAGATATAGATTGATTATTTATAGTTGGTGTTGCATTATCTTGTACTGTTATTGTTATAGGTAATGTTACTATTGAATCTACATCTCCATTTTGATAGTGTTCATCAGAAGCACTAATACTAAATGCATAAGATGCAGTAGTTTCATAGTCTAATGATCCAGTAGCTTGTCTTAAACTAACATAACTTCCTGTTCTTGCTACTGTAAAGTGATTTCCAGGTATAGATGAAGAGTGAATAGTAATAGTATCACTTTCAGCATCTGAAAAATATATTTTTGTTATTTCACCAGCTGCAGCACTTTCATCTCTAGTAGTTGAATAAGATGTAATAATATTACCTGCTACAGAAGTTTCTCTAAATACTGGTGTTTCATTAGGAGTTACTCTAATGTATATTGTTTTATTTGTAGCACCATTAAATGAATCAGTTGCTCTAACAATAACAGGGTGAGCTAAAGTACCATCACCTCTATTATCTGTATTCATTGATGCAGTTGCTAAAGTATTCCAAGACATTACACCTGCTGGTGTTACTCTTACATAATCATCTGTATAAGCTGAAGCTACTGACCAAGATATAGGTTGAGATTCTGCATCTGTACCAGATAAAGTAACAATAGATGATCCAGAAGGGGTAAATTCTGCTTGAACTTGATTTCCTGTTGAAATACTTGGTGCTGTATTAGGGAAAAATACTGCATCTAAAAAGTCTTGTATTGATCCACTAGTACCAAAGTTATTATTAAATATTCCTGACGGCATATCAGTATTAGATACTGTTCTATTACCATCAAATGTTGTATTACCACCACTTCCTGATATAGTTCCTCTAGCTGTATGAGCAGAAGCACTTAATCCACTAATTAAAGCGTCTAAATGCGTATCTGTTGAAGCAGAAAGAGCAGATATATTAGCATCTAAGTGAGTATCTACTGAAGAACTTAGAGACGCTATTAAAGCATCTAAATGAGCATCAGCAGAAGCTGAATAAGAAGCAGTATATGAGTTAAAACTAGATGTAGTAACTAAACTTCCTGTATCAACAGCAGAAGCAGTAATATTTAATCTAGCTGTATGTGCAGAACCACTTAATCCTGCAATAAGAGCATCTAAATGAGTATCAGCTGAAGCTGAATATGATGCTGTATATGAATTAAAGCTTGCAGTAGTTACTAAACTACCAGTATCTATTGCAGAAGCTGTTATATTAAGTCTTGCCGTATGTGCTGAAGCACTTAAACTTGATAATTCTGCATCAGTAGCAAATCCAGATGCATCTAAACCAGCAATAGTTGTTGCAAATGAAGCAGATATTTGTTCTCTTCTTGTATGAGCAGCACCAGATATAGAATTACTACTATCTAGTAAGTTATACCAAGCACTTCCTGAATAAACTACTAATTGATTCGAAGAAGAGTTATACATTATATCACCATCTTGAGAAGATAGTGAAGCTGTTGCACTATTTCCGAATCTTCCTGGTCTTAATAATGCATTTTGTACTATCACAGCATCAGATGCACTTAAAATTAAGTTACTATTAGAAGATAAAGTTGGTACTCCTGTACCATCTGTTGAAATAAATGAATTAGCTGCTACTGAACCGCTAACTCTCATTGATCCAGTTACTTGAATATCATTAGTAGTAGCATAAAAAGATCCAGTTTGAATAAATACTCCTATTTCATCACCTGTTTGAAATCCTAAAGCTGAGATTTGTGCTGAACTACTTATAGTTCCATCAGGTGAACCTGTTAAAAAACCTAAATCTAAGATTTGCTGTGATGAAGATACGGTACCAGCAGGTACAGTAACACTAGCCGATGTTATAAATCCGAATGATGCAATTTGAGCAGATGAAGATACAATAGAAGAGTTTGACGAGGATAAAAATCCTTGATCTGTTAACTGCGCCGAAGATGAAAAATACGAACTAGTGCTAGACTGTAACGCTGAAATAGCTGAGCTATTAGTTGAGTTTGTAGATTCTACGCTATCAATTCGGGAATCAAAGCTAGCTGAGTCTACATAATAAGATTGAGTAAAGGTATTTATTGAGCCTGAATGAGCATTAAGAGGACCTAATGAGCCACTACCAACTGACCCGGCTTCCAGATTGACTATACGTTGTATAACATCTGAACCGTTGAAAGTTAGTTTTGATCCAGTAATATTTAATGATCCGGTTAAACCTAAAGCGCTTGCATTAGGAACTAATGACGCTTGACTAGTGCTTCCCGATCTAAATATCAGCGAACCTGATAATTCACTTACAAATCTTGACATAGGCCTATATTACTCTTCTATATTGCTCTTGAAACCTTTAGAAAACTGTATCTTAGTATAAATATCGACTTATACTGTTACTTGGTTGTTGTTTCACTAGTAAATCTCATATTTGTTTTACTAGAATACTTTCTTGTATTGAAAGGTAAGGCATTTACAGTGTCAGTTACTATGTGGCCTAATAAATTTATATTAAATTCTGTCTTTACTATACGATCATTCCCTTGTACTAACTCTGTAGCTGTCGTATAAGTATCAATCATTGCTCTAAATCTAAATTTAGAAGGGTTTCCCCAATAAGAATCTGATGCAAAGTTTACTCCTTCAATGATTTTATTATTTTGTTCCATATAATCTGTAAATATTACACAATTATATACAACATTTACGTAATCTGGTATAGCTACAGCATAATATTCTTTCTCTCCTGTTCTATTTGTTAGTACACCAAACTTATCGTATATATTTTTCTTAGAAAATTTCTTTTCGAACACTCCAAAGTTATGTGGATTGTTACCATCCATCTTATTTCCTAAGTTTCTATTCTTTTCTAAAGACTCTCTTCTAAATGTAATAAGAGGAGCCTGCATTTTACCGTTTTTATCACGGTAATAACCGTCTTTCTGCATAGCTTTCCATCTTTCAGGTGAAGCGTATACCAAAGGAACGTTTAATTGTTTGCCATTCTGAGTTACTTGAGGTTTAAGTACTTCATTAAAGTAATAAAAGATAGATTCATCTATATCCTGTATACCAACGCTATAATTTTGTACATTATCGTTAGCTCTAGTAGTTTGAAGGGCTCTATCTTGAAGATTAGTCTCTTCAGCTCTTATATCTGGTTTATTTCCTGCCATTATCTAACTTCTGATATACCAACTCTGTCTGCTCTTGTTAAATGCGTATCTAATATAATAGATAACGAACCTCCATAAGAGGATCCATAGCTGGATAGGTTATATTTATTGTCTCTACCTAAGAATAATCTGTTTTCTCTAACAGTATCTACTTCATAGAAGTCATTTTGCCATTGAATTATATCTCCTACCTCTGGTAGTATAGATTTATCTTCTAAATCCTTTCTAATCATTGCAAATGATGCTTCTCTACCTAAATCAGGACCAAAAGTATCAATATCTATTACTTGATCCCCTCTAGTAATTAAACAATTAAGTTTAACAGCATTCCAAAACGATTTAGCAAGAGATTCACCATAAAGATTAACTTCTGTGTCTTCTAAACTTAGTTTATGATAAAGAACTTCCTGTTCTACTAAGTCATGTAGTAGTTCTCTATTAATATTAACTAATAAATCAAAGTCTCTGTTAGATCCAAATAGCATTACTTCTCTTCTATTGTTTGTTCACCTATTTCTACGTTAACTATATCACTATACTTAGCTTTAGCATTGTTTTTTAGTGCTTCAAACGCTTCCATAGGTTCTTTTTGACTAATTATCTTTATTTTATACGTAGCAGACCTTGTATCTGAGTCTTCACTTGCTACAGTACATGTAGTAACTCCAGGTAAGGCACGAATAGCATCGTCATACCCTTTAGGACCATCTTCTGCGAAGGTAATTTTAACCATTCCTTCGTAAGTCCTATATTCTATTTCTAATATAATATCTGATAGTCTCATTAACCTACGTATATTGTCATTGGAACAGATTTCAACGTGTTTTGAACATCTTCAGCCTCTTTAGCTTTAGCTTCTAACTGTGCTCCTCTAGATGTTTGATCTAACATCTCTCTTAAATTAGTCATTAACGCTTCTTTTTCCGTTCTAGCATCAGCTAAAAGGTCAGCTTGGTTAAGAGTTGCTTCAGATCCTGGTACTGGTACTACTTGATACTTACCTCTAATGTAAGCTAGTAGTTCTTTTGCCAGTGCTAACGTATATCTAAATATCCATTGACGTCCTACGCTGTTGATATGAGAGTAAGTAGGGTTATCGTAAGGTACTTCACCTACATTTGTGATAAGATAACTACTATCATTGTAAGTCATCTTATTTTTATCGTCTTGTTTATAGTATTCAAACCACATACTACCTGATTGTGTAGGTAAAGGGAATACTTTTAACTTATTATTAACTAATTCGAAAGAATAATGAGATTTTCTTATTTGATCGTTAAATTCAATAGCTTGTAATAACTGAACATCATAAGATACAGGCATCATCATAAAGTTAATACCAGGACTCATTTGTCCAAACCCAAAACTACTCATTAATGACTGAATACCGGTACCAGTACCTGCATATGGATCAAAATATCTTTGTATAGTAGGAGGAGCTTCATAGAATACTCTTCTTACCTCTATACTTCCTGTTATACCTTCAGCAGAAGCCCATGCATCTAAGTCATATTCTTGTTTTGATGCAGTTATCTGTAAAGATCCAGAATATTTAGTTACATTACCACCCACACCTGCTTCAGTACCATAATTATTAGATATTTGTACGATACGATTAAGATTAGGAGCTACTACTTTATTATTAATACTACTACCAGTAGAAGCACCTTCTAAATTTAAGTAGTTTTCTCTAATTTTATATTGAAATACTTCGTTACCGTATGTAGTTATTGCCTCTTCAAAACAAGCAAAGAATGAACCAGACTGAAGCTCTACATCCATCAAAGGAAAGCCTAATCTTGATCCACAAAATTTTGATACTTTTATTGCGTCGGATTGAAATTCACTATCTGAATCGTAAAACCCGAATGGTGTCATACCTGCGCTAAAGGTTGCAGTACCGTCCCAAGTTTGAATATTAGCCATTGAAATAAGAGTTTATTATAAATAGCATCCATTCTCTGAAGGCTATAAACAAAAAAAAGAGGGCTAAAAAGCCCTCTCTTTATTAATACTCTAATGAATAATCTTAGATTTGAGATAAATCTGAAATAAAGATTTTTCCATAGAATTCAGGTCTGATCATCTTCTTAGCATATCTTGTCATTAAACCTTTTCTTGGAGTGAAAGATTCTGGATCGTATACTAAAGGAGTCATCATTAATGGTACGTAAGGAGCATATACTGCACCAGCTTCTAGGAATTGAGATCCTCTATATCCCATAAGAATTGTATTCTCAGTCATATAAGGGTTCTTGTAAACCTGGAATCTGTTATTTAATGCACCTACTCTTTGTACGCCCATTGCGAACTGATCCTGATCACCATTTGTTGATGCTGCGTATCCTGGAATAGATTCTAGAATTGTAGCAACACTTGGAGAACATACTAGGAAGTTTGCACCACCTCTTAATGTTTTCTGGTGAATCTTGTTAGATACTTTTTGGATTTTAGTTCCTAAAGTTTGGAACCACTGTCCTTGAGTATTGTAGAAATCTG
>MDTC01100726.1_pt1 | contig 17475 bp, 15 predicted proteins | sample 811181 | NCBI WGS metagenome assembly MDTC01 (sample SAMN05326644, study PRJNA326480) | marine metagenome | isolation source: seawater | place: Pacific Ocean: North | collected 2011 | reverse complement strand
GTCGAAGATGAGCAGCGAGATCATTCGCGCCGCTGACCAACTAATCACCTTCGGTTTCGTTCCCCTGCGCGTGGAGCCAAACTTCAGGGACGGTGCTCCCCACATCAGCGTCGAGTATTCGATGGGAACCTACTGGGATCAAGACCGCTTCGGTGAGATGCGCGTCTTCGCTAACAGTTTCCGCAGGAAGGTCGGCGATCTAGCCGCCATGTTCCCCGAACTGGCAGACAAGATCCGCTCGTCCCGCCGCGACGACAACTCCTACATCAACGTTATCCGTTGGACGACCCCAAGCGAGATCGTCATGTTCACGGAAACCGATGTAGTGCTGACTCGCCAGGAAAACATGATGGGTGTAATCCCCGTTACCTTGGCGAAGCGACCCACGTTCGACGGAGGGGTGTCTGGTCAATTTGACGACGTTCTGCCCGTGTACGCAGCAAAGGCACGGCTCGCGCTACTCATGTTGGAGGCCACTCAAAAGAGTGTTGAGGCTCCACTAGCGATCCCGCAGGACGTTACCCAGTTGAACGTGGGGCCGGATTCGGTCATCCGAAGCAACACGCCAGAGAAGATCCGGCGCGTAAGCCTGGATGTACCGCCTTACTCGTTCGCGGAGAACAACATTCTGAGCGACGAGTTGAAGTACGGAACCCGATTCCCCGAGTCACGAGCCGGTCAAGCCGACGGATCTATCGTCACGGGCCAGGGCGTGAAGGCTCTACAGGCTGCGTTTGACCAGCAGGTCAAGGTCTCGCAATCAATCTTGGGTGAAGCGTTGGGTGAGGCAATCAGCCTGTCCATGCGTTGCGACGAGGTCTACTTCAATGATCGCGTAAACCAAGTTACCGGGAAGGTGAACGGCGTACCGTTCAACCTTAAGTACACGCCGCGCACCGACATTCAGGGCAACTACGGCGTGAACGTTGACTACGGACTACTCGCTGGCCTCGATCCCAACCGTGCTCTAGTTTTCGCGCTACAGGCGCGAGGCGACAAGTTGATCTCACGATCCTTCACTCGCCGACATTTACCCATCCAGATCAACCCATCCGAAGAAGAGCGTGCGGTTGATATGGAGGACATGCGTGACTCTTTGAAGCAAAGCATTCAGGCTCTCGCTTCAGCGATTCCCGCTTTGGCTACCCAGGGTCAAGACCCCATGAAGGTTGTCAACTCTCTTGCGACCGTGATTGACGCTCGCAAGAAGGGAACGCCAATCGAAGAAGCGGTGAAGCAAGCGTTTGAGCCGCCCAAAACTGAACAGCAAGAACAGCAACAACCCCGAGAAGAACAGATTCCAGGGCTACCAGAAAACACAGCCATGCCGGGTGCGGAAATGCAGCAGCCGCAGGCACCGATGTCTATGCAGAACCTTCTTGCAGGACTTTCCGGTTCGGGTAACCCAGTTCTTAAGGGAAACATTCAGCGACAAATTCCAGCGTAGGAGAAAAGAATGATTGGAACTCAAGGCGGTAACGCATCTGCACCTGTGGCGCAGCCCTGCCACTGCTCACGTTACAGCGGTTCTGTGCCCGGTGGTGGCACTCAGCAGCGTCCCCAGGGTGACAAGCCCAAGGGTATCGGTGCTGGCGGCAGCAAACTGAAGTAGTCGTGGCGACTGGTAGCGACAAGCGACTGACACCTGCTCAGCGCAAGAAAGCCCAGGCTCGTTACAGGAAAAGCGGTAGGAGAAAAGATCCGGCAACAGATCTCGTGCTGGGTGCTGCTTCTATGGTGCCTGTCGCTGGCGTGGGGGCCAGGGCTGCTGGGGTTGCAAGGGCGGCGCAGGCCGCGAAGAAGGCCACAATGAAGGTCAAGGAACCCAAAAGCAACGTCAAGGTCATCAAGAAACCCCGACAAGACCCCTCGCGCCCGAAGCCGGTCAAGCCCTACGACCCCTCGCGGCCACCGAAGGCGGTCAAGCCCTACCCCAAGAAGAAGGGTGCGCCGAAATACCGCGTCGATGAAATTGAGAAGGCGGCTTACCGGGACGCGATGAGGAAGAAGCCGGTCAAGCCTTACCCCAAGAAGAAGGCTCCCGCCAAGAAGAAGGCTCCCGAAACTCCGGCCAAGTACTCGGCGGGGTCAGGAAAATTAAAGCGCACTGCCCCGATGACCCCGATAGAGATAGCGACGACCCTTTCTAGGTTGGGTTACAAGCGCAGCCCCACGGGGCTGGAAGGCGCGTACAAGCGTTACAACGCCAAGGGTCTGAATAAGAAGAGGTAGTTATGCCAGGACATTACGGCGGCATGGGCAAAGGGGCCGCCCGGCGTTACAAGAGCAAGAAGAAGAACGCGAAGCAAGCGATCCTTAAGGACGACGCACGCGGTTACCGCAAGCGTCGCGTTGCAGAACTGCGTGCCGATAAGAACCACGACATGTTGCAGCACTTCATTGGGAAGAACGCCACGCGCAAACCCCGTAACTAGAGGAAACAATGGCTAAGAGAAAATTTGGTGAGCCGCCAGGTCGCACCCGAACTAAGAGGCAAACCAAGAAAAAGGGAAACCGCTACTCGAAGTTTGGATTAGCCCCGGCTTTTGTGGGGGATGTCGCTAAGGGACTCGGTGAAGACCTTGTAAGTATGGGTAAGACCGCGTTCGATCCGCGCCTGCCATTCATGCGGGGGAAGGACGCTGAGAAGGCGAAGCGAGACGCTGCCCTTCTAGGGATGACCGTTATCCCTGGTGGCAAACTCATAAAGCCGATTGCCAAGGCAGCGAAGACCGCGAAGAAGCCCACGAAAACTCCTGGCACTTCCACCGTCAAGAAGACGACGAAGAAGGCAGCCGAGAAGAAGACAACCAAGAAGACCACGGCGAAGAAGACCACCCCGCCCAAAGGTTACCCGCAGTTCTCTGCGACGAAGGACAAGAGGGGTCCACTACCCTTCCCCAAGTCTGTCAACAATCCAAAGTTGACCGCCGCTGCGCGTAAGAAGCAGAAGGAACTCGCCGATAAGCGAAACAAGGGTGACGGCAAGGCACCTCCGGTCACGCGGAAACCAGCCGATAGCGAAGTTCTCACCGCGCAAGAGATCGCTGACAAGGCTGCAACGAAGCGTCTTAAGGATATTCAACGTCTACGCAAGGACAAGAGTGCTCAGCCCAAGAAGGGCAAGGCTAAGTCTGACGCTCCTGCCAAAAAGACAGTCCAGGTCACGCCAAAGCGTCCTGCTAAGTACGAGCCTGAGCCGACCACAACCCGAAACACGGAAGGTGGTCAGGGGCGACAACGTACTTACACCACTAAGACAGAGGCCGAGCGCGATGCCATGCTCGATAAGGCGACTGGTGGTAAGTGGTCAAAGGGTCTGAAGGACGCACCATTCGGCGCACGCGAAACGAAAAAAGGAAAGACGGGCTACCCTGGCAAGGAGAAAGCCCATCAGCGAGTAAACAAGCGTGACGCTGCTAAGAGAGAAGCGGAAAAAGGGCGAGGGAAAACCTCAAGCCAGCGCGAGAAGTCGGAAGCGGCGGCTGCGCGAAGGAAGAAGGCTGGCGGCAGTCAGAATATTAGGGACGCGATCAGGAACCCGAAACTTGGTGGTGATGTTTCCATCGCCAAGATGTCTCCTGCTCAACTCAAGAAGGCTTTGTCTAACCCAAGAAGTTCTGAGTCTCGCCTTATGAAGACTCTTGAGAAGCGAGCCGAGCGCGGGAATCTGCGCGAAGGTGAGAGTCAGGTTCTCAACCGGCTTCGGGATAACGCTCCGAAAGCAACCAATGAGAGTGACACCCTAGCCTTGATGCAGGACACGATCAGGCCAAGCGGTCAACCCAACAGGGTTGCAGGAACCATCAACCCACCGCGTCAGGTAAAAGCCAGTAATCAGAAGTGGCGTGGCGAAGGCGGCAAAGACGCGCCGAAGGGTCCGAAAGGTCAGTCCGGTACAGCCAAGCGTGGCGACAAGGTAACCGAGAGGGCCAAGGAAGAAGACGGCGTAACCCGCATTAAGGGTAAGGGCGGTCAAGCACGCAGGGTGATCGCACCAAGCAAAGATGTTGCTGTTGCCCGTGGCGGTCCTCGCGGTCGCCGCGTTGGTGGAGGTGCTGCATCTGGTCGTAAGCCAATCGCCCTTGGCTCTGGCAGGAAAGCACCAAGCAAAGATGTAGTCCGTGGCGAAGTAGTCCGTGGAGGTAGAACTAGCGGTGGCAGTACGGGGCGCACAGCGAGGCCCGTCGATGTCAAGACCAAGCCCGTTGGTGGCGGTCGTGGAAGTTCCGGTCGCGGCCCTGCTGGTCGTGGTACTGCTGGTCGTGGTGCTGCTCGCGCTGCTATCGGATCTGGTGCCACAAAGGGCAAGGGCAAGAAAGTAAGGGACATAACTCCTGCTGTCGGGTTACTGGCGGGAGGGGCCATTGGCGCATCCAGGCTAGGAAGTGTCGCTGAGAAGAGTGCCCCGAGGGAATCCGACAAGGACAAGGTAACTCCTCGCCCGAAGAAGCCCACGAGCCAGTTGCGGGATAAGTACGGTCGCAAGATTGACCGCACCGAGTTCAACCGACGCGAGGCTTACCGCAAGTCCCTTGAGGGTATGACCGCAGCGGAGAAGAAGAAGGCTCGCAAGGCCGAGATGAAGAAGCGTGAGGCGTACCGCGACCGTAAGGGTAAGGGTGCGAACATCACTACCCGCAACCTTGACCTGAAGGAAGGCGTATCTAGCCGCAAGGTCAATAAGGAAATGAAGGCTGCTGCCGGTAAAGGTGGCAATCGTCAAGCGGCAATCGACGCTCGGAAGAAGTACCAAAGAAAGAAGAAGTAATGCCCGGTCGAGTCTTTTGGAAGAACCCAAATCCCACGAAGAAGAAGAACCGGAAGAAGATGACCGCACCTGAGAAGCGCGAGGCGGCTCGTCGAGCAAGCGCCGAGGGTCGTCGCTATCCGAATCTCGTGGATAACTCGGCGGTTATTCGCAAGCGTAATAAATAGTAGGAGGTAGTCGTGCCGCCTGGTGGATACCAAGCACCACGAAAGCCTGCACCCGTAAGCGGCCCTGGTGCGTTATCAGAGAGAACTGACGGCGCACCGGGGCAATCAATTAAAGATTTGCCCAACGCCGGGTACGGAGAGCAGAAGGACTTCCAGCAAATACAGAAGTCGGCAAAGATGGCGAAGTCTGCCTCGATGCCAAACGTAACTCGGCTTGATGCTCCTACGGAGCGACCGGACGAACCGATTACCGAAGGTAACTCGATGGGTCCAGGTCGAGGGCCGGAGTCTTACGGGATTTCACGCAACATCTCAGAACTCTCGAATATGGAGATAAGTGATATTGCCCAGTCGTTACCTCTGTTGGAGGGGGCGGCTAACGATCCGAACGCTCCGCGTTCATTTGTCCGATTCGTTCGATACTTGAGAGACAATGCCTAGCCTTCCAGAAGATATTTCAGCAGCCGTAGACGCTTTAGGTGTTGAGCCTGTCGGAATTATTTGGGGTATCGGCATGACTCCGTGGGAGTCTGGCGAACAGCGTGACTCATTCCTTCGAGCCATTACTGGCGGTGGAAATGAGTAGGTTCATTGGTGACGACGCGACAACCCTGACTCCTACTGGTGATCTCGGTAAGCCAATCAATGTTGAATCAGAAGTAACTGGTCAACAGATGATTGACGCTGATCGAGCGCGGCAACGAATGGCTGTTCAGGAAGAAGCCGCCACCCCTAACATCGTGCAGCGATTCTTAAATCCCGCCCTAAACGCTGTTGATTCCGGCATCGAAAAAATAGATAACTTCTACAAAGAGACGGAACAGAATTACACCGCCGCCATTGATTTTGTTGGTAGCGCAGTTACGGGTAACGAGCGACTAACGCTGGAAGATACTTACAAGGTATCCCCCGGTCAGGCTATTGAAGCGAACATAGAGGCTCTATTCGATGACAGCGTTCGGTTGGCTGACGATGACTGGCGCGAGTCCCAATGGGGTGCGTCTCTCCGCAACCCGCTTGATGATGACTTCAATGTCAACTATTCGACTGGTGCCATTGACTTCGCCGTTGACTGGTTCCTAGATCCACTCGTCATTGCCAACAAGGCCGCCAAGGTTGCACGTTTTGGTACGGCCTTCGGTAGGTCTATTCCTGGCATGGCGGGTGGCGTAACGCATCGCTTAACATCTGGCAAGGCTGGCGCAAAAGTAGTACAGCAGGTCGGTAATGACATTGACCAGGCAATCGCCAACCCCAGTAGTCAGGTGGGAAGCGTCGGCAAAATCAATCAGATGGCTAGGGATCTAGCCGATAACGATTACAACTACGCGCTCACGGTACGAGAGTTCCGAGGCCCAAATCAGGGAGCCTTGGCTACGGCAGCGTCATTGATAGATAACGAGAAAACCATGAAGGTGTTTCTCGGAGCGATGACTGGATCGCAGCGGCACATTGACCAACTGGCGAACATCAGGAATGACATCTACACGGATGTTATGAAGTTGGCTCATCCTGATGTGTATGAGCGTCTTGCGGTGCATACGGCAGAGTCGAAAATGCCCGTCGCGCTAGAGCGTTTCCTCGAACCCGGCGCTGACGGCGTGAAACGCATCGACGCTATGCGCGACAACAGCGAAGAGTTCGCCGACATTCTCCGTGAAATGGGGTACGGCTACAATCTTAAGGGAGTCAAGGCCGCTTCCCGCCTTTCGCAGGAAGTCGGCGGCGGTGCCCTCATTCGAGACTGGCGCTCCCCTTACCAGTCTGCTTTGTACAAGCAGCGCAATGCCCGTAAGTTGCAAGCGGAGAAGCGTGGCACCTCTCCGGCTGCACGCGAGTTTATGTACACCGACAACTTCGGTATCGGCATTCGTTTGTTTTCTGCCACCAAGCAGTTCCTTACTGGCAAGGAAACCAACGGTCTGGTCAACGTGAGGGGCTTGGAGTCCGGTCGAGGCTTTACTGAGATCAGGGCAGTTGGAACTGACTCCTCGGTTCTGCGTAACTCTGGTTTTGAGCGTGAGGCTTTGGAAATTTGGGGTAAGGCTGTAACCCCAGACGAAAAGTTCGTTGCGGTTCAGAAGATTGAGGACAAGGCTTTCGAGATCCAGGTCGCTCACTACCTTGGTAGAAGCAATCTCGGTGAGCAGATGAAAAAACTGTCCGTCGAGGATCAGCGCAAGGTTATGAAGGATCTCGACGATCTTCGTAGTGACCTGTACAAACGGATTGATAAGCGACGGGCTGAAGTTCTTAGGATCGCTCGTGACCCGAAGCGTGCCTACGCCACATACATTGATCCCGATAATGGCGTTCAGGTAGTCCTTGATAAGCGTCTGCGCTCGCAGTTATCTGTTGCTGAGCCGATGCTTGACATGAAACTTTTACAAAAGACCGCTCGCCTTCTCGTCAATGACTTTTCTAAGCAGTACGACTTAACAAACGATCTATTGGCTGCCGGTGGAAAGACAAGAGTTCCCGGCATAGGCAAGGGTCAAGGCATTAGAAACTGGAGCGTGAACACTCTCGACACCACTCTTGCCTTATGGAAGGCCAGCGTTCTAATTCGTGCGGGTTACACGCAGCGCAACCTTTTCGAGAACTCTCTACGTTCCGTTGCCACTATCGGAATCTTGCCGATGATCGCCAGGATGCCTGGTGGTGTAACAAAGATAACGAACAACACCTACAAGCGGGGCAAGCAGAGAACCGTTGTGAAGCGGTGGAACCGTCTTGCTAATGAAGAGGCAGAAAAGATCGCCAACTTTAAGGCTCGCATTGCTAAAGGTGCTCTCGGTCTTGATGACCGAGTAAAGGAGTCAGAGCAGCAACTCGCCGCCCTTTTGGAAAAGATTCGTAAGACTGAACTTAATCTGACCGGGGACGCGCAGAAAGTATTTGGACGGGAACTCTTCAAGGCAACTGGTATCAGGGTTGGGGACGAGTGGTTCACCCCTTGGGATGATGTTACTCGTGACCTGACTTCGATGGGAAACACGAATCGCCAGACCCTTAACGCTCTGATTGATGGTGAGTCTGAGTTGCTGGTTGACAGCCAAAAGTACATCATGGTCAACCCTGGCGACGGGCAGTATTGGGACGAGTTAGTCCAATCAGGTGTTCAGTTCGTTGAAGATGAGGTTGCTAAACGAGTGCTGCAAGGCCAGAGCGCAGAGTCCATCGTCAAGTGGATGAAGAGCAGCGACGCTCGCTACTACCGAGACGATATGAAGACACCCATTCGCGGTGTCACCGACTACGTTAAAAATCGAGTCGAGTTGGTCGAGCGGTACCTTCCCACGCCACAGTCGAGGCAGATGGTCCTCGATGGCAACGTCGCCCCTGCTCAACTGAAGGCCGAACTGGGGAATCTAATCGAGTCGAAGTTGACCCCGCTTAGAGCGATTCATGGTCGGGAAGTTCAGGAGAAAGTTACAAATTGGGGAGTTCGCCCCGTCACCAACTGGGTCTTCAACCTCATTGGTGATCTACCGGAGACACACCTGAATCGTCAGCCCTTCTACGACACCGTATGGAGGAAAGAGTTCAACGGTCGGGTCGCTAACGCGCAGGCGCAGGGAACGGAACTCACCAAGGAAGTCCTTGAGTCGATCAACCGCGCTTCCAAAGCACAGGCTTTGCGAGATCTGAAAGAAACGCTCTACACCATCGAGCAATACTCGACGATGGCTAAGTACCTGCGCTTCATTATCCCCTTCTTCCCTGCCTTCCAGAACACGGCATCAACGTGGGCGAGGATCGCTGCGCGAGACCCTTCTGTCATTCCACGCGCCGATACGTTATACAACCTCCCCAACTCCTTGGGGATGGTGGTAAACGATGACGCGGAGGTAGTCCCTTACGACCGTTACGGGTTCATTCGCGGTGGTGACTCCAACTGGATCATCATGCCTCAGTCCGTTCGGGACTGGTCTATAGAAAAGTTCGGCATTCCTCTCGATGTTCCGCAGGGAAGCCTGAACGTTGTGTTCCCCGGCGAGACTCCTTACTTGCCTGGGTTCGGGCCGCTCGTAACCATGACAGTGAACAATTACCTGAAAAACAAGCCAGATGTGCAAAAGATAATTCGTGACACCATTGGCGAAACCTTTTACAAGAACCTTGTCCCGTTCGGTAGGACTGAGCCAGAAACTTGGAAACTCGCGGCACCTGGCGGGTGGCGCAAACTCTTAAATTGGCAGGGCGGGGAAGGTAACGACGTTTACCTGGGTCTCGGTGGAGCGATCATGCGAGACGAACACTTCCGCTGGGTTGAAAGTGGAGGCTTGCCTGACGAGAAATACTCGGCAGAAGGAGTCATTGAAAAAACCAATGCCTACTTCAGGATGAGCGTTCTCGCCTCATTCGGTGGTCCGGTATCTGTTTCTGCTGGATCAGCAAACGCTCTCGCGTTGGGTTACTGGCGCAGGATGCTGGAAGACCCGATGCTTACTTACGACGAGCGCGTAAAGCGACTTGAAGACAAGTTCGGCCCCAATGCTGCGGTGTTGGTTACGTCCACCTCGGAGAAGGTTAAGGGTGTCGGCTACACGCTGGACGAGTACCAGCAGCAGAAGAAGTACCAGGATGTAGCCAGGGACTTGGGCAAGATTGACCCCGACCTTGTGGGTCTTATCAGTTCTGGTGTTCCCGCTGGTGAGTTCGATCAGGGTGTTTACACCGCTTTGGGCATGGAAGAGGTGCCGGGTACTGGTGTCCCCTACCGGCAAAAGAAGTCCTTAAGTTCAATGGAGAATGACCTTGCCTTGAGTACCGCTTGGGATGAATACAACGAGATGAAAGATGCTCGGGATGCGGCGCTAGAGGAGATAGGTGCGAGCATCAACAGTAATGCTGCTCGCGGTATCCGCGAGTCTTTTAACTATTTCAAGTACGACTTCATGGAGCAGAAGCACGGACAGGCGTGGGCTACTGCCATTAACGGGTTCGACCTAGACCAGGGAAGAACGTTGCAGGGCATCCAGGTTCTTCTTAATGACGAGAACTTTATGGGCGAGCACGGCAATACGCCGATGTGGATGCAGGTTCGTGAGTACATGGAAACCAGGGCCGCAGGACAGCAGGCCATTGCGGAGGGCGCTGACTCTAGTTCGGTGAACGATATGTGGGCCGTCTACCGGGAGAAGGTCAGGTACTCGTCACTTTTGTTTAGTGACTTCTTTGATATGTACCTAGATAACGATGACGTTGTTAGAGATTACGCGGCGGTGAACTGATATGGCGATTGACTTCACAGGGACGGGTCAGGGATCAAGCCTGACGGGGACGAACGTATCGAGCGCGGTAGCGGAATACAACAGAAAAATTATGGAAGCGACGGGCATGAACTCCGGTTCTATCTCAAGTGACACTACCGAATTTAATGTCCCTGTCGGCCCTGCTCGAATGGTTGGAACAGATACGTTCGTTAACCCTGACGCTCCTTACATATCTCTGTATGACGCTCGCCGCGAGGCGTTCCCAACGATGACGAACACCGCGATCAAGCAAGAACTCCTGGAACTGAAGGCGAAAGACCCGAAGCAATACAAGGATTTTCTCGACTTGATGGATAAGTCTGGATATGACGACGTTGATGAAATGCTTCAGGGAGCCGTTCTCGCTCAGCAGGATGTCAATGAGTTCCTGAGTAGTCGCGCAGACATGGGTTTGTTTGGTTCTGGCTCCGGTGGTCCAACGACTACGGTGACGACGAACGAGTCCAATCGTGGTCAGGCGTTCACGACAGTCAACCCGCAGTTCGAGGCTGGCCTAGGTCGTCAGGTGAACCCTGATGAGGTAACAGATTTTCAGGAGACTCTTAACCAGTTCCAGCGTGCGAACCCGTATGTGACCACTTCCGGTAAGGGTTTCTCTAAGACTACTGGTGGGTTCGACCCTGCTGAACTGGCTCGGTCTTACGTTCAAGGGCAAGACGATTACGCAGAGTCTCAGGTTGCGTCGAACTTCCTTGGTGTTCTTGATGGCATTCTCGCAGATCCAAGCAATCGACCTGGCCCTGATCTTCAGGAGCGCATGTCAAGGATGGGCTACTAATGGTCTACAACCCGTTGGATACAAACAACGACGGCAAGGTCTCCAAGAAGGAGATGAAACGCTTCAATAAAGGGAAGCGCGAAATCGACGAGTTCGAGACTGAGAAGTATGCACAGCAGTTCGGGTACGGAGCGGCCTACCTTGACAAGAACCAGGGACTCATTGACGTTTTCAATGAGTTGATTGGTGATCTTGTCACCGATGCTTCCATCATTGAGGCTCGCATTAAGGGAAGCGACTGGTTCCGTAAGTACAACGCTGGGTGGCAGGAGAAGGACAAGCAGCGTTCGGAGTTGGGTGAGGACGCTTTCAACGTCATCATCGACAACGATGTCGAGGAGTTGCGTAAGAGGTTCGAGGCTACCGGCGCGACCGTACCTCCTGACGAGGTTCTTCGAGACTTGGCTACTAAGTCTTTCTACGGAGTTTCGGAGCGTCGTAAGAGTTACGAGGATTACGACGCAGAGTGGCTTGACGACATTGTTAATGGCTACGTCAACTTCGATAACACTCAGATTGTCGGTGGCGTCGAGGTCTTCGATTTCGACGGTGAGGCGGGTGTTAAGTCAGATGAGTTGTATCAACTTGCTCGGAACTATGGCATTGACACCTCTATGTCGAACACCGCTTTTACTTCTTGGTTTAGGACGACCCTTAATCGTTACCTCGATGGTGACATCCAGAAAAATGCTTTGGATCAGGAACTCAAGGACATGGCTAAGGGCTTGTACCCAGGTCTCGCTAAGCAGATTGATAACGGGTACGACGTTGTTACCGCTATCAATCCCTACCAAAAGGTGATGGCTCAAGAGTTGGAACTTCCTGAAATTGACTTCAATGACCCGCTCATGCAGGGAGTCGTAAACTCGATGGGAGATAACGGTGAGTGGCAGCCTCTTAATCTTTATGACGCTCGAATGATGGCGCGTAAGGATGAGCGGTTTGACTACACATCTACAGCCATTAAGGAGAAGACCGACATTGCTTCGCGGATTCTCAAAGACTTCGGGTTCTTGGGGTAGCGCATGGGTTACGGCGATCTTCTTTTCATAAATAAGCCCAGTCAGGGACACAAGGGGGCTAGTGCCGCTGACCGTAATGCAGCGAATCAAGACCCGTGGGGTGGCGGCAGGCCGCAGCCGCCGCAGCAGTTTGACCCAGAACCGGGACCAAACTTCCTCCAACCTCCACCTCCTCCTCCTACTCCCGACGACCCACCACCGCCAGCGCCTACAGTCACAGGCACTTACCAGAAGAGAGTCCTTGGCGGCTACCTAGCCACGATAGAGCGCCTGTCAGATGGGACAGAGCGCGAGGTTTACCGTGAGCGTTCTCAGTCTGCCGGTGATGCAGTCAACCTGATGTTCCAGAACCTTGGCCTTGGTCAGGGTCTCATTGACAGCATGAGCGCCAGTATCAAGAGTTTGTACGCCAACTTCCTTGACCCGTCTGAGGCACAAATCTTGAACGAGATCTACACCTCTGACGCTTACAAGCAACGCTTCAAGGGTAATGAGGTTATTCGTCAAAGGTTGGCTGGTGGTCAGGGTCGCCCAGGCGACCGCATGTTGACACCCGCGCAGTACATCGAGCAGGAGCGTCAGTACCGGGAGATCCTGCAATCCGCTGACATGCCTGGTGGCTTCTACGACTCACCTGATGATTTCACGAATCTGATCGGTAACAGCATCAGCGTTGCTGAGTTCCGCAACCGAGTTGACACGGCATACACGGCACTCAACGAGGCAGATGACTTCTTGAAGGAGCAGTTATCTACATACTATGGATTGACGACGGGCGAGATGGTTTCGTACTTGTTGGACCCGGCGAGGGCGACCCCGATTTTGAATCAGAGGGAGACCAACAATCCGTATGGACTGAACTCGTACAGAGAATTGCAGAGGCAGTACGACACAGCCGAGGTCGGCGCTGCAAGCGAGCGGCTTGGCGGGAAAGATATAGCCAGGGGATTCGCTGAAGAGTTCGTTGACGCTGGCAAGGCTGATAAGGCTGAGCAGGCATTCTCCACAGCAGTTGCGATGGAAGGCGATGTCACTCGCCTAGGCAAGTTGTACGGCGACGACACGATGAATTACCAAGGTATCGCTCGTGAGTCTGCTTCGTTAACTGGCGGCGCTGCCATAGGCAAGCGTCGTCGCAAGTTCGCCAGTAAAGAGCGAGCACAGTTCAAGAAGGAAAGTGCTCTGGGACGAGGCTCCTTGTCCAAGAGAACAGACGTTTAATACGTCGGGGCATGACAGGTAAGAGGTAAGCGTAAATCGGGGCGGTAACTCCCGCGTTGCTTCCTAACTCCCGTTCGATTCGGGACATGTCCACCCATAGCAGGATCGGTCGGCCCCTGCGTGAGTAGTAGTCCGATAGTCGCTACAGCCATTCGCGGTAACCCCCTTGACGCGATGTGGGTAGTGCAACCCGAAGAAGGGCATACACAGAAAGGGTGTACCGATGGCCCAATACGAGAATGAATACGATGAAGAGTCGATGTCTGGCTCTGATTTGATTAAGCACCTCCGCAAGCAGATCAAGGATCTGTCTTCAACGCTCGATGAGCGTGACGATCAACTCGATGAGTTGTATACGGAGGTTAGGTTCAACGACCTAGCAGCAGCACTCGAAGAGTCTGGCGTAAGTCCAGAACTTGCACAGTATGTGCCGGATGAGGTTGAGGATATGGATGACCTCTATGGCTGGCTTGACGAGAACGCTGAGATATTCGGCATTGAGGCTGTCGATGACGAAGGACAGGATCATGGCGAGGAGCAATCCTTGATTGATCCGGCAGTCGTTCGTGCCGCAGAAGATATGGCTCGGTTAACGGACGGTGGGATTGACCCCACCGTTGGCACATCTGTCGAGGACTTGATTAATTCAGCGCAGAGTCCCGAAGAGTTGCAAGCCATTCTACGCGGTCAGTAAACAAGTCCAACGAAAAAGTGAAAGGAGGCGAAGATGGCTAACAACCCAATCGGTACCACGAGTCACACTCATACCGCTGACTCGACCAGTACCACCACGATGGGGCACCTAGTTGTCACCGCCTATGACAAATTCGTTGAGATGGCCCTTCGCTCGGAACCCATGTTCCGTAAATTCGCCGATAAGAAGCCAGTCGATGTTACATCGCCGGGTTCTACTGTCGTTTTCCAACTGCATAACGACATTGCGCGGGTTACTGCGGCTCTCAACGAGACTCAGGACATTACCTCTACTGCGATGGAGAACACCAACAAGGTTGCTGTTACCGTCAATGAATATGGTAATGCCGTAACGACCACGGAGCGGTTGTCTTTGGAGGCTATCTCCCGAGTTGACCCAGCCGTGGCCGACATACTCGCGTTTAATCAACGCGACAGCCTTGACGCCCTGGTGTGGGCGGTCATGGTTGGTGCTCAGACAGCATTCACCAACTCTGCGGGGAGTGCAAGTACCCCGGCTCTGCCTGGTGAGAACCTGTCTGGCGGCACGCCTGGAACCATCACCTCGGCTTCCATTCGGAAGGCGGTCAGCAAGTTGCGCGGCGCTAACGTCCAGCCCCGCGAAGGTTCCTACTTCATGGGATTCATGCACCCAGATGTTTCTTTCGATCTTCGGAGCGAAGCAAACACTCAGGGTAATGACCAATGGCGTGCACCCCACGTTTACAACGAATCCGGTGTCGGAGCAATCTGGGACGGAGAAGTAGGCGTATTCGAGGGAGTCAAGTGGGTAGAAACTCCGCGTGCAGAATCCCAATCGGGTTCTGGCGCGAACAAGATCTACGACACCTTGATTATCGGCAAGCAGGCGCTTGTCGAAGCGGTTCAGTATGACCCGAAGACGATTGTGTCGCCGGACGTTGACAAGTTGCGTCGTTTCCGCACGGTAGGTTGGAAAGCCTACCTCGGCTGGAATACGTTCCGCAACGAAGCGCGTTACAGCATCAAGGTCAAGAGCAGCATCGCTGCCTAGCCGTTGTGTGGAGGGGTCGGCCTTCGGGTCGGCCCCTCTGCCATGACAAGGAAAAAATGCCAACGTTTAAGACTCCTCATCGTCACATTAAGTACGGGTTAGAAAACCCTTTGTGGTGGGCTGAAGTTGTCGAGGGCTATTGGGTTGTGAAGACAGCCGAAGGGACTTGGCAACAACTTGTTTGCCCCACTCCTGAATTTATTCGTTCGTGTCAAGCCTCTTATCAGGGAGGAATGATCCACGAAATCACTCAAGCAGAAGCCGACGAACTGACGGCAGGCGGTTACGGAAGTTATGTCACTACATAGGCACATCACGCATCCAGATTTTGTTGAGGGCTGCTTCGGCTGCAAGGCATCTACTTTGCAATGGGTCTCGATGGACGCTCAGAACAAGAACCGGGCGAATGATCGGGAGTTGGATGCTTACAGGTCTGCCCGTAAGCAAGGCATTCAACCTAGGTCAACGAAGATGAAAGACATTACCGTCGCTGTTCGCGCCTCTGAGCAAGTCGGTCGGGCGGTCAAGGCATGAGCACTTTCCTTGAGATTACAGAAGAAACTCTTGCAGAGGTTTCTTCGTATGTTCGCAACCAAGAATCCCTCACGGTTCTGTTGCAGTCGGTTTCGGATACTGACTTGACCTTCACGGTTGATGACGCAACCGCTCTTAGTCGGGGTATCGCTGAGATAGGCGATGAACTTATTTACATCAAGTCGGTCAATAAGACCGCTGGCACGGTCGAGATCATGCCCGGTGGTCGAGGCTTCCGTGGAAGCACCGCTATTGCTCACTCCGTAAATGCCTTTATTCGGAATAATCCGACATTTCCCCGAACTCAGATAAAACGGGCAATCAACGACACGATCCAGGGTATTGACCTTGTTGCCATCGGAAGTCACACGTTCACCTTCGACGGCGTTACTTACGCCTATCCCCTGCCAACAGACTTCGAGGAAATTACTGGGGTCTCATTTGACGCGGTTGGTCCGACGGATGTTTGGCACCTCCTGAAGCGGTATCGAGTGGACAGGAACTTCAGGGTTGATGGTGCTCCTAGCACCGTCAGGTCGGCCATTGTTTTGCTTGAGGCTCCGATGGCTGGTCGAGATGTTCGTGTGCAATACACGAAGTACCCGTCTCCCCTGGCAAACAACTCGGACAACTTTGCGTCCACAAGTGGTCTTCCGCAATCGACGGAAGACGTAATCCGTCTTGGTGCTATGTGGCGGTTGGTCAGCACGATTGATCCCGGCAAGGTGACGGCGGTGTCGCCGTCGGCAGACGCTATGGATGCTCCCTTCGAGGTGGGGCAATCCTCCTCTGTCGCTCGCTACTTGTACCAGTTGTTCGGTGTTCGCCTGTCTGAGGAAAAAGCGAAGCAACAGAAAAATTATCTATCAATCATTCAGTACGCGAGGTAAGAAAGTATGGGAACTCCCGCTCGGTATTACTCTTCCACAGCAGTAACCACGACACTTTCGCTGTCCATCTCTTCAACCGACGTTGCTATCCAGGTTGCTTCATCCAGCGGATTCCCGTCCAGTTATCCGTTTACTTTGATCCTGGCGAAGGACTCTGCAAACGAAGAGATCCTGACGGTGACTGCCTTAGTCGGCTCTCAGTTTACGGTCACGCGAGGTGTTGATGGAACGTCTGCAAGAAGTCATACGGCTGGCACTTCTGTTGAGCATGGTGTATCTGCGCTCGACTTCACGGATCAGCGAAGCCACCAGGCTGCCGCAGCCAATGTTCACGACATCGGTGCGACGGCGAGCGTTGTTGGAACTGACACTTCGCAAACGCTGACCAACAAGACGCTGACTTCCACCACTCTTGGTGGTGACTTGGCTGCGGGTACGAACAAGATCACCGGCCTAGGTGATCCGGCTGCGGCTCAGGACGCTGCTACGAAGAACTACGTCGATACGGGTGCTTCGAGTCAGGTTGTCGCTGCGACCACTCAGGCCACGAACGCGGCAACTTCCGCTACGGCTGCTGCTGCCTCCGCGACAGCGGCGGCAACCAGCGAATCCAATAGTGCGAACAGCGCAACAGCGAGTGCGAATAGTGCGACGGCATCAAACTCATCTCAAACAGCAAGCGCGTCCTCAGAAACAAACGCGGCTGCTTCAGCGGCAGCGGCCCTCGTAAGTCAAAACTCCGCAACATCCAGCGCGGCTTCAGCAACATCGAGCGCGAGTTCCGCGACTGCATCGCAGTCAGCAAGCGCAACGTCGGAAACAAATGCGGCGGCTTCTGCCGTAGCCGCTGCCGCGAGTGCCGCTAGTGCGGCTGCGACGTATGACCAATTCGATGATCGGTTTTTAGGCGTCAAGACGAGCAGTCCCTCGCTGGACAACGACGGAAACGCTTTGGTTGCCGGTGCGCTCTTCTTCAATAGCACCGACAACACCATGTATGTGTACAGCGGCTCCTCTTGGCTTGCCGTCAACACGGGCACATTCATCGCTGAAACGTTGATTGATGCTAAAGGCGACCTCGTCGTGG
>MDTC01054888.1_pt1 | contig 17478 bp, 12 predicted proteins | sample 811181 | NCBI WGS metagenome assembly MDTC01 (sample SAMN05326644, study PRJNA326480) | marine metagenome | isolation source: seawater | place: Pacific Ocean: North | collected 2011 | reverse complement strand
TCAACATCGGTCTTCTCGTTGAAATAAAAAGTTTTAGTTTCTGTCACTTGTGTTTGAGAATCATTTACACGCAACGAAGTTTTACCCAAGGAGGAGTCAGATGTACATACTACTCTGATACTATACATCATTTAAAAATATTCCGTAAGAGTTGGTGGTCTAGCTCCAAATACTCGATAGTGTAAACAGGTAGGTCAGGTTCGTTTGGATGTGATGTCCAACTTGCTCCAATTCCCGTGGTAACCCAATATTTGTATTCATCTACACTTTGAAAACTTGGAGATACCATAAAATTACTAGTATTTAGTAAAAACGAAGGAATGTCAATAGCAATAAATTTATCAGTTAAATTATCAAATATATCATCTATAATAAAAGTGCTATTATCTTTTTTATCAATAATTTCGTAAAATTTTCCATTACCTATAATTGGCAATACAATTCGTGTTCCTACTTTAATTTTCCACGAAGGGTGATCACTTTTGACTTTTATCTGAGTTCCTTTTTTATATAATAAAACTCCACTTACCGGACCATTATTTATAGTATTTTTATCGTCACTTGTTAGTAGCCAGATACTACCAACTTTTTGCAAATAGTACGCAACATTGCTTATTTCAACTTTCTGTGGAAAATCAAAATCATTGATAAATTTATCATCAGTCGTATCAAGTTCAATTGACCACCCTACATCTGTTAGTCGTCCAGATATAATTGTAACCATAAATTGATGTATACTCGAACTTATGATTTTGTTTACTATCATATTTTCATTTTCGTTTTGATTTGCACCCACAACTATATTCTGATACATTCCATCACTCTCTATCTCAGGAAGTGCAATCCAGTCAATTTTTCCGGTGTGACTTCCATTTTTAAGTTTTTCATTAATATAAACACGGATTCTATTATTACCCAAATCGAGTATAGGATACTTTATTACTGAAAATGATTTCGGTCCGAGTAACCATGTAGGGTTTTCGGCTACTCCTCCCGTAGTATTTTCACGCAACCCAAACGCAAATGATTCACCTTGCAATGGTGGTGTATCAATTGTTGGTGTTGGTGTTATATATTGACTTTGATCAACAACCACTATGTTATTTGCTTCTGCGTCAACTAAATTTATATTTTGCTCTTCAATGACATCTTCTGAATCTACTTTTACTATAAAAGGCACAAATGATTCAAACATTATTGTGATGATAATTTTTTCGTTTGGTTGTATTGGATTATTTAATTTCAACTTGTTTGAATCAAGTATCACGGCATCCAAATTTGCATAGTTTACAACTAATATACTGTTTTCTGTGGGTTCTCCTTCTGTTATTAAATTAAAAACCGTATGGGGTGATAATAAAAAAGATGATGAAAGAGACGTTACAACTTTATTGAATATTTGATGAACTTCATTTCCAGATGAAGGAATGTTGCCTAAGTTTGTTACAACTATATCAAATGTATCTTGATCGTATTCAATTTTTTTCTCCACACTTACTGCTAAATCAACATATAAAAGGGGAGTTGATGAAGGTGACGATGGTGGGCAAATATTACAATTCTGTGTTAAAAGTCCAGATGGGTTCGTTTTGTCGTGAGTATAAACAAAATTTGGTATATCCAAAAAATTGTTAGTAGTTTCACTTGGCTTTAAAATTATTATATACGAATATCCGCATCTCAGTGTTGTAAAATCTTGAATACCGGTATTTATATCATCGTAAATACTGTCAATTGTTGCATCAAATTTTATATAATTTTTATTATCACTTGTTGTTTGTAATATTTTTACTATTTTTGATCGTGTACTTGGATTTGTTAAATCATAGTCTTCGCAAGTATCACATTTTCCGTACCAACCAATATAGGTCAATGCACTAACGGGGTCTTGATTTAGAATTGCCATCAACTAACCCCTTTACATTTAATATCTAAAGTAGTTCTTTTACTTATGTTAAAAAAAAAAAATTTTCTTTATATTCATAGAGCAAATAACTATTTTTGAACAAGAACATTCCATCCTTCTGTCTCTGTAAGTTTTCCAACAAAACATATGCCGTTTGGATCAGTATATACAACTTCATTCCTCCACGGAGGATACATTCCTGCTGAATAAAATGTTCCTGTCTTTTGTGTTTTATTTTCTGCAGCCGCACCTTGTAATTGTATATTATATTGTCCCGTCAACGCCATTTGTGGATTTATCCAAAATGACCATCCAAACGAATCTTGACTTGATTCTCCGTAATCGTAACAGAGTTTACCGCCCAATTCAAGACCTTTTATTCTGTTACCAAATTCATCATATTTGTTTCCACCCTCTTCTTCTGTCTTATCTCCGTCCATGTCTCCTGTTGTTTCATAAACAGTTGGATTTAAGTGACCCAAGTTTTCACAACAATCTTCTACCTCAGGAGTAGGAGTTGGTGTAGGAACTATTTTTTCAGGAGTAGGAGTTGGTGTAATAGTTGGTTTATCTGGAGTAGGAGTTGGTGTAGGAACTATTTTTTCAGGAGTAGGAGTTGGTGTAATAGTTGGTTTATCAGGAGTAGGAGTTGGTGTCGGATAAATATTTTCTGGAGTTGGAGTTATGTAAATAGGTTCGCATGTGTCATGTGTATATAACACAACTCTTCCATCGGAGTTGTTTTGACCCTTGTTTCCTCGATTTTTAGTTTCATGTGGTAATATGGGACCAACATCTTTATCAATCGTTGCCATTCCACGGGCACCGGTTATCAGTTTTCCACTAATGGTAAGAATTTCATTTAAATACCCCGAACCACCACCACCACATGAATCTTCACTCGGAAGGGCGGCACCAGCACCACCACCAAAAAATCCCGCACCACCACCCCCTCCAGATGATGTTGCATTTACTTTACCATTACCTCCATTAAATTGACTACCACGTACTTCCTCACTCACATCACTTGGATTACCAAACCCACCAGATAAGTGGGTACCTGGTCTTCCTCCATCAGGAATTATTGACTCAGCAAATCTAAAACCACCCGTTCCAAATTTTCCACCTCCAGCACCTCCACCAGCACCAAGTTCTGTCCAGTCCCCACCTGCACCACCTCCACCACCAGCAATTGCTATTGCGTTTTCAACACTTATGTTATTTCTAAATATACCACTCATTCCACCTCCAGAACCTCCACATTTCGAAGAACTATCACCAGATTTACCGGCAGTTCCACCTGGACTATATCCAGGTATGCCAAATGTAGAATCAGTCTTACCTATGGATGTTTGACCCACTCCAATTATAAGTTTTTCACCAGGTGTTACATTGAATACTGCTTGAGCATATCCTCCAGAACCTCCTGCATTCTTATAACAACCATCAGAACCTCCCGCTCCCCAAATTTCAGCAGTCAATTTTGTAATACCACTGGGTACTATAAAAACTTGGTCATCTCCAGTCGAATCAAATATCATTTTAAAACACTCCGTTGGACTTGTCGATGGAGTTTGAGTTGGTGTTGGAGTTAATTTACTTATTTGAGGGGTTGGTGTTGGTATTATCTCACAACAATCATTACTAACACGATTTGGTGAAGTGTGTAAAGTTACATCATCTGCATATTTAGATACAACTATGTTTGGAAGTTGTAAACTATCAACATCTTTTTTTAATTTAATAGCATATATATTTCCACAAATTAATTTGTCGAAATCATTTATGGATTCAACATTTGCCATATCCGATGACCAACATTTCCAACCACCAGTTTCTTCGGAAATTTGAAAAACAAAATCTAAATCATCTATATACTCATTCAATGAAAGCTCAGAACATTCTTCTTCGCAGGTTCCATACCATACCAAATTAAAATTCTTGTTAAGTGTATTATTTGTTTTTGTAGTTTTCATTAAATTTTTTCTAATTTACATTTTCCATCTAAAATTTTTCCATGTAGGCATTTATTATCATAGTTTTTATATCCATTTTTTTCTGCGAATGATGAATCGGTTATATTTAAATATATATCACTTTCACTATTTACTCCTCCATAGAATATAATTGTGCCAATATTTTTATTATTAGGACTTATAATCGTTACAGGTGTTATTAAATCATTACAATAGTCAAGTGTTGGTGTGGGAATGCAAATTTCACCTTGGTATATAAATTTGTTAATAGTAATACCCACATCTGTATCAATAAATGTGTCTTTTTCACTTCCCACCTCATACTTAGCAGACGAGTCGTCACAACATACTATTTTAGTCGGCGTCGGAGTATTTACAAATGTAGGTGTGGGTGTTGTTATACAATCACATATATGCTTCCAGTGAATTGATTTACCAGGTTCGTCGTTTGCATCAGTACCCTCCCACTCATATGCTTCCCAAACGGAACCGTTCCAACTCACCATAGTAAATGAATCATATTTTATACCAGCCCACACAGGATAATTTGAACAAACACATATATCTTCAGTTGGTTCTGTTATAATTGGACAAAAATCACTTCGTGTAGGAGTTGGGGTTGGTTGTAAATCTATTGTCGGTGTTGGAGTTGGTGTGGGAATTATTATTTCAGGACAACTGCATACATGAATCCAATGTACAGACTCACCTGGAATATCATCTGCTTCACACCCCTCTGAACTTGCAGCTATGTAAATATTTTTTTCATGCACTACCACATCATCAGTTTTATATAACAATTGATTTGGGTCCCAAATTGGGTGTATATCACAATCACACACCGCAAGTCCTCTACCTTTACTTGCAAGGGAACGAAACAGATTATTAAAAAGCCTCCTAATTTGTGCCATATATATAAATATTAAAACAATAATGTTTTATTATTACAATTAAGTTTATTAACAAATGTCGTAATTTTCGCAATCACTTCTGAAATCATCACCAAAACTTATAACACCCACCTCTGTTGTTGTTCCATTTCCAAACGATGTAGATATACCAGTCAGATTTAATTCAACAGGACAATCTTTGTATTGTATTTGTGAATACGCACATAATTTTCCATTGCTATATTTTTCATTATGCTCAGTAGGTTGACCCCTATCATCTGAGTAAACAAACAACTCCCATCGTTTTTTTGGACCATTCCATTTTAACTCAGAGTATACATATCCAGAGCCAAATTCAACGGTACCGTCTAATAATATAAAACCTTCTGTAAATTTTCTAACTGTTCTATACAAAAGTTTTTTGTCGTGATACTGATATCCACTTTCATGTGAATCGGATACCGTTGTATTGTATACCAATCCATAATTGCCATTCATAAATTCACAATTAAATCCATCAATCTTAATACGTGGACATGGGGCATATCTTCGCAATTCTTCTTTTTGTATATTCAAAGTAATATTCTTTTCCACGTTACCAACATTTGTAATACTTTTTGCAGTAATACTAATTTTTGCTTCTGTTCCTATTTCACTTATATCACCATTTAAAAATAATTTTATATTTTGTAAGTTATTCACCGGATCAATATCTGACAATGAAAATAATTTATTATGAATTCCGAATTTGTTATTATTTAAAACATATTTTATGTTTTTATTTACAGGTTGCCCTTCAAGAATCCCTACATGTGTACCTACTTGAGACATATAATCTAACGCAAAGTTATTTTTAAGTTTTAAGTTAAAGTTGGTAGGTGGGCATGAATGAATTTCTGCTATAATTAAATTATTATTTAGTTTTATTATACAATTATCATGTCGGCATAGAAAATATTGTGAATTTATATCTATACTTTCTTTGGATTGATATTTCGGATCACTTGATACTTTTTTACCAATTTCTAAATTGCCCATCCAATACAATTCAATAATATCCGTTTCATTTGAACTACACGCATTTTCTGCTGAATTATATCCATGTAACACCTTACCATTGTCTATAAATTTACTATAATTAAAAGTTGCGCTATTATTGAGGGGTGGATATATTTTTGCATTGCAATTTGATATTACATCAGAAGCGGTAAATGTTGTTCTAATGCCATCGTAATCCACAAAAGTGACTTCAAATTTTAAAACATCACCTTCTCTGAGGTCAGATGTATTAAAGTGCCTTGTATTACTATATAATATATCGTTTACACTCCAAGTGTAATATAAATTTTCAAGATGACCCTCGTACTTATAGTTTCCGTACACTAAATTACCAATGCACAAATCCCCTACAATCTCAGTTGAACCTTTAAATAGTTTTGGTTTTTCTTTTTTAGATTGCTTTGTAATTGGAAAGATACTACCAGACTGAATATATTCAACTTCAGATGCTCGGCATTTTTTTTCATCTCTACCCTCCACCCTAAGAGAATATATAACCAAACTTTGCAGTTGACTCGTAACTTCAATTGGAGAATTTGTATCTGTTTGGTAATCAGACGAACCAAAAAATACTCGTATCGCAACAATGGATTCTTCAATTACATCGACTCCGTTAATTGGAGGATTTATATCATCGTAATTTTCATTTTTAATATCACTTACAATTTGCTGATTTTTCTTAAAGTGATTGACAGTATCAAGTTTAACCCATTTTTGTTTTTTTAAAGAAAATACTTGTACATCAAAACTTCCTATATCACCCATTATAGACATTAATTTTAATCTTACTAAGTCAATTGGCAATGATAGTGGAAAGTCTATTTTATGTAAAACACTTCCACTCACCTCGTTGTTTGCCAAATATTTTTTAACACCAACTCCTTTAGGGTTTGTTACAAGTTCATTTATATTAAATTTTCCATATGATGTTTGACTAAATATGTTTTCGTATTCAGGTGTTCCTGCACCTCTTTTCAATATATGTTCAAAATCATTTTTAAGTTCATCTGAATTATTTTCGTATTTTATTTGATTTTTTTCAAAATGATTTACAAAGGATGAATCGTAGTCGTAATCAAACCAGTTTGCAAGATAGGCATCTTTTAAGTCACAACTCATCTCTGCATCAGTTGATGGTTCACAATCACTTGTTAATCTAACATTATTAGAAACTCTTGGTAATATTGGTATCCAGATAGTGTTTTTTGGTGGACATACATCGTTCTCTTCAAAATTTGTATTATAAAATAATATGGTTTCGTCCAAATCTATTATTGCCCAAATATTTCTTTTTATTTGAGTATTTCTACGGTCCGTGGCACTCAAGTATTGTATTCTAAGTAAATTATTTCTTGACACCCATTCGGTCTTCAGTGATGGTTGAGATACATCATAATAATATCTGTCTGCTATTTTAGAGTTCAGTTTGTCTTCTGTTTCACTTGTACCTATTAAACAAATGAATGAATCATTTGTATAATCAGAACCACACCACTCGGTTTGTTCAGTTTCTGCCTCTGTATTAAATACAAAATCATTACAATGTTTTATTTCTATAACCTCTCTTCCTTTTATTTTTAAAAATAAATCATCTACGAGTATAAATTCTCCGTTCGCACTTAAATTAAAATATTCCGATAATTCGTTGTTATTATCCAACTCAATAAATACTCCAATATCTATTCCCGTTTCAGCATCATAATATATTGTCATACTATCCGAAACTTCTAAACTTTTTTCAACATTTTTGCATATATTTGGTACATCAACCTCATCCCATCCTTTAAACTTTTTATTCTTATAATCAATACTTTTGAAAAAAGCAACAGATGATGTGGGGCATGGATTTGAATTACAAGTTTGGGATTTACTTAGTGGACCACAATCATACTCATTATATCCATCGTGTAATGGAAACCGGGTTGCATACTGCACACCTCCACCACATGGTTTAGTACATTCACCCCACGATGACCAGTCAGATACTTTACATATTTCTATATTTTCGTCCATATTAATCCTTATATTTCCAATAATACGATGATGCTTTTAAGTGTCCGTCTCCCCACGATATTGTATCCACTTTCTCGATTTTACCAAGTTCACTTGTAAACCCAAGTTCACTTGCTCGTTGTGTATACTTAATATTATGATACTTACTCATATTTCTTCCCCACTTATATGTACTACTTCTCAATTTTTCACCGTCAAGTGGATAGGGTGAGTAATAACCGGAGATAGTTGTTGGATCTGGTTGTTTACCTTTCCCAACATTAGGTTGATAACTCCAGCCGTACATATTAGAAAATTTCCATTGAACCCCTGTACTGTTACCAAATAGAGAAGGAAGTGCACTGTAGTATTGCTTTAGTAATACCCAACCATAAATACTGTTTAAACCACGGTATGAACCATCTTCATTTTGGATTGAGTGTTCTCTCCAATGTGGACACCAGTTGGATGCTAATCCCTGTGGTATAAAACTATAACTACAAGTTCTAGCTGCACGATAATTCCAAGCCAGAACATATCTGTACATAGTTGAATACAAAGAAATCTTAGTATCTGTAGTAAATGCCTTTGTCATATATACGTACTTTCTATTACCATCACACGGAGTTATTGTATAATCATTTAAACTTCCATAACCATCCATGCAGGTATATTGATAATATCCTTGAGGTGGTTCACGTCTTGTAGTGTTCCAAGATTTATCCTGAGGACCAACTCTGAGTAGGAATTTACCACTTCCAGTACCTTTTTGTAAAATTGGATAAAAAAGTTTGTCTTCAATTTGAGTTCCCTCCACACCTCCAAATCCTGTAACTTTATACACAGGCATCGGTGGACCCTTTTCATCACACCAATCGTATTTTACACGTGATGAATCTACACCATTGCACTTTCCACCACACTTTGCCTCGGTTTCAATATATGGAAATTCCATTTCATATACAAGATTATCAGGTGGTTGTATTTTATCACTTTCATAGTTACAGGTTTGCTTCCATCCTACTTTACAATTTTCGGGACAACACCCACATACACTTTCACCCGGATTTCTACGTTCAATTTTTCCATTATAGTGTTCACAAGTCCCCCCACATGACTGAGGTTTTGTCGTAACCCACTTACGAGTTTGTTGTCCAGTATCACATTTACTACATTTTCCCGCAACTCCATTATATCCCCATTCAGTCCAATATCCCTCGCAATCTTGTTTACAACATTGCGTGTTGCAATTTCTTGTTTCGGTTTTATTTCTATTCATGCAAGTTCCACCATTTGTCTCACTTTTTGTCACAAGAAAACTTCTTGTCTGCTTACCCCCTCCACATGACTCACTACAGGAACTCCACGCAGACCACTTACCTTCGCAATTCGTTGGACACGGATTTGAATTACACTCACGTGTCTCTCGTTTTCCTCTGTCAGGACAAACACCTCCATATGCTTCTGATGTTCTTACTATAAAGTTTCTTGTTTGTACTCCACCCCCACAAGTTTTGTTACAAGAACTCCAAGAAGACCAATATCCTTCGCAATCACGTGGACACGGTTGGGTATTGCAGTTTCTTGACTGAACTCCTCCCTTGTTTGGGCATATTCCACCGTATGCTTCATTTTTTGTTACGATGAAATTTCTTGTTTGAACACCACCACCACAATCCTTACTACACACACCATAGTCATCCCAATAACCTTCGCAATTTTCAGGACATGGATTTGTGTTACAAACTTGACTTAAAACCGAACCACGCTCTGCACAACTTCCTCCATTTGCTTCACTTTTTGTAACAACGAATGATTTTGTCTGAACTCCACCACCACATGTTTTATTGCACGACGTCCAACTTGTATAATATCCCTCACAATCACGTGGACATCCATGTGTATTACAATCACGTGTTTCAATTTTATTTTTGTCTGGACAAACTCCACCAAATTTTTCACTTTCTGATACTACAAATGATCGTGTTTGCTTCCCACCGTCACATGATGCGGTACATTGCGACCAATCCGACCACCCACCCACGCAATTTACTGGACAAGGTTCTAAGTTACACTCTTCTTCTATTATTTTACCTCTATTTGGACACAATCCCGTACCAACTTCAGATTTTGTAACATTAAAAGCGAGTTGTCTAACACCACCTCCACACGAAACGGTACACGGTGAAATTTCTTCAAATGTACCCTCACAATCTTCAGGACAAACAAATGTATTACAAGGACGTTCTGTATTCAAAGATGGACATGATGTTCCACCAAATTCAGGATTAGTTGTAATTGTACGATATGCTGTTTCTACACCACCACCACAATCCTCAGAACAGTTACCACTCCAGTTCCAAGGTGACACTTCGCAATCTATTGGGCATCTGTCTTCACCACAGGTTTGGATTATTGTACTTCCCGGACACTCTTGTCCACCGTGAAGTGGTTGAGAAATAATAGTTGTAGACCGTGTTTGAGTTCCAGCACCACTTCCATCTGGATCACACGGTTGACTACAAGTTGACCAAGGTGATTGTGTATAAACACAATCTTGTGGAACTGGAATTTCTTCCGAAAACTCAGGTGGTGATTCATAGACACACATTTGACCTAAATAATCATCAAGTGTTTCATTATATATGGTATGCCTTGGTGATGTTGATGCAATTACAATTTTTTCATTTACAATGTTAAAATCAAGTGAAGTTCCAAACTTGTCTAAGTGTGTTTTTCCGAAAAGTGTAATTCCAAACTGAACCCATTCAGTTTCCTCAAGTTGATAAACAAAGATAGCACCTGGTGCAATAAATTCTTCGTCTGTCGTGAGAATACCAGCAACTTGGGTAACACTTGAATACACAAGTGTACTTCCAGTGTCACTTAGTTTAAGAGAGGTTACATTTCCCCTTAATGTTTGACCAAGTTTATTCCAAGAATTCACACCATCGTATCCAAAGCATACAATTTCACCTTGATAAAAATTTTCATTTGTCTCTTCTGAAAAATCGTTTTCAACAATATTAGGTATACCGATGGCTATTCTATCTCCGTATTGGTCAAGTGATACAGAACTCGGAGCATTATTAACATTATATATGTCCCTTGTTGTAGTTTGAGATGGTACCTGAATTCTACTTCCCTTTTGAATAAACTTTTTTAATTCTTTGTCATATTTAAAAACTTCTCCGTATTTATCACCAACTCCACATATTGTAATATCTTCACTACTTGATGATTTTGAAATATCGACACTTGTTCCGAATCCAGAATTATGTTCTCCGTATATTGTTTGTCCTAATTGTTTCCAGTTCCCATTTTCAAAATTATATAATTCCAAAGATCCAGTTGGGATGGATTGAGAATCTATATTCTCAGTTGCCATAGATGAACCCACTACAAGTAAGTCCCCAGTTGCGTTTAAGTGACATGATGTTCCAAAACGATCTCCAGATTGTTTACCGTAGATAACATCTCCATTTGCTTCCCATTCATCGTTCGTAGTATTCCACTTAAATACGTGAACACTTCCAACATCCTTGTCTGTATCAGCATTTATTATTGGAGTTTTTGTATCATTATATGAACCTATGGCTAAAATGTTTCCAGTTGCGTTTAACGATAATGAATGACCGAACCCAGATGCAATTATATTATGTTCTATATCATCACCAATTTGCCTCCATGCCATACCCCCATCATACTCAAATACTCTTACCTGTCCAGATAGCATTCCTTTATCTGAATTTTTTTCTGTACCAATTGCTATTATAGTTCCGTCTGCATTCATTGCAACTGAATCACCCGACTCAGATAGAGGGCGTTCTCCATCTATACAACCACGTTCAACCCAAAATTTATCAACTTCATCACATGAATTTTTTGTTAATGAGTGATAGTATTTTTCGTTTTGATCCCATGTTACATCATACGGACCTGACTCACCAGAATAATCGGCAAATTGACCATACTTACTTCCAAGACTTGTTGAAATCATCCATCTTAAATCTTTAGCACCAGCTGGTTTACCATAATAGCAATACATTTCAGAATCACTTTTCCACACAGGTCTTTTGTTATATCTGGTATCTTGTAATATAAATGTACCATTATTTTTATCGACACTACTGTGACGAATGCAGAACTTGTCTAAAGGTGGGTCTAATACAAGTGTCGGAGTGGGGGTTGGTCTGATGTCCTCACAATCAATTATTTCATCAATAGAACGATTGTTTATTAAATATACTTTGTTGTCTGAAAAGATATATTGCTTTTCCATCGAAAAGTCATCATCTTGGTAATATGTTCCAAGAAATTCTTTTGGCTCGATTCTATCATTAAGATATATTTTTGATCCAACCACGGCATCTGGTGTGCTTAATACCATATTGTATACCACTCCATCGGTATTCTCAAAACAAGCATCAACTGGATCTACCCAACCTTCAAACTCGTTATTATTTAAGTCAAATTTTTTGAAAATAAATGTTTTTTGAGAACACTCACAATCTACCATTTCTGGACACGTTGGGCATGGATTTACTAATCGCCTTGGTGGATTTTCATTTTGATTTGCAACAAATGCTCCATCTATATTTACAATTGAACCTTCTTCAATCTCAACTACATATGCACGACCACATTCAAACCTATCAAAACTCTGACCATTTTTTATAAAATTGACACCAAGAGTATTTTTTACTAAATCGGGTAAATTCTTATATTCCTCTAAATTTGCATCATGTACATCTTTTGACCAACCCGCATACACATAACCACCATCTTTTACATCAATCACACGCAGGACATCACTGAATTCATTACGAATATTTTCACCTACATAAAACTCATATGGATTGCATGACTCACAATCGTCACCAAACCATATAAAATTTAAATTCTGAGTGAGTTCTGCCATTATTCACAAACACACGGAGGAAATGTGGGACAATCAAAACATTCAATAACCCGTCCGGAGTCTCCTTTACTTTTACTTGTTACACTAAATTCAGGTAAATCAAATTCAGTACCTTCTTCTATCTCAATTAAATAAGGTGTTCCACATTGAAATTTAACAATTCCTTGGTTCTCTTGTATAAATTTTTTCCTATCCAAAGAATCTCGCACATTCTGTGGTAAATTAGCCCATATTTTTTTCTGTTTTTCGTTTTTTTCAGCAGACCAAGATACAAAGACATAACCAGAACTTTTTACTTGAATTACACTAATTACATTCGCAAATCCGTCCACAAGAGTTCCATTTTCCTTATAAAAATCAAAATCTTTACAAGTCTTACAACCACCATACCATCCTATGTTTATATTTTTACTAATTTTTGACATTCAATACACCTATGTTTTGCGTTTAAACACACGTACAATCCTTTAGTTTTCCCGACTCTACCAAATTGACTTCAGAGTTTCCGGCACATACACACCCTTCATAGCAATCTCCGTTATTTAATGTCACTTGTATAACCCCTTGATATTGTCTACCAAACGCAATTTCTCCGTGCTTATATACAAAGTTATTCTGATTAAAAAAACCATCATTTTCAAAATTTTGAATAGACTGTATATCCATAGGTGGCATTGGATCTGGTATAGTTGCACCGTTATGGCACATAGTAGCAATATTTAAATCAGGTTTTATAGATGAAAAAGGTCCCATTGCTTTTTGAAGTTCTACATACCCATATTTTTTTCCAGTCTGTAAGTTTGATTCGTCAAAATTATCCCCCAATTCATCTTTTGAGGTTGAACTTGTGTGAATATATTTGAATCCGTGACAACATGGTAGTTCAGGTTCAGGAGTAGGAGTTGGTTCGGGTATGTTTACTGTAAAGAAAGAAGTTTCTTCGTCAACTTCATTTCCGTTTTGATCAATTGCAAATACCGTTAGGGTATGACGACCTGATGGAGCACTGAAGATTGCCCTATATCCAGTTTTAATTTGAATTTTATCTTCTCCATTTACAGAATACGACCAACTATCTGCGTTTTCAAGTGCAACATCTAAAATGACATTATTTGTTGAATCTTGTGTTGTTTCTATATTTTCAATATCAATATTATATATTGTTACAGTATCACAACATTCAGATAAAGTTTTTCCGTCTGAACTAAGAATATAAAAATTGGGTATATCTAATTCTTTAAATGGAATTGTTTCGTTCGCCACTATATAAAATGTTCCACATGATAATTTGCCAATTGACGATGAATTTCTTCTTGATACATATGAAGTTCCTTGAGCATCAGTAGCCACGAACATCACTTTACCAAATGAGTCTTCTCCAAATGTTCCCCCAATCTCAGATACCTTTATATCTTTACAATTGCACCCACCGTACCAACCCATTGTATATTTTTTTGTAATACGTGCCATAACAACTATAAATATATACAAATTTTGGTTTTGTATAAATTGCCTTAATAAAAATTATTTAGCTATTTTAATAAGTTGATGTATTACAAAATTTAAGGTTTCTGCTTTTAAATTCTCAACTGCAATATGCCCACGCAAACATGAAATTAAAATTCCATCATCGGTTTCGGGTTCTATTAAATCACGCACATAATCAAATGCTCCGTTTTTACGAAGCCAATACCAGTATACATCAAAATCTTGCCTATTGCATTGAACGAGTACACTTAAATTTAAAAACGAACTTGCATACAGACTGATATCTCTAAAAACCGATACCTCCGATGGTGGTTCAGTCAACTTTGCATCAACGATAAGATTTCTATTCACCTTCACCCGGTTCGTGTTCATCTTCATCACTAATTTCTAAATTGAGTTTATTAATGATGTACATCAGTATATAAGACCAATCAGATTGATCGGTAGTTTTTTTCATCATAAACTCAATAATAGCATAAGCTGTTTTATTAAGTTCAGGATTTTCAGTCACAGAATGTTTCCTTGTAGATTCGTATCCGGGAATATCAATTTCATTGTTGTTTAATAAAGAAGAAATTTTACTAAGTTCTCTAATATCGTCAGAGGTATTTGCAACCGACTCATATGTATCCATGAAATCTTTTAATGTAGTTTGACTAATTATATCAAATTCTTGAAGAATTTTATGTTTCTGTAGCAAGTGTTTGTCGTGATTTTCCATATTACTTATAAATATAAAAATAAATAAATTATTACTGTCTCATCCCAAACAAATTTCCATGAGTATTGTGATAACAATTATAACACAAAATTTCTAAGTTTTCTAGCAAATGATTGGAACGATCACCATCTTTAAATGCAAGCACTAAAGGTACTCTGCCGTCTGTAATTCTAGCCTCATTATATCCACATACTTCGCATTTAGGTTGCTTTAAATTTGCCGACAATATTTTTTTTCTAAGTTTGTGAGGTGGGTATGCAGGATGCATACCCATTAGTATTTCTTCAAGTGGATACTTACCCTTGTATGGATTGTGTACTTTTGGCATTCCACGTGAATCCGTACACTTACACCGTTCCATTATACCATACAATTTTGCATATTTTTTATAGGTATTATAACTTACATTCAACTTGCGAGCCGCCTCTGCAGCTGAATTACTTTCATCCTGAGCAATTATTATTTCCGATTCTAGTAATGGTCTATGTATTTTTGCCATGCTTGTAAAATTTATAGTTTAACTTTTCTTAATTTTTTAAAAGAACTTTTTAAAATACTTGCTTTATTTTTTGATATATCTAAATTAATATTTTTTTTAAAAAATAGAATCATTTTATTTAAAACTTCTCGCATCATAATTACATCGGCATCTGCACTATGCCATTTTTTCGAGTTGATTCCAAGTGCATTTGCAAGGTCTCCGAGTCGTGAACTAAAATGGATTCTATTGTTTTGAAATCGTGTTAGTTCACCAATTACATGATTTTCTGATTTATTATTGTTCTTTTGCAAAGTTTTCAGTAGAGGTATGAAAAAATACCTCGATAGTTTTAGTGTATCAAGGACATTCGATGGAGGTAATACCAAACCATATCGTTTACCTCTCGTTTGAAGATAATTTATATCAAACTCAGTATTATGGGCAATTAAAATTGGATTTTCGGTTTCCTCTATTATTCTAAAAAGTTTATACAATGCCACTTCTTCTGTAACTTTACTAATATTTGATTCATCGTATTTAGTAAACCTCAGTATTTGCTCAGGTGATGTTATTGCAGATTTCCCTCTTTTTTTCTGCCTCAACTCCCAATTATATCTTTGAACCGAATCAGTAACATTTATCAAATCACACGCAGATTTTGATAGTAAAATCTTATTATGAAATTTTTCATATATGATGTTACTACTACCATCAACGAACTCAGCTGCTATCTCTATAATTTGTTCATACTCAAATCTCGGATGAAAACCAAGTGTTTCTAAATCAATATAGATTAGTTTTTTATTTTCAAAGTTTAAGTAATTGTATAGAAGATCTTTTAATGTTATCTCGAATATTTTTTTTGGTTCTGGTATTATCTCGTTCCACTTTTTTGAGTACGGCATATATATAAATATATGACTGATGATAATTTAGAAGGCAACTGGATCAAAAATTATTTTAATAACATTTTTAGCAGACTTTCCCCACTTGAAAATAAAATTAACTCTACAGAAGCAAGATTGCGTATACTTGAAAATAAAGACATATCACATGATAGTCTCATCAATTCACTAACCACACGAATTACAAATGCAGAAAAGAGAATACAAGAAAATAGAAAACTTATCAACGAACTTAAAATACTTGACGATAAGTGGAATTCATCAACTGGTGGTAGTTTCGATCCCCAAATACCATATTACATTCATAGAAAGAATGAAAAATACGACTATTTAGTAAAAACATTTATAGTTTCCGATTCTAACATAAATCAACAACTCAATGAGTACGGCAATCAAGGTTGGATGGCAATTTCAATGGGACTCGTTGACGAAAACGAAACCAAGTCAGAAATTACTTTCAAAAAATTAGAATCTTCGGTTGTCAAATTTAATTATATTTGTCTTAAATATGAAATAAAAGCAAATAATAAATTTACAAATACATTGAACGAAAATAATAAGCAAGGTTACGACTTTACAACCAGTGCTGTTTTTACCAAATCACACTCGTATCTTCTTATGACTAAAAGTATTTACTGAGGATGATCTTCTAAATACTTTTCAAGTTTAGGATAAATTTGTCGTGCATTTACTTTTGGATTTTCCAAATACTCGTCTTTTACTATTGCAAGCAGATCACCGATAATTTTACCAGATTTGAGTTTGAACCTTTTCATTATATCACCTCCGTTGATTGGAAGTTTAAGTTTACCTTGTGGTATTCCTAACGTGTCCAATCTCTTACGAATTGCTTCAATTTGGTTAGGCATATCAAATCCCGCTTCATGTGCAATATTATCTGCGTGAATGAGATTTAAAATGTCTTCAAGGTGACCACCCATATTTACCTTGAACTTACGCAAAGTTTTATCAGATGCACCGAACGAATCTGGTCCTCCGTGTTTTAATTTCATGTGATTACGCACACCAAGAACAACTGCGTTAATTATTTCATTTGGATACTTCAATCGTCTTAAAATCTTTTCGGTCATTTCCGCACCAATTTTTTCGTGATTGTAAAAATGAATTTCTTTACCAAT
>MDTC01014075.1_pt1 | contig 17478 bp, 3 predicted proteins | sample 811181 | NCBI WGS metagenome assembly MDTC01 (sample SAMN05326644, study PRJNA326480) | marine metagenome | isolation source: seawater | place: Pacific Ocean: North | collected 2011 | reverse complement strand
CCCGCCATTTCCGGATCCTTGAGCGCCTCGACGTGGACTTGAGGATTCTCAATGAACGATTCGATGACCGGAATCTGGCCTTCTGTGAGGTAGCGAGCGTGCGTGTGCGGAGGAATGAGGTAGCTCCACGCGTACCATTGATTGGTCAGGGGCTCGGCAATGACGTCGGCTCGAAGCCTGGATTTGTTAGTGCTCATAGGGCAATTTCTTCACGCTCGCCGTCATCAATGTCCGTGTTGATGAGGGCGTTAATTTGTAACTTGTGATCAATGCGCTGCGCTAGCTTAGCGATGGTCGGCGCATCAAAGAGGTCGATCACGGTGATCTCGACCGCAAAGGCTTCCATCACCTGGGAAACCAATCGTGTAGCAAGGAGAGAGTGTCCGCCAAGATCGAAGAAATTGTCTCCAGTGCCGATCTCTTTCACCTCTAACGCTTCTGAAAACATGGGCGCGAGTGTGATCTCCGTCGCCGTATACGGTGCCGTTCGAGTGGCGGGGGAAGGCTCTTCAGGAGACGGCAAAGCAGCTTCATCGAGCTTGCCATTCTCTGTTAAGGGAAGCTCGTCGATCCAAAGGAAGGCCGTGGGCAGCATGAACTTTGGCAGCTTCTCGGCCAAGTGCTCTCGGATATCGGTAGGCGAAGCAGGCGAGGCACTGCTGGGGACGCCATAAGCGACCAACCGCTTATCGCTACTAGCAGATTCGCGCACACGGACCAGCCCTGCTTTGACATCCGCATGCTCTTCCAGAACACGTTCAATTTCCGGTAGCTCGATGCGGTAACCTCGAATCTTCGTCTGCTGATCGACACGCCCGAGAATGCGAATCCGACCGTCCGGCAAGTAAGCAGCCAGATCGCCCGTCTTGTAGAGCAAGGGCACGTTGTGCTTGCGATCGGAGTGTGGCGGAAATGGATTGGGAATGAAGCGCTCGGCTGTTAGGGATGCCTGACTGTGATAACCACGCGTGAGGCCAACGCCACCGATGTGAAGCTCGCCAACCACTCCAATGGGAGTGAGTTGCATGGACTCGTCTAACACATACAGTTGTTTATTCGTGCTCGGTTTGACTGTGGGCGTGAGAGGTTCACCATTACCACAGACCACCATGCTGGCGTTGACGGTAGTTTCGGTAGGGCCGTAGGCATTGATAAACTGACGCCCAGGACTCCAAGCGTCGATAAGTTCCTCCGAAGGCGCTTCCCCTCCTACCAGGACCATGCGGATAGACGGATACTCGTCATGGGGGAGGGCGGTAAGCGCAGAGGGTGTTAGGGTGATGTGCGTGACACCGTTCCTTTTGATCAAATCACGCAGGCTAGGCCCGGGAAGCATGGTGGGTGCAGGCGCGAGAAGCAATTGAGCCCCTGCGGCCAAGGTCATGACAAATTCTGGAACGGAACCATCAAAGCTAAACGAGAAGAACTGCAACACACAGTCGTCCTCGCGGATATCACATACGCGAATCTTGTCTTCTGTCAGATTCACTAATCCACTGTGAGGCACGAGCACCCCCTTCGGTTTGCCGACTGAGCCAGAAGTGTAGATGAGGTAGGCTAAATTGTCAGGATGAAGAGCGATTTCCGGGTTCGTGCTCGGCTGAGCACTGAGATCGAGCGTGTCGATGTCGAGACGCTTTGCCGCGCCATCGAGCGCGATATCACTACTGGTGAGAAGAGCAACGGCTGCGGAATCTTCCAACAAGAAACGCAATCGCTTTTCTGGATAACTCCGATCCAAGGGCAGGTAGGCACCTCCGGCTTTGAGGATACCCAGCAAGGCCACCACCATTTCAACAGAACGATCCAAGCAGATAGCAACGATATCCTCGGCGCCTATTCCCTCCTTAATGAGGTGATGAGCAAGCTGATTCGAGCGTTCATTCAGCTCCTGATAGCTGAGTTCAAGGCGAGAGTCGCCATCGAAAATGATGGCCGTAGCATTCGGAGTGTCAGAGGCTTGCGCTTCGAAGAGGTGATGGAAACAGGCCTCATCTTGATAGGGCAAATCTCGCGTGTTCCATTCGTGCCGTTGACGTCGATCCTCATCGGGAGGCAAGAGCGCTTGCTCTGCAATGGGAATGTCAGGACGGTCAGCGATAGACTCCAGCAACGTTAGGAAATGAGCGACCATCCGCTGGATGGTTTCCTTCGTGAAGAGATCACTATTATACTCAAACCCACCCACCAATCCATCTGAGGTCTCATACATTTCGAGACTAAGGTCGAGCTTTGCAACTGTCAGCTCCTGAGGCATTCGGCGCAGTGTTAGCCCGGGCAGATCAAGCTCTTGCTGTGGCGCATTCTCCAATCGAAATTTGACCTGAAACAGAGGGCTAAGGCTCATGTCCCGGTCTGGCTGTAGGGTCTCGACAAGCTTCTCAAAGGGAAGATCCTGATACTGATAGGCCTCCAATGAGGTCTGGCGCACGACTTTTAGCTGATCTAGAAAGCTGGCGTTAGGATTGACCCGAGTGCGTATGACAAGCGTGTTGACGAATAAGCCAATGAGCCCTTCGACCTCGGGCCGGTGTCGATTAGCGATAGGGGTGCCGACAACGATATCGCGCTGACCACTGTAACGGCGCAACAACAGATTAAAGGCCGTGAGCAAGGTCATGAACTGACTTGCCGAGTGGGCTCGACTTAGCGCTTGCAACTGCTGAGCAACATTCGTCGGGACATGAAAGTGTTCCACAGCTCCAGCGAACGTTTGCACCCGTTTCCGTGGAAAATCGGTAGGCAACTGCAAGGTAGGCAATTCACCGCCGAGCTGTTTGCGCCAGTAGTCGAGCTGCTCCTCAAGCACGCTCCCCTGCAACCACTGACGTTGCCACATAGAGAAGTCCGCGTATTGAATCGGAAGCGTCGGCAACTCAGGCGTTGATCCTAACAAGCGCGCGCGATACTGGAGACCCAGCTCTTTTAGAATGATGTCAGTCGACCAGGCATCAGAAACGATGTGATGGACGGTGAAGAGAACGACGAAACGCTCCTCCTCCAAACGATACACAGCGACACGTAAAAGTTGATCTGCAGTCAGATCGAAAGGCTTCCCGGCGTGCTCTGCAGCTGCTCGCTTTACTTTCACAGCTGCGTCTACCTGCCCACGTAGATCGGATTCTTCGAAATCGATGAGTCGAGATTCTGTGATCGCTTGCGTAGGCTCGCCATTCTGAAAGATGAAGTTCGTCCGAAAGACTTCATGTCGCTCGACGATCGCATTGAGACTTGCTCGGAAGGCCTCCAGGTCGAGCAAGCCGGTGATCTCTACTGCAAAGGGGATGTTGTAGGCACCCGTGTCCGGTTGCATTTCCTGCAGAAACCAAAGCCGCTGCTGCGCGAAGGAAAGAGGGAGCACGTCAGGGCGAGGAGAGACGGCGGCGATGAGTTCTGGCTGCAATGCCTCCCCGCGCTCGGTAAGAAAAGCGAGTATCTCAGCCTTGCGCTCAGCAACCATCTCACGCACAGCAGAGACGATCTCCTCAGGCCCAGTCATCACAAGCTTTCCATCCTTCTCTCGAATGCGGATTCCCCTGCGATAGAGGTCCGCGAGTAGTTCTTCGGTGGATTCCAAATCAGTCATGCTTACGATCAAATAGGCAGGTGGATGTTGACACTATTGAGATTGAGTCTCATTATCAATACAAAGCACTGTTGATCTAGACATTCTTCCAGATCAAGCACTTTCGATTTGTTTTATGGCTCGTATCAACCCGGTTTCCACCCATGCCCAGAGGACCTGCGCCTAGCTCTCTGAACATCGCCGAGAGGCTTACTTGGCGGGCAAAGAACGAACCTGATCGGGTGGCAATACGGGTAGAAGACGTAGGCGCGGCCCGCGATGGGTGGGAAGAGCGCTATCCGATCGTGACCTATGCAGCGTTGCACGCGCAGGCATTAAAGGTCGCTGAGATCTTGGTGGATGAGCTTGGCCCATCATCAGCAGAACGCGAACGCGTGATCCTGGCTCACGAGCCCGGTCTCGACTTTGTCGCAGCCTTCTTTGGCTGCCTGTATGCTCGCCGCATCGCGGTCCCCGTCCAAGTGCCTCGGCAAACGGCGGATACCGAAACACGGCGCTGGAAGGCCCTTCTCCACGATGCCAAGCCAAGCCTGATTCTAACTAACAGTGCCTCAAGGGAGTGGCTGAGTGAAATGAACGCCATCAAGGTGTGCGGGCCCGATTCTCATTCATTAGCACAAGAACCAGGCCACCTCAACCTTGGCGAACATGATGCTAGTGAAATCGCGTTCCTGCAGTACACCTCTGGATCGACTGGCGATCCCAAAGGCGTGGCCGTGACCCTGGCCAATCTCACGCACAATCTTGAGCAGATTCGTCAACGATTCGACCACAACAGGGAGAGCCGCGGGGTCATCTGGCTTCCTCCCTTTCATGACATGGGGTTGATAGGCGGCATCTTGCAGCCGATTCATACAGGCTTTCCTGTCTTGCTCATGCCTCCGATGACGTTCATTCGGCATCCCTACCGGTGGCTGGAAGCAATCAGTCAGTTCCGTGCAACCACCAGTGGTGGGCCAAACTTCGCTTATGAATACGCCGCTCGCAAAGTGACCACGAAACAGCGGGCGACTCTGGATCTAAGCGCATGGTCGGTTGCCTTTGTAGGTGCTGAGAAGGTACACCCAAAATCTTTGTTGGACTTTTCCCGCACATTTGCAGACTGCGGCTTCCGTGAGTCGGCCTTCTTACCCTGCTATGGCCTTGCCGAGGCAACGCTAATGGTCAGTGCGGGTCGTTGGCACTATCAGACCGCTAGTGATGCCGTGTCTTGTGGCCGCCCGACAAATGATCTGGATGTCCGAATCGTGGACCCAGAAACCCGAATGGCCTTGCCCGCAGGCGAGACTGGAGAGATCTGGGTTGCAGGCCCCAGCGTAGCCGCTGGCTATTGGAAAAAGGAAGCAACGGACATTTTTGAGGCACTGTTAGCCAGCGACGAGGCAGGCCCAAACTTTCTACGGACGGGTGATCTCGGCTTCCTACGAGAGGGAGAATTGTGCATCTGTGGGCGTATCAAAGATCTCATTGTCATTCGTGGGCAGAATTACATTCCCACTGATCTTGAGGCCTGTGCCGCTCGAGCCTCTGACATCAATCCCGACACAATCGTTGCGCTCTCGGTGGAGGATCATGAGGGCGAACGGATCGTTCTGATCTGCGAGCAACCTCGCGGTGGAGATGGTACCGAGTGGCCATCTCAGATGCGAGGCGCGATTTCCACAGCCTTTGCGCTAGAAGTGCACGATGTGGTCGTGGTGAAGTCAGCGAGCCTTCCCCGCACGACCAGTGGCAAACTGCGTCGGCACGCCTGTCGATCAGACTATATGGAAGGGCGTTTGGTCGTGCTCTCACAATCTCTTTCTAAGCCAGATGATTCTGTAGACGAGACAAGCGCCACGGAATGGCGCACAAGGTTGATCACAATGCTCTCGCAAAAGCTCAAAGTATCTGCGAGCGCCATTGACCCCAAACGACCACTAGCCGAACTAGGGATCGATTCCCTCATGGCCGTCGAAATTGCTCAGGACCTAACAGCACACTTACATTTGAAAGAGCCATTGGACCCGACCTTGGCCTGGCGCTTCCCCACCGTCGATGCACTCGGCGATCACCTCAGCCAGATTCGCAACAAGCCTTCGGCCACTCGGACTCCCATCACAGTATCAGAAAGCCAGATTGATTCACGTATTGCCATCGTTGGCATGGCTTGTCGCTTTCCTGGCGGGGCAGACTCGCCCCGAGCCTTCTGGAAATTGCTTCAAGACGGCGTCGATGCGGTGACGGGTATCCCTGCAGACCGCTGGGACGTCGATCGCTTCTTTGATCCCGACCCGGGGGCTCCAGGCAAGATGTATACACGTTCAGGAGCGTTCATCGATGGAGTTGCAGACTTCGACCCTGAGTTCTTCAGCATCTCTCCCCGCGAAGCCGCCGCGCTTGACCCCCAACAAAGGCTTCTGTTAGAAACCAGCTATCTCGCCTTGAAGGACGCGAGCCTATCTCCATTCGACTTACGTGGTAGTAAGACAGGCGTTTATGTCGGGCTGAGTTTAGATGACTACGCACAGCTGAGTGTGCGTTCTGGTGATCCTTCTTACATTGATCAACAAACGGCGCTTGGATCATTGCGAGCAGTCGCGGCAGGAAGGATCGCCTACGCTTTCGGTCTGCAGGGTCCAGTCATACAACTGGACACTACCTGCTCTTCGTCACTCGTTTCCGCGCATCTCGCCTGTCAGGCTCTGCGCCAAGGCGAAGCCGATCTGGCCCTGGCAGGCGGTGTGAACCTCATACTAGCACCAGAAGCCATGATTGCTTGTTGCAAGCTACGAGCCTTATCACCTGAGGGACGTTGCTTTACCTTCTCAAATCGCGCGAACGGTTACGTGCGCGGTGAGGGCGCTGGCATGATCACATTGCAACGCCTTTCCGATGCTGTCTCAGAAGGTAAGCAGATCTACGGTGTGATCAGTGGGTCGGCAGTCAATCATGATGGCGTGAGCAACGGCCTTACCGCTCCGAACACCGACTCACAGATCGCTCTCATTCAGCAAGCTCTTCAATCGGCAGGACTCGATTCCTCACAAATTGACTATGTGGAAACACATGGTACAGGCACTCCGTTAGGGGACCCCATTGAACTTCAAGCACTGCATGAAGTGTTCGGTGCACGCCCAAATCCGCTGCCGATTGGCTCAGTCAAGACCAACATCGGGCACTTGGAATCCGCTGCCGGTATTGCCAGTCTAATCAAGATCATTGTATCGATGCAACAAGGCAGCATTCCCGCGCACCTCCATGCATCGAGCCTCTCAGAGAGATTCGATTGGGATAAGAGTCCCTTAGACGTCTCCACAACCATGGCTGCCTGGCCATCGAACGCTCGCACCCGCAGAGCAGGAGTAAGTAGTTTCGGCCTGAGCGGCACGAATGCTCACCTGATCGTCGAACGACCCGACGGACTATCATTACGTGAATCTCTTGAGGACCTGCCAGTTTGCCCATTCAAACGGAAACGCTATTGGTTCGAGCCCTCGCGAAAGGACAAGCTGGAGCGTCTGCCACTGGCCGGCGATTCCTTCCAGTGTTTCGTGGGACGCCTGCTTGCCAGCGCATGGGCTAGTCACCGGGTAAAAGAAAGAACCTTGCTCCCTGCCACCGGCCATTTGTGGCAGCTGTTATGCGTAGCAGATCTGATCGATCGCGACGCGGAATGGACGATCAGCGAGATGCGCCTTCTGGACGCATTTTGGTTAGACTCTGAAAGCGTTGCCATTCAAGTTCATGTGACGACGCACTCGGATAACCGATTCCATTGGCGCCTATATGGGGAATTTGAGAATGGCTGGAAACATTACAGTGAGGGGTTTCTAGAGAAAGGACACGTTGAGATCGGAGCGTTCCCAAAACCATCAAGTAGTGAACGCGATGTGTCAAAGGAAGAACTCTATCAGGCTTTTAGTGAACGCCAGATCGACTACGGGCCAATGTTTCGGTTAGTTTCCAAGATCAGTGTACAGGGTGATCTAGCCTGGGCTGATCTCTCCATTCCAACCAACGATTTGATTCCAATCGCGGCTTTCTGGGATGCTGGTTTCCAAGTAGCAGGTGTGTTGTTAGACGATGGACATTCTGCTTTAGTGCCTGTCTCCGTGAATGCCTTTCATGGAAGGCGATCCATTCCTCCTGACACAACAATAACGGCCCAATGTCGGGGAAATCAGGCCGATGTTACCTGGGTTAGCAAGGCAGAGGGCACGATCGCTCAGTTGCGAGGCCTCTCCTTGAAGCCGCTTAAAGAAATCAAATCCTCTTCAACATCACCTTACATTGAAATCACTTGGCAAGAGCAGCCCCTACAGTCTTTGCCGTCAACCTTTCTAGACACCCCATCAAGCATTGCATATCGCATGGAGACAACACTCACACAATTGCGTCATTCTATTGACGTGGTGCGCTACCGCGAGGAACTGGAGAGTCTCAATGCACTTGCTAATACCTTCATGCATAGCGCCGTGAAGGCCAATTCCGAAGCGGACGTGGTGCCTAAGCAGAAGCGCCTCTTCCAGCGTATGAAGGCCGTGGCACGGCAAGAGTTTAGCGGTCAAGCCCCTGCAGAGTCGGCGGAAAGCAAACTGATCCAGCGTGTCGGCGAACGACTTCCTGAGATTCTGAAAGGACAGGTAGACCCCGTTCAGGTGCTCTTCCCCGATGGTGAAATGTCCGTGCTAACGGATCTCTATCAAGACTCTCCAGGCGCTCGTTTGCTGAACACTACGCTGACAGAGGGTCTACGCCTTGGGATTCAAACGGGAATGAGCCGACGCCTCCGCGTGCTTGAAATTGGCGCGGGCACAGGCGGCACCTCACTGCCCGTCGTACAGCAGCTGCGGGAGTTGGGGATCGCATTTGACTATCATTTCACTGATATCTCGCCTTTATTTCTCAAGCGCGGACAGCAGCGTTTGCAAGCATTTGACGAGATTCAATGGAGTTTACTCAACATTGAAGAATCACCGCCCTACAAAGAGTTACCATCTAACTTTGATGTCATTCTGGCTTCAAATGTCATCCATGCGACGAAAGACATCACAAGATCTCTAGGCAACGTTCGCGAATTACTGGCTCCCGGAGGTCATTTTTTTCTTCTAGAAGCGACTGAACCATTGCCCTGGCTCGATCTCGTCTTTGGGGTCACCGAAGGCTGGTGGCGATTTGAAGACACCCACTTGCGCCCGGATCACCCACTGCTCCCGGCCTCAGCCTGGTGTGAATCCTGTCAAGCCGCTGGCTTTGATGAAGTGGCTTTGCTAGGGGATTCCGTCATCTTAGCGCAGCGGTCGACCGCCTTCCATGAGCTCACATCCAGCCACGAGGTGACGGTTATCCGTGGTACGAAGCAATGGATTATCACGCTACCAACTCTCGATGAGATTGAACTCGTAGCCAACACAAGCGAGCGGATGTGCGCGACGATCATTGAATCGGTTCAGGAAGCGCTCCAATTAGAGCAACCCGTTAGGTTCTACGTGCTGGGATCGAATCGTTCCGAAGCTGATGCTATAGTAAATGGCGCTGTGTGGGGACTAATGCAGACTATCGCCATTGAGCACCCAGAGTTACGGGCCACTTGGGTCACCAGTGATGATTTCGAAGCGGCAAGCCGTGAGATTCTATCCCAGGCGCCAGAGATGCGGGTCGAGTGGAAAGCAGGCGTAAGGCGTGTCGCTCACTGGGGAGAGACATCTGTGCAACCTTCCGAGAATTGTGAGGGGAAGCAACTCGTAATAGAGACGCCTGGCACCCTGGATGGATTGACATGGCAAAGCCCACCAACATTAGCGTTAGGATCTGATGATGTCGAGATTTCAGTGGACGCTGTCGGCATAAATTTCCGTGATGTCTTGATAGCCATGGGACTCTATCCAGAGCCCGCAGTATTGGGCTCTGAGTGTTCCGGTGTGGTCAACAAAGTCGGCTCCGATGTGAAAACTTGCTCTCCTGGTGATCGCGTGATGGCCATAGCCTCAGGCTGCTTTGCCAATAGGGTGACGATTTCACAAGCACTCGTCCTTCCAATCCCGAACGATATCGATGCCGTCACGGCCGCGTCTGTTCCAATCTGTTTCGCCACGGCCTATCACTCTCTCGTAACCCTAGCGCAACTTCAAAGAGGAGAGAGCATCTTGATTCACGCAGCCACAGGCGGTGTTGGGCAAGCTGCTATTCAGATTGCGCAGACCTTAGGCGTACGCGTATTTGCCACCGCAAGCTCTAGCAAATGGCCAGTGCTACAGAAACTTGGAATCGATCATGTCATGGATTCCCGCACCCTTGAATTCCGCGATTCTATACATGAACGAACGGGCGGGATGGGTGTCAATGCGGTACTCAACTGTTTGCCGGGGGATGCGCGAAGAGCCAGTTTGGACGTCGTTTCCAAAGAAGGCCGATTCGTGGAGATCGGCAAAGGAGAAGGCCTCATGCCTTCGGAGATTGCTTCGATACGGCCTGATGTCTCTCATCATGTGTTCGATCTGAGCGCTTACTGCGCATCCGATCCAGACGCTGTTCGCGGCATCTTAGAGGTCGTGTTAGACCGACTTAAGTCCGGGGACTGGAAGCCGCTGCCTATACGAGAGTTTGCCTGGAGTGAAATTCCAGAAGCCTTTCGGCTTATGCAGTCATCGAAGCACACGGGGAAACTCGTTGTCCACAAGAGATCGATCACCTTGATCACCGGTGGCCTTGGCGGTTTGGGGCTAGCCACAGCGGAATGGCTGGTCGATCGCGGTGATCGTCATTTGCTCTTGCTGACGAGAAACGGTCCAACCAATTCGGAACAGTCTGACGCAGTTAAGCGCCTGCAGGCGAAAGGCGCGATAATAGACTTGCTAGAAGTGGATGTATCAGACAAAGCGGCGCTTGAGACCGCATTGAGCCCCTTCACAAATCAGCTACGTGGCCTCGTCCATGCCGCTGGGGCACTGGCTGACGCTCCCTTGACCAAGCAATCACCTCAGACCTTCCGATGCGCCTTTGATCCCAAAGCGCGCGGTGCTTGGAACCTACACGAACTCACCCAAAAACTTCCATTAGATTTCTTCGTACTCTACTCATCTGCGGCTGGAATGTTTGGTACCCCTGGCCAAGCCAATCACGCGGCATCCAATAGTTTCCTGGATGCGCTGGCCCGCTATCGTCGTGACCTAAAGATGCCAGCGCAAAGCATTGCATGGGGCCCCTGGTCAGAGATCGGTTCGGCGACTCGCTACGGCAGTGCGTCTTTGCGTCAGATTCCCGGGATCGAGATGATCCATCCACGTGAAGGTAAAGGTTATCTTGATGCTCTCTGGTCGAGCACCCACACTGTAGTTGCCGTCCTACCTATCGACTGGGCTGAATTCAATCAGCAACGCTGGAGCGCTGGCTTTAAGCTATCAGAAACATCACATCGGAACGAGATTTCAAAGCGAACCAAGGTTCCGAGTGCCCCTCGGCTCAAGATCAAGGATGTTGTAACGCTGAAGAAAGTCGTCTATGACAGGATCCAATCGGTTCTCGGTTTCGAATCCGATCAATGGGATAAGAGCAAGGGGTTCTTCGACCTTGGCTTGGATTCACTCACCGCGCTCGAACTGAAGACGACTCTTGAGCGAGATTTGGGTATCGAACTGCCATCCACAATCGTGTTCGATTACCCAACCACAGAGGCAATTTTATTTTACTTGGAGGAGCGTGTTCTTAAGACATCGCCCAGCGCACCCACCAAGAAGACGGTGGACATCACTTCTCAACTCGATGCAAAGCTGGATGAAATGGAGGCCTTGTTAGAAGAATGAATCTGCAAACGCAACCCTACTCTTCGGTGGCTTTCAATTCAAACCGAATTGGTACAGTCACAGAGCTAGAGACTGCTTTCACTGAAACGCCTTTCGCAGGCTTAAATCTCCACCGCTTCACGCTTTTGACCACACTCTTGTCTAATGAAGTGATGCCGGAAGTCTTGTTCACACGCGCAGCGGCAACACGCTCCTTCTCATCGACCACAGCCGTCACCAACACCGTCCCAGAAGCTTTTCTTCTTCTCGCATCTCGCCGATACACAGCTACCAATCGCCTGGTTATCACTGGAGCCACTACCACCTCAGACTTCGCAGCAGCAGCATCTATGATAGGGCGTTTCTCAGATCGCTCGGCATCCTGTGCACTCAGCTGGACAACATTCATTGATAAGGTAAGGACCAGTAAGCCACACACAAACTGACCAACATGTTTACATTTCATGTCTTTAAGATCGGCCGTTATCATAGGATTCGTCAATCCTCTGCAACAACACCGATTCGAAATATCAACGCACTTTGGTCTTCGAAAGCGCACCTATGAACCAAGGTTCAGACTCCCCGGACAACGCTCGTTTACAGCGGGCCATGCAAGTCATCGAACGCTTGCAGGAGCGGCTTGCGCATTCAGAACGAACGTCGCAAGAGCCAATTGCCGTGGTGGGCATGGCGTGCCGCTTCCCAGGAGGCGCGACCAATCCCGAGCAATTCTGGCATTTGCTAGAACAAGGGACGGATGCGGTGGGGAAAGTTCCGGCGGATCGTTGGGATGCTGACGCCTACCATGATAGCACACCGGCGACACCTGGAAAGATTATCACCACTGAGGGTGGCTTTCTCCGTGGGATCCGTGATTTTGATGCCGCCTTCTTTGGGATCACGCCTAAGGAGGCTATGACCATGGATCCTCAGCAAAGGATCCTGCTAGAAGTTGCTTGGGAAGCATTGCAGAACGCTAGTAGCGATCCTAACCAATGGTCAAATCAGCAAGTTGGCGTCTTTGTGGGGATCAGTGGCCATGATTATTCACGGCACTTGATAAATCGCCCACTTGAAGATATTGATGCCTATCTCGCCACGGGAAATTCTCACAGTGTAGCAGCGGGTCGTCTCTCGTATTCGTTTGGCTTGACGGGTCCAAGTCTCATCGTCGACACCGCATGCTCGTCATCCTTGGTGGCTGTTCACCTTGCATGCCAGAGTCTAGGCTCAGGTGAAAGCAAGGCGACCCTCGTCGGCGGCGTCAATGCGATCTTGTCGCCGGATGTAAGTATCACGTTTTCACAGGCGCGCATGTTGTCTCCGCGCGGCCGTTGTCACACATTCTCTGCCCAAGCTGATGGTTTCGTGCGTGCAGAAGGCTGCGGCATGCTCGTTCTCAAGCGTCTTTCTGATGCCGTCGCGTGTGGTGACGATGTCTTGGCGGTGATTCGTGGCTCAGCTGTGAATCAAGACGGCCGCAGTGGTGGCCTGACCATTCCCAATGGGCCCGCTCAACAGAGCGTGATTCGTCAGGCTCTCACCAATGCTAATGTCACTCCAGAACAAGTTCACTATGTTGAGGCCCACGGCACCGGAACAGAACTCGGGGATCCTATCGAACTCAACGCCTTAGGTGAAGTGTTCAAACAGAGCCACTCCCCAGAGCGCCCCTTGCTCATCGGCTCCGTAAAAACCAATGTCGGCCACATGGAATCGGCTGCTGGGATTGGAGGCTTGATGAAGGTTATTCTATCAATGCAACATGGCCGCCTTCCAGCGCACTTGCATTTCGACGAGCCAAGTCCGCATGTAACTTGGCAAAATTTGCCGCTCCGGGTGACCGATACACCGATGGATTGGTCGGAGAGCGATGCCTGTGTCGCAGGAGTGAGTTCCTTTGGATTCAGCGGAACCAACGCCCACGTCGTGGTGGAACGCCCTAAAAAGATCAGCAAGCAATCTTCGAATCAGAATTCACGCCGTGCATTCAAACGCCGCACCTTCTGGGTAAAGCGGAACGATTCACTCGCCGAGCTGAATCATCCCATGCTCGCTCGGGCTTTCCAAGTGCCTCTTAGTACGTCTCACTACGTCGAAGTCGCTCGAAGCCTCTTTAGCGATGAACTTTGGCAAGGGCACCGTATCTTTGATCACTCCGTTCTTCCTGCCGTTGGGTATGTAGAACTCATGCTAGCCTCATTCAGAGCGACAGGGTCGACATCGACCCTCGTTTTAAAAGATGTGAGTTTCGCCCACGTATTAGCGCTCACAGCGGAAGCAGGCGTTGTGCAGTTGGTGTTAGATGACGATCGGTGCGAAGCTCTTCAGCAGCTAGGCAACAACGAGTGGAGAACGCTTTGCAAAGCTTCATGGCACGAGGAATCCGGTGCCGCTTCGCCTCTCCAAGCACAACCTGCAAAGAAATCATGTTCGCCAGACAGCGTTTACGAACGGCTTGCCGCTCAAGGCGTGACCTATGGTGAGCCCTGGCGATTGATCGAATCCATCGGAGTAGGTGCAGGTGAAGTCTTCGCTAAGTTACGCTGCGCACCAGATCTCGAGAACTATCACTTTCATCCTCTCATCCTTGATGCCTGCCTTCAAACTATCGCAGCACTCTACCTCGATGATGAAGCATCGGCGACCTACTTGCCGGAGGGTGTTGGGAAGATCATCTTTCACACGGATCGCCTAAAAGGCGACCACTTTTTCAGTCATGCTCAGGTGACTTCAGGTGATGGTTGGGTGAGCACGAATCTTGTTCTGAGGGATCCGAATGGCATCGCACTCATAACGCTGCAAGATTTCCGCCTGCGACCAATTCCATCGGGTTGGCAGTCGACCTTAGATCCAACGACTCACATCACAGAAGTCGAAGACTGTTTTTACACCGTCGAGTGGCAAGCCGAATCACTTCCGCAACCGCCCAAGGAATGTTCGCCAGCATCGATAGCAGACGACTTGTTGCCGCTATTCGAAACTTCGCTGGCGTCGCCAGAAAACCAGGCGTATTTGGAGAAACTCCCGAAACTTGAGACTCTATCAACGTCATACGCGCGTCAAATTATAAAACGTTTGGATGGCGATATCGTGGCTGCGCCTCATCGCGCCCAGGCGAGCCATTTGGAACGAGTGGCTCTAAAAGAGGAGTTGAGTGCAGACGAGATGAACAGGCTCATTAACGAACTCCACCCGGAGTTTGAGCAAGAGCTAAACCTACTTCAGCGTTGTGTGAAAGAAACGCCTGCCGTATTGCGCGGCGAACAGGATCCCATGGAGGTCTTGTTTCCTGGCGGCAAGACTAGTGAACTCACCTCGCTCTACGAGAAGTCGCCAGGAGCCCAGTTACTCAATACTCAAGTGCATGCTGCCATTGAGCGAATACTCACAAACATGGATCGCCCAGCTCGTCTTCTAGAGATCGGCGCAGGCACAGGAGGCACCACTTCTGCTTTATTGCCACTAATAGAACGTTGTGATTCCTATCAGTTTACCGATATTTCCCCACTGTTAGTAGACGCTGCAAAGAAGCGTTTTTCAGATTACTCGGGCATGCATTTTGATACGTTGGATCTTGAGGTAGATCCACTAACGCAAGGATTCGAGAAGTCCTCTTTTGACATCGTCCTCGCTGCAAATGTGCTTCATGCCACGACAGACATTGAGAAGTCACTGGCGTATGTATGCCGCCTGTTGCGTCCTGGGGGTTACCTTGTTCTCCTAGAAGGGACACAACCACTTGTTTGGTTAGACCTGATCTTTGGACTCACAAAAGGCTGGTGGGCCTTTCGCGATCAACATCGCTTGAAACACCCGTTGTTGAACGATTCTGAATGGCAATCTTGCCTCGATGGCAGAGGGCTAGTCTCTGCCTGTATGACGACCAAAGAACTCCCGCAGTCCGTGATTCTTGCTCAACGCGCCGCAGACGCGAAGCCGGAGGATCTCGTCTATTCGGCGACTACATTGAAAGGAGAAATCGATGAACGCGTGCGTTGCGGCTTGACTGGATTGTTAGAAATGGCGCAATCAGCGATCGCTGGCGAGCCTCCTTGGTCTCAATTGGCAGTAGTAACACAGGGAGCCGTTGGACCGAACTGTCATTATCCTGAACAAGCCGCTGTATGGGGGCTTGCTAGAACAATTGAGCTGGAGCATCCCGAACTTCGTTGCCGTCGGATCGACCTTGATCCACTTCTATCACTTCCGGAACAACAGGCACTGATCGATTCCGAGCTTGCCAGCGATTCGTCAGGCTCAATTAGCTACCGTGATGGAAAGCGTTATGTCGCAAGGCTAGAGAAAGGCCCACTAGATACACGCCTGCCCAATCGCCCAGCGAATGCCTACGAACTCACGATTGCTCGAGAGTCCCTTGCAAATAGCCTCACCTTGCGAGACACCCCACGCCAGGAACCGAACGTAGATGAAGTCGAAATTCGCGTTGCTGCTGCCGGTCTGAACTTCATTGATGGGCTCGACATGGCAGGACTACTTCCTTTCGAACGCGATTGGCTAGGGGTAGAGTGTTCTGGAGAAATTGTCAGCGTCGGCTCGGGAGTGACTAGATTTCAAGTTGGCGATCCCGTACTAGCTCTCGCTCCAGGTGCCTTCCGTCAGTTTGTCACCGTTCCTTCTGTGTTAGTCTCGCCATGGGAACGACCGAAGCATAGCGCCACGGAGGCCGCTACTTTGCCTGCCAATTTCCTCACGGCAGATCGAGCGCTGCGATCGGTGGCGAATCTGCAAGCTGGCGAGTCGATCCTCATCCACGCTGGCGCGGGCGGTACGGGGATGGCAGCCTTGCATGTGGCGAGGTCTCTCGGAGCTGAAGCCTACATCACCGCGAGTCGCGGCAAATGGCAAGCATTGCGCGCCCTCGGTGTCTCCCACATTATGGACAGTCGGACTCTAGACTTTGCCGAAGAACTGATGACGGCGACGGGCGGCAAAGGTGTGGATGTTGTCCTGAACTCCTTAGTCGGCGAGTATATTCCCAAGAGCATTTCAGTCCTTGCCCCTCAAGGACGATTTATCGAGTTGGGCAAACGGGACATTTGGACATCCGAACGCGTCGCGGCTTTGCGGACGGATGTGAGCTTTCATGTGGTGGATTTACTAGCTGATAGCGAACGCGCCGCCAAACATGGCCGTTCGCCAGGACAAGAACGAAGCTTCTTCAAAGACTTCGCTCCACCGACCACCCTACCTAAGACCGTCTTTCCCATAGAAGAGGCGCCAAACGCATTCCGCTACTTCCAGAAATCTCGCCATATCGGCAAAGTCGTTCTCAACTTCGCCGATAGCCCCCTGCCCGTTTGCGCTGATGCCAGCTATCTCATCACAGGAGGTCTCGGGGGCTTAGGCATTCAGACTGCGAAGTGGCTCATGGATCAAGGAGCGCGACACATCTTGCTAATCAGTCGACGTGCCACTGATCCCGATTCACCACCTGTTAGAGCGATTCAGTCGAAGATCGACGCTGGTTTCATCCGACTATTCCAGGGAGACGTCTCTGAGCGTGAGCAGCTTGAAGAAGCTGTACGAACGGCAAACGAAATCGCTCCCTTGCGAGGGGTTATTCATGCAGCAGGAGTCTTGTCCGACGCCACCATTCGTCAGCTGTCCTGGCAGGCAATGGAACCCGTCCTAAAACCCAAAATCTATGGTGCCTGGCATTTGCACGAACTTACAAAAGCGATGCCACTGGATTTCTTCGTCCTCTACTCCTCGGCAGCATCTTTGTTAGGCTCGCCAGGCCAAGGCAGTCACGTTGCTGCGAATACATATCTCGACTCGCTAGCGCATCATCGGCGGGCTCTCGGGCTCCCCGCGCAAAGCTTGAATTGGGGCCCATGGTCTGATATCGGAGCAGCATCGAGCGTCGCTGTGGAACGTCAGATGGCCGAACGCGGTATTGCGATGATTTCACCCAATCATGGCTTAGAATGCCTCTCAAAACTCTTGCAACGGCCTGATCTCACTCAGGTCGGCGTCGTCGCAGCAGACTGGAACAAACTGGCAAGCTTTGGGATTGCTAACGATCCCTACTTTGCCAATGTCGCAAAGTCTCCTCAGAGGGACCGGCGCGCTGAAACTGCGGGCAGCGAGATGGCTTCGGGCGAT
>MDTC01145426.1_pt1 | contig 17480 bp, 13 predicted proteins | sample 811181 | NCBI WGS metagenome assembly MDTC01 (sample SAMN05326644, study PRJNA326480) | marine metagenome | isolation source: seawater | place: Pacific Ocean: North | collected 2011 | reverse complement strand
GGGTTGTGCAACTCTTATAAATGCAGATAATGAGCTGGTTCCTTCGCTCATGCATCTTGTGTCGGCGCCAATAACATTTGCTCCTTGCATAGCGGCCATTATTCTATCAGCAATACATCCATTGGTATTATTAAAGTAGTATTCCATGGAGTCTAAAATTTCTTGACCTAATAAAATATTTCCTTGAATAGCATAATTTGGTCCTAACACATGGTTTTTATAATTATCACAGTTACTTCCAGTATATCCAGCTGATCTGGGGTTGCCATTATTAAAGTCAATAATTCCATATTGTCTCATTGATGGATTTCCTTGAATATCATTATTTATCAACCAATTGATAATTTCCTCAGGATTGTCTCCTTGCTGCATTCTAAATCGTGCATTATTTTGGTTAGTAGCTAAATACCAAGCTTGAGAATGAATTGCACCAACCCCAGGTAAAACATCAGAAATTAGAAAAGCTCCTGGGGTTCCTGGCCAAATAATACTATCTCCACAAGTTGCTCCGGCACTTCCAATTTCTCCTGTAGTTGAATCAACGGCAACTATTGAAAATGTATGTTGTGCTTTAATATTGAAAACTGATATCAATATTATAATAAGAAATAGCTTTTTCATTTTTAAAAATCTTTAAGTTTTAATTTTTTTCTCCTTTCAACAGTAATTTCAGATCCACTGCTAAGTATTACAGAGCTGGGTTCAAGTTGGTTTAAAAAAGCAAAATTTTCTCCATATAATTTATTAAAGTCTACATTGATATTGTAGTCTTTAACTTCATACTGCTCCCAAGAAGGATGAGTGACTTCATATTCATTTGTTAAGTGGTCATTAACCTTAGCATATCCCCAATAATGTTCAGTAATAAATTCTGTCTCAGAACGCTTTTCAATTTTAATACTCTTTGCTTCAGCATTTGCTTTTATTTGGTACCAACTATTTTTCATTTGCCAATCATAACTTATTTTTAAGTTATTTTTTGAATGTATCCATTCATGTTTCATTGGTACTGTTTGATAGTGTTCTTTGTATATAGTATTTGCAACATAACTCAATGCCCATTTAGGAACAAATTCTTTAATGAAAACCACACCTCTTTTCCACGTATCTCCATCTTTTCTTTTTACATAAAACCTTAGGTTGATTTCTTCAAAATTTACATGAAATGGAATTTTAAAACCTAATAATCTAGTATTTTTAAACATGAAACCAACGAGAGAAACATAACATTTTTCTGCCCAAAAATCAAGTTCAGTTCCTTTAGGAATATAAGATTTTAGTATTGCAGGATCAATAATATAATTGGCTAAAATTAAATTCCTCCATTCAGCTTTTAAAAAACTCATTGATTAATTTTTGAAATTAATTTCACACCTTTCTCCATCACAATTACTTAAAAGATTTTTTTCACTGTAATGCTCAATACCTTTATTAAGTAATTCTCTTTTTCGCCTACTCATTTTTTTAATGGCTTTTCCTTCAGCAAATTTTTTAATTTCTTCTTGTGTAACTAGTAAAAGTCCTGGAACTTCTTGAACTTTGCCATTATCATTCTTAGCAACCATTGTGAAGTAACAAGTGTTGGTATGTTTGTTAATACCAGTTTTAGGATTCATAGAATCAATATGGATTCCAATAATCATTGAAGATTTACCAACATAATTTACTGTTGCATTAAGTGAAACTAGTTCACCAACTTCAACAGGTTGTATAAATTCAACTCCTTCAACTGAAACGGTTACACAATAACATCCACTGTGTTTTGCGGAACAGGCAAAAGCTACTTTATCCATAAGTGATAATAAGATTCCTCCATGAATTTTCCCTGAAAAATTAGCATAAGAAGGAATCATAAGTTCAGTAATGGTAGTTTTTGAATAATCTACTTTTTTATAATTTTTTGTGTTTTGTACCATATTTAAAAGTAAGGTATTTATAATTAATCATTATTTATTGGTTAATGATTATAAATCAATTCACATTATATATTTTTGTTTTTTAATCATCAATAAATCAAAATAACATTATGAAACTTTTTCTTTTTAAAAATACCTTATTTGCTTTATCAATTTTTGCTTTTTCAGCATGCAATAGCTCTAATGTTGATATGGTAGAAGCAGAACAAGAAGCTAATGAGTTTATTCAAAACCAATTTAATTTTTGGGCAAACAACAGCTATGATGAGGCGAAAAGTTATTTTGATTCAAACGCTGTTTTAATTGGAACTGATGCTGGAGAATATTTATCTAACTGGGAAGAAATAGGTCCTTCGATAGAACAACAATTAGAAGCTATTCAAGATGTTAAATTTGAACAACAAAAGCTTAAAGTTACTCTTAGTAATTGTGGAGATATGGCAGCCTTCACAAGTGTTACTAATTTTAAAGGATTTAGTGGAGAAGAAAAATTCAGTATTGAAAATGTAAGATCTAGTGGAGTTGTGAAAAAGACTAATGGACAATGGAAGATGATTCAAATACATTGGTCTATAGGAAGAGAAGAGCAAGTAATTGAATACTAGAGTCTATCTTATTTTATTAAGGTCCTATTTTAAAATCTTGAGAAGGAGTTCCTCTTAAGTATCTAGGGATACTTGGAAATTCATCAGTTATCACATAATAATAAGTGCCATTTGGAAATTCAGGAGTTATCCCGTTCCTTCCATTTGCTTCATCAAGAGTTCCTAATCCTAAGACATACTCATAATCATTAGAATAAACTCCGTTGTAAGCATCACATGGAGCAGTTATTCCATCTCCTGGTCTGTTTCCAGATTTAAGTTGGTAGCTAGGAGACATTTCAATTATATTAGAATTGATATCATTCGAACTGCTGTAAGCATATTTGTAATAAATTGGAAAACCATCAGCAGCATAACCTACAATGGTCATTGAACTACTGGATACATTTAATCCATCAAGATAAGAATTTGGAGTTCCATGATAATGGTATTTTCCTGAGGGTTGTACATGAGCATTGTTACAATCTACTCCTAGATTTACATTAAGAGCTTCTAAGTTCCATTCCCAATTTGCGTCAGGACTAGACATTCCTTCGTGAGGAAAAGGTTCAGCTGCAACAGGGTCCAGTTCTACACCATTAAAAAGTATTCCAAATGAGTATTGAGGACCTAAGCTACTTCCACTTGATGAAAGTAGGCTTGTAAAAAAGTTTGCTTCCAATGGGTTCAAAGGAACAGTATAAGATTCGTTTTGAGGAGTAATTGTATTTGGATTTAAACTGTTCATTACGGGACCAAATAGTCCTACTTCATGGTTTGGAATACTGTTGGCTGTAATAACTCGATTATTTCCTTGAATGGTTTCATTGTAGTTGGAATTGTAATTTAATGTTTGATCACAAGCTCCTCTTGAATCATCTAAAACCTGATCACTAACACAATCTGATATTTCAGTGTAAAGGCAGCTTGCATCATCTCTTTTTGCATTGGGATTATAATTAGTTGCATTTACATCTGTGCAACCTTTCTTTCCGCATGATAATATCGCTAATGCGAGTATCATAATAACATTGATTAATATTAATCTTTTCATTTTTTAATTTATTTGATTAAAATTTAATGAAAATATCCTCTAGTTTATCCATTCTTAAATATCCCTTACGCATCTAAATCCTGTATGATTCATACCAGTATCTTGAGAATTAGGCATTCTTGCAGAAACCCGATAGCTAGCGCAGTAACTATCATTACATAAATAGGAACCGCCTCTAACTACTCTTTTAGGGTCAAATGGTTCTCTAGGATAATTCCAAGTAACGGGTCCATTAGGATTAAGTGAGGTTTCATTGGTCTTTAGTGAATCGTAATAATTTTCATCAAACCAATCTGAACATATCTCCCAAACATTACCTGCCATATCATAAAGTCCGTAACCATTTGGTGGATAATTCATTACTGGAGCAGCTCCAATAAAACCGTCAGCTTTGGTATTGTTTGTTGGAAAATCACCTGTCCAAAAATTACATTTGGGTTCACCGATTTCAACATGTTCATTCCCCCAGGGATAAGTTTGGTCTTTTAATCCTCCTCTTGCTGCCCACTCCCATTCAGCTTCGCTAGGTAACCTTTTATTTACCCATTTAGCGTATGATTGAGCATCTTGAAAAGCAATATGTACTACTGGAAAATTTTCTTTACCTATAATATTACTTTCTGGTCCGTTAGGATGTTTCCAATTTGCCCCTTTGGTCCATTTCCACCATTGCGAAAAATCTATTAAGTTGTATACTGAGCTTGGGGGACTGAATACCATCGAACCAGCCTCAAGTATTTCATCATTCGGTTTTGGTGTTCCTGGTGGAACTTGTAATTTCATTATCTCCCAGTCAATTGGTTTTTCTGCAATAGTTTTGTATCCTGTAGCATTGACAAAAGCTGTAAATTGTGCATTGGTTACTTCGTGAATATCCATTAAAAAACCATTGACTTTAACTTTGTGTTTTGGGAATTCTCTTTTTAAAGCCCATTGATTATCGCTTGCACCCATCATAAATATTCCCTCAGGAATTTCTATCATTTTACTCTCTGCAATCTCATTTGTGATTGAAATACTTAAAGTTGGATTCTCTAAAGAACCAGAATCTATGGATTTGGTAATAAGTTTACTTCTACTACCAATATTTTCACAGCATGAAGTATTTTCTTTATCCTTGACTATTTCTTTACTTTCAATTTTGCTTTTACAAGAAACAAGCAATGAAAAGATTAATAAAGTATTTAAATATAAATTAAAGCTATTGATATTCATTTTCAAAAAATCAAATATAAATGTATTGATTATATTCATTTATAATTTCATCATATTATTTATTGAAATTTTTAAATATTGTTTCTAAAATCTCAATCAAAGAAATTAGCATCTTAATACAATAAAATTAATTTTACATGAATAATGAAATAACTTTTTACAGATGAAAAAAATTTATTTATCGTTTCTTATTTTCATAATGCCTTTTTTTCTTCAATCTCAAGACTTTATATTTCACGTTGAGCCTCCTAATTGGTGGGTTGATATGAATTCATCAGATTTAGAATTAATGGTTCATGGAGAAAATATTTCTGAATATGATGTTACAATTGATGATGAAAGAGTAAACCTTAAACACGTCAGAACAGCTGAAAATAATAGGTATTTATTTCTTGATCTTGAAATACTTAATAATTCAAAAGCATTTGATTTTGAAATCATTTTTTCTAAAGAAGGCAAAACCTATAAAAAGTATAATTACAAATTACTTGAAAAAAATATGGAAAGAAATGAATCTAATTATATTAATTCTTCTGATGTTATTTATTTAATTAACCCGGATCGTTTTTCAAATGGAAATCAAGAAAATGATTTTAACAAGTCAATGAATGAAAAAAACATTAATCGTAGAAAACCCAAAAATAGACATGGAGGAGATCTTCAAGGGATAATTAATCATTTAGATTATATCAACAATATGGGTTTCACCTCAATTTCTATTTCCTCTATTTTAGAAAATGATATCAGTCAAAATTCATTTAAATCAGAAGCGGTTACTGATTTTTATAAAGTGGATTCAAGGTTAGGAAATGATAGTATTTATAAAGTGCTTTCTCTTTTAGCCAGTCAGAAAGGAATTAAATTAGTTAAAGATATTGTGCTTAATCATATTGGGAAAAATCATTGGTGGGTTGATGATCTTCCTTTTGAAAATTGGATAAATTCTAATATAAATGATCAAATTTCTTTCACTGATTTAAATTCTGTTTTTGACCCATATTCCTATAAAAAAGATACGGATTTGCTTACTACAAGATGGGTAAATGATTCCTACCCTGATCTTAATCATAAAAATAAACATCTTTCCAATTATTTGATACAAAACTCTATTTGGTGGATTGAGCATGCTCAATTAAGTGCTATTAAGGTTGATTATTATTCTAATATATCTTCCTCTTTTGTAGAAAAATGGAAACTTGCCATTCAAAAAGAATACCCAGGATTTAATGTTATTGGAGAATCATTTATTAAAGATAAATCTGTTATTGGTTTAATACAACAAAATTCCTTTAATAAAAAGATAAAGAACTCAGCTTCTGTTATTATGCCTTCATTATTAGACTTTCCTTTACAAAACTCAATTATTTCTTCATTTGGTGCCAAAAATGGAATCAATCATTTATATCATAATTTGGGAAAAGATTACTTGTATCCTAATCCAAAAAACATGTCTATTTTTCTTGATAATCAAAATACTAGTCGATGTTATTACTTGTTAAAACATAATTTAAACCATTGGAAAATGGCTCAAGCTCTTCTCTTGGTTAACAGAGGAATACCTCACATTTTATATGGTACCGAAGTATTGATGTCTGATACTTTGAAACCTAAAGATGAAGCTGTGGTTTTATCTGATTTTCCTGGTGGATGGGCTCACGACAAGAAGGATGTTTTCCTAAATAAGCTTTCAGACGATGAAAAACAAGCTAAAAAGTTCATGAAAACCCTTTTGCAATGGAGAAAAAACTGTAATCCAATTCACAATGGAAATTTAAAGCATTTTCCACCTTCAAATAATAACGGATTATATGCTTTAATTAGATACGATAAAAGTAGAATTGTGCTTTTGGTGATGAATAATTCTAAGCAAAAGAAAAAAATCAATCCAGAGTATTATTTTAAAAAATCTGGATCTAAATTAATAAATATGAAAGCAGTAAATGTATTAACTAAAGATGAAGTTGATATCAATGAAAATCTTTTTATTCCACCAGATTCCTTTATTTTACTTGATCTTTATTTTTAGTTTTTTTAATGTAATAATAACTCACTGTTATTGTTTTTCTAACATTAGTAAAGTTTTTGAATAATTCAAAAACTTCGTTTTGGTAAGTGTATGTTGAACAATAACGCTATATTTGTTTGGATCGCGATGCTAAGTCAACCATAGAAAAGATTTAGTTCTTGCATTATTTTAGAACTTTAAAAAACCTATTATATCAACTAATTATGATTTTGATTGCCGAAAGTGGTTCAACTAAGACAGATTGGGTTTTAGTAAATGATAATAATGATATCTCTTTATTTAAAACAATTGGTTTCAATCCTTTTTTTCATTCTACAGAATTTATAGCCAATGAAATTTTGTCTCATAGTGAGTTTTATAATGCTTCAAAAGACGTAACTCATATTTATTTTTATGGGGCAGGCTGTTCTAGTGAAAAAATGAATAACATAGTAAAAGAAGGTCTTTTAAAGATTTTTCAATCATCTGAAGTGATTGTTGATCACGATCTTTTAGCTTGTGCATTAGCAACATATCAAAATGAACCTTCCATATCTTGTATTCTTGGAACTGGTTCAAACTCATGTTATTATGATGGTAAAGTATTAAGAGAAGAAGTACCCGCAATTGCCTATGTTTTAGGCGATGAAGGTTCAGGTTCCTATTATGGTAAAAAACTTTTAAAGGATTATTTATATAATCAGCTCCCCATTGACATAAGAAAAGATTTAGAAGAGGAGTTTACTATATCAAAAGCTTCTATTTTTGAAAATGTTTACTCCAAACCCAATGCTAATGTTTATTTAGCTTCATTCATGAGATTTATTTCTAACCATTATCAATCTGATTATGTGGTAAAAATGATTGAAGCAGGTATGGATGAATTTATGAAAGTTCATGTTTGTTGCTTTCCTGAACATAATCATGTTAAGACCCATTTTATTGGATCAATTAGTAAAATTTTTGAAAGAGAGTTGTTTAAAGCCGCAAGTCAAAATAATATTGAAGTAGGAGATATCATAAGAAAACCTGTTGAAAATTTAGTCAAATACCATCTTAGAACCTTAAATTTGATTTCTTAATCTCTGAATATAATCAATCTATTTTATCTTCAAACTAAGTAAAAGTCATGAAAATTAATTTGTAAATTGTAACAAATTATAATTTAATGAATCCATTGAAGATTTTATTTTCATTTTACCTATTATTTACTTTTGCCATTGTCAAAGCTCAAAAAGTAGATTTACCTAATAAAAAGTTTTCATTTTCTATAGATGAGGTTTCTTCAAATAAATATGAGGTTTCTTTAATTTTAAATGAAATCCAATTTGATAATGTTATTATAAAATCAAACTCTTACACAAGACTAGGAATTGACGGGTTTTTCCCTAATCAAGAAAATGGATTTCCTGAACTTATAAAGTTTAATCAACTATTTGAAATACCCATTTCGGGAGATGTTGAAGTTAATATTATTTCAAAAAAGTCAACTATAATTGACCTTAACTTGATGAATCTTTCTAAAATATTACCTCATCAACGGTCTATTTCAAAAGGGGAGGACGCAAGTAATATTCCTTTTCAAAAGAACTCAAAAGTTTACTCAAAAAATAGATTTATTAATTATCAACTAGCTAGAGTTGTTAAAAAAAGTATTTTCAGAAAGCATCAGCTGTCTAATCTTGAGATTTGTCCATTTGAGTATAATCCCGTTTTGAACCAACTCAAAATTCATCATAATCTCAAGTTCGAAATCATTTTTAAAAATGGATCACTAGAAAATGATAGAATTTTAAATAAGCAATATAATCAGAGAGAATTTTCTCCAATATTAAATAATACAATAAATTATGCTCTCAATTCAAACCAAAGAGATTATATAACGAGCTATCCAACAACTTATGTTATTGTCTCAGATCGTTCATTTGAGCAAGAACTTCAACCCTTAGTTAATTGGAAAACCAAAATGGGCTTTCAAGTTATTGAAGCTTACACTGATCAACCTCTCGTTGGCAATACTACAAGTTCTATTAAAACATATTTAGCCGATTTATATAATAATCCTGTAAATGGAAATCCACCCTCATACATTTTAATTGTTGGAGATGTTGCTGACATTCCATCTTTTAGTGGTATTTATGGTTCACATGTTTCAGATTTATACTATGCTGAGTATGATGGTAATGGCGATATTTATGCTGATGTTTATTATGGTAGATTTTCATCTTCTGATCCATTAGAAATTCAAAACATGGTTAATAAATCTGTTAATTATGAAATGTATAATTTTCAAGATCCATCATTCTTATCTAATGTTGTAATGATTTCAGGTGTAGATGCCACATGGGCACCAACTTATGGAAATGGGCAAATAAATTATGCCAATCAATACTACACCAATTCTTCAAATGGAATTAACTCCAATACTTTTTTATATCCTGCTTCAGGAAGCTCTTCTTCACAAATTTTACAGTTAATCAATAGTGGTTGCTCCTTTGCAAATTATACTGCTCATGGTTATGGCCAAGGTTGGGCAGATCCCGCTTTCACATGTACTGATGTTCATGCAATGACCAATATTGGTAAGCCAGCAATGATGATTGGTAATTGTTGTTTATCAAATAAATTTGATGATCCCGAATGTTTTGGTGAAGCGTTACTCAGAGTTGATAATAAAGGAGCTATTGGCTACATAGGTGGATCTAATAACACCTATTGGAATGAAGATTATTGGTGGGCAGTAGGTGCTGGTTCAATTTCTGCAAATCCTGTTTATGATTCTAATAATCTCGGTTTTTTTGATAAGTTATTCCATCAAAATGGGGAAGCTTCACTAGATTGGTATACTACCAATTCACAAATAATGATGGGTGGAAATCTAGCAGTTACACAGGCTGGTGGATCTGATGCATACTATTGTGAAATTTACCATTTGATGGGTGATCCTTCAATTATGACTTATTTTGGTTCCCCTAGTGCTCTTTCTGTTCAACATGATCAAGTAGTTCCATTAGGTCTTCCAAGTATTGATATAAATACAGAAGATGGAGCTTATGTAGCACTATCTCAAAATGGAATTTATATTGATGCTGGATTGGTTTCTAATGGCACGGTATCTTTAGATATTTCAACAACTTTATCCCTTGATTCAATAGAGGTTGTAGTAACTAAACAAAATAAAATTCCTTATTTCGGGAGTATTCAAATAATGCCAGCCAATGGAGTCTATTTATCTAATTCTACAAATGATTTTATTGAAATTTCTGGAAACTCAAATGGAGAAATTGATTTTAACGAAACAATCGAAATTGATGCAACTATTAAAAATTATGGTAATATTTCAGCCAATGGTGTTTTTGCTCTGCTAAGTTCATCAAGTAATTATGTTACAATTTTACAAGATTCTTCTTACTGGGGATCGCTTTTAGCAGGAATAGGCTCTCAAAACAGCGGAGCATTTAAATTTAAAGTGGATGGTGCTGTTCCAGACCAAGAAGTGATTATTTTTCAGCTAAACATTTTTGACGATCAGGGAAGTAATTGGAACACTTTTTTCCAAATTAAACCTAATGCTCCTAATTCCAATGCAGTTGAAGTTTTAGTTGATGACCATCAATTTGGTAATAATAATAACCGACTGGATCCTGGGGAAATACTTTCCATTTACATACCTACTAAAAATTCTGGTCATGCTGATAATATTCAGCTTGTCGGAGATATTTCTTGTAATTCAAGTGAAATACAATTTATTTCTGATTCATTTAATTTAGGATCTTTGCCAGTAGCTCAACAAGTTGATGCTGTTTTTAATTTGGTAATTGATTCTTCATTTAATCCCGGATCAATTGTCACTTTTATTTATACATTAACTGATGGAGCCTATGTCAATCAATATGAATTTGAATTAGTTGTTGGATTAACTGTAGAAGATTTTAGTAAAGGAATAATTTCAACTACTGGCTGGACCAATAACTCCAGTTTTCCTTGGGTAATTGATTCTTTAGAGTATTATAATGATAGCTATTCTCTTCGTTCAAACAACAATGGTGATCAAACTTCTTCAATTCTCGAATTAGAAATTGATGTATTAATTCCATCTGATTTAAGCTTTATGAAAAAAGTATCTTCTGAATCAAACTATGATTTCTTAAGATTCTATATTGATCAGGTAGAAGTTGATTCATGGAGTGGGGAAGTAGACTGGTCTTTGAATTCATATCCTATTGATACTGGATTACATTCTTTTAAATGGATTTATGAAAAAGATTTTAGCGTAAGTTCCGGTTTAGATGCAGGTTGGTTGGATGAAATTATATTCCCAGTAGCACAAAGTATTAATGTTTCTAGCACCCAAATTTCAAACGAGTTATTGTCAGTTTATCCCAATCCATCATCAAGCGAGCTTTTTATTTCTTTTAAAAACACTTCACTACAATCCATCGATTTATATGATATTTTTGGTAAAAATATTTTTTCAATTGCAAAATTTAATAACAATAATAACCTTGTTTCAATCCCTGTTAATAGATTTGCTGAAGGTACATATTTACTTCATTTAACAACATCATCTGGATATCTCACTAAAAGAATTGTAATAGTTAAATAGAATATACATAATTTGTCTTTCCATTTATGTGTATATACCGTTCTATAGTTTTATCATTTTTTTTTATTTTAAATACTGCAACTGCTCAGTTTGTTGTTTCTGGAATTGTAAATGATTTTAACACCAAATCTCCTCTTGTTGGTGCAACTATAAAAGTTAAAAATGGTAAAGGAACCACTACAAATATTAAAGGAAATTACTCAATACCATTGTCTAAAGGAAAACATAGGCTTGTATTCTCTTACTTAGGTTATGAATCATATTTTATTGAACTTCAAGTAGATAGTAATATAATCTATGAGGTTACTCTTAAAGAAAAAGCATCTGAACTAGATCTAATGGTAGTTTCTGCTTCAAAATTTGAGCAAAAATTAGAAGATGTAACCATTTCTTTAGATGTAATAGGTGCAGAGTTAATAGATAGTAAAAATTGTATCACTCTATCTGATTTAATAAGAAACGCACCTGGTGTTCAATTAATTGATGGTCAGTTAAATATTAGATCTGGAAGCGGATGGAGTTATGGAACTGGAAGCAGAGTTTTAGTCATGGTTGATGGAATGCCAATATTGTCTGCTGATCAAGGTGAAGTAGATTTTAACCTAATTCCTATGGAAAATATTGAACAAGTTGAAATTATAAAAGGTGCTTCTTCAGCTTTATATGGATCTTCTGCTCTTAATGGTGTAGTAAACATCAAGACGAAATCTCCATCCATTGAACCCAACACTACTATCAGATCATTTGTTGGATTCTGGGATAGTCCTAAGAATCCTCAAAACAAATGGTGGGGAGATTCATTAATGTTAAGATCAGGAATTAGCCTTTCTCATACTAGAAAAATTAAAAACTTTGATTTGGTGATGTCTGCTAATCACTATAATGATAGGGGATATGTGAAGTATATTGGAAATGAGCAGACAAGAGTTGCTGCTAATACTAAATTAGTTTATGATAATATCACTTTTGGCTTAAACGCCAATTATATGCAAAGAAAGAGTGGTTTATTCGTAATGTGGGAAAATGATACAAATGCATATATTCCACTTTCGGGAACAAATATTCCAAATGCAGGTTCAAGATTTTATATTGACCCAATAATTACTTTTTACAATAATAATTTTAAGCATACTCTTAGGTCAAGAATTTTAAAAAGAGATATTGTTTTTCAAACAAGTAGTAACATTAATTCTTTAATGACTTATACTGAATATCAGAACCAGTTTCAAAATGATAATACCACAGTAACGTCAGGTATGACTTATATTTCTTTGATGGGAGATTCTAAGAATTATAATGGTAAATTAAATGGAAGAAATGCAAATGCTTATGCTCAATTAGATCATGATTTTGGTAATTTGAAATTCTCAGCTGGATTTAGGTATGAATATTTTGACTTAGACAGTACCCAAATCGGTCGTCCTCTTTTAACTGGAGGTCTTAATTATGAGTTGTTTAAAGGATGGAATATTAGAACTTCATTTGGCCAAGGTTTTCGTTTCCCTACTATGACTGAACTTTTTTTGAGTGGAGAGATTGGACCAGTTAATCTTTATAATAATCCCGCACTTAAACCAGAGTCTGGTTGGACCTCAGAAATTGGTCTTAAAAAAGTTTTCAAATCAAATAATTTTAAAGGTTATGTTGATTTAGTTGGATTTTTAATGGAATACAACAATATGATGGAATTCACTATGGGTATTTGGGGACCACCCTCAGACCCATTGTATGGGCTAGGATTTAGTTCTAAAAATGTAAATAAAGCTAGAATTCCAGGCATTGAACTCACCATTAATGGAAGTGGAAGTTTTGGTAAGAATTGGTCATTTGGAATATTAAGTGGCTTTACATATTCAAATCCTTTTTCTGTTTATCCAGACAGATCATTTGAAAACTTAGTGACAACATCATCAACGCAAGATTTTTTAGCTCAATTGGTTTTGAACGGAAATACAAATAATTTTTACACATTTAATAATACCAGTTCAGACAATACTTCCTCATTATTAAAATATCGAAATAGAACTTCTGTAAGGTTTGATTTGGAAGCTATTAATAAAAATAAATTCTCTTTTGGTTTCTCTTACCAATTTAATTCTAAAATGGCAAATATAGATTATGTTTTCACCTCCCCAATATTTAATACTCCTCCAAGCTCTTTAATAAGTACTGTTGATTTAGGTATCACTAATTCAATGGAGTTATTAAATAATGGATATCATTTATTTGATGCTAGAATAAAGTATACTATTTCAGAGCAATTTACCTTGGGGTTTTTGTGTGAAAACCTTCTTAATACAGCATACTTAGTTCGACCAGCTTACATGGGTTCACCCAGAACTTTTATGTTTCAGTTCAAAGCCGATTTTTAATTCCCTGTATTTAAGAAAATAGCCAATTGTAATCTATTTAGGTTTTGAATAATACCTGATGCTGTATTGTGATGCTTCAAGTATCCTAACTGCACGTTGGCATTGCTATTCAATTGATAACCTAAAGCTGTATATAGTCTATTTTGATTGAAGGGTTCATCAGAAATATTTATAAATATTTCATCATAAACTGATAAAAATAATGGGTAATCTTCTTTTTTAGATAGGGGAATTTTCAATGATAGCATGTATCTAGCTCTGTTTTTATAAGATGTGTTGTTACCATTTTTAACCCATCTTTGTTCTAGTCTATATCTGTGCCTTATCCCTATATTTTTTATTTTATTTCTAAGTATGAATTGTTCCCATATTCTGTTTTCAGTAATCATATTATTACCCCAACCTTCATCAAAATATATTTGTGTTGGAATGAAGGCATATCCAGCTGTAAACATGGAATTAGCATCAATTTCATAATTTAATCCTATTCTAGGGAGTAATTGAAAAAAATTATTAGTCAGCTCGTAATTTCTAAGTTGTGTTTCATAATGTATACTGTATTTATCATTTAAATGATGAGTACCAAAGTACATTAACCAGCTTCCAAAATGATCTTCTGGATCTAGTACAACAGGTGATGAATGTGATGTGTTTTGAGTAAAACCAATGTTTACAGTAATTAAGAAAGATATTATTATGGTAATTTTATTTTTCATGTTTATTTAATTTAATTAATCCATTTTCCTTTAATCATGCTTTTTTCAATATGATTTTGACCAAATGAGTAAGGCATAAAACCATAAGAACTAATTTCTGAACTAATATTGATGTTGGCCCATTTTCCAATACTTATTGAACCTGTTTTTTCTGCTAATTCCATTGCATAAGCTCCATTTATTGTACTGGCGTTAATCGCTGCTTGTGGTGAAATTTTCATTTTAATTGCAGCCAATGCATTAACTAAGTTCATATTTCCATTTGGTGAAGATCCTGGGTTATAATCTGAAGCTAATGCAAATGGTATATTTTTAGTAATTAATTCTCTCGCTGGAGCATATGGAATATCTATAAAGAAAGAACAGGAGGGAAGTAGTGTTGCTATGGTATTACTATTTATTAGTGACTTAAAGTCATTTTCACTCATTACTTCTAAATGGTCAACAGAAATGGCATTCCATTCAATGGCTTTTTGAATTCCACCAATACTTGTAAATTGATTAACATGTACTTTTGGTTTGAGACCATGTTTATGACCAGCTTTAATTATTTTTTGCATATCATCTACACTGAAATAATTGGTTTCACAAAAAATATCAATATAATCAGCAAGACCTTCTTCCTCAATATTGGGCAACATCTCACTAATGATGAGATTTAAATATTGGTCCTTGTTGTTTTTGTATTTTTTTGGAAGTGCATGAGCTCCCAAAAAAGTAGATTTAATTGGAATTTCATAACTTTCTTGTAATCTTTTAATTACTCTAAGCATTTTGAGTTCCCCTTCAAGACTTAATCCGTAACCACTTTTAATCTCAATTGCTCCAGTACCCATTTTCATTACTTCGTGTAATCTTCTGCTACTTGATGAAAATAGATCATCCTCTGAAGTGATTTCTAATAAGTTTGCAGAATTTAGTATGCCTCCGCCTCTTGCCGCAATTTCCTCATAGGAAAGACCATTAATTCTATCAATAAATTCTTTTTCTCTTGTGCCAGCAAATACCAGGTGAGTGTGAGAATCATTCCATGATGGAAGAACTACCTTTCCTTTAGCGTCAAAAACAGAATATTTATCATTTATTTGAAAATCATCCATTTTACCAAATCCTGATATCAAATTATCGGTAATTTCTAAGAAGGCATTTTCAATAGAAGAAATATTATTCATTTCTTCTCCACTAAGCCTAGAAATACCATTATTTAAGATTCCAACCAGCTGTTTGATATTGATAATAATTTGTTTGGATTCTTTCATTAATCTATTTTATTAAAACTCCAAGCTTCAGGACGATCACAGAAAAAGGTTTTTGTTTTTTCCCAAATAGATTCAAATATAGTGGAGTTCCTATAATTTTCGAGTGCTTGATTGTTCTCCCAGTTGCTATAAGTGAAAAATATATTTCCACTATCTTGTTCTTTCAAAAGTTCAACATTAACACATCCCTTGAAATTATTTATAGTAGCTTTATTTTCATTGAAAAAAGCAATAAAATTATCACATTGATGACTGCTTATACTTAGTTTAACAATTCTTGTAATCATTATTGCTTAAATTCTAAACTTATAATGTCATTGATTGAGATACCAAAAAGTTGACTTGCACCACCACCAGAGCCTTGAACTCCTTTATTGATCGCAATTTCTAGAAATCCGCTACTACCAAAAATAGCAACCCTTTCACCCTCTGGAACGTCATTGTATTTTTCGTTAATTTTTTGAATACTATATTCAGATCTAGTAAGAAATATTTTAAAGGCTCTGTTTTTTCCAACCTCTTGAAATATTTGTTTGGTAATATTGGTCATTAAATTCCCATACTTATCGATATAGCAAACCATTCCTTTAATGCTATTGTTATCAAGAATAGGTCTAAAAAATTGTTTAGTTTTTATTTTTTCAATTGGTTTTCCAACTAACGCCGGCAAACCTCCTCTTGCAAGATGACAAGCAACAGGAACAAATACATCCTTTGTAGGAAAAGAGAAATCAGTACTATCATCATTGTTGTTAATACTCCATGCACCATCGGGTTGTTTGTCAAAAATTAATGAAAATATCCCATTATCAGTACCTATGAAATATTGATCATGATTTTGAACAATAATATGATCCGTATTGTCATTTGTTTCAGAGTCAATTCCGATAATGTGAACGGTATTCTTTGGAAACTGTTTGAATGTATTTTTTATTACAAATGAAGCATGAATAATATCAAAAGGAGGAATATCATGACTAATATCAACAATATTGGCCTGTGGAAGTTGGCTGTAAATTGCCCCTTTAACAGAGGCAACATAGTAGTCTTTCAGACCCATGTCAGATGTTAGAGTAATAAGCATTTTTTTTTTGATTTATTATACCGCTATGATTACATTTGTGATTCAAAATTACAATAATTTATAACCCTACAATTTTAGATTTTTGGCAGAAAAAAAAATTGATATCACCAATTTAGATCAATCCCAAGTATTTGGAGATAAAGATGAAAATTTAGAATCTATTAAAAAATTTTATTCCAAATTAAAATTTGTTCTAAGAGGCAATTTCCTTAAAGTAATTGGAGATGACAAAACAATTGAACAGTTTCTTAATCTTTGGGAATTAATTGGACAGCATTACAGTAAATTTAATCAGCTTTCTAGTGGAACTTTAAAGTCGATGTTGAAAGATAAATATGTATTGGATAAAGTTGAATTTTCATCCAAAAACGTTTTGTTATATGGCAATAAAGGTAGAATTATAAGATCAAGAACCCCCAACCAATATAAAATGGTTACCTCCCTTGCGAAAGATGATTTATTGTTTGCAATAGGTCCTGCTGGTTCTGGAAAAACTTACACTGCTGTTGCTATTGCTGTAAAAGCATTAAAAGAAAAGGAAGTTCAAAAAATTATATTGACTCGTCCAGCAGTAGAGGCAGGAGAAAATTTGGGTTTTTTACCTGGTGATTTAAAAGAAAAATTAGATCCTTATTTACAACCACTTTATGACGCTCTAAGAGACATGAT
>MDTC01007503.1_pt1 | contig 17484 bp, 26 predicted proteins | sample 811181 | NCBI WGS metagenome assembly MDTC01 (sample SAMN05326644, study PRJNA326480) | marine metagenome | isolation source: seawater | place: Pacific Ocean: North | collected 2011 | reverse complement strand
ATACTGCGGAACAATCTGCTTAAGAGGCCCTTTTTTGCTTTTCTTAACGGACAAGTATCCTCTAGGTGGCTCGATTCCGTTGGTGGCGTTCGACACAACGGAACTGCTCTCTGAAGGCATCTGTGCGGACAATGTGCTGTGCCTAAGACCGTGTTGTCTAATATCATTGCGTAAACCATCCCAATCATATTTTAATTTATTCTCCACAATACTATCAACATCATTTTTATATGTATCAATTGGTAATACACCTTCACTATATTTAGTACGGTCAAAATAATCACAGGCACCTCTTTCTTTTGCAAGTTCGTTTGATGCTTTCAGTAAATAATATTGAAATGCTTCTGTAAGATCATGCACAAGTTTCCATGCTTCTTTATCAGAATAATTAACTTTGTTTTTTGCTAGATAATGTGCAAGTCCAATATATCCTATACCAAGACTTCTTCTTGCTTTTGTGCTTATTTCTGCCGCTTTAATAGGATACCTTTGATAATCTATTATTTCTTCTAATGCTCTTACTGCTAGTTCGCAAATTTCTTCTAAGTCGTCTAATTTTTTAATCATTCCTACGTTAATAGCTGATAAAATACAAAGTGCAATTTCACCGTTCTCGTCATCTATATGCTCTAGTGGTTTAGTTGGAAGTGTTATCTCTTGACATAAATTACTCATATATACTTTATCTTTGAAAGAACTATGTGTGTTACAATGATCTACATTCATTATATAGATACGTCCAGTTTCGGCACGTTCTTTAATTAATGCTGAAAACAATTCCATAGCAGGTATAGTTTTCTTTTTTATGCTATATGCTCTCTCATATTTTTCGTATAGTTCCTTGAACTCTTCTGTGTCTCCAAAGTATGCTTCATATAATCCTGGAACATCGTTAGGTGAGAAAAGTGTAATATCTCCTCCTGACAATAACCTTTCATACATAGTTTTATTAAGTTGAATTGAATAATCTAACTTACGTACTCTGTTGTCTTCAGTACCTTTGTTATTCTTTAATACAAGTATGTCTTCAATCTCTTGATGCCAAAACGGGAAGTGTGTAGTTGCACTACCGCCACGTACACCATTCTGCGTACAACAACGCACAGTTGCTTCAAACTTTTTAAGGAATGGTATTATTCCTGTGTGTGCAACTTCTCCTCCTCTGATTTTTGAGTTGACTCCTCTGATACGTCCTGCGTTAATGCCGATACCAGCTCTTTGAGCTGTGTATCTACCGATGGACATGTCCGACGCAAAGATCGAATCAAGTGTGTCGTTACTGTCAACGAGAACACAAGAGGCAAACTGCCTAACTGGAGTACGCACTCCGGCCATGACGGGCGTTGGGATATTAAGTTTAAATAACGAAGTCGCGTCATAGTATCTCCTTACATAATACATTCTATCCTCTCTAGGATATTGTGCAAACAATGTTGCGGCTATCATCATATACATGAACTGCGGAGTTTCAAAAATTTCTCCTGATGATCTATCCTGACAAAGATATTTGTCTACAACCTGACGCAGACCTGCGTAGGTAAAGTTTTCATCTCTCTTGTGATGAATATATGAATCTAGTTTATCTATTTCATCTTCACTATAGTAATCCTTTATTGAAGGATCATAAACTCCTCTTTCAATATTCAAATCAATCATTTCTTTGAAAGACTTTTGTTCAAAGCCCCCAAAAACTTCTTTATATATTCCATAGCTTAAAAGTCTAGCCGCGGCATATTGATAGTTTGGAGCTTCAAGATTGATTAAATCATTTGCGGAACGTATTAGAACTTCTTGTATTTCAGATGTTGCCATGCCATCATAAAATTGTATATTTGCATTCATTTCAATTTGACTTGCACTTACACCTGCTAATCCTTCACAAGCATGCATTACAACTTTATGTATTTTTTCTATATTTAAATGTTCTTTTGTACCATCACGTTTGATGATCATTGTTCCGTTTGACATGTTCTCTCCTCTTTCTTCTCTATTCGATTGGGTATTTATTGTAAATGGTCCATGCTGTAAATCTTCTTGGTATCATAATGTTGAGGTAGATTTTTTGCATAGATTGGTTCTCCGTCGTGATGTCCGATTGTAATATCACCTACATGAAGTAGGTAAAGAGTAGCAGAATTTTTGCTATCTATAGTGATATGTATCTCGAAATTGGTTGTCGAAAAGCGTTCAGTTAACTGTAAAGAATAACACATACCTAGCACACGACAGAAGTCACAGTACATATTTTCCTGTAATAGTTCCCAAGGTGTTGGCCATGTTGTTTGATCATAAGGGTCAGTGTGTATACTCACAGTTGGTGCTTTATTATAAAAGTCTAATGTATCTCTAATTGGGTCTTTAGATTTTTCTAAGGATTTTCTAAAATGTGACCAGGCAACGAGGCGTTGATCATAATTTTTATCGAACATTATTCACCTGTTGCGTCGACTATTGTTTTTCTTAAATTAATCTTATATTCTATTTGTGATACGTCATCGCTAGGCATAATACTACCTATTCTGACATCGATGCTATCGTCAGTTGTATCTCCGTCTGCATCCTGTATTAAAACATCAAATGATATTGCATCTTGGTATGCTGTAGTACCTGTAAAGTTTTGATTATCTTCTACAGTTGCAGTTTTTGAAATGCCATTGACATTAATAGTTAAGGTGCCGCTTCTAAATGCATCATAATTTCTACTGGTAATAACATAATCTATATCGTATCTTTGATTTGCTACATCATCTTCTGCAGGCACTCTGAATCTTTTTTGATGGATAATACCTATAGCTGGATTTGTATCTATTCCAGTTCTTGTTACAGTATTAAGAATATGCACCTGTCCAAAGGATGCTTCTACTGCTCCTTCTATTTCAGGTATATATTTTACTCCATCCCAATAATTTGCGTCATATGATAATACAGCAGTTCTTGAAAATATATCGTCTTTGCTTATGTTTCCTGGTCTTTGAAATTTAATTACACTATGACTAGGAACATTATCTGTGCTACCCGAGTTACCACATAATTCAAATTTGTTGTGTTCACTAAAGTTTTTGATACCAAACTTTGCCCAAATAGCTTGTCTATCAATATTATGAAAATAACAATGACTTATTAAATTATCTCTTGGCCCTGTGTTCTTACCACTGCCAGAAGATATATCTAATGAAAGTAGATTTGTACCAAACCCAATGCCATATCCTAAATCACTAAATTCGCAGTCTTTAAAATTATTGTTGTTAGTATCCCAATCACTTTGTAAGCCATATCCTATGCCAGAAAATTTACAATTTTTAAATGTATTGTTTTTAGTTTCTACTGTGCTACTTAAATTGTTTAATTGTAATCCTACATCTGTTGCACTTATAGCATCACCAGTTCCCCAACTGCCTTTGAATTTGACATCTTCAAATATACTATCTTTACAGCTATCTAAGATCATACAATAATTTTCTACAGTTGTCTCTAATGTAATACCTTTGATATGTATATCTCTAGGTTGATTCAATGTAGTAGTAGACGCATGACTTGATGGAGTACCTACTGTGCTACTTTCGTTAACAGTCTGAAAAATAGGTTTTGATATTGTAGAACTTCTAATTACAGTTTTATCACTACCTGCACCTACAATGTTAGTGTAAGGCGGAATATAAATTGTATCATCAACTATATATTCTCCTGCTTCTAAATGTAAAACTACTCTACTACCTATAGATCCTTTATTTGCATCATTAAGATATAATTGGTCTATAGCATTTTGTAGTTTAGTGGTTGCAATTTGTGTGGTTTGACCTGTAAGACCAAATGCTCTTCCACTCACTCTATCATCTAATCTATCCTGTAAAGTTCTTGTAATTGCAGTTGCACCAACACCACCTGTATTCATCCAAGCATCTGGAGATCTATATGTGTAAGCATCAGCTAAATCAAATATATTATCATATTGTGTTAAAACTTTTGTGTTGCCAACTTGCGGAGATCCTTCACTTACTGCACCGTTACCTATAAAAAGTTCTCTTGCATCTACTGCCCAACCAAATTCGCCTGAAGCAAGTTGTGGCACTCCTGTCCCTGCATTCTTTTGTCCTCTACGGACTTGTATTCTTGATATTTGTACTACAGCCATTTGAATCTCCTGTTACACATATTTATCCGTGTTTCTCATAATATGTGTGTACCCTGTTCCACCATTCTTGTTCCCACTCTGCAAATTCATCCGGCCAAATATCAAATTGCTGGTATTCTCCTGCTCTACTGCACATAAAGACATGGCCTTCGTTTATGTTTGTACTATATACATCATTGTGAGCAATAGCATATGCAGTCAATTGTAAAAAATAGTCTACCACCCATTCTGTTTTCTTAGGCTTATTAGTTTGCTTGAAATCCATAATACATGGATTTCCTTTATACACACCTACTAGATCAGTTGTACCTGCATAAATTTGAGGTACATAAAGTGCAACCTCACTTCCCCATATTTCATCTACATTTGAAAGAGCTTGTTCTTTGATTTGTGTAGCCATCATATGAGCTTGTTTTGCATAAGGATTGCTACCCGGACTTGGCCATTCACTTGTTTCAATGTAGTCTTCTAAATATTTGTGCATCCTAGTACCTACACCAGCCGCTTCAGTTGTTATTTCTTGGGCTTTAGCTTCTCCTACCCGCTTTCGCCATTCTATTAGATGTGTCTTATCTTTTGTACTGTCTAATATCGTAGTTACACTAGCTACTGCATTTCCATCTGGAGTTAAATATTTTCTCTTGCCATCTATTGATTTACGTTCTATAGTAGGATAATCATACTTCTTGTTTATTAGTGTCATTTAATACTTCCATATGGTAATCAAATACCATTATATCTCTTTCTTTTGCTGTTGGATAAGCTCCATGATATATATTGCCTTCTAGCACTAGTAATTTACCAGCCCAATATGGAAATACATGTAAATGGTTGGTTCCGTCGACTTCAGGCATGACAGCATAAAATGCCCCTGCACTTGTATCTTCGGTATCGTTTGTATCAAAATGTAAAACACATGATACTATTTTGTATGGCATTGCATGATTATGCATTGCTTGCCAACCGCCTTTATCATATTGGATACTCCAACTACGTGATAATTCACCACATCGTATTGGACTATCAAATTCTTTTAATAGTTCATTAGCTCTTTCTTTTATTTTACTAGATGCATCTACTATTTTATCATTATCAAAATAAAATTGATAGCCACCATTTGTTGCTGTAACTTCTTTTCTATTATCTGATTTTTCAGGAAAATATTTTCTTAGAGATTCATAGTCATCATAATGACTTTCTATAATCCAAGATTGGTAGTTCCATCTAGTTAGGAGTCTTGTCATCTGTATCCTCTATATCATATTCGTCCCAACGGTCCATAAATGGATCCATTGTATGGTAGGGATCTACAGTTGAGTTTGGATCGTCATCAGCGGAAATAGTTTGCACTTCAGGAACATAATGTTTTACCATGTTTTCAACGCCCATTTTAAGTGTAATGGTGCTACTTGCACATCCGCTACAAGCACCGCCTAATATTAATTGTAAGTGTCCATCTTTATAACTTACAAAATCAATCATGCCTCCATGACTAGCAACAGCAGGTGCAACGTATTGTTCTAAAATATGTTTAATTTGTTCGATGACTTCTTCGTCAGTTCTCATTCTATACTCCTATTAAAATAAAGTATAACAGAAATTACTAATAAGTCAAGAGTTTTTTTAAAGTTTATCACCTAAATTTGTAGCAGATTTGGCCATTTGTGAAACTGAATTGCCGCCGTCTTGGCTGTCTGCTTGTGGGACATCATCTGGCTCTTCTTTAGTTTTAGGGTCTATACCCTTTTCACTAAAGTTTCTAATCATAGTTTTTACTCTGTTATCTGTGTCGTAGGCTGCTTTGAATGTCTCATAATCAAACTGTTCTCCGCCTACATTTGCCATCAGTTTGTTTAGGTCTATGTTTTTTGCATCTTGCCTTATTTCATCAGGTTTAGGATCTGAAAAATGCAAGAACAATTTTTCACCTCTTTGATCTGCTTGAGATATAAGAGTTCTTAGAACTTGCACTAACTTTGGTGCAAGTGTTGTAGGTTCCTGTTCTTTAAGGATTTCGGATACCTTCATTTTGTATCCTTACTTCTTACTAGATAAAATAGTACCTAATCTACGTGAACGCAATACAGATTCTCTTCTAGCTCTACCTGCTTCATCTTCGCCACCAACTGCAGGTGCCGCCGCAGCCATTCCATCATCTGCTTCTGCATCAATTGTAGGTTCCATATCACCTTCCATGTCATCCATAGACGCATCCATCGGTGCATCTCCCATTGGTTCAGCCATATCAGACTCACCTGTAAGTTGTCCAACACCTTGTGTTAATGATACTCTTGTTTGTTCCATTGAAGCATATAACTGTTCTAGTGCAGGCTTTACAGTGTTTGTGAATGATTCACTTGCTCCTGCTCCCATTTCATCTCTAATTGCATCAGCTAGTTCTAGCATTGATTCTGATTGCATTTCTGCTGTATCTTCCATCCAACCAGTTAATCTGTCTACCATATCTTTTGCGGCCATTACTAGTTCTGCTTTATCTTCTTCGCCTTCTTTGATAAGTGATTTAAAATAGTTTTCAATAATAGTTTTACCTTCGTCCATATGCTTTGATTCTTTCTTTGCATCTTTTGCCGCATCACCTATTGGCTCATCTGTGTCGCCATCATTATCTAAGTCTGGGCTATCTGGACGTCTACCGTGATCTTTTGGACCACCTTTGCTTTTTTTATCTTTATCTTTATTTTTCTTTTCCATATGCTTTTTCAATCCTGCTGGCATTTCGCCTTCGTCAACATCAACATCTGCACGTTCAGCTATAGCCGCATTAAGAACATCAAGGAAGAGTTTGTTCTTTGCATATGTTTCGTTTTGATTTAATCCACTATAACTTTCGTTAGTTTCAATATCACTTAATGTTGTTCTAACTTTATTTCGTGTATCTTGTAATTGTTCTAATGTAAATTTATCTACATCGATCTTTTTACCAAATTGTTTGGCTAAAGTTTCATTTAAATTCTTAGAATTTGCTGGTTTGTTAATTTCTCTAATGTTCATGTCTACTCTTCCTAATAGATTTTGTTATAGTTATTTATCACAGTTATCAGAATATCATACAGTCGAGAGAACGTTTTGCAGTTTCAGTTCTAGATTTTGCTATATCTAAACGTGTTTCTGATATATCTTTTTTCAAAGGATCTTTGGTAATACGCATAGTATGGGCAAAAAAGCATGCATCGTTGTAATTTTTCTCTATAATACGGTCAAGATCAATAACTTGTGGCACAATATTTTGTCCTTTTGCTAAATTTTTTGCTATTGCTACTGCGGCAGTCTTGCTAAATGTAGTCTCTACGTGTTTTTTAGATTGCATATCATATATATGATACCCTTTTTTATTATGCCTAATGGTTATACTACCAATACGTATACTATTCCCTTTACAGTATGGAAACATACTAGGGTCAATGTTTTCTTCTATAAGTTTTTTGAGGTCTTTTAATACTCTAGCATCAATCATTTCTAGCAACCATCATACCTTTATTTGATTGTATCTTACTTACCAAACTTTTACGTATGAGGTTGTTTATTATGACTTGCTGTCGTTCACTTAGACTAGCAAAAGGAACCATACCTTCGAGCTTGGATAATTCTTGCTTCTCTTCATTTGTTTTGTATATTTCAAAACTATCTAATAATTCGTTCAATTTCATTTCATTGATGCCAATTGAGCCATAAGTGCTTTCTTTTGGTCGTCTAGTGATTTAATCTGAGCTTGTAAGGCAGTGCGTTGTTGAGCCATAGATGCTTTTTTTTCTGCTTCTGCTTTTGCTTGTGTGGCAGGGTCTGCCATAGGATTTTGCGGTTCTTGGGTTTGTCCTTGTCCGCCTCCTGTGGGCGGAGTAGGCTTTTGTACTTGGCCTGGAGCAGTCGGTGCAGGGGTTGCCATTTGTGTATCAACTTCAAACATTTTCATATTTTTCTACTCCTTTTGCGAGGTTTATTCAATGATGCAACTCGTCTTGCTCCTGCACTGGATCTTTTTGTAATCGCTGTTTTTGCTTTTGCAATAGATGCTTTTGAACCTCTCCTTGTTTGCGACAAAGTGTTTTTTGCTTTTATATTTATCGGTGCATTACACGATGCAGGACTAGCTCGAACTTGTCCTTTACGCGGTCCACTAGTGCAACGAAATTTAAAAGATGGTGATTTACCAGGTTTTCTTTGGTATGCCCTACTTGTAATTTCAAAAACTATCATCTGTTTATACCTTTTGCTAATCTAATACTAGCTGGATTTGTACGTTTTGTACGTTTGGCTTTTCTAGCCATCCTGTTAGAAAGCCTTGCCCTGGTACGTTTCATTACTGCTCTCTTTTTTACATCCATAGGTGCAAAGCATTGAGCCGGTGTAGCAACAATCCTATTCTTTCTATTGCCGCTCATACAGCGATACTTTCTTACAAGTGTTTTGCCTTTACGGCCCCATACTTGCTTTTCATCAATAGGTTGTACGAATTCGCTTACTAACATACACTTATTTATTAAATTTTATTGGAAGGAGATTAAAAGTACAACGATGGTGGAGAGTAATCCAGCTACAACAGTGCCTGCGGCACCTATCATAACTTTTATCATTGCTTTGTTACCACTAGTGATATCTTCATGGATACGCTCGACTTTTTGTTCTATCTTGTCAAGACGTCCTTCAAGTTGCTCATATCTTTGTTGGCACAAATCAACATGTGCTTCTAAATTTTCTTTTTCTAATTCTGTGGCTTTCGATGCCATATATTCTCTCCATTATACCCTTACTCTAGGGTAATTAGTTGCCTAATGAATGGATGCCTGGAAATGCCTTAATAATTTTAATAATATTATTTATCATCTGTCTCTAAAAGAAAAACTATATTACAATCATTTTCATGTTTGGTTGAAAATATACTATTGTTAATATTTGCAGTTTCGTCTAAGTCTTTTATCACAGGTACAAGATCAAAATCGTCACGTAACATATCTAGTGTTAATGCTTCTGGATATGGATTAATAAACTTAAATACCCAAATCCTTTGTTTACCTTTAATGCTATCACCAAAACCTATACCTTTTACATCAAGTATTTCGGTGTGTAAATCAGTAGGCTCTGGGTTGATACGTAATCCTAATGTTTGAAACATTGTGTTATAATTAGCCTGTTGGTTTACTTGTTTAGGGTTTTCTCCCCTACGGGCTTGTGTTTCGGTAATATCCACAACAGTTTTCAATATAAACTTCATGCATATACTTATCGGCCATAAAAAAAGGCCCACTGTAAAAGTGAGCCTTTAGTTTTAGTTTGTGTAACCTTATGCTACTGCAAAGCTGGCTGCTGCCGATACTGTAGTATCTGAACCTACACCATCAATGTTTGCAAGACGTCTTTGTAAAGAAGTCGCATCAGAATGATGTGCATCCATGATTACAGAAATTGTTCCTGCGTTATTGTCAGTTGCATGTGCCATCATTGGATTGATTTCACGTAAGATCATGTCATATACTGATCCGTGTGATCCATCTACTGCACGTAGGTCAACTGCTGAACCTGAACCATTTTTTACTGTGATTAAGAAACCGTTAATTTGAGCTGTTGTCTCAAGAGTTCCTACTACATTTGCACCGCCATTTGCTGGGGTTACGTCAAAAGTTGCTGCCATTTTTTCTCTCCTATTTCATAAATGACCTCCACACTCTGTGGAGTTTCTTATATTGTATTTAGTCTTTGTAGAAAAAAAGCTAGTCTTTCAGCGTTTTTTGGGCTCTTTTGTGCAAAATGCGTAATTGTTGTATAAATGCAGGGCCTGCACGTACAATATCATGCACCATTTTTATTATTGGAAGATAGGCATTTATTATGTTGGCTGGCACACTTGCTCCTTTTACAGCTAATTCTACTGTCTTTTTTGCAAGAAATAACTTTTTTGCACCAACAAGAAACTTGTAGTTTACAAATGAACCAGTGTTAGTAGGGATATCAGGTGTGCTTACGGTAGGTTCGTTATCTGTTACAGATCCAACTTCAAAGTTTTTTTCTACTGCTAATTTTTCTAAATCATCTATAATATCGCTAGAACGCAGTTTTGCCCTTACTGCATATAATAATCTAGTTACATTCTTTTTCCTATCTTCACTTGTAAGCGTTGAGAAATTTCCTATAGCCCTACGCATATTTTTATAATCCGTATTGCTTATTCTAAGAGCTGATTCAACATTTATAAAAAGACTGTTACTACTGTCCGGATTTTTTCCATTAGCAATAGTTGTGAGAAATCCGTTGATTTGTAATGTAGGAAGATGAGTAATTGATCTCATCTTTTTTGCGGCACCAGGATTCTTCAACTTATCTTGTGCTGATCCATCGCCATCTACAAAATACATAAAGTTGTATAAGTCACTGCCGCTTAATTTGAAAGATTTGTAATTAGGATAGCGTGTGGTTAGATGACTATAATTTTGTGCCGAACGGAAGTACTTAGGGAACCGTCTAAGTAAATCAACAACGAGCAAACTTAAATATAGTCTCTCGCAACAATCGGTGTATGTCAATACACGTTGATTATTTTCATTGCGAGTCATTCTCGCTTCCTGCAAATCTTGCAAAAATTCTAACATATTACATATACTTTTGCATGAAGACAGCACCTATTTTTTTATAATCTTTGTTATCAACAAAGTCATGTAGGTGTTTTGACAGTTGTAAATCTCTCGTAAATCTTAATTTTTGTTGTGGTTTTAAACCTTCTGCTCTTAGTAATTTTCTTAGTTCTGCCGCTTGGTTTGGATCGACTTCTATAGTTTCTCCATCATCAGTCATCACTGTGGTTAACGGATCATCTCCTCCTCGAGTATCTAATATTTTTCCTAGTTGATCAAACATAGAATCTCCTTTGAAACTTTTGCCCATATCTCTTTCAGGGTCATCAAGTTCCGATCCCACGTTTCTAAGTTTTAAATCATCGAAATCTTCTTTTACAATATCTTTCATTTTCATAGTTTTGGTTCCTTATCTTTGTACTGATCTGTTTGCTTTTGTAAAATATGCTCTTGGCACTAGTTTTATATCGCCTTCTGGATGAGCTAGTACATAGCCTTCTCCTCCATCACCATGAGCATCTGGTGTAACCGGACCATGTGGTCCAATATCTGCTTTGACTGTCGAATCATGCGAGTCAAATTGTTTTATAATTTTATCCTTTACAATCAAAATTCCTGTAACAATATCCCACATTGCATTAAATGCTTGTTGATTTTGCGAAATATGATCTATTATCCTTGTTTGTTTCACTCCACTAATTTTACTTGTTTTCATCCACTCTAAGAAGTCTTGTCCTAAACTAGTTAAACCTGTATCAACTTTGCTATTCATATAGGTATAAAAAATATCTGGAAGGTCTTTCATCTTTAACTGCATTAATGTAGGCTTATCAAGCATTTTGTCGATAGATGCACCAAACTTGCTTACACTTGCTTTTAGGGAATTTATATCTTCGTCTTCTATCTCAGCTGGTTGTTGCACAGTCACACTAGGAAATAGCAATACCTCTGTTCCAATAAATTGCATATTATTAGGTACAGGTCCTTCTTGTCCATTTTCGTCCATTAATCGATGCACCACAATACCTGTTTTGCTTTGTGCAATTTGCTTTCCAAGATCGCTGTTTACATCAACTCTATATGTAACTATGTTAGGAGTAAAAACAAATTTGTTATCAATTACTTCTGGAGTATTAAAATAAAGTAGATCGCCTTTTAGATATCCTACAAAATCTTTAGGTACAGCTTTCTCGTATTCATCAAATATATCTTTCATGTTTACGGCAAGCCTAGCGTATCCTTCCGCTTTTTTTGGATCTGGGTTTCTGGCTCCGGGGCGGGCCATAAGCATTTGTTGTAGAGCTTCCGCAGATTTTGCTCTTCCGTCGTATCCTTTTGCTGTGAATCCTGATTTGTCTGTGAGGATGAATTCTCCATTCTCATTGCGACCAAAAATGATTGCGGGAGATCCGTCCCATTTAACTGTGACATTTTCTTGCCCTCCTTGCTCCATACTTTTGAGTGCTTCTAGAGTTCGTATCGCACCTTTACTTCCTTGAAAGAAAATAAGATCTTCTGCATGTTGTATACGTGCATCAGCTTCGTACAAATGCTCTACATTTTCTACAATTTTAAAATCACTATATCTCATGAATACATCTTTACACTGTTTAGCAACAGTCCACTTAATTCCTTAATGCGTCCTAAATGTTTGTCCTCAAGGCTTTCAAATGGCAAACCTTTGCCTTGTTTTTCCATGGCTTCTAACCACGGAGCAATTAGCTCTTTAAAGTTAGGGTCGCCTTTGATTGCGGCCAACATACTTTCTACTGTATGTGTATCTGGTTCTTTTGCATTAGGTCCTAATAAAATTTTTGCTATTTCATCCCAATCGTTTGCAATTACCTCGTCACCCTTATTTGGATCAACTACACCTTTAGTAGGACTAAACTTATAACCTCTGCCACGAGCTAAACTAGCTAATAACACAGCCCTATCAGCGCCTGTATAGGTTTCAGTGCCTCCTCTTTTAGCACCTCTTTGAAGGGCAGGATTATCTGTGAGCATAAAATCAGTTTGGCAAAATCCGTTTTTTGTTTCTCCTCTTATAGGAGTACGAAAATGAACCTGTAAACCTGCATTTGCCACCCAACCTTGTGTGAATGTTCTGCCTTTGTTCATTATTTCTAAATCAGGAATACCTTGTTTTTGACACCAAGCTACAAGTTTTGCAATTATTTGCTCCTTAGGTAGAACTTTTATATCAACATTAAGATCAATATCACCTGAAGAGTTTTCTTCGAATGTACCATCTTCTTTTGTTTTTCTGCCAGTGGTGCCAAGCATATCTTCATCAACAAAATTAAAATTGAATGTAGCATTCATCCATTCTATTGTTGGACGTATATCTGGGGTAGCAATTCTTTGGGTCAAAGGAACGACTTCTTCACCCTCTATTTTTTTGAAAACATTTCCGCCTTCATTTAGTTTCATTGTTTTTTGCCTCAATAACTTTCTTCATACCACGTTTGAATTTGCGAGGATCGCCACTTTTTATAGCATTTATGAATCTACGTTCAAGCTCTCCTGCTGTATTTTCATCATATGTTGTACTAATCCTATTGATAAGGTTGATACTGCTTTCAATAAGATTGCTGGCTGTTGTTTCAATTAAACGATCATTGCCGTAGTTGCGGCCTAATTCATTTAATTCTTCCAGTATTGATCTTGTTTTCTTTTTCATAGTTCTACCTCGTATTACTATTTAGCTACGGAATAAATATGATTGTAATAGATGAGGGAGGCAACTATGTCAATAAACGATATGGATTTCAAAACAAAGTCCTTAATTTTTGCAAAGTTAGCTGGAATTGCTTATAGTAATTTAAAAGAAGCTAAAAGTCAAGCAAAAAAATTAGGATTTACAACAATAGAATTTTACGATAGAGATGGCGCACAAGCCTATCGTTTTATGAATAAGTCTGACATTGTCATTGCTTGTAGAGGTACACAACCTAATGAATTTAATGATATCAGGGCAGACCTAAGAGCAGTTCCTGTAATGGCAGAAACAGTTGGCAAAGTTCATTTAGGCTTTAAAAAGGAAGTAGATGATTTATGGCCTATGGTATGTGAAGATATTAATAGAAAAGCAAATATTAAAAAGAACCTTTGGTTCTGTGGGCATAGTTTAGGTGCGGCAATGGCAACTATAATGGCAAGCAGATGTTTACACAATGATGAATTAAATGATCCTTTAGAATTATATACATATGGTTCTCCTAGAGTAGGTTGGAGGAAATATGTAAAAAGTTTAGGCGTCACACATCACCGTTGGGTAAACAATAACGATATAGTCACAGGTGTGCCTTTATGGTTAATGGGTTATGTACATCACGGTGACAAGCACTACTTAAATGCTTATGGTAAAGTAAGAAACCCGTCAGGTTGGCAATTATTTAAAGATCGCCTTAGAGGTATGTGGATGGGTATTAAAAACAAAAGAATAGATAATTTTTCTGATCATAGCATTACAGATTATATAAAGCATATTGAAGAATGGAAAATATAATTACATAAATTTGTATAAGCCAAGCATTAAAGATCCTGTAATAATAGTACCTGCAAACATTGCTAACCAAAAACCATATGCTGGTAGCATGTAAACAAAAACAGGAAAAAATATTAGACTTACTAATACAAAATAAACTGTTTGGATACTCAATGTTCTAAAAGTTTGAATATCTACTCCTGAATAGTATAGAAATATAAAGGATACAAAACTAGCCAAAGGTATACCTAAAACAAATGCACCTATGGTAGGATACTTTTCGCTAACTGTACTTACAGTCGCTATTATTATTCCGCCTATTACTGCTTTGATAAAAAGTTCCATTAGACAAACAGACTACTCACTGACTCTTCATTTGTAACTCTACGTATAGCCTCTCCAAACAAAGGAGCAACAGAAACTTGCCTTGTCTTTTTGCAATTCTTAGGGCAACGATTGGGTATAGAATTTGTTACAACTAATTCGTCTAGCACTGACTTCTCAACCTTTTGGCATGCTTCGTTTGATAGAACTCCATGTGTGATGTATGCACGAACACTCAAAGCACCTGCATCCATAATTGCTTGTGCGGCATTGCATAGTGTTCCGCCCGAGTCTACAATATCATCTACAAGAATTGCATGTTTACGTGTGACATCACCAATTAGATTCATTACTTCTGATTTGCCTGCTTCTGGCCTCATTTTATCTACAATAGCAATGTCGCCGTTAAACATATCTGCAAACTTTCTAGCACGAACAACTCCGCCTGCATCTGGAGAAACAAAAACAGTCTTTGCTTGTTCAATGTCAGGATCATCTATAATGCCAATACTTCTTTTAATATCTTTGGCAAAGACCACCCTGCTAGTAAGATCATCTACAGGAATATCAAAGAAACCTTGTATCTGACCAGCATGAAGATCCATTGTTAAGATTCTATCTGCTCCTGCTGTAACTAGTAAATTAGCAACAAGTTTTGCTGTTATTGGAGTTCGACTTGCACTCTTTCTATCCTGTCTGGCATAACCATAATACGGAATAACCGCAGTAATTCTACTTGCACTTGATCTACGTGCCGCATCAATCATTATTAATAGTTCCATCAAACTATCGTTTACAGGACTACATGTGCTTTGAATAATAAAAACATCTTCACCTCTGATGTTTTCCATAAACTCTACACTTGATTCGCCGTCAGCAAACGTAGATACCGTTGCTGGAACTAGGGACGCAAAACAGTGTTCTGCAATCTCCTCTGCTAATTTAGGATTAGCATTTCCTGTAATGATTTTCATCTTCAAGTCGACTCCTTTCTGATACGTTTGTTGTATTCAATTGCTTCTTCTAAAATAGTTAAAGGTGTATTACAGTGTTGCGATGTCCTTAAGATGGCAAGTGTGTCTTTTGGAAAACAATGACCACCGAATCCTTTATCTTCTGTAACAGTTGTATGACTCTCTCCTATTCTATTATCTTTTATAGTATACTCTCTTACTTTGTTATAGTCAACCTTTAATTCATCACATAGTTCTTTAATTTGGTTAAAGTAGGAAACTTTCAAAGCCAAAAAACTATTCCGTATATATTTTGTTAAAATTAATTCTTTAGGCTCTGCAACATCTATGTTAATTTTACCCATTGTTTGAATGAATATGTCAGACCAAAAGCCTACAGATTCGCCTCCGAGCATTATTGTTTTATTATTTTTAAAATCTACAAATGCATGTTCAGCTCTTAAGAATTCTGGAGAAAAGGTTATGTCTTTATTCTTACAATTATCGATTATAAAGTCCCAACCTTGTACACTGATAGTGCTTTTTATGAGATAAGGGACATCAGGACCTTTGTCTATTACATCATAAACATTTGATATATCACATTCACCTGATTCCATAGGTGGAGTAGATACACAAACAATAATTGCATCACTCTCACTAAGGTTGTCATTGAAATCTTTTGCAGGATCATTCACAAGAACATCATGATACTGTTGCAAGACGTTAAAATGAGCTTGTCCTACATATCCAAATCCTGCTATACCTATTTTCACTCTACGTATCCTGTGGGCTTTCCTTTTAAACGTCTTACCAGCATAGGTAGATATACCATCACAGCCACAGCACTCCAATAAGCAAGCACTAATACAGCATACATGCTCCAATTCTCAAGATCTAAATAAATTCCAAGTGCTATTAATAATATCCAAGTCCAGTCTGTGAATCCATGTATACGTTTTATTTTTTCTTTTCCAAATCTATTATGTAGCTGTTTACGTTTGGTAGCAAACCACGGTGACACATGACGCATTATTACAAAGCCTTCGTTAAAAAACATTATTGTGTACCCTAATATAAAAAATATCATATTATTTTCTCCCTAACATTGTTAAAAGTTTTTGTTGTTCACGTTTCTTAAGAAACTCTTCTTCGCCTTCATAAGAGCTACATTTTTCTAATGCATCTTCACAATACCAAAGTATCTGATACAAGTCCTGCTTACATCCCCATGTAACAAAGCCGTCCATTCGAGCATCGTTTGCTCCATAGGTAATCTTATCTATGTTATTCTTTACTTCTTCAAGTGACCAATCTTTTATCATATTAGTAATTATGTGTAATTTATTATGCCAGTCATGAAAAAAGGCAGTGCGTCGATCACTGCCTTTGATCTTATAATCCATTAGGAACTATTACATAATGTATAGCAAGTACAACGCCTACTGACGCACCCAATCCTATCATCATCTTAATAAAGTCTTTGGTAACCAAAGGAAACACAGATTTAAATTTCTCTTTTCCTGTAATGGTTGCCATAGCAAGTTCACGTCCGCATAGTAATCCAACGAACACCCATGTTGTTGACATTGGAATGTCATTTAGTTCTTTGAAGAACCAAAGTATTAGGAAGTATACACAATCTATAATTGTAGCAGATCTAACATAACGAGTATTATGTTTCTCCAAAACAATCTTTTGTATCTTTCCTCCACCCTCTCTAAACATATAGGCAAGTCCTGCTATAAACACGACACTGATCATTATCATTAGATCATAAGGTATTTCTCTTGGTAGAAATACTGCTATGTTTGCCATGTCATGTGATAGCCAGGTGAACCACAAGAAGCCTGTTGTCACCCACTGACCTACACGCCAATATGATTTGTGTTCTTCCTTAACTGGTTTTGCTTCATCTAGTATCTTACTTACTACTATCCAAATAGCATAAGCCGCCACAGCCGCGACAGCATATCCCATCATTGATTTCATAAGCATTTT
>MDTC01164161.1_pt1 | contig 17490 bp, 22 predicted proteins | sample 811181 | NCBI WGS metagenome assembly MDTC01 (sample SAMN05326644, study PRJNA326480) | marine metagenome | isolation source: seawater | place: Pacific Ocean: North | collected 2011 | reverse complement strand
TCTCCAAAGTTAACTTTAACAACATTTCCTTTATCGTTCTTTACATATACAGAAAATTTCTTTGGGCCATCAGGTGTTCTGAATGGCTTTCCAAGCTTAACCTTTTTGCCTTGGTATTCCGCTGCTTTAACCAGCATTAAAGTTCTTCCGTCTTTTTTGTATACGCCTTTCCTCTCGTACTCATAAACCTGACCAGTTTTTGGGTCTTTGTACTTGTAGGCAGCTTTGGTTCCAGAACCTTTCTTTCTGCAACTTCCGGGTTCGCCTTCCTTTGTGTTGGGCACCCTTTCGTAACCTTCCCAGCAAGCGCCGGTCTTGTCGCTCTTTGTGTAATCAACCGCATCCGCAACAGAAATTTCTTCCTCTTCTTCGCCAAAGTCAATATACTCTGCCTCTGAAGGGATATAAAAGTTACATGGCGTTAATTCTTCTTCAGAACCAAAAGCCTCAAAATAAAATTTGTCGTCAGCTTCACTCACATAGTCTCTCATTACAGTATTACCTTTGCTTCGCCCTCTAATAAGTATCTTGGTCTACCACCGTTGTCTATACGCTGTTCTCCTTGGTTTATTCCAAAGTGGTCAAACAAGGTCGCTTGCAAATCTAATGGCCCTACAGGGTTTTCGATTGGGCTGTACGACCTATCGGAAGAACCGATGGTTCTGCCTGACTGATAGTTTCCTCCAGCCATCATCATAGGAGTTATTGCGGGCCAGTGGTCTCTACCCGCATTAGCGTTTATCTTTGTTCTACCAAATTCTCCAGTAACAACAAGAAGCACTTTTTCATTAAGGCCTCTGTCCCATAAGTCCTGAAGAAATCCTGATATGGCCTTGTCTATAGGAGCTACTTTTCCCTTTAGGGCTGTAGAGATATTGCTGTGCATGTCCCATCCGCCATAATGTAAAGTTACGAATCTAGTACCATGCTCTATCAATCGTCTAGCTAGAATTAGCTGCTCACCAATGTCATTAGCTTTTTCAGATCCGTAAAGAGATTTTGTGCTTTCTGATTCTTGATCTGTAGCAAAAGCGTCTTTAGCTGATCCTAATATTACATCATATGCCTGACCTTTATAGAAACCAACAGACTCAGCTCCTGTTCCTGATATATCTTTAGCTGCTGAGCCTAAAGCGCCTAGCAGTTCTTTTCTATTGCTAAATCTATTTAGCTCTATACGTGGAGTTAGATTATCTTTGTTGGAAGGATCAAACGGTTTGTAAGCACCGCCAAGCCAAGCTCCTTCATCGCCCTCGATTTTGCCTTGCTTAACATAAGAGGGAACCCCATTTTGTGGATGGTTAGTTCCGTACACGGCAGATACTATAGATCCAAAAGAGGGGTATTTAGCGATTGATGTTGTTGTTCTTTCTGGGTTGTAATGCCCAGTCATCATGAAGTGCGTACCCTGTCTGTGAGAAGAATCCTTATGACTGAAAGAATTTACTACATTTAGTTTAGAGGTATGCTTTGAAAGCTCTTGCCAATCAGCACCTAAAGTAATGTTTGTGCTTGCGTCATGTATGGCACCGTTTACTGGCTGCCATTCAGTTGGTACTGTGTCATTAGGAGCATGGAAAGTCTCAAACTGGGTTGGGCCACCACCAAGCCAGATCCAAACAACAGCTTTGTCGTGTAAAGAAGACGGGTCTTGTGCAGCAAAAGCCTCATCTGAAAACCCAAGCGCGGTCATTCCAGCGCCAATAGAACCAATTCTAAGAAAATCTCGCCTGTCAAAAAATAAATCTAACATTTTGCCCTCCAAATTAACCGGGTGCTTCGTAAAAACCTATATTAAATCCTTCTCTAGTACACTCTTTTATCGTATCTTCCATCCCATGTTTGTTTAGGTGCTCCTCTATATATATACACATATTCTTCTCTGTGTTGCCCCAGTTGTTTTTATAAAAATGGCACAGCCTATTGCATTTCCAATGGTTCCTTGAGTGAGACATTGGTCTTGGCTTATTATTAGCCTTTATTTCTTCAAACCTGTTCTTCAACATGCCTAAAAACTTTTCTTGATCTTTTCTGTCAAAACACATACTGAAAGGACCGCCATCCTTTACATAAAATATAGACATTATTGCCTGACTATAATCTGGATATAGCTTTGATATAGCGTAGTTATATAGTAATAATTGGGGGTCTGAACACAGTTTATCATATGTCTTCTCTTCTCCTGTCGCCCAGTCTACCCTTCTTCCCGTCTTCCAGTCAATAACCTCTATAATATCATCATCAACCTTAGTTACTAAGTCTATGGTTCCTTTGATAGCTAGCTGGCCCTCTATTACTTTTCCGTCAGGCATTGTGTATTCGTATTTAGCCCAATCCTCTTCAATAGCTATGTCAAAATGTGGCTCAGGGTCTACAATGTTTCTATATCTTGGGTCAAACTGACCTTTATTATAGCCAAGCGTCTTCCAAACAAGCTCCATGCTTGTCTTTCTGTCGCCCTTAGTCCACTTATGTTTTGAGTCTTTTGTGTAAGAATCAAAGCTTAAATCGTTTAGGCTTTCAATAAATTCGTCAGTAACCAGCTCCTCTTTTTTAATCCTGACCTTACCAACTGCGTCATCAATGACCTCAAGGTATTTTCGTCTAGGATGATCTTGTTGGCACTTTTTGAGACCGGCCAAGACCTCCATAACTTTGTGAACTATTGTGCCTAACTCAGCTTTTTTCCCGCTATCTGATTGATGTCCTAAGACATAGGTTATAAAGTACTGCATTTCACAGTAATTATAATTGTTATAGGAAGAGCTTCTTATGTAGGTAACTAACATTATTTTCCTCTCAAGATGTTTTCGAGATTTTCACACAGTTCTGATATGCTACCACTAGGTACAATATGCGTGAATTTGCTTTGATCAAAATTATTTTCATCTAGGGCTGTTTCGCTGGAGTGTTCGTCTTTAAGCGGTGCTCTTTGCAGTTTGATTACCTCGCCTCCAGCTTCTAGTATTGCATCCACCTCATTGGGAAACCTAACGTCTGCGACAATCGAAAGCTCAGACTGTTCTGATTTTATTTTGTTGATGGTGTGATTTACCCAAACGTTCTCATGCATTTTTCTCATGATGTCTGTCCCAAAGTACTGGAGAAGTTCTCTGGCTGTCATGCTGCCCCTGTTCTTGTTTCTACTGCTATTCTTCCAAGTAGGAATATTCTCCCAGAGTACACATGTGCTACTATTCTTATCCTTGTCTGTTCCATAAACTTGGTCTGGTGTCAGCCCAAAGAACTCTACGCAAATACTTTTTAAGCCGTCAGCAAAACTATACAGCTTTACAAATGGCCACATATTTGACTCTGCGTACTCAACAAACTGCGCGTCCTTTCTTGTTATATCAAACACGCCCCAGCCAGAATCAGATAAAACAGCTAGCTCTCCTGTAGAATCAGATATTCTAAACTCTTCAGTGAAACCTTTGCTTTTCAACACACTGCCGTGAATGTAATTTGCTGAGGTGTTTTTGCCGGACTGTTTTTTTCCAGCTATTCCGATTATTCTACTCATTAATATAACCCTCTCACTTGTGGCAAAATTTTACTTTCAATATCCTTTTTTGACATATCTCCTATATCCTTTCCTGAAAATCTTGGGAAGAACAGTTTGAAATTTCTGGCGAGCTTTCTTTGGATTTGAACCTTTGACTCTCTTCCCGCTTGGTCGTTATCGGTTAGCACAACAATCTTAGTTATGCCGCTATTTAGTATTTTCTGCTCCTGCTGTTTTGTTAGTGACTTTCCGAAGATGCCAACGCAGTTTTCTATGCCGCACTCAAATAGTCTCCAAGTGTCTCCTTGCCCCTCTGTTATAAAGAGGCACGATTTTTCTGAGGCCTTGGCAATAGCCCTGTGGTAGTTATAAAGAAATCTTCTCTTATCAAAACCGCTGGTAAATAGAAACTTTGGCTTCCTGTACTCTCTTATTGCCCTACCTATGTAAGCAGATAGAACGCCTCGGTCATCGTGTATGGGAGTTACAGCTCTTTGGTACATTTCGCTATCTTTATTATAGCAGTCACCAACGCCAAAATGCTCTAAAGTTTTTAAAGAAAATCCTCTCGACATAAAATACTCCGAGGCCTTAAGGGCCTGTATCTCATCTACGGAGGTGCTAGAATTTTTACTAGGGCTTACATCTGAGAATATATTGACTAGCCTTACAAACTCATCGGGCTTCTTCTTTTTCTTTTTCTTCTTACCTGAAGAGTTGCTATTGATATCAAGGGCTTTGCAGATAGTTCTAAGGGCATCTTTAAACTCGACCTCTTCACCGAGCTGCTTTGATAAAACACCTCTAACTAGGCCAAACATATCATTTCCATAATCGTCGTTACAGCTCCTAGTCCAGCATTTCCACATCTTTAATTCTTTAGATATAGAAAAGCCTCTGTCATTATCACTTCCTTCATGTATCGGGCAGGCGCAATATAGATTATCTCCCAAGTCTTCAAACTCTATCTGTAGATACTCTAGTATTTTTTCTACAGAGTCAAACGCGTCGGAGTTTAACTTTTTTAAGTCTAGCACTAAACTTCCTCCAAAGTTCCTTTAATGTCTTCAACGTTGACGAGGCCAGTATCTAAATCTGGTTCCAAGCGAAACTCATTTCTAGTCTTAAGCTCTGTCAATCTTGTGTACTCGCCTTGCATCTGCATGTTTATGTAATTTCCATCGTCTAGACCTGCTCCGTGCCTAGCGACTATGGGAACCAACTTTCTATTCCCAGCGTTTGGCCCATCCTCAGCAAGCTCTTCCGGAGATTTTGCTTTAAAGATACTAAAGGATGTACAGAGCCATATAAGCCTATCTGAACCGCTTACAGCATCTGTGCTTTCTTTTGTTATGCCATCCCTGTTTAGCTGAACAAAAGCCAAGCAAGGGAAGTCATATTTTACAGCTAGGTTATGTAGGCTGGTTATTTGAAAGCCTAGAGCTTGGTATTCTTGAATGTTGTTTGTTATAGATGTTGATGACATCAGCTTTAAGTAATCGTATACCACGACGCACTCATTTGTTCTTCCATTTTCATCTGTTCCAACGTCCTGCATTATCCATCTTTTTATGATATTCATGATCTGCTCGAATGGAGCTCCTGCGACACTAGCGTAAGTATAAGGCACATCTTTGATATGTTCTACCGCCTTCAAAACTCTATCTTGCTTTTCCTCATCACCAGCAAACTTTCCTGTAGAAACATCGTTGACTGGTATGCCTGTTAAGTTAGCAATGATTCTATTGAGGTGATCTTCCTTGGACATTTCTGTATCAAGCATCAAGACTGGTATACCTTTAGACGCTGCGTTTAAAGCTACATTGTCTGCAAAGACACTTTTACCGACTTTAGGTCTGGCGGACACAAGGTCAACACACTTTCTTCTTAGACCCCCTCCTATAGAAGCATCATACCTAGGAAAACCAGTTGATACTCCTATCTGGTCGCATTTGTTTTCAATTAAGAAATCAACATAATCATCAAGCCCCTTACCTATTTTTTCTGTCTTCTGTCCAGAGTCCTCTTCCCTTAAGAAATCAGTAACGGGGTTTTCTATAATACCTATAATATCATCTACACTCTCGCTACCATTGATTTCTTCTATGTCCTTGCCGATTTTACTGGCTAGCTTTTTTATCTTTCTGGCAAATTCAAACTTTTTGATTTGAATTGCAAAGCTCATAACGTTCTCTTTTTTTATAGGGAACGAAAGTAAAGACTTGATATATTCTAATTCAACCTCAGTGTTTATAGATTCTGAAAATCCCAAATGCTCCGCAGAAGAAAGTATGGAAGGCAGGTCTATCTCAGAGTTTTTTTCAAGTATGTCCTCTACGCATTTATAGAGTATCTGGTTGTTGTAATTGCCGAAGGTTTTGTCGTCAACAATGGTTGAGACTTCCACATAAGCTTCTATACCATATGTGAAAAGGCCAGCTAATACGGCTCTTTCAGCGCCTACATCACTTAAATTTAAATCCATATTCTATCTTCCAATACATCTATCGCAACGGTAATACTCTCCATACACCAATGAAGCAGCTATGTTAAAAGTTTTACTACATATGTGGCACTGAATACTCTTAGTTTTAGGCTTAGGTCTATTCCTTGGAGTCTTTTCAAACTCTGGGGTTTGTATGTGACTATCTTCACCTTGATCTGACCAAGTATTTTCTTTAGCTTGGACTGGTGTTTTGCCATTTTTCGCAGCGCTTCTATTGACTGTGAAGTCTTCGCCAACGGTTTCCACAGGTTTTGCAGGCTCCTCCTGTTTTTCATCATCTTTTTTGAGCAGTGCTTCTCTTAAAGAGTCTAGCTGTTCAGGTGTCAATGATCCTACAAAATTTTCAAAATGCTCGTTTGTCATTTTCTTTTACCTTTCTCCATTAAGCAGTCAGCTTTTCTTCTAGTTATTGCGTCTTTGCCCTCAAGTCTCTTAAGTCTGGACTCTGCGACTAGACGCCACTGATCTACTTTGGATGCAAATGAATTTTCTTTTATCAAAATTGGTATTTTCATTTCGTGTTTTGTATATTGAGGAAAGCAGTCCTCATTTGTAGCAATGATATAGTTTAGCCTGCTATTGCACCAGTCAACAACAACCTGTTGCTGGGAAATTTCATCTTGTACATACCCTGCGTACTGATATAGAGTGTAAGCGTAGTCAAAGCACTCTTGTTGCGTTAGCTTGTCCATGACATCCAAATCTAGGTTCAGAGCAATGTCAAAATCATCTGTGAACGAAACCTGCTTGATGCCTTTTAGCTCAATATATTCATCTATAGAGTTTTTAAATGCCTCAAATTGTTCATTAGCGTTTTGCAAGCGACTCTCTCCAATTATCATCTGTATCTAAGTAACTAAGAACTATAAGTTTTATGCCGTTTAAATCGCACCAATCTTTTTTATCCTCATCTCTAGCCAATGACTTTACAAAACCGGCCTTAGATTTGTGAAAGTATGGAACAAACTCATAGTGCTGTCTGCCATGAACCTCTATGGCTAGCATTAAGTTTGGTATAAAAAAGTCTAGGTAGAGCACAGATCTCTTATGAGAAGCTGTACTCCCCGGAAGTTTGACTTCCTCAAGGACGTTGTACCCGCTAAAAAGTTCACTCAGTACCCTTCTAGCTCTGATGTGATACTTTGACTTTTTCTTTAGGTCATCCTTATAGACTTTATATTTGTTTAAGCTGAGATTGTAGTCTCTACCATTAAGGCCTTTGACTTTCATAGACCAAGTAATTCCCTAACTTCTTCGTAAACAAGTTCAGCGATTGGCTCATTATCAGTAAGAAACTCGGATAGCCTGTTTACTCCTTGAAACTTGAAAAACTTCTCCGCTGCCTCTTCGCCCTCTGGCACTTCGTTGTCTTTGAGGACTTTCTTAACTCTCTTGTCATCCATTTTGTCTAGGGCGCATCTAATGGTGTACCAAGCTCCTGCCGCTTTGATAAGACGGAATTCACAGGCTATCTGTATTACTTCTTGTACTTCATCTATGCCTACTCCATATTTTATCCAGCTTTCTGCTTTTGACATTGGAGTCCCGTTTGAAGATGTTTTGATAACCCAATTTGCTATCTGTCCTACATGGTTCCCACTTTCTTTAGGAACCTCCCACTTACCTCTATGTGTTATTACCATGTTGGTGCTCACTTGGTATTGTAGCATATTACCTGCATCAGCCATCTTTGATGGAGCAAACCTACTACCACTAGTATTGGCTATGTTGTGAGTGATAAAGATAAGTATAGCCTTTGTCCTTGAAACAGATCCGCTTATCCTCTTGAAAAACATTGAAAGAAGCCTTGGTAAGGCGTTTCTTACACCTGTTCTAATCTCTCCTTCAAGCTCGGCTTCAGGAACCATATTGGAAACTGAATCAATGATAGCTACCATGTTTGGGGTTGAGTTTACATATGTCTCAATCATATTTAGAAATTCTTCTGCGGTCAGAATTCTATCGTCTGTAGATTCTATGACTTTGATTTTAGAAGGATCTAAACCTTTTATGCCCTCAAAGTTTTTAAGCTCCAGCCTGCCCTCGGTATTAAAGTAGAGCACTTCTTTGCCTAGTTTCTGGCACTTAGCTGCGAAGTGTAACGCCGTAGTTGTCTTGCCGGTTTTGGGATCTCCAGTCATTGCTACACAGGTTCCCTCACGAATACCGCCTCCCAAAGCTAAGTCCAAAGCTGGGGAAACACTGACTGTTTCGTAGCTGCCTAGGCTTTCAATTACCTCGGTTCCGCTTTTAATTACATCCCCATACTTGGAAATCAAAGCGTTGCTAATGTCATCGTCTTTAAATTTACTTATTGTCTTTTTTGCCATCTAAATTCCTCAGCTGATTAAGTTTTGAACGCTTACCGTAACTTTTTTTTCTGGTTTCCGCACTCTCGTTAACGTCTAGGTCTTTCTTTATTTTTGAAGCGTCTAGCTTGACCTGTATATCGTGTTTCCTTACTACTTCATTCACCTTTGGGTGTCGAAGGGAGTAGGCTCTTGATAGCTCTCTAGATTGCACAGCTTTTACCAAAGCTAATTCGCTATACTTAGATATTAACCTGTTGGCCAATATGACTTGAAACTGATAAATCTTTTTCCACTTGTCGGTGTTCCAAAATTTATAAGCTTGTGTGCCTTGGTTTTTTCTCTGCGCCATCCTCGTACACATTAATTCAGCTACGTACTGGGCGCATGTGCAGAACTCGCCGGTAGAAGGCGAGGTGTATTTACTTCTGTCAGATCTTTCTTTTACCATATTGATATATTATAGCTTCCTCAAAACAATTTTCAACAGTTTCTTCAATAGTTTCTTCAATAATTAATTCGGGAACCATCCACATCTGTTTTGTAACTGATTCACCGACAACCTTACCACTAATTATATAGTGAATAGCTTCTGCTCCAAACTGGCCTTTTAGGCATCCTACGAGATACACGCCGTCAGCGTCTTTTATGTCGGTTTCTACCTTGTGAGACCTAAATTGCAGCGAAAGCTTGCTAATGCTAGAATTATTTTTCTCGCATATATTTTTTACCTCTAGCCATTGCTTAAGGTTTGTGAAATAGGCCTGAGTGCCATCAGAAAAATCAACGACAACCCAAGTTCTATCCCTATCCTTTACATACTCATCGTACCATTCTTCGTAGGTAGAGATGATATTATGCATCTTTTCTGATCCTCACAACACATTGACTACTTCTTTTTGTTCCAGATTTTCTGGTAGAGTCTGCGTAGGAAGATGCGTTCTCAGTCATTACGACGACCCCTTCCTGTCTAGCCATTAAAGACCCTGAGCCTTGAGACTTTGCCTTGTCCTTATCCTCTTGGGCAGGTTCTATCTTTGCTATCTCTTTCTTTACTATACTTACGGCTCTATCTAGCTCTTTGGCAAGCTCTTGAGCAGTTTTTTCCGAATGAAAGCTTTGAATGTAAAATACTTCGGCTCTTCCTAATGGCCCCTTTTTAGTCATTTGTAAAACTCCTTTGTGCTCTAGTTAGGTATAGTGAATTTCTAGTTTTAAGAAAAAGCATGTAATAGTCAAACGTTTGTTTTGAAACAGGTTTCATGCTAGTTTCTAAATTCGTTTCCCTTCCCTTATACATACCCCAAGGATCTAGGGGTAAGCTTTGGTATGTAAGTATATAGTGACGCTCTCTACTGTCTTCAGAAATAATAGTTTTTGAAAATACTAATTCTTTTTTACCAGTTATTTCACCACCACGCTTATCAAACTTAAGCTCACGGTTGCTGGGTTCTTGAAAATCACCACCTTCTGTAAATCTCATTTCTTACCTTTCATTATGTAGTTAGCTTTTTGCTCTTTTGTCATTCTGCTTATTTCCAAACCGCTAGCTCCCCCACTTTTGTGGTACCAAGGCTTTTCCTCAGTTGGTTTGGACTCTGCTTTTTTTGCCTCTATCTCGTTTATCTTAGAAGCATTTACTCTTGCGTTTCTGTCCGCCAGTGAGCCCACAGTGTTTGTGTTTTGCACAAAAGCTCCAGCTCCACCAGAAATAACCCTCCTAAGAGCCTCTTCGTGACACTCTGGGCATTTAGTAATCGGGTCATCCTTTATGCTTTGATAGTAGTCAAATATCTCATGCGAGCATTTATCACAAACGTAATCATATCTCATATTAATCTAGCGCTGCAAGCACTCTCCCTAATATCCCGTTTCTCTGGATGTCTTCGTGTGTCAGTTCACAAACACCCACACCTTCAACATCCTCAAGCCTATCCATGCAGTCTTCTAAACCACTGAGGCCTTTGAGATCAGTCTGGTCTATGTCTCCATTTATTATTATTTTAGAGTTTTCGCCCATTCTCGTTATAAACATCTTTATTTGCTCAAACGTACAATTCTGGGCTTCGTCAAGAATCATGTAGGAATCATGAAATGTAGCGCCCCTCATGACCTCAAGGGGTTCGTACCGAAGTCTGCCTTCATTATTATAGTAACCATATAGCGATTGTCCTAAGAAAAATTTTATATTTTCTTGCATTGGGGTAAGATAAGGGGCAATTTTTTCATGTAGCTCTCCGGGGAGCGCGCCGATATCTTTTCCGGTGCAGACGAGGGGTCTCGTTATGATTATGTTTTCTATACCACCCTTGTGTAGATGGTTAGCAGCTATCCCTGCGGCTACAAAAGACTTTCCCGATCCTGCTGGCCCGCAACAAAAAGTAATATCGTTTTCTATTATGGATATTATGTACTCCTTTTGGTTTTGGGTTTTAGCCGTGATAGGCTTAACACCACGCTCTTGTTTTTCTTGCTGCCGTTTTTTTCTTCTTGTTGTCATATTATCTCTCTTGTTAGTTGCCAGAACTTCCAAAGCCTCCATCGCCTCTATCCGATCCGTCCAGTGATTCCACTCCAACCATTTTGCAGTCAGAGATTTTTTGTATCAAGATCTGAGCTATCCTGTCACCCTCATTGATGTCAAAAATAGTTGCTCCAGAGTTGAAAAGACAAACCTTGACCTCGCCTCTATAGCCAGAGTCTATAACTCCTGCAAAAACATCTATGCCTTTTCTTACCGAAAGCCCAGACCTAGGCCACACTAGACCGACATGTCCTTCTGGTATCGCTAGGGATATAGATGTTGATACCAAACGTCTATGGTCTGGCATGATTTGAAGATCCTCTGAAGAGTACAAGTCCCATCCAGCGTCTGTGTCGTGTGCTCTTGTCGGTACACAACCCTTTTCATTTAAAATTTTAACTCTTACTTCCATTAAAGTCCTATTCCTCCAAAATCCATATCCTCTAAATCGTTTTTGCTAGCGCCTATCTTGTAGCTTGTAATCTCATGTTCCTGTGGGGCTACCTGAACAGCTCCGCTATTCATCCAAGGGTCTGACCATCCAGCTATAGGGTTCTTGCCAACCGTGTCATATGGCAAACCTATTGACTTTCTTCTGGTCATACACAACCAATCTATATACTGATGCAAAACCGTCTCGTTCAGACCTATCAATGATCCGTCTTTAAAAAGGTAAGAGGCCCATTTTTTCTCCTCCTCAGCCGCCGAGTCAAACATCTTGCAAGCCATATCCTCACACTCTTTTGAGACCTGAATAAAACCTTCGTCTTTTTCCCTATGTAGTATTTTTATAATTTCTTGTGTGTTGAATAGGTGTAGAGCCTCGTCCCTTTTGATTAATTTAATTATGTCCGCGTTGCCAACCATCTTCTTGTTCTCAGCAAAAGCAAAAGCACACACAAACGATACATAGAACCTGACAGCCTCTAAAATATTTACGCTTACCAAAGTGAGATAGATCTGCTTTTTAATATCTTTGACAGACTTTCTTTTACCTACCTTAGCTAGTGCGTCATATTCTTTTATTGCAACATCGGCTCTCTCCAATATTTCAGGGTCTGTCAAGCAGCTATCTAATACATTCGTAGGATCGCTATATACATTTTTTATAATATATGTGTAGCTATAGCTGTGTATCTGTTCAAAGAATTGCCAGACATTCATGCACGCCTCTAGCTCGGGGTTTGACACAAATGACTGGAGGGTAGGTACGCCTCTGCAGATCACAGAATCCATCATTGTCTGGTACTTGAGATTAGAAGTGAAAATAAACTTTTCGTTCTCAGACATTACAGAGCTATCTTTGAAGTCGCTTCGGTCTTTTTTTAACTCTATTTCTTCTGGCCTCCAGAAGAACTCTAGCTGCTTTTTGTATAAATCAAAGAACTTAGGGTATTTAAACCTGTCATATCTTTGCAGAGAGAGATCTTCCCCTAAAAATAGAGGCTGTTTTAGATAGTCTACGTTTTTCTTGTTAAGTATTGTTTCCATATTAGATAGCGCAAGCGCCTCCTTCACAAACCATTTCTTTTTCTGTATCGCCATCTCCGTCTGGCGTATTGGCATAATAAAAGTTTTTAAGACCGTACTTGTATCCATAAATTTGGTCTTTTACCAGCTCACTAAGAGGTATGTTACCATCTTCATAGTGATTATAGTTATAGTATAGATTAGTGCTCATGCTCATGTCCACAAACTTCTGGATTACCGCAGCTAAATGTATTACGCATTCGTTTCCTTCTATTTCCCAAGCCTTTGTGTAGAAGTTTTTTCTTGAAGAATAGTTCGGCACTAATTGCTTTAGAACACCGTTCTTTGCTTTTTTGTAAGACAGTAAATCTCTGACTGGCTCAATACCGTTAGTGCTATTCTGTATGACACTAGAGGATTCGCATGGCATGACGGCGCTTAGGGTTGAGTGTCTAAGACCAAACTCTTTAACTCTTGATCTTAATTCTTCCCAGTCCATATTGTAGCATGGTTTTACCAGTTTGTCAACTTCTTTTTTATACCAATCTATAGGAAGTTTTCCCTTTGAGTATTTAGTTTCCGAAAACTTTTCACACGCCCCTAGCTTCTCAGCTAGCTTACACGACTCATTAATCAAGTTCCACTGTATTTTTTCCATAAGTTCATGGACTAGCTTGAGAGCCTCTGGGTCTTCGTACTTCAATTTATTCTTAGCTAGAAAGCCAGCTAAATTAGTAATTCCTATTCCTAAAGATCTTCTATTCTTTGTGAAGTTTTCTCCGGCCTTAACTGGGTAGTCTTGATAATCAATCACTGATTCTAATGCATTGACTGCGACAAAGCACGCTGATTGAATATCGCTATCATTGTTAAGCTCTAAAAGGTTCAAAGCAGAGAGTATGCAGATCCCTATTTCGCCATCTTCATCATCAATCGAAGAGATAGGCTCTGTTGGGTGTATGATTTCTTGACAAAGATTTGACATATAAACTGGCGTGTCCCATGAGCCGTGTTCGTTAGCGTTGTCAATATTCATGCTGTATATTCTTCCAGTCTCAAGACGCTCTCTAGCAAAAACCTCTGCAAGTTTTCTAGCTGGAATCTTCTTTTTCATCTTTATAGATCTTGAGTTTTCGTACTTCACATAAAGCTCTTCAAATTTTTTGTTGTCGCCAAACGATTCGTAGAGACCTGTAGCTTCGTGTGGGCTAAATAGAGTTATATCCTCATTAGCAATGAGTCTCTCGTAGAATAGTTTGCAAAACTGGATTGAATAATCCAACTTCCTTACTCTGTTATCGTCAGTGCCAGCGTTGTTCTTTAAAACAATAACATCTTCTATCTCATAGTGCCAGAAGGGGACATGCACAGTTGCGGAACCTCCCCTAATTCCATTCTGACTTGTTGACTTAACTGCAGATTCAAAGTTTTTAAGATAAGGTATTAAGCCAGTATGTATAACTTCGCCTCCTCTTATGGGAGAATTTATAGGCCTAATTCTGCCTACATTTAAGCCTATGCCAGCCCTTCTGGCGGTATACTTACCGACTGCGTGTATGCTAGAAAATATTGAATCCAAGTCGTCCTCAACGTCAACCAAAACGCAACTAGCAAACTGCTTTATATTAGTTCTCACCCCAGCCATTATTGGTGTAGGCAGGTTTATCTTAAATGTAGAAAAGCAATCATATGCTTTCTTGACACTTCTTAGGTCGTTAAAAAGACACATTGCAATTAATATATATGCCATCTGTGGTGTTTCGTATATTCTTCCGGTAATCCTGTTCTTAACTAGGTATTTATCTACCATTTGTTGCAGACCAGCGTAGGTATATAGATCGTCTCTTTTGTGGTTAATGTAAGATTCTATTTTTTCTATATCTTCATTGCTCCACTTTTCAAGAATGTCGGGGTCATATATACCGCTGTCTACATTGATTTGTATGTGATGTAAAAGACTAGGCTCCTTTGAGCCTTTCCAGACTTCTCTCCTCAATGACATGTTAAGTAATCTGGCCGCCACGTATTGATAATTTGGATTTGACTGCGATATTAGATCGTTGGCTGATTTAATTAGTATCTTATGGATTTCTTCAGTAGTTATGCCGTTTGTAATTGAAAGATTGGCATTCATCTCTATTTCTGACATAGAAACGTTAGTTAACCCCTCAGTTGCCCACTCAACGACCTTGTGTATCTTCTCTACGTTGTAATCTTCTTTGCTGCCGTCTCTTTTTGTTACTTGCATCTTTTATCTTTCTAATAAAAATACCGACCCCGCTAAAAGCGAGGACGGCATCATATATTTAGTCTTTAATAATTTTCAATTTAGTCTTCTCAATGTTTATCTTGGTTAACAATTAATTATAGCCCGCAAACGACATGTTTGCATGACAAAAGATTTAAACTTTTACAATTAGTCTGCTGATTTAGTATTGTCTTTAGCCCATTTGACACCAGCTTCAATTATGATTGCGATAATTGGAACCACCAAAGCGCTTGATGTTCCAAAATCCAATTCGCCAATATTTTCACCCATGTAAGCGAGTGACGCTGCAGCACCAACTAAAATGGCATTTCTGCCCAAGCTGATAAAGTCTGCCCAGTTAAACGAGAATTTTTTTGAGTCGGAATTCATTATACTACCTTTCACTAATTTGATAATTCATAAACACTAATTAGAAATCCGCCATGCTCCTTCGAGTTTATCCTGTAGGGAAAACCTACCATTCTTACGTTTTTGTTATCTGATGTTTTTGCGTTCCTAGAGAATCTCCTGTTCATACTTAAGCAAGACTTAAATTCTTGGAGAAACTCTTCTCTTTCGTCCTCATGTATGTATATCAACCAATCAAACCCCGCTATGTCTGTTAGAGCGAGCCCAGTCAGATCATAAAAGGGTTCGTTAGTCCATATCAAATTACCATCTTTGTCTGTCTCAAAAAGCGCTGTATTTGAGTAGTGCAGTGAGGCTTTAGTTCTCTGCTCAATAACTTTTTGTGATCGCTCTATGCTTTCACAAGTGTCAGACAGCCTGACTACAGCATCCTTCAGGCTCCCTCCGCCATTACAGGTTATTTCCTTCTCAATAATTTCTATTGACTTCACAACTTCTTCGTGCTTATCAATAAACTTCATCGCAGGTCTTAAAACTTTAACCCACACACCGGCCATGAAACTAGCCAAAGTTCCTACCATAGTTATTAAGAAAGTTACATCTTCGACTGACATTATGTTTGTCTTTCGGTGAAGTTTTTATGTCTGTCCCTTATTTCCTCAGATTTTAATCCCATATGATCTATAGTTAAATGTTCCACAAGCCTTCCCATTTCTATCAGACTCACACCATTGTTAAAAAGTATATGACTGATAGCCATGTCTTCGTAAAGCCATTTTTTTGAGGGGTTTGAAGAATCTAATTGGTATTTATCTTCAGACAGCTCATTGGCTAGTATTTTGCAGTTTGTTTTGTCTATTACGTAGCAGTGACCTTGCGCCCATTTTTTTGGAAATATCCCCGTGTAAGGAACCCTGTCTTTACGTTTTACTTTCTTGTAGTGCCATGTCCTGCATGACTCTGGTGGGTTTTCGGGGTCTGTGAATTCATCTTTTACAATATTGTCTGCAATGGTTGTGGCAAAGCTTATCTTGTTTTTCTTTAAGTCTTTTACTTTTGAAAGCAAGGCATCAAAGCTTGGTATGTATATGTCACTGTCAAGTTTTATAAGATAATCAAAGTCATTTTTTAATGCAAACTTTATTGTTTCGTGTGTTTTTTGCAAAAGGTTTTTGTAAGACTCTCTGCATGGTAGGTATAGATTTCTACCTTTTTGTGTAATACCTTTTGGCTGTCCGTATATATACCTTATGTCACACTCTTCTGGGTTTTCCTTGGGTAAGCAGGTTTCTTCAAGAGCCCGTATTCTGTCTTCGTGTTTTGGGCAGGAAAATATAGCAAATAGAAACATAAAAAACCAAAAAAAAGGCGGAGTGCTCCCGAGGGAGCAAACCGCGTGAGAAAAAAATAGATATTAAGAAGAACCGTCAAGCTCTTCGTATGCATCTTTAGCTTTGTAATCATCAGTTTGTGGGCCACCTGCTCCACCGAAGTGGTAAACAAGTTCGCCGGGAACTGATCTGGTTGACTTAATTTCAGAAGCAACCGCTGCAGATCCATCTGTTGGGTTAATAAAAGTAAGAGCGTCGCCAGCAGTTGCCCACTTTGTGAAGCCCGGAGTAATCTCTGTGCTTGGTCGAGCCAATACGTTGATGTCGCCAGATGCGTGAGGGTTAGAGCCAAGTCTATCACTAATCTTAACAACTTCTGTTCCTGCGGCTGGTGCGCCACCATTTGCTCCTTGGCGAAGATTGTCTACCGTTACGCCACTTAGCTTTTTGGTAACGTTTCCACCCTGAACAACCCAAGTTGTTCCGTGAGTAACGTGGTCATTAGAATTGTAGGCAAAGGTGCCTTCTGAGTAAGCCTTTGTTACGCCAACTCTGTCTGTTGTAGAACCAGTGTTAGCGGTAAGTTCGATGACCTTACCTCCAACTGTTTCGTCCTTAGTATCAGAGCGAAGAGCGTTAACTTCTACTTGATTCTTGATTGGGCCAACGCCAGTGTCGATATTGCCACCGTTGACAACTGTACCACCTTCGACCTGAGCGTCTTTGGCAGCCTTTGCGTGTGCGTAAGTAGTCGCACTTGTTGCGGATTTAAAAGCCATGATAAGCCTCCTAAAATAAGATTAATTATTAGTAATGTCCGTTCCGGCTAAAAATCCTTGTTTTCCTAAACATATTATACACTTTATTTCATTCTCATCGCAAGTCTAGCGAGAGATTTTTTGATTTTTCTTCTGGTAGTCTCTCTGTTCAAACCAAACTTTTCAGCTATTTCTTTTACAGAAAGCCCTGAAAGCTTATCCCTAACCATTTGTTTATTGGGGAGTAAGTCTATCTCTTCTTCTAGCTCTACACTAAAGCTATAGTCTTTCCTGTCGTGGATATTTGAGTGTACAGGGCCAAAGTCTGAATTTTTTTGCTTGAACTTTAACTCCCTCAAGCACTCTATCTGAACCCCCTTGTAAAGGTAGGTCAAAAATAACGTTCCAAATTTTGGGTTGTAGTGCTGGTGAGCTTTCCACATAGCGTTAACATGACAGGTCTGTATTTC